>Ga0187782_10004388_pt1 | contig 10571 bp, 9 predicted proteins | sample 0715_SJ02_MP15_2_FD_132454 | JGI IMG/M metagenome (GOLD analysis project Ga0187782, IMG submission 132454) | Tropical peat soil microbial communities from peatlands in Department of Meta, Colombia - 0715_SJ02_MP15_20_MG | ecosystem: Environmental > Terrestrial > Soil > Wetlands > Peat | place...
GGCTCCAATTAAAGGAGAAACGCGAGGCGGAGATCCAGAGATTGGATCAGCGGTGTGCGGCTACGCGCCTGCAGCAACGGCCTGCGCCAGATGAAACTTTTTTCTTGCCCGGTAGCGAATCTCATCCAGTTGTGCGTGCAACCTGCGGATTTCGGCATCGAAATCGTTAAAGTTGGTGCATATAGAGGTCAGCAACTTCTCGGCCTCGCCCGACTGATCCGGTTGCCCGTTTTTGAGACCTATGCATGCGGAGGGTTGTTTCGTCCTGGGATCGCTCTCCCAGTACAGAAAATCAAAGTTGGCGACTTCAGGACTCAGGAAATCATCTTCGGGATTCTTAGGTAACGAGGCGACCTTATCAGCAGATGATGTTTGGGTTTCTTCTCTTTGGTTCTCCAGCAGGAAGGGTGCCCGACCAGGCAATGCTTGAGCTCCACCGTCAATCATTCCTGAAGTCATGCCTTTCCCCTGTTCCAGCGAGACTGGCTCCGCGATCTTTCGAATGAGAAACGGTTGAGGCGCAGTTTTGCTACCTGCCCACTCCAGATTCGAGATCGACTGATTCGGTTTGCAGGTGACGTGAAAAATCTCACTTGTCGGGCTCGTGACTTCGAACTTGCCGCTCTCCCCACGGAGAGCTAAAGCTACATCGTAGGTGGCAATGGTTTCGCCGAGATGCATCGCAGTGCTCCCTTGTCACAGAGCATTACTCGATCCGTCCAACCACACAAGTGGTGAGTCAGATTCCGGTTGGGCAGGGCACGTCTTATTTAATTTGACAAATAAGAAAGACCGGACAGCTAGGGGTACTTCGCCGGTTCTGCAGTTTGCACTACGTACCACCACCGGCAGCGCTGCCCTCCGCTTTATAAAACTTCCTCTTGGCCCAGGCGCGAATTTCGTCCAGTTCCGCGTGCAGCCGTCGAATCTCCACATCCAGTTCAATAAGACTCAAGCATGGAGAAGTGATCAACCTGTCAGCGCTAACTCCCGCGTAGTCCTGTCGCCCGTGGGATTTCAAGTATAGGCATGCTGATGGTTGCTTGGTGCGTGGATCGCTCTCCAAGTACAAAAGATCGAAACTGGAGGTTTCCATACATTTAGATTATCCCAAGCAGTGCTGGCCAGTGCAGTGACCACATTTGTACCGGCGGGATCATGGTTAGCTGCTATTGAACTGAACCAGACCGGGGACTCTCTATGCCGCAACTGGCAGTTCTGTCAGGATGGGCAGCTGGGCTCTTTGCCACGCATCAAATCCGCCCTTCACATTAACAATCTTCGGAAAGCCTGCACGACGCAAGAGGCCACAGGCGATCATGCTTCGGTATCCGCTCTTGCAGTGCACGGCAATCAGCGCGCTAGGATCGACTGGTAGAGGAGTGGCAGCCAGTTTGTCTAAGGGAATCCACAGCGTGTTGGCTATGTGCCCTGCCCGCCATTCCGGTTCACGGCGAACATCGAGGATGCAGACCTCCGATCGTTGTTGCCATTCGCTTAGAGTTTGCACTGAGATTTGTTCCAACTCAGCAAGCAGAAAGCCCGCCTCCCTCCATCCCTCGACACCACCCTGCAGGTATCCGCTCACATCCTCGATGCCTACGCGCGCTAGGCGGACACGGGCTTCAGCTAATTGCTCAGGAGTGTCAGCGACAAGTATGGGAAGAGACGATAACCCTAAAACAATTCCTGCCCAGGATGCAAACTGTCCCGATAGAGCGATGTTGACTGAGCCGGGCACATGTCCGGCGGCAAAGCGATCAGCAGCACGGACATCCAGCACATTCGCCCCTTTTGACAGCTGCGATGCGAGCTCTTGCGCCGAGATTGGCGCCAATTCTGGTAGTTCGGACAGAGTTGCTGCACCCTGACGATTAAGTGCGGCGTCCTGGAAGAAGTATTCAGGACGGCAAGGCAGATTTGTCGTCAGCTCGCGGACAAATTCTTCCTTTGTCTTGATCTGCAGAGCGTAATTTGTCAAGCGTTCGACGCCGATCGTTGAAGACCGTTCAGTACGCATGTTGCGTCCACAGAGTGAGCCGGCACCGTGGGCGGGATAGACTAGGACATCATCGGCGAGCTTCAAGACTTTCGCGTGCAAGCTGTCGTAAAGCATACCAGCCAATTCTGCTGGAGCATGCGTCTTTGAGAGGTCAGGCCGTCCCACGTCCCCTATAAATAAGGTATCGCCGGTAAAAACTGCCCATGGGTTAGGCGATTTCTCTTCATCCGTGACCACCAGGCAAATACTTTCGGGCGTATGTCCGGGAGTCGACAGAACTTCGAGGCGCATTCTTCCAATGTGGAGTTCGAATCCGTCCCGAACTTCTACGTGAGGGAAAGTAGCGTTGGCACGAGCCCCGACGTAGATCGCCGCACCCGTCCGCGCGGCCAGCTCTTTGTGGCCGGAAACGAAATCGGCGTGCATATGAGTCTCGAAGATGTGGCGGATTTTCGCGCCGCGTGCGGCAGCGGCATCAATATAGATGCCCACGTCCCGCTGCGGGTCGACGACAACTGCCTCGCCTTCTTCCACTAGCATGTAGGAGGCATGGGCTAAACAACCCAGGTAAAACTGTTCGAAATTCATGATTCTGCCCTTTCCTTACAGGTTTCGCAGTCTAAACTTGAGTTGCCGGTTGTTCTCGCGCGAGGCTTCCGAAACATTGTTGCTCAAAGCGGGAGAGTAAGTGGAAGGCTAATTCCGCCACCTGCACGCGAATCTCCGGAACTGCGATTGTTTCCCACAGATTCCCCTTGCGTAGCGGCCCAAGGGTGTACAGAAAATCGGAGGGTATGCCGTAAGCATTGATCACAGCCCCGTTTTGAGCCGTGTCTAGTCCCAGAAACAAGGGGTCGGGACGAACCAGTTTCTGATTAATAAGATGCTTGAGCAGGGGGTCTGTGACTCGGCGGCAATCTACGTCGGGGCCAGTACAGTTGATTACCCGGTCGACTTGAAGCTTTCTGAATTCTCCCTTTTTCCGGTCGCGGTATGTCACCTCGACGTGCTCAGGAGTTTCGCGGTATTCGGTGACGCGGCCGGCGTGGACCTCGATCCGGTAGTCGCGCAACTCTGATGCCAGCAGTGCGCCGATCTCTGGAGCAACTCGGTGGCGATGTACGTCCCAATACGATCGCAGGTGGCGAAGGAATCTGCTCTGCTCTTGCAAAGGAAGCGACTGCCAGATTTGTTGCGTAATTGGGCGGAGGGAATCGATTACAGTGCGCCAATCGCTGTGGTGTTCTTGGGCCTCCCGCACTTGTGCCCGGACCAGGTGCAACCAGCCACGCGCCGTGCACGGGAGCAGGTCATTCCAAAAAGCCGAGAGCGGCAGATTGGGCTTATGCTCCTGGGGCAACAGTCCATGGCGCGATAGTATATGGATCTTCCCCTCAAATTTGCGCGCCCGCAATGAAATAGCTACATCCACGCTGGTCAGCCCCGAACCAATCAGCAGCACGCTCTTGTCTCCGCCGATCCGATCGAGCGCACTTTCGGCCCAGCCGTTCGACACGTATCGGGGACTTCTTTCCTGCCTCCCCGGAAGCCTGGGATCGCCCGGGGGAAAGTTACCGAGAGCTAGGATGACCTTGTCCGCCATCACCCTGTTTCCGCTGCGCAGGGAAATCTCTGCTCTGCCGCTGGCACGACTTACCGAGATGGCTTCGTCTTGCCTCCATTCAAACGCAGCGGTATGGCCTCCCCTGACTTTCTGAAGAATGGACTCCACGTATTGACCGTAACTGCGGCGAGGAAGAAAATCGCCCGGCTGCACATCGAAGTCGTAGTGGAGGCGCGCCCAACGCAGGAAATGGTCGGGATCGTCCGCGTAGGCACTCATGTTCTGGGCAGGTACGTTAAGCAGGTGCTTTTCGCACCGCGTACTGTAGGCAACCCCACGGCCCGGACAGCCAGTCCTCTCTATCAAGACGACCGTGACAGATTGGTTTCCGGCACGCAGCAGTTGCGCCGCCAAGGTGGCACCACTAAACCCGCCACCGATAATGGCGATCGTGAAAAAACTTTCATCCCCAACCATACGCATTGAACCTGCCCAACCGAAAAATCAAGAATGTCTATTATAATAGTAGACATGCAATTGACAAGCCATTTGGCGTGCTAAGAAAGCTCTTTCGATTCAGCGCCTCTGGCCTGATTTCTGGAGATCTTCACTTCGCAAAGTGAAAGTTGTTGCCGTTTTCAAAACGTTCGCTGACCCGTGATCCGACAAGGCGGTACCAGACGTTCAATGTGGGAAGGCGCAGAAACAGCTCATGCAGCATGTCGCCTGTGGAATCGAAGGCGGTGAAAGGAAGCTATCGTCTACTAAACATGGGTGAGTTCGTTGGCCGAATCGACCGCAACACTGCGGTGTCCGGTTCGCAGGTTGAGTGCCATAGCAAGGCTTTCTGCGACCATTCTGGGCAGAGTGCGATAAAGCCGCCAGCGCAGGTTGCGATAGCCTTGCGTGCCGGCGAACAGGTCGGCCATTAGCAGACGAAAACTTGCGCTGCCGGCAGTAAATTGAATGGTGCGTTCCAACACCGTTTCTCCCATCCATCTCCCGCGGTAAAAACGGTCCGCCATTTTCGCGGCCATTTCCAGTTCCGGCAAAAAATCCTGGCGTATTAGATCGCAATAAGCGTCGGGCTTGTTCGCAAGCAGAGCCTGGCTTAGCAGTTCGGCTGAGCGCATAGCGTAATACAGTCCTTCACCGGTTATAGGATCCACGAACCCGGCAGCATCACCAATGAATGCCCAGCCTCTGCCAGCTACTGGAGCTTGCGACAACGTTTCGGGCCTCAACGACGGCAAAATATGCGAATAGAACTGTGCGTTCGTGTAATCCAAACCAAGCTGCTGCAACACCTGCTCGAGAATCCTGCGGAGTTCAGCCGTGCTCTTGCCATGCATCTTGCCGCATATTCCAGCGGAGAAATGGTCTACGCGCGGGAAGATCCAAATGTAACCGTGAAGATCGTGGAGGAGGTGAATACGCGTCAGCTGGCTTCGTCCTTGAATAAAGTAACCGGCAGTGACCATCAGATCCTCGGGAGCAAAGGCAGTGGTGAATTGCCTTCGGAAGCTGTTGCGCGCACCCGCGGCAATAACCACATAGTCCACATCCCAGGAAGCACCTTGGGATTGCAAGCGCCAACCATGCCCAAGCTGCTCGATGTGAACAACCCTGTCACGAATAAGCTGGGCACCCGCTTTGCATGCACGATCAAGTAGCAGGCCATTCAACACACGCCGGGAGAAAATTGCGAGCGGCGGTTGCACATGGAACGAAACCCGCCGCCCCGAAGGGCCGACGAATTCACATTTATTCACCGAGTTCTGTTCAATGTTTGCGTCAGCGAGGAAGGGCCATCTGACGAACGCCTTGTGGGTAATGCCGCCGCCGCAGGGCTTTTCCCAAGCGAGCCTTTCGTCAAACAACAAAACGCGCCGACCAGCTTGCGCCAGCGTCGCGCCGGCTAGCGCGCCCCCCGGTCCTCCGCCGACTATCCCGGTTATTTGTGAACGATCCAACCCCACCATTTTATCGAGGTATTGGGCATCTGGATCTGCCCCTTGGAGCGAGTACGAACTGAATCGCCTTGCCAACATCTCGTGGCCCTCGCTGATCTCGGGCCCCGAAATGGCCGGAAATCAAAATGCCTTTGTTTTTTCGGTTACGAAGCTGATAGCGTCTCCCTATTGCCAATGGCACGATGTCTCTTTTCCGATGTAACGATGTCGATTTGCGACTATATGACTCCTGCCTAATAATCCGCCCGTAAGCCGGATACAAGCGGTTTCCGTCACGACCCATAAATCTGGCTTTCGGGTGTTCTCGATATGCGACACTGCCAGCTCACAGATGGGTGAAATCGTTGCAGGCCAAAGAATCACGACTGCGCGCCGCTAACCCCCAGCTACACCGATTTACTGCCACGTTTTTTGGCTGCCATCTGCAATGCGACATCACCTGCCTGTTGGATTCGTAAGGGTCATGGGAGGCCACGCGAGGTCAGGCTTATCGGGGCCACGTAGAGGACTCCGGCCTGAACTGCTCTAAGAGTTCCAAGCTGTAGGAGCGAGTTTCTCGCCTTGTCGGCTCTGATTGGATTGAGAATTTGAAGTTGCAGGTCGTCTAACCTTCCTTTTGCATCTGTTCGGCAAGGTAATTGGCGATGCCCATGTCCTGGATCGCCTGCAACTGTGCTTCCAGAAACTCAACATGGTTCTCTTCATCTTCGATCATGCCTTCAAACAGCTCGCGAGAGCCGTTGTCGCCTGAGCGTTCGCAGATGTCTATGGACGCATTGTATTGTTTCACGGCATCCAGTTCGTCGCGGAGATCAATTTCCAGCTGGGCCTTCACGTCGCCTCCAACCTGTGGCTTCAGGCCGACCTCGATTTCTGGGGTCGCATCAAGAAAGATGATTCTTTCGATCAGGCCCTCCGCATGGTGCATTTCTTGGATCGCCCGTTTCTTGGTGAGTGCCCCTAAACGCTCATAGCCCCAGTTGTCGCACATCTCCGCTTGAACCATGTATTGAGCAATGGCTGTAAGCTCCGCCAAAAGTGCCGCGTTTAGCTCCTTGATCACCTTCGGATTTCCGCGCATACCACCCCCTGCTGTCGAGAAAAATCGTAAACAGCAAGTTTATCAGGCTAGTAAGAGTAGGCAAGGAAAGTGTCTTGCTGCACCGCACTTGAGATCGCCTGCAATATTGCTTGGCTGCCAATTGCACTATGGCAGCGACCGTGGCAAGTTTCAGCCTGGTACGGATTCGCTCACGCCGGCACAGCGCGACGATTGCGTTGCTTAACCTCAACCGGGTTGAGAAACTTCATCATGCCTCGCAGGCGCGCACCGACCTGCTCGATCTGATGCTCCTGCTCATGCTGGCGCATGGCTTCAAACCATTCTCGTCCTGATTCGTTCTCCGCAATCCACTTCTGCGCGTAGGTTCCGTCCTGGATTTCCTTTAGGATCTGCCGCATCGTCTGCCGCGTTTCCTCAGTAATGATGCGTGGGCCGCCAGTGTAGTCTCCGTGCTCAGCAGTGTCGCTGACGGAATAGCGCATATAGTTCAATCCCCCGCGGTACATCAGGTCGACGATCAGCTTCAATTCGTGCAGGCACTCGAAGTAAGCGATCTCGGGCTGGTAGCCTGCCTCAATCAGTGTCTCAAAGCCCGCTTTGACGAGCGCACTCACTCCGCCGCACAAAACAGTCTGCTCCCCGAACAAGTCGGTTTCAGTCTCCTCGGCAAATGTGGTCTCGATCACACCTGCACGGGTCGCGCCTATCGCTTTGGCGTAAGACAGCGCCAATTGCTTCGCGGTTCCGCTGGCATCCTGATAAACGGCCAGGAGAGCGGGAGTACCGCCGCCTTCCAGGAACACCTCACGCACGCGGTGTCCGGGCGCCTTGGGTGCAATCATGGAAACGTCGATGTCGGACGGAGGCGTTATGGTGTCGAAACGAATGTTGAAACCGTGGGCAAACATCAGCGTTTTGCCAGCTGACAAATGTGGTGCGATGTCCCGCCTGTAGACTTCAGGCTGGGCCGTATCGGGCACCAGGATCATGATCACATCCGCCCATGATGCAGCATCCGCGACCGAAGTCACTGTCAATCCCTGCGCTTGCGCCTTGGCTCGAGATTCGCTTCCCTGAGCCAGGCCAACTTTGACCTCCACTCCGCTGTCTTTCAGGTTGAGCGCGTGAGCGTGCCCTTGCGAGCCGTAGCCGATAATGGCGACTTTCTTCGAGCGAATCAGCCCGAGATCCGTAGAACTATCGTGATACATGTTTGCCATGAGTATTTCCTTTTAAGGTCTTTTCTTAAACCGAATACTGAACATCCTCATCCGTTGCCAGTTGCGGCAGATTGTTGCTTGAGGAAGTTAGCGAAGCGCACTTGTTTCCTCTGCGCATTGCCACAATTCCCGTACGTACCATTTCCAAGACGCCGTAGGGACGCAGCACCTCAAGCAGTCCGTCGATTTTGTCTTCCCCACCCGTGATCTCAATGATGAGTGATTCTGGCGCGACATCCACTACACGCGCCCGAAAAACGCTCGCCAATTCCAAGACATGAGAGCGGGCCTCTCGAGTCGCGGCCACCTTGATCATCGCCAGATCGCGCACAATCGCTGGCTCGGCGGTAATGTTCTCGACCAGCAGCACGTTGACCAATTTGTATAGGTTGGCCTCGATGCGGCGCGCCTGATCGATGTCTGCATCCACAGTAATGGTCATGCGCGAGACTTCCGCTTTTTCTGTGCGCCCAACCGTGAGCGAGTCAATGTTGAAGGCACGCCGGCGAAACAGAGACGCCACCCTGGTAAGCACGCCTGGTTTGTTTTCGACGTACACCACAAATGTGTTCAGCATATTGAATCATTCATCGGCAGCGGTCTCCACGATCGGGCTCGGCCGCCGGATCATCTCGTGCAAGGCAGCTCCCGCTGCCACCATGGGATAGACCGAGTCCTCCTGCTCAACCTGAAAATCAATCAGCATGGGTCCATCGTGGCTGCGCGCTGCTTGCACTGCGGGCACAACCTCAGCGCGCTGGGTCACGGTCTCACTGCGAATGCCGTAGGCCTCTGCGATCTTCGCAAAATTCGGATTCAGCAGCGGGGTTGCCTGGTAGTTGCGCTCGTAGAAAAATTCTTGCCACTGCCGCACCATGCCGAGATAACCGTTATTGATAACCGCGATATTAATCTTCAAATTCTCCTGCACGATAGTGGCAAGTTCGGACATGGTCATCTGGAAGCCGCCGTCTCCGGCCACAACCCACACCTCTGCCTCCGGGCGCGCCACCTTCGCTCCGATGGCTGCTGGCAAGGCAAATCCCATCGTCCCCAAACCCCCGGAAGTAATCAGCGAACGCGGTTCCTCGTGCTTGTAATACTGCGCTTCCCACATCTGATGTTGCCCGACGTCAGTCACGACCACGGTATTACTGTCCCGGGTTTCTCGCCAAAGGTCATTGATCACATGCGCTGCATAGAGATGACCGCTGTCCGGCAGGTTTTGAATGTCGCGAACGGCCGAGTCTCCTCGCAAACGGTCGATCAAATCCAGCCACTCGCTGCGGTCAATCGACTCAACCTTGGGCAACATTTCACGCAGGACTTCACGCAAATCACCGACCAGCGCCACATCGACCCGGACATTCTTGTTGATCTCCGCAGGATCGATTTCGACATGAATCTTGCTTGCATTTGGAGCGTAGGTCTTGAGATTTCCCGTGACCCGATCATCGAAGCGCATACCGAGTGCGATTAGTAAATCCGCCTCTTGAATGGTGTGGTTTACCCAGGCTTCGCCGTGCATTCCCATCATCCCGAGATTGAGCGGGTGGGAAGCGGGAAACGCGCCCAGGCCCAGCAACGTAAGCGCCACCGGAATGCCCCCGCGCTCGGCCAGTTCGCGCACTTCGCGTGTCGCACCCGAAACCAGCGCCCCGTGGCCCAGGAGAATCACCGGACGCTTGGCGTTGTGAATTAATTCGAGTGCCTGCCCGTATTTCCCCGGGGCAGGAGAAAGATCAGGACGGTAGCCCGGCAGCTGCGGTTTCGCAGCCTCCCAGTCGAATGCGCAGGACGACTGTTGCGCGTCCTTGGTGATGTCCACTAGAACCGGACCGGGACGCCCCGAGCAAGCCACGTAGATTGCTTCACGAATCGTGCGGGCCAAATCCTCCGCCCGCGTTACCAGATAATTGTGCTTGGTGATGGGCAGCGTGATCCCCGTAGTGTCGGTTTCCTGAAAGGCATCCGAACCAATCAGCTTGCTGCCCACCTGACCGGTAATACAAACGATGGGAGAAGAGTCCATCATGGCGGTCGCGATGCCGGTCACCATGTTGGTCGCGCCCGGTCCTGACGTCGCCACAGCAACTCCGACTCTGCCGCAAGCGCGAGCATACCCATCCGCCATGTGAGTGGCACCCTGCTCATGACGCACCAGCACGTGACGAATACGGCTGTGTTTCAAGGCATCATAGGCAGGCAGGATGGCGCCACCCGGATATCCAAAAACATGGGTTACGCCCTCGCGCTCCAGGCATTCCCACAGAATCTGTGCTCCCGTCTTCATGACCAGATGCAGGACCTCTTTCGTCTCGACTCCTCTTGTTTTACTGACATGCCAGCACAACTAAAGCCCGCAAATCGGCGCTGTTCCGACGCCCTCTGAATCAAACTCCCCAAAGATAATCTTCCTGCTGCTCACTTTCGCACGCACCGAACGCCACGGCCGCGGCTCCAAAGGCATTCCTGTCCGGTTTACACAACTGTGAGGTTGTGGTCGGACAAGGATAAGCCTCGCCTGCGGTGCTCTGTCGCATCACGGGTGTGCGCAACGATTCAGCCGGCGCACACCCGCCGCGTACCTGCCCGATGAGTTCCAGAATTTGACAATTCTTCACGGTTTTAGTGTTATCCGCCAGCACGACGAAAAGACGGTAAACTTGGTCGAGCTCGCGGCGCTCCAGCCGGAAGCCCAGCTCCTCACAGCGCAGACCGAGAGCATGCCGCCCAGAATGTTTGCCCA
>Ga0187782_10004389_pt1 | contig 10568 bp, 4 predicted proteins | sample 0715_SJ02_MP15_2_FD_132454 | JGI IMG/M metagenome (GOLD analysis project Ga0187782, IMG submission 132454) | Tropical peat soil microbial communities from peatlands in Department of Meta, Colombia - 0715_SJ02_MP15_20_MG | ecosystem: Environmental > Terrestrial > Soil > Wetlands > Peat | place...
ACCCGGTAGAGGTCGTAGCCCCGAAAACGGCTGGAGCGGCCGGCGCCCTTCATGCGGTCGCGCGCAATGAGCGCCATACCGATGGCCCCAATCACGCCGTTATGCGGCGGCACAACAATCCGCTTGCCCAGGATTTGGGAGAAGGCGGCCGCCACGGCGTCGTTGTAAGCGGTTCCACCCTGAAAGAAGATGACTTGGCCGATTTTCCTTCCCCGCACCACCCGGTTCAGGTAGTTCAAGGCCACGGAATAGGCCAAGCCCGCCGCCAGATCCCCCACCTCTGCCCCCTTCAGCAGCAGCGCCGTGACATCGCGCTCCATGAAGACCGTGCAGCGCTCACCCAGGCGGGCGGGATTGGCGGAGGCCAGCGCCAGGCGCGCGAATTCCTCCTTGATGGAAATCCCCAGCTTCTCGGCTTGCTCCTCCAGGAACGAGCCGGTGCCGGCGGCGCAGGCTTCGTTCATGGTGAAGTCCACCACCACGCCCTTCTCAATGCGGATGAACTTCGAGTCCTGCCCGCCAATCTCGAAGATGGTGTCCACCGGCTCCATGCCCATTTGCTGGCAGACATGCATGGCTCCGGTCTTGTGGGCGGTGATCTCATCGTTGACCGTGTCGGCGCCTACCAGTTCGCCAATCAGCTCGCGGCCAGAACCTGTGGTGCCCACGCCACGAATGTCGAGCCAGGGTCCAAGCTCGGCCTCGATCTCCTTGAGGCCACGGTCAACTACCTCGATGGGCCGTCCCTGCGTGGGCAGGTAGATCTCTTTCAGAAGATTGCCTGCGGCATCGGTCACTACTAGGTTCGTGCTCACGGAGCCGATATCGATTCCCAAGTATGCCTCGACCTTATGCTGCTTGGGCGCCGGCTGCTCCGGAGCTGGCTGTGCGGGCGACTCTTCCGGCTGCAAGCGCGCTTCGTCGGTTTCTGGAATTTGAGGTATCAAATTTGAAATTGCCTCTGGCTGCGCAGGCTGGTCCCCCGGCACAGGCTGGGCGGGCGCCCGGTCCCGCAACAGCAGCACGTTCTTCATCGAAAGGGGTTCGGTGCAAGCAAAACTCTTCTTGGCGGCCTCATGCTGCCGTAGTTGATGAATGCGTTTAAACGACCGTTTGCGCCATTCTTCAGCCTCCAGCATGGCGGCGCCCAGCGCCCCCATCCACGCGTAGAGGCTGGGGACCACCAGCTCATTCTCACCCAGCTTGAACGCCTCGCGCAGAGCGGTTGAGATGCCCGCGTTCAGCGCCACGCCGCCGATGAAGGCCACGGGCGCCACGACTGCCCGGCCTTTCACGATACTTGATTTGAAGTTTCGCGCGACCGCGTCGCACAGCCCGCGCAGGATCTGTTCCGTGGTGTAGCCCTTTTGTTGCGCGTGGATCATGTCCGTCTTGGCGAAGACCGAGCAGCGGCCGGCAATGCGCGCGGCGCAACTTGCCCCGCACGCCGCTGCGCCCACTTCCTCGACGTCGTAAAGCAAACGCGTGGCCTGCTGGTCGATAAAGGAGCCTGTCCCCGCTGCGCATTCGCCGCTGGTCTGGTAATCCACGATCCCTAGGTGCTTCCCCGTCGCTTCCGGATCCAGCCTCAGGTATTTCGAGGATTCGCCACCGATTTCGAAGATGGTGCGCACCTCGGGGTCGAACGTCCGCACGCCTTTAGCAATGGCCCGAAACTCGTTCTCAAAGTAGATGCCCAGAATTTTCGCAATGAGTTGGCTGCCCGACCCGGTCACCCGAATTCCTTCAACGTTTTCCTCCGGGAGGTCTTCGTAGAGCTCTTGCAGCAGGTCGAAGGTAGATTGGATGGGGCTGCCCTGGATGCGCCCGTACCTCGAGAGAATCAGCGGCCTCCCTGCGAAAGGGCTGGAGGCAGGGAATGCGGCGCCGTAAAATGTCTGGGATTTTTCACTCAGGCTGCGGAATAGCTGGTCGTCCGCCGTCGATCCGATGGCGGCAAGCTTAAAACTGACCGCGCCGATATCTAACCCGATATTGATGCTCATAAAAGCCTATCCCACCAAAACCGAAAGCGGAGACAATTGCTGGAAGGCCGCCGGGAACCTCAAGCGACTGGTTTGTTCTAAGCCAGCCTGAAACGCGGAATTTTACCCCTTTTTTTCACATTTGTCTCCAGGTATTTGCGTTTGCTTGTGCTTAACCTCGGCCATAACGCCAGCTCCCAGCCGGCACTGGATTCGTCCGTCAGTTGACGGAAGAACGGCGCTCCGCCCCGCATGAGGAAAGCAGTTTGCCTTTGAGCTAACTCGGGATGTGGATCCCATTTCCGGGTGAAATCACCCTAGCAACCCACGTACATTTTGTTCATGGGCAATTCTTGTTCCGAGGACTAGGGCTTGGACCAGTTCTCCAAGAACGACAGCACGGAGGGGACGCGCTAGCCTTATAACCAGCTTTGTTTTCAGCAACATTCCCGCTGTTGATGATTATCTCATTTGTTTTCTTTAGCTTTCCCGCTTCTGCAGGGGGCTTTTCGCAGCGCTCCTTTGTTTTCAATGTCATTCCCGGTTCGTTCCTTCAGAAAAATCCCTTTTCCGTTCGCCCTTTCCCGGTACCTAGCCCACATCGCCCAGCTTGGTTTTCGTGGGGTTCTCTGCTGCGGCCGTGAGTTTTCCACAGCGCTCCTTTGTTTTCAAGAACATTCCCGGTTCGTTCCTTCAAAAGAGGATTCTTTCTCTCTCACCCCTTTTCCAGTCCGTCCCTCAGCCCTGTCACCCGGAAGCTGAAACTGCCCTGCTACCTCCAACTGAAGAGCGCGGCAGGCGTGGGCCATAGTCCGGCCTAACCCAGGATGATAGCCTACATCGATGCGAAGTGTCAACAGACAAAGAGTCGGCCCTAATCCGTCGCGAACGTGCGGGTGTCAACGAAGAAGTAGGGGCGAGGCGCCGCCTCGCCCCTACAGTCAGCAGCCTCTGGGTGACACCGGATAGGGCGTAGAGGCCATGGGTCGCATGGCGACCACCCCTACCGGTCCCGCCCGTCCTTAGCGACGGGCTAGGGAGTCGGCTGCACTGGCCAAAGGGGGCGGTGGATTGGTTTGACGTAGCGGCGGCTTTACGCCGCCATTTGGCGACCCCGCAGACGCGGGATCGCCGCTGTAAAGTCGGACTAATCCATTAGGTAAAGCACTTGGCTCTTGCCGAGTAACGCATGTTGTTTTTAAAATAGCCACAACACCGAGCGAAGTGTCTAACCAGTATTGGCTCGCCGCGTCCATCTGAGAAGACCCCTCGCGAGGAAGGAGGCTCACGTGTTTTCATCCCTTCGGTTCAATGTTTGCTGTTCCGGACTTCTCTTGGGTCTAATGCCAACTATCGCGGCCTTCGGCCAAACAGGCGATTATCTTTCGGAGGTCGCCGCGGCCCGTCAGGAAGTGATTCAAACGGAGGCGCTTACTATCCAGAAGCTCGAGCTGGGCGAGCCGCATCCGGGCAAGAACCGCTTCACGGCGCAGGTCAAAAACAAAACCAATCAAATCCTCACTTTGGGACTGGATTTAAGAACGGAGCCTGGCGTTTGGCCTTCCGGGTGGCAAGTGCAGTTCCTCTTCCTCGTGTGGCCTGCCGGGGAGCGGGAAATCGAGGCGGAATACGAATTCGCGCATTTGACTCCGGAGGCCACTTTGCGCGTTCGGTTCTTTTTCCCCCAGGTCTCTGCCGGAGGCGTCACTCAGTTTGGAGACTACTTTTTTCAGAGGAAATACTCCGTTGGCAGGGGAAACAAGACCGTGGACTACGATCTCTCCCAGCGGTTCATGGAACACGACAGCGAGCACTTCCGCATGTATTTCTTCCCAGCTTCCCTTGCCGCCCGAGACGCGAGCGCCATCGCCGCACAGAGAGAATCGGCGTTCCGGAAAATCTCAGAGCTCCTCGGTGTCGCTTATCGTGAACCCGTCCGCCTCTTCTTTTTCCCCGACGGTGAAACGAAAACACACGACACGGGGCATACCGGCGACGGCTGGGCGTTCGATCGCACTATTGTGGAGGTTTATAACGAGCAGACAAAGCTTGACCCGTACCACGAGCTGACCCACATCCTCGCCGGACGACTCGGCGATCCCCCCGCCCTCTTCAACGAAGGCTTCGCAGTCTACGTTTCAGAGCTTATGGGGGCCGACGCGTTGAAAGCCTTGGGCTCCCCGGGCAAGAAAGTGGATGAGGCGGTGGTGGCGCACCGAAACGAGGGGAAATTCATACCTCTGGACAGACTCTTTGCCTTCACCGACATCGGCCCCCAGGAAAGCCAGCCCGTCATCAGTTATCCCGAGGCTGCCTCGTTTGTAAAGTTCCTGATTGCCAAGTATCAGCTCGAGAAGTTCCGCCAAGCTTACAAGTCTCTCCAAAACAGCGACGAGGAAGCCACCATCCACAAGAACGAGCAAACGTTCCGGGCGATCTACGGCAAGCTGCCGTCCGAGCTGGAGCCGGAGTGGTTGAAAAGCCTTGGGCCGGAGAAAGAATAGATTGCGGCTCTCAATCGTGAATGGTGAATAGTGAATTCTGAATTCAGGAGTCGCAGCAATCGCAGGCCCTAGGTGTGGGGCACGAAGCAAAACCCTGCGTCCACAATTCACCATTTACCATTCACTATTCAGGATCGGCTCCGTCGTTGCTTCCCTGGCCCCCGACACGCGGCACCTGAAACCTGCCCTTCACGCCCAGTCCCGAGCCCCTCTTTTCAGCGATGGAGTTCGACCACATCTTTATCCGCCAGGACGTAGTCGCGGTTGACCATCTGCCCCTCGAATTTCCCGTGGCCCCAGACGCGCGCATACTTGAGTTGGGAGAGGAAATCATGGTGGACATGGGCCGCCAAGTCGAGCAAGCGGGAGCCGCGGTTTAAGACGTAGGGGGCGGTTAGCTCCAGCTTTTTTCCGGGGGCCTTGGTGTAGACCCGGATGATCTCGAGCAACTCAAAAGCACGCCGCCTGAGTTCGTCCAGTCCTTCTCCGGTTTCGGCAGAGACGGGCAGGATCTCGAAGCGCGCGCCGTAGAGGTCTTTCAGGACCTCCAGACTTTCGAGTGCACCGCCGGCGTCGCGCTTATTGGCGACGAGCAGCGTCCTTTTGGCTAGCCATCCCGGGGTGTTGGGCAACTCGCCGGCGCTGAGCTGTACCTTGGCTTTGGCGAGCTGGGCGAGCGTCGTTTCGAAGTCTTCGAGAAGATCCGGATCGCTCAGGTCCACCACCAGAAGGGCGGCATCGGCATTGCGGATGATCTGATAAAGCCACGATTCGGGGAAGTCGGGATGAACGGGCGGCAGATCCACAAGCTGGATTTGAATGTCTTCGAAGCGCATCATACCGGGCAAGGGAATGCGAGTAGTGAAAGGGTAGTCGGCCACCTCGGGCGCGGCATGACTGAGTTGGCGGACCAGGAGCGACTTGCCGCTGTTGGGGGGGCCCACCAGCGCCACCTGGCCGGCACCTTCCTTCTCGATGTGGTGGATGATGCCGGCACGGCTGACGGGCTTCCTGGCCTCTTCCGTCCGCAACTTGGAGAGGCGCCGCTTCAAGTCGGCTTGCATCTTCTCCGTGCCTTTGTGGCGGGGGATGGTGGCCAGCATTTCTTCCAGCGCTGCCAGCTTTTCCTCCGTCGAACTGGCAGCCTTGAAGCGTCTTTCGGCTTCCATGTATTCGGGCGTGAGATTGGCAGGCATAATCTCCCCCTGTTGCCAATGCTGCCCTATTGTACTAGGGGCTGGGGCAACTCTGAATAGTGAATAGTAAATGGTGAATAGTGAATTGAGGAGCGTTAGGGAGACACGCCTGGGCACGGCCAGCAAAACAGACAGGGTGTTCCCAATTCACTATTCACAATTCACCATTCACTATTCATAATGTGGAACTCGGCAACTTTTGGGATGGAGGCGTTACTCATGCGCAGCTTGACATGGCGGGTGCTTCTGCTCGTTGTTTTTTCGGTTGTGTTAGTCCCGGTGCACTTACAGCTTCTCGCGCGTCAACGCACTGGGCAGGGGAATTCGGAACTCCGCGCACCCGCCGGGGAGCGTCCGGCCAAGATCGATCTTTCCGGCGAGACCATTCTTCCCAACGGTCGCCTGATTACTCCGCTTGGCAGCCACGTTCAGGTAGCCCCTCATCCTTACGGTCTAGCGATCAGTCCTGACGGCAAGATGCTCGTCACCGCCAACAGTGGAACGCACCCGTTTTCCGCCTCCATCATCACACAATTGGGCAGCCCCAAACCCCAGGTTGTTCAAATTCCGCCCGGCTTCAAGCCCGCCGATGCAGACCCGGACAGTGTTTTTCTGGGCGTGGCAGTGGGCACGGACAATCGAACCCTTTATCTTTCGGAGGGAAACAACGGCAGGGTCGGCATCTTCGACCTGGTTACCCATCAGCGCCTCTATTCCTTGAGCATCGATGGGACTTTCCTGGGTAAGACTTATGCCAACAGCCTTACGGCGGCCCTTCAGCTTTCACCAGACGGCCGTCACCTTCTTGTGCTCGACTTGGCCCATTTCCGGCTGGTCATCCTTGATACCGATTCGAAGCAGATCGTTTCCAGCACGCCTGTGGGGCGCATGCCTTTCGGATTGGCCCTTTCGCCGGATGGCCGGTTTGCCTACGTCTCTAATGTGGGCATGTTCCAATACTCCTTGGTTCCCGGATACGAGGAAGGCCGGCCTAGGCAGACGGGATTGGATTTTCCTCCCTATGGATTCCCGTCGAAGGAAGCCGCGGAAGGCGCGACGGTGGAGGGAAAGCAGATTCCAGGGCTGGGTGATCCGAATGTGCCTGAGGCGAATTCACTCTGGGTGATCGACGTAGCTGCCCCGGGCCAGCCTAACGTCACCGCAAAGATCAAGACCGGAATTGAGGTTGGCGACAAGTCGGTAGGTGGGTCAAGCCCCGGCGCTGCAGTGGCCGGCCGCGAAAAAGTGTTCGTCTCCAACGCCACGCAGGACAGCATCACCATTATTGATGCCCACTCAAACCAAGTGGAGAAGACCATTCTGCTCGAGCCCTTGACCACCGTTAAGGGATTGCGCGGTGTGCTTCCTTTCGGGATGGCGCTCAGTCCGGATGAGAAGCGCCTTTACGTGGCATGCTCGGGCATTAATGCGGTGGCCGTGCTCGACGCCGTCGAAGGGCAAGTCCTTGGCTACTTCCCTACAGCCTGGTTCCCGGTCCGGCTCGCCTTGAGCCCCAACGCCAAGACGCTTTACGTGGCCAATGCGAAAGGGTTTGGCGCCGGGCCCAACGGGGGGCCGAATTTTCAGGAGGGGCCGGAAGGGACTTACATTGGAGACATCATGCACGGGTTTGTTTCCATCGTCTCTTCTATCCCCAAAGGACGCGCACTCGAGAAGATGACCGCGCGGGTGCTCCGGAACAATGGCTTTGCTTCTTCCACTCCGACTGTTTCACGCAACAGCGAGTCTCCCGTCCCCCCATCCGGACAGCCGAGCACGAAGATCCACCACGTCGTCTACGTCGTGAGGGAAAACCGGACTTTTGACGAGGTCTTCGGTGACTTGCGAATCGCAGGCGCCAAAGTGGACGGCGAATCCAGCATGGCACGGTGGGGCGAGAAAGCGCTGGTGAAGGAAAAAGGAGAACCTGTAGTGGTGGAGGATGCTCGGGTCACGCCCAACGCCCACGCCTTAGCGCGAAGGTTTGCCTTCAGTGACAACTTCTACGTGGACTCGGACGTTTCGGTGGACGGCCACCATTGGCTGGTAGGGAATTATCCCAACGAGGTGATCGAATCTGTGTGGCCGGCCGGGTATGGCGACAAGCTCGATTTCGTAGCCGACGCGGACGCGCCCGGCCGCTTGGAAATCGAGTGTGGGAGCCCCTGCCCGGAGTCCTATCTCGAGGCAGGTTCTCTTTGGGAGAATCTGGCAAGGCATCACATTAGCTTCCGAAACTACGGCGAGGGCTTTTCCATGCCCGGCAGCTACGAGGGTCCCGGGCTCATGCCCACCGGCCTGCGGGAAATCGTTAACATCCCGATGCCTGAAGTTCTGTTTGAGAATACTTCGCGAAGCTACGCCTCCTTCAACACCAACATCTCCGACCAATACCGCTTTGAGCAATTTCAACGCGAGTTCGAGCTCCGGTACGCAAGTGGGCGGGAACCTCTTCCACAATTTCTTTGTATCTGGCTGCCCAACGATCACACAGCCAAGCCGCGTGCTGAAGATGGCTATCCTTATCGTGCTTCTTATGTCGCGGATAACGATTTAGCGCTAGGGAAACTGGTTGAGTTGCTTTCGCACAGCCCTTTTTGGAAGGACATGGCCATCTTCATAACTGAGGACGATGCTCAGGACGGCCGGGACCACGTGGACGCGCACCGGAGCGTGTTACTGGCCATCAGCCCTTACGCTCGCCACGGTGTCGCACACATGCACACCAGCATGGCCAGCATTATGAAGACCTTCGACCTGGTTTTCGGCCTGCCCTATTTGAATCAGTACGATGCCGCCGCCACTGACCTCTCGGATATGTTCGCCGACACGCCCGATTTCACACCATTTGAGGCGCTGCCATCTGACACGCGCATCTTTGACCCGGCGAAAATTCACGAACCTGGACTGGAATTGCGAGCGCGGCCTGGCGCTCCACTGGACGACCCCGAAACCATTCGCAGGGAAATGCGCGACCGGGATGAGCATCCCGAAGATTAATGGGGGGCTCGAGATCCCCTCACTCGGTCCGTCCGTCAGCTGACGGACGGACGAAAACGCCGTGGCGGGCCACCCCGTGGCGTGCAGGTGGCTGTTATTGTTCAATTGACTTACAATATCAATGTGAAGCAGGCGAAGTTCCAAGCGCGCTAGGAGTTACGTAGTTGGAGGTGTGTCTTGAAAATAGCGCTCTCGCTTGTTTTATTGGTTCATCTCTATCTCGTGGCAATTGCCGGGCAGGCGGCTCACTCGGCCCAGATGAGCGGAACCACAGACGACCCTCCAGCTCAACAATCGCAGCCCGGCCCGCAAGTTCCTGCCATCCATGTTGAAGTGAGGCAAGTCTTAGTACCCGTGGTGGTCACGGATTCCAAGGGACACACTCTACTCGGGCTGCGCCCGAGTGACTTCAAGGTTTTCGAAGATGGAGTGGAACAGAAGGTGATTTCCTTGACTTCGGAGGCCGATGGCGCCGCCAGGCTATTCGAGCCCCAACCCGCCCCTGCCGCGCTTGGTACACAGCCTGCGAATCCGCGACCGCAACCCCCCGGGAGAGCGGAGCGAGCCTACTTGGTGGTGATCGACACTCTAAATTCCGACTTCGGCAATTTCCAGCAGATTCATGGCGCCTTGAAAAAGCTCTTTGGCGAGGCACAACCGGCATCGGCGCTCTACGGATTGGTCGCTTTGTCGCAGACTGCTACCATGATTCAGCCACTGACGGCCGATCCGTCTGCCGTACTACGCACGCTTGAAAGTAAGAATCTCGCAAAATATATTCTGACGAGCGAACAATCCAGCCGTGCCCTGCGCGAAATCCAACTCAGGAGGATGTTAGAGGGTTTTTGCCAGAAATGCCCTTGCGATACAAACGGGCCAGGCGGTAGCTGCTCCACGGATTCGAGATTGAACGAAATTATTGCCTACGCGACATCGGCCGGCGAAGAACATGCCGGAGAGTTGCGCAGCTTTCTTCAGCAGCTTGGAGGATTGGTAGACCAACTGGGGATGCTCCCCGGCCGGCGCACAATCGTTCTGATTTCCGATGGCTTCACGATTCAACCTGGGCGCGACCTTTTCGAATTGATCGCCATCTACCTGAAGGACCCTGAAATCGCGCTTAAGGACCCTGTGGCGCGGGTCGACCCCCAAATGGACGCCGTCTTGCGGCAAGCCGACGATCGTAACGTGGTTATTTACACCCTCGACTCACGCGGCGTTTACGTCGTACCGGCCGGAGGATACGACGTGACCGGCCCGCCCATGTCCTCGAAGATGGCACCTAGGGTGATGCCGGAGATTCAGAGTCAAAAAACCCAGTCCGCGGCGGAGAAAGACGACGGACTGCGGGAACTGGCAGAAGCTACGGGCGGGCTTTTCTTTGGCAATTCTAATGACGCGCTTAAGGGCATGCGGCGAGCCCTGGCTGACGGGCGCGGCTATTACGTGCTCGCGTACACACCTTCCAACCCCGCCACCGACGGCAAGTTCCGGAAGATTCAGGTCGTGGTGGAGGGGAAAAACTTGCGCGTACAGGCTAAGCAAGGTTATTGGGCACCTGTCCAGTAAGGCCGCGTGAAATAATCCCTGAGACAAACAAAAGGTTTCACGCAGGGACCCAAAGCACGCAAAGGGCGCAAAGAAATCATTGGCGTTCTGAGTTCCTTTCCACCTTTGTGCGAGCGTTCTGATTTTTCCGCACCACCTTCGCTTTAAAAGCGAAGGAGCCAAATGGTGGGCATTCGTGTACAATGGAGCTTCAAGCCGAAGGGCAAACAAATCATCGAAGGGTGATTTGGGGAACTGGCCAATTGGGGCTAGTTTCCTTTCGATTTTCGACTCTTGACTCTCGACTTCCGCATGCCCAATCTCCTCGACCAACT
>Ga0187782_10004390_pt1 | contig 10568 bp, 9 predicted proteins | sample 0715_SJ02_MP15_2_FD_132454 | JGI IMG/M metagenome (GOLD analysis project Ga0187782, IMG submission 132454) | Tropical peat soil microbial communities from peatlands in Department of Meta, Colombia - 0715_SJ02_MP15_20_MG | ecosystem: Environmental > Terrestrial > Soil > Wetlands > Peat | place...
AAGCGAATTGAGGATGCGGTAGATGCCGGTGCGGGGCAAATGGAGCTCCTCGGCGAGCGCGCGGATCGTGAGCCCGTCCGCGGCGCGCTCGAGCGCGGCCAAGACCTCCATCATCCGGTCAATGGCCGGAATTCGGTGACGCGCCACCGCGCCGCCGCCGGCGGCGGCGTCCCTGGCTTCCTGCGAGACTCCTCTGTCCATCGCGAGTCGTCAGTCGCTCCCCTTGCGTCACGCGGCGTCGATCAACCCCTCTTGCGCCGCCACTCCTCGTACTCGGCCAGGCCTTCGTCGCTCAACGGGTAATATTTCGAAAGCGACCCGCCCTCAGCGAGCCTCATGCGGCTGAACGCCTCCCATTCTTCGTGGCGGAGCGTGGCTTCAAGGACCATCTCGGCCATTTGCGCCGGCACGATCACCGCGCCGTCGTCGTCCGCGATCATGATGTCGCCGGGCAGCGCCAAGACGCGCGAAAGGTCGATCGGAACGTTGTAGGCCCACGGAAACAACGTCCCTTGCGAGGCGTAGTTCGGCGTAAACCCCTTCGTCCACAGCGGCACGGCGATCTCCTGGACGCGCGGCCAATCGCGGATGCACCCGTCGACGACGACGCCCGCTCCGCCGCGCCCCTTGAAGTTCGTGATCAGCATTTCCCCCATGCAGCCGGTGTGCATGTCGCCCGCCGCCTGAACCGCCAGCACGTCGCCGGGCCGCACCGCCTCGAACACCGCCCACAAGGCCGTCGCCTTTTCGAGATGCTCCTCGCCGACGCCTTCCGCGACGCCCGCCAAGACGTCTTCTCGCTTGGGCATGAATTGCAACGTCACGACCGGCCCGACGACTTTCGCGCCTTGCTGGCGGGGCGCGGCGCCGGCGATGAAGGTTTGGCGCACGCCCATCCGATGCATGATCGCGCTCGCCGTCGCGCTGCTGACGTCCTCCATTCGCCGGATGAGCTCGGCCTCGGGGCGAGGAAAGTCGCGGCCGCGCAGCGGCAGCGATTTCGCAATGGCCGGCGCGACGACTTTCGGGGCTCCGTTCGCTTCGGTGAGCGCGGACGCCCGCCGCGCCGAGCGCCGCGCGCGCAGCGGCATCAGGCCGGAACCAAGAAGCCCGCGCTTGTGCGAAAGATGCATATCGTCCCTGCGTTCTCATGCAGTGTGGCGGCGGCGCCCGGCGCGTCGATTGAGCCTCGTCGACGCCCGCGCGCCGCCGCCTTAGCAAGCCGAGTTGGGATGGCCAGGCGCCGCGCAGGAGGAGACGCGGCGCAGGGTTTTCGGCTTGCTATTTGAAGACGGCGGCGTACTGGTCCTTCAGCATCTTAATGACTTGATCGGTCGTCGTCTTCGGATCGCTTTGCGCGGTGTACATCGTGTTCCAGACCGAGTTCACCCAGTCGGTGTCGGCGATATAGAACGGGCTTTCGACGCTGAAATTCGACTTCTTCAGGTCGTCAAGGACAAGGTTGTTGCACGCGTCGAGCTTGTCCGTCGGCACGTCGATCCTGACCGGGCTCGAGCCCTTGTAATAGGCGAAGGTCGCGTTGACCTGCGGATCGACGACGGTCGCCGCGAAGTCAAGCTCGGCCTTGAGGACGTCGGGCTTGACGCCGCCGAGAATGCCGAACGAATCGACTGTCACCGAAACGGCCTTGGTGCCGGGGATGTTGACGCAGCCGAAATCCTCTCCGAGTTTCTTGCCGACGCCCTTCCACACGCCCTTCATCCAGTCTCCGTGAATTTGCATCAGCGCCTTGCCGGCGATCACCGTGTTGGTCGTGTCGTTCCAGGCGCGGTTGACCCAGCCGGCGTCGGTCTGGCGCGCGATCCTCAAGAAGAGATCGATCGCGTCGCGAACGCCCTTGTCGTCGAACACGGTTTTGTCGGGCGTGCCGGAATAGAAGCGGTTGAACACGTCGGGGCCGGCGACGGCGGCGAGCAGCGCATGGAAGGTGTAGCCCGCCTGGAACGTGTTGCCGCCGATGGCGATGAACGTGTAGCCCGCTTTCTCGACCTTCGCTTCGTCCGCCCACATGTCGGCGAGCGAAGTCCACTTCTCGGGATCGACGCCGGCGGCCTGGGCGACCTTCTTGTTGTAGTAGACCATCCCGTCGATGTGCACGCCCGTCGGGATCTTGCGGACGTCGCCGTCGATTGTGATGGCTTTGAGCACCGTCTCCGGGAACTCTTTCGTGGCGCCGATCTGATCGAACAGCGTGCCGACCTCCTGGCCGAGGCCCTTGTCGCGAAGGTCGCGGTAGAAGCCGGCCTCCGCGGCGATGAAGAGATTGGGCGGCGTGCCGGCGACGACGAGGCTGACAAGCGGACTTTCGCCTGCCGTCTCGTGCGGGACGGAGGCCGACTTGATCGTGTTGCCGGTCTTGTCGGTATAGGCCTTGAGGATGCTGTTGAGCGCCGCCATTTCGCTCTCGTTCGACCAGGTGTGGAAGAGCGTCAGCTCGACCGCGCCTGCCGCAGCCGGCGCCGCGAGAGCGGCGAGCGCCGCCGTCGCGCCTAACAATGTCTTGCGCATCGTCATCGTTTCACTCCCTTGCCAATCGGCGCGCGGCCGATCCGCTTTTCGCCGCCCGCCTGCCTTCGACGCCCGCCCGGGCGCCAGATCTAAAGAAACGTTTCTGCCCCGCGCTCTGGGCGCGTCGAAGCCGTCCGCCTGCATCCTCAACCCTTGATCGCGCCGGCGGTGATCCCGTGCACGAAGAACTTCCCAAGGCCGAAATAGACGACGAGCGGCGGGATAGCCGTCAGCAAGGCCGCCGCCATGTCGACGTTGTAGATGACTTCGCCGCGCGAGGTGATCAGCGAATTGGCGAGGATCACCGTCATCGGCTGGGCGCTGAAGCCTGCGAAGGTCAAGCCGATGAGATAGTCGTTCCACACGCTCGTGATCATCAGGATCAGCACGACGATGAGGATGTTGCCGGACATCGGCAAGATGATCTCGACGAAGATCCGCCAGAAGCTCCCTGAATCCATCATCGCCGCCGCCATCAGCTCGGCGGGAATGTCCTTGTAGAAATTGCGGAAGATCAGCGTCAAAAGCGGCATGGAGAGGATCATGTGTACGACGGCCACCGCCCAATAGGTGCCGTAAACGCCGATCCCCGACACGATCAAGATCAGCGGGATCATGATGATCTGGAACGGCACGAACGCGCACATGAACAAGACGAACAGAAACGTCCCGGCCCAACGCACGTTCCAAAGCGCGAGCGCATAGCCCGTGACGGAGGAAAGCCCAAGCGAGAGAACAAGGCTCGGCGCCAGGATCTTTAGGGAATTGACGAAGCCCGACTTGATCCCGTTGCATTCGAGGCCGGTGCAAAGCGCGTTCCACGCCTTGTCCCAGGGCTCGACGGTCCATGGCCGCGGCAGCGAGAAGATCTCGCCCTCGGCGATCTGCGGCATGGTCTTGAAGGACGTGACGACGATCACGTAGAGCGGCAGCGCCATGAACAGCGCGCACATGCTCAAGAACGCGAGCACGGCGATCGACGAGCCCCTGATCCGCCGTTTGCGCCGCTCGCGCGGCCGCGCGCGGGGGAGCGAAGCGGAGAGAACCTGCGCCGTCATCGCTTAAGCCCTCTCTCGCGCGCGCAACCGCCAGGCGGTCGCGAGCACGAGCGGCAGAAACACGACGAGCGTGATGAGCAGCATGATCGTCGCCGCCGCCGAGGCGAAGCCGATATTGCTGCGGATCGAATAGGCGTTGATCGCGAAATAAGCGGGCGTCCAGGTCGATTGTCCGGGCCCGCCGTTCGTCATGGCGACCACGATGTCGTAGGCCTTCACGACGCCAAGCGAGAGCAGGATCGCGCAGGTCAAAAACGTGTAGCGCATCATCGGCACGACGATCTCGATATAGAACTTGAACACGCCGACGCCGTCGAGCCGCGCGGCGCTCCAGATTTCCGGATTGATCGATTTCAGGCCCGCCAACATCAGCGCCATGTAGAAACCGGTCGACTGCCAGATCGACGCGAGGATGATTCCGTACATCGCCGTGTCGGGCTCGGCGAGCCAGTTGAAGGAGGCGTGCGGAAACCCGATCTCGTGCAGGAAATTTTCGATCCCGAGGCCCGGATTCATCATCCACCGCCAGGCGAGCCCGGTGACGATCAGCGACACCGCGAGGGGATAGAGAAACACGGTGCGGAAGAAGCCCTGCCCGCGCCGCTCGCGGTCGATCATCGCCGCGAGGACGAAGCCGAAGACGATGGCGAGCGCGCTCCCGACCCCAAGCACGATGAGGTTCTTCAACGAAGTCGACCAGGCACCGTCGTCGAACAGCCGCGAATATTGGCGGCTCCAGCTCTCCCGGTCGATTGCGTAGCTCGGGAAGCGGCGCGAATTCGTGAAGGACATATAGATTGTCCACAGAATCGAGCCGGCGAAGGCGACCAGCGTCACGGCGAGCGCGGGCGTCAGCGCCAGCTGCGGACTGATCCGGCTCATTCGCATCGCATCGAACCTCCTCCTTGCGGTTCGCCGAACGTTTGGCCTCAGCCACGCGGCTCCGGCCGCGAGCGGCGTGTCCTTAAGCCGCGCCGCGCAGGCGTTCGATCGCCGCGCTCTGCATGGCGTTCTTGCCAAGCTGCATGAGCTCGATGCGGTTGCCGTCGGGATCTTCGATCCAGGCCTGATAATTGTTGTCCGCGCCCATCTTCTTGGCGCGGAACAGCGGAACCTTGGCCTTCTCAAGCTCGGCGAGCGCCGCGTCGATGTCTGAGACCTCGAGGCAGAGGTGATTAAGGCCGATCGCCTCCTGTGGCGGCGCGCGATCGCCGACTGCTTCCGGGAAAAGCTCGATGAACTGGTCGTCGGTCACGCGCAGATAAACGATCCAGAGAATATTGCCGTCGCGATGCAGGCGGAACATCTCGGGAAAGCCGAGCTTGTTGACGTAGAAATCGAGGGACTTGTCGATGTCTTTCACGCGGATCGCGACGTGGCCGATCGCCTTTACCGATTTCATGCAGGCCTCCTCCGCTCGCGTCTCGAAGGCGTCTTGCCTTTCGTTCAGATTTGAACTCGTTGACGTACGATTTGAACCATAGGAGGATTGCGCGCGCCAAGTCAATGCGCGGATCTCCGCGCTTTGCAATGTGGAAAACGCCTCATGATCGACGTCGCGTCGCGCCGTGCGCTCGGGACGACCGGGCTTCTCGTCACGCCGATTTGCATCGGCACGAGCGCGCTCGCCAGCATGCCAGCGGTCTACGGCTATGGCGTCCCCCAAGAGAGAGCTCTGGCGACCCTTAAGGCCGCATTCTCAGGCCCGTTCAACTTCATGGACACCTCAAACGGCTATGGCGACGGCGAGGCGGAGCGCCGGATCGGCGAGGCGATCCGCGCCGAAGGCGGGCTTCCAAAAGGTTTCGTGTTGGCGACGAAGGTCGACGCCGATCGCTCGACGCGCGACTTCTCGGGCGGGCGCGTCCGCCGCTCGGCCGAAGAGAGCTTGAAGCGATTGGGGCTGTCGAAAATTCAGCTCATGCACCTTCATGACCCCGAATATTACATGACCTTCCCGCAGGCGATGGAGAAAGGCGGGCCGGTCGAAGCCTTGGTTCGACTGCGCGACGAAGGCGTCGCGGACAATATCGGCGTCGCTGCAGGCCCGGTCCCGATGCTCGTCGACTTTGTCCGCACGGGCCTATTCAGCGTCGTTCTCAGCCACAATCGCTACACGCTCCTCGACCGATCGGCGGAGCCATTGATCGAGGAAGCTGGGCGGCGCGGCGTCGCCTATCTCAATGCCGCGCCCTACGGCGGCGGCATGCTGGCGAAGGGCCCTGAGGCGCAGCCGCGCTACGCCTATCGGCAGGCCAACGAAACGACGGCGCGCGCCGCGGCGCTCGTGAAGGACGTCTGCGCGAGGCATGGGGTCTCGCCGCAGGCGGCGGCGTTGCAATTCTCGCTGCGCGATCCGCGCATCGCTTCAACCGTCGTCGGCGTCACCGAGCCGTCGCGCATCGAGGAGACGGTCCGCCTCGCCGCGGTCGAGATCCCCGACGCGCTCTGGGACGAGCTGAAGAGCGTCGACGTCACGGGCAAGACGGGCGTGGCGTGATCCAGGCGGCGACGGCGCTCACCGGCCGATGCGCTCGCCGGCGTCCCGCTTATGCGCGGCGAGCGCCATCAGGCGGCGGTCGCGCCATGCTTGCCGCGCCGCGACTTCGCCCGCCGGCAGAGACGCGCGCCGCTCCGCCTCGACAATCTCCATCACGGGTCCTCCCCACTCCACACGCCGTTGCGTCGACGGGAAAATCGCGGCGTAGATCCTTTCGTAGCGGCGAGCATAGTCGCGCACGCCTCCCGGCGCGTTGAGATCGATCGTCTCGAACGGCCCCATGAACGACCAGCGCAGCGCGAGGCCGTCGCGGACGCCGACGTCGACGTCCTCGACGCTGGCGAAGCCCCCCTCTACCAGCCGGAACGCTTCCTCAAGCAGCGCGCCCTGCAGGCGGTTCATCAAGAAGCCGTCGATCTCGCGCTTCATCACGATCGGCGCGTGGCCGGCATGGCTCAGCAACGTCGCCGTCCGCTCCACGATCGCGGCCTCGGTCCAGGGCGCGGGCACGATCTCGACCGCGGGGATGAGATAGGGCGGATTGAGCGGGTGCGCGACCAGGCACCGCTCCCGCCCCTTCAGCGACGCAGTGAAGGCCGAGGGCAGGATCGCCGAGGTCGAACTCGCCAACACGGCGCCGGATTCGGCGAGCTGATCGAGGCGAGCGAAAAGGCGCGTCTTCACCTCGACGTCTTCCGGCGCGCACTCTTGCGCATGGACCGCGCCCTTAAGCGCGACCCCAAGGTCCGCAACAGGGAAGATCCGGCCGGCGACCGTGGGGGCCGAGGCGCCTGCGAGAAGATCGTTTGCCTCAAGGTCGGGCAGGACCCCTTCGATATACTTGAGCGCCTCGCGGGGCGCCGCGAGGTTCTCGTCCCAAAGCGCGACCTCATGTCCGGCGCGCGCAAAGCTGATCGCCCACGCCCGTCCGATCAGCCCCGATCCGACGATCGCCACTCTGCTCAACGTCATCCTCCCGACCCTCTCAGGCGGCTCGGCTCTCTCGACGCGTGAGATCGCCGTCTCGTATCAGCCCGCATTCTGACTTCGCAACGCCGGCATTGGCTTCGGCTCCGCCTCCGCTCAAATCGCGGCGGCGAGGCCGCGCGGCCTTCGACTTGAGGCTCCGCGCCTGCCCGGCGGCGCTTGGCTCGCCGTTTTGGCGGCGTGATTCATTGACGTCCGTCGTCGCCTGCTCCTTGCTCAGCAAGTCGCCGGGCGGGCCGCCGGCCAAAACGTGCGATTGGCCGCAGGCGCCGCGCGCCGCGGGAAAGGGGGCGATCTTTAGATGCCAAACCGTTTCTTCGTTCCTGCGCGGTCGATCCTCTTTGCGCTGCGCGGCGGCTTTCTCCTGCGTCCGCTGGCGATCGCCCTCCTGCTCGGCGCGCTCGGCGCGATGCTTTCGGATCTCGAGGAGGCATTTCCCGACATCCGTCGGCTTGCCCCTCGAACATTGTTTCCGTCGCAAGCCGATCCGCAAGTGGCGCAGGCGATTCTGACGACGATCGCGTCGTCGACGATGACGGTCGTGTCGATCGTCTTCGCCATCCTGCTGATGACGCTGACCTTGGCCTCGACCCAATTCTCGCCGCGCATCCTCGTCAATTTCGTGCGCGACCGGACGACTCAATGGACGCTCGGCGTCTTTCTTGGCACCTTCTGCTACTGCATCGCGGCGCTGCCGGCGGCGCGGTCGCTGCCTGAGCCCTTTGCGCCCGTCGTCACCGCCGCCGGCGCGATGGCGCTTGCGCCGATATGCGTGGGCTGGCTGATCTACTTCATCCATCACATCTCCAATGCGATCAGCGTCAACCATATCGTCGACCGCATCGCCCGCGAGACCGAGCTCGTCATCGACGAATTGATGCCGGATCGCCGACGGCCGCTTCAGCCCCCGGAGAACCCTGGAACATTTTTTGGCGCCCTCGACGTCGCCGTCCCGAGCCGCCAATCGGGCTATATCCGGTTCGTCGACATCGGCCGCTTACGCGCCCTGGCGAAGCTATATGGGGTCGCAATCCGCATCGAGCGCCGGGTCGGCCAATTCATTCCCGAAGGCGCGCCGTTGATGCGGCTAACTCGCGGGGACAGGATCACCGCGGAGCGCGGGGCCGCCCTGCTCTCGGCCGTCGAGATCGGCCCGACGCGGACATTGCAGCAGGACGTCGAGTTCGGCGTCGTGCAGATCGTCGACATCGCCTTGAGAGCGATTTCGCCGGCGGTCAACGATCCGACGACCGCCATCAGTTGCGTCGATCAGCTGTCTTGCGTGCTCGGCCGCTGGATGGGCCGCGTTCCGCCGCGCAGTTTCTACTACGACCCGCCGCATGTTCTGCGCCTCGCGATTCCCTGGATCGACCTGACCGGCCTCCTCGACCTCGCTTTCGAGCAGATCCGTCACTATGCCGCGTCGGACGCCGCCGTCAGCTTGCGGCTCGTGCGAGCGCTCACCGACATGCGCGCCGCCGTGAATGATCCCGAGATCGCCGCCGGGCTTGTCGAACGCGGCCGGAAGGTCGTCGTCGGTTGCACAGGCCGGATTCAGCCAAACGACCTCGAGCGTCTGAAGACTCGAATGAAGGCGTTGGAGCTGGGCGTCGTCCCGGAGGCCGCGATCGTTTCGCCGGCGCCGAACGGCGGAGGCGACCGTGCGGCGCTTGAGTAGCCTCGCGCGCCTCGAACGACGACGCGCCATTGGTTTTCGCCAGGCGGGGCGATTGGCGGCCGGCGACGCGAGCATCGGACTGCAACCGGTTGCAAAACCGAGCGCCGCAGATTAGTGTCACGCTTCGCGAGAGCGGCGTCAGCCGTAACGCGGACGATTTCAATTGCCGATTGTTTGTTCAATGAAGCGGCCGGAACCCGGGGGTTTCGCAGTGCGAGGCGCCGCCGGCGCGCATTTTTGTCAGGGCCTTGCGCGAGGCTCGGCCGCGCGCGAGCCGTCGTTGCCGAGGAACGACCGGCTTCGGAATTTTCGCGGCGCGCTGCTCCAGGCGCCGAGCGACGTGAGACGCCAGGTCTCATCGACGGACGCTTAAGACGTGGACAAAGGGCGGCTCGCGACCAACCGCTGGATTTCGCTCGGCCGCGCCGGCCTTGACCTTTACGCCGATCCGCCTGGGGCGCGCGTCGAAGACGCGCGGGCCTTTTCGCCGGCGCTCGGCGGATCGGCCGCCAACATCGCGGTCGGAATCGCTATGCTCGGCGGCTCGGCGACGCTGCTCACGACGCTCTCCGACGACGCCGTCGGGCGCTTCGCTCTTTGCGAGCTTAAACGCTACGGCGTCGCGACCGAGCATGTCCGATTTGTCGGCGGTGACGCGCGGACCTCGCTCGCCGTCGTCGCGACGCGCAACGACGACACGCAGACCGTCATCTACCGGAACGGCGCCGCGGATTTTCAACTCTCGCCGGCCGACGTCGAACGCGTTCCGTTCAATCGATTTGGCGGGCTGATCGTCGCCGGCACGAGCCTTGCCTGCGAGCCGTCGCGGGCTGCGGCGTTCCTTTCGGCCGAGCGCGCTCGCAAAGTTGCGACGATGATCGTTTTCGACGTCGATTATCGCGCCTATTCGTGGCCCAGTCGCGCGGTCGCCGCCGAAATCTGCAAGCGATTTTCAACGCTCAGCGACATCGTCGTCGGCAACGAGGAAGAATTCGCCCTCATGGCGGGCGAGAGAGACGGCGAGGCGCTCGCGCGCGCGATCGCCGCCGACGTCTACGCCGTCGTCTACAAGATGGGGGCGCGGGGCTTGCGGGCGTTCGCCGGCGGGCGGGCCATCGCGACAGGGACTCATCCCGTCGCGGCCATAAAGCCGACCGGCGCCGGCGACGCCTTCTTGGCCGGCTTCGCAACGGGTCTCGCGCTCGGCCTCGATCTTGAGGACTGCCTGCGCCGCGGAGCGGCCGCGGCCGCGATCGTCGTCACCCGCGTCGGATGCGCTCCGGCGATGCCTGACGCGCGCGAGCTTCGCGCCTTGCTCGAAGACCAAAGCCTTGCGCCCATGATTTGAGCGAGCGTCGGGCCGATGCACATCCCCCCATTCGACAACAACAGGCGTCCGATCGTCGACGTCGGCGACGCTTGCGTTCCTCTCAACTACTTCAACGTCGTCAAGCTCACGATGGGGGAGGCGTTCGAGTATCGCGTCCCCGGCTACGAAACGGCGATCGTGCCGGCGACGGGAAGCGTCGACGTCGAGATCGAAGGCGCGCGGTTTAAGGCGGTCGGACGGCGCGGCGTCGACGTATGGGACGGCGAGCCTGAGGGCGTCTACGTTCCTGCAGGGACGCGCGCCCGCATCGTCTGCGTCACGAAAACCGCGGAGGCGTTTGTCGCCGGCGCGCGTTATGAGAAAGCGCTTGAACCCTTCGTCGTGCGGGCGGCGGAGATCGACAGCGTCCAATACGGCTCCGACGAAACGAAGACCCACCGCAAGATCAAGCATATTCTGGGACAGCGCCAGCACGGCAAGGTCGGC
>Ga0187782_10004392_pt1 | contig 10565 bp, 8 predicted proteins | sample 0715_SJ02_MP15_2_FD_132454 | JGI IMG/M metagenome (GOLD analysis project Ga0187782, IMG submission 132454) | Tropical peat soil microbial communities from peatlands in Department of Meta, Colombia - 0715_SJ02_MP15_20_MG | ecosystem: Environmental > Terrestrial > Soil > Wetlands > Peat | place...
CCGGGCGAGGTCCTCTCTTTCTCGAATTCCGTACCTTTCGCTATCGCGCTCACTCCATGTTCGATCCGGACTTGTATCGCAACAAGCAAGAGATCGAGGAGTGGAAGAAGAGGGGCCCGCTGCACAGCTTCACCGGCCGCTTGAAATCGCAGGGCCTGATGAGCGAGGCGGACTTCGAGCGGCTCGACGCCGAGGTGAGCGAGGAGCTGAAAGATGCGGTCGCCTTTGCCGAGGCCTCGCCCTTCGAGCCGGTGGAGACTCTCTATCAGGATGTGTGCGCGCCGGTGGCCGCGAGCGCATGAGCGAGCGGCTCACCTATCGCGAGGGGATGCGCCAGGCGCTGCGCGAAGCGCTGTTGCGCGATCCGCGGGTATTCTTGATGGGCGAGGACGTGGGGATGTACGGCGGCAGCTACGCGGTGAGCAAGGGGCTGCTCGCGGAATTCGGGCCGGAGCGCATTCGTGATACCCCGCTGTCCGAGCTCGGCTTCGTGGGTGCAGGGATCGGCGCCGCACTCGGCGGGCTCAAGCCGATCGTCGAGATCATGACCGTCAATTTCAGCTTGCTCGCGCTCGATCAGATCGTGAATACGGCGGCCGCGCTTCGTCACATGTCGGGCGGACAGTTCCATGTGCCGCTCGTCGTGCGCATGGCGACCGGCGCCGGGCGACAGCTCGCTGCCCAGCACTCGCACAGCCTCGAGGGTTGGTACGCGCACGTGCCGGGGCTCAGAGTCCTGGCGCCGGCGACGGTCGAGGACGCGCGCGGAATGCTCTGGCCGGCTCTCGAGAACCCGGATCCGGTGATCATTTTCGAGCACGCGCAGCTTTACAACGTGGAGGCGACGGTCGAGGAGGGCGCCGGCGCGGATATCGTCCATAGCCGCATTCGCAGGCCCGGCCGGGACCTGACGCTCATCACCTTCGGCGGCTCCTTGACGGCCACGCTCGCGGCGGCCGAGGGGCTGGCGGGCGCCGGCATCGACGCCGAGGTGATCGACCTGCGAGTGCTTCGCCCGCTCGATGAGACCACCCTCCTCGAATCGGTGCGTCGCACTCATCGGGTGCTCGTGGTCGAGGAGGAGTGGCGCAGCGGCAGCCTTGCGGCGGAGATCATGACGCGCATCATGGAACAGGCGTTCTTCGATCTCGACACGCCGCCGCAGCGTGTCTGCAGCGCCGAAGTGCCGATTCCCTACGCAAAGCATCTCGAGGAGGCGGCCTTGCCGCAGCCGTCCACGATCATCGCGGTCGCCAAGCGCATGCTCGGTAGGGGCTCCGCATGATCGAGATCAAGCTTCCCTCGCTCGGTGCCGACATGGATCAAGGTACGCTCCTCGAATGGCGCGTCAAGCCGGGTGATGCGGTCAAGAAGGGCGATATTCTGGCGGTCATCGACACCACCAAAGCGGCACTCGATGTCGAGTGTTGGCAGTCGGGCGAGATACTCGACCTGCTGTTGAAACCCGGACAGACGGTGGCGGTGGGCACGCCGATGCTGAGGCTTCTCGAGCCGGGGGAGGGTGCGGCTGCCGCGCGCGCCGCGGCGCCTCTGCCGGCCGAGACCCCCGTGGCGCCGATTAGTGCCGCGCCGGCCGCAGCACCGCCAACCGCTGCGGCCGCCGCCGAGCCCAAGGGGACAGCGGCGCCTGCGGCACCGAGCGCGCGGCGGCCAGTGTCACCGGCGGCGCGACGCCGCTCAGCCGAGCTCGGCGTGTCGCTCGAGTCGGTCGTGGGGAGCGGGCCCAATGGGGTCGTGACACTGAAGGACGTCGAGGATGCGGCCGCACACAGGCTCGGCACCGAGGCTCGCAGTAGCGAAGCCGCGCGCGATCGCAGCGCCGAGATACGTCGCACCATCGCCGCCGCGATGAGCCGCTCCAAGCGTGAGGTCCCGCACTATTATCTCTCCGACGAGGTGCCGCTCGGCGCGGCCAGCGACTGGCTGCGCCGCGCTAATCAGGAAAGGCCGATCACCGATCGGCTCCTCATGGCGGCGCTCTATGTCCGGGCGCTTGCGCGAGCCGCGCAGCGGCACCCCGACATGAACGGCGTCTACGTTGAGAACGCTTATCGCCCGAGCGCCTCGGTGCACGTCGGGATGGCCATTTCGTTACGTGGGGGCGGCCTCATCGCCCCGGCCATCCACTCGGCCGAGCAAAAGTCGCTCGAGCAGATCATGCGCTCGCTGACCGATCTCGTCGCGCGCGCGCGCGCCGGCAAGCTCCGCCGTGACGAGTTCGCGGATCCGACCATCACGCTCACCAACTTGGGCGACCAGAGCGTGACGGCGGTGTACGGCGTCATTTATGCGCCGCAGGTGGCTCTCGTCGGGTTCGGCCAAGTCCGGGAACGCGCCTGGGTCATCGAAGGTCGAGTCGTGCCGATGCCGGCCGTGACGCTCACGCTTTCCGCGGATCATCGCGTGAGCGATGGGCATGCGGGGGCGCGCTTCCTCGCGGCGATCGGGGCGGAGCTCCAGCATCCTGAGAAGCTATGAGGTTGATACCGTGGATGACAACGCACTTCGAACGGACATCATCGCTCTGTTGCAGCGAATTGCGCCCGAGATCGACGGCGATACGCTGGATCCGAAGTCGGCCCTGCGCGATCAGGTCGATCTCGATTCGGTCGATTTCTTGAATTTCTTGATTTCCCTTCACGAAAAGTTCCGGGTGGAGATTCCAGAAGCGGACTACGAGAAGTTGCGCAGCCTCGACGACATTGCGAGCTACGTCGCTGCGCGCGCAGCGCCCTCATGACTCGAGTCGCAGATCGCGCCCTCGGCGCAGAGCCGCATACGTACTTTCCGTCGGTGGCTACGCTAACTGCGCATGGTGTTACGCGCGACCTTGATCGAGCATCGTCAACGAGACGAGGCCTGTAACCGATAAACCATAAGGAGTAGTGCGATGAAAACAAAAATCGCAGGGCTCGCAGTAGCGGCTGTCGGCTGTGTATGCCTGGGCAGCATGGCGGCTGCTCAGCCACCCCAAGAGCTCACCGTGCAAGCGACCCGAGTCCTCGCGGCCAAGACCGTTTCTCACAACAGGGCGACTGGCGCCCCGATCGTCGATGTATCGCTCAGCTACGGCATCAAGGTCGACGACCTGGATCTTGCCTCTCATTACGGTCCCATCGAGCTCGAAAAACGAATCCGCGATGCGGCAATGGCCGCCTGCAAAGAAATCGGAGCCAAATATCCGAATTCGACGCCGAACGATGACGATTGCGCCGCGAGTGCGACGAATAAGGCGATGGTCAAGGCGCATGAAATGGAGGCCGCGGCCAAGGGCGCAGCGAAGTGATTCGGCAGCGAAGTGATTCGCTGACGTAGCGCTTGCTGCCGGCATCGGCTCACCGCAAGTGGTGAGCGGGGCTCAAGATCGCCGCGCGATCAATTCGCGCGGCGCGAGCTTTTGCGGCCCGCTTGAGCCATTGCCCAGCAATCGTCTCGACTCGTTCCCTCGGTCGATCCGTCAAAGCTTCAGCGCATCATGAAGACCGGCAGGTCGGCATGCTCGAGAAGCGACTGGGTGACGCCGCCGAAGATCAACTCGCGCAGCCGGCTATGTCCGAAACCGCCCACCACGAGCATCTCGGCGTGCAGCTCGGCCGCCGCCTTTGCGAGCTCGAAAGTGAGGCTCTTCGAGCGGTTGGCGATGACGAGAAGCTCGGCCGCAATGCCATCCCATCGGAGCTGGCTCGCGAGATGCTTGAGCGTCTGTGCGGCGCGCGCCTCCTCATCGACATCGACGATGCTGAGCAGGATCACCTTCTTCGCCTTCGCCAAGAGAGGATGAGCGGCCCCCAAGGCTCGGGCTGCCTCCGGCGTCTCCTTCCAGCCGACGACGATCGTTCCCATGGCCGTCTTCGGAGGAGTCTCCGGAGCGATGAGGATCGGCCGGCCGCAACCGACGAGCAGGTCCTCCATGAGCATCTTGGGCATGTAGTCGACATGATAGGGTCGGCTGAGCACGACCAGATCGCGATGTCGAGCATGCGCCAGCAGCCGTTGCTCGGCATGGTCCCCTTCTTCGAGCCAGCAAGCGGAGAGCGTTTCGGAGGGTCTCGGCACGTCGTGGATTTCGATGGAGTGCTTGGCGCAAAACGACTTGAAGTGCGCAGCGGCATTCGAGGCGAGCTCACGGTTCCTTTGTTCCAAAAAGTCGAGCGCCTCCGGCAAGGCGCCGCCCATGCAGAAATCGACGTGTGGCGCGCGCACGGCAGCATCGGTCGCCGAGAGGCGAACGTGGTAGAAGTCGAGATGCGCTCCCAGAGGCCGCGCAACAGCGAGCGCGGTGGCAAATACCGCATCATCGCTCGCACTTCCGCTCGTCGGGACGAAGATTGACTTGATCACGTGGTACTGCCCTCGGGTCTTTTCGGATCCGCGCGCCAGCCGCCGGCTATTGTGCTCGAGCGCCGTGCAGTCCTCAATAAGGGGTTCTCCCGATGTTGGCGCCATCACCGGGAGTGCGCCCGATCGGATCTCGTGCGCGCCTAGCGCTGCCAGAGAATATGCGCGGCCTCCAATGGCGCGAGGACGCCCGGGTGTGCCGGAACGATGCGTAGCGTGTAGTCGCCGGCGGCACGAGTTGCCGGGACGCTCGCGACAAAAATCGCCATCCCTGGTTCACCCGTTGCCCCGTCCCGGCTCATTGCCTGAAGGAAGGGGCGCCCATCGCCCAACGGCTCGGCGTAGAGCTCCACGCGCACCGCCGAGGCGAGAGCGCCCAGGTGTACGCGTGCCGTGAAGTGGTGCCGGTCGCCCTGGGAGTCGACCGTGACCGGTCCGAAGGAGAGGGCGCTCCAGCCTTGATCGAGCGCCCGCTGCCAGGCACTGATCTCCGAGCCCATCGCGCCGCGGTTCTGCGCCCTCACGCGGTAGGAGGCGGCCGCAGGCAAGTAAGCCTGCTCCAGGTAGTCACGCACACTGCGGTTGGCGGAATAAACCGGCGTCAGACTCGCCATGCTTTCGCGTACCCGTGCAACCCAGGCCCGCGGGATGCCGTTGTGGTCGCGAGCGTAGAACTCGGGAATGACGTGAGTTTCCAGTAAATCATAGAGCTGGGCGGCCTCGATGGCATCCCACTCCGGATCGCCAGCGTGCTCCTTGCCATCGCCCAGCGCCCACCCCACGCTCGGCTCATAGGCCTCCGCCCACCAGCCATCGAGCTCGGAGAGATTGAGTCCCCCGTTCACGAGGACCTTCATGCCGCTGGTGCCGCATGCCTCCCAGGGGCGTCGAGGCGTATTGATCCAGACATCCACGCCCGCCACCAGGCGCTCGGTCATCAGCATGTCGTGATCGCTGAGGAAGATCGCATGCGGCCGCACATCGTAGCGGCGCACGAATTGCACCCACTCGCGCACCAGCCGTTGACCAACGGCATCTGCGGGGTGGGCCTTGCCGGCGAGAACGAGCTGAACGGGCCGCTGGGCGTTGGTGAGTATTCGAGCGAGACGCTCGGGATCGTGCAACAGCAAGTTCGGCCGCTTGTATGCGGTGAAGCGCCGTGCATATCCCAGTGTCAAGCGCCCGGGGTCGAAGAGCTGCTTGGCCCCTTCGATCTCACCCGACGTGGCTCCCGAGGCAGCGAGTTGCAGGGAGAGCCGCTCGCGTGCATAGTCGACGAGGGATGCTCGCGCCGCGGCGCGACACTCCCAGATCGTGGCATCGGCGACACCTCGGATGCGTTCCCTGACCGACCCGAGCGATCCGAGCCAGCGATCCTTACCGCAGCAATGCGTCCACAGTGCATCGGCCTCGGGGCTGTCCCAGCTCGGCGTGTGCACGCCGTTGGTGACATGGCCGACGGGCACTTCGGTGCTCGGCCAGCGGGGGAATAACGGTTGAAAGATGCGGCGGCTCACTTCCCCGTGTAAGCGACTGACGCCGTTCGCGGATCCGCAGCCGCGCATCGCGAGATATGCCATGTTGAAAGGCTCGGACTCATCATCGGGATTCGCTCGGCCGAGAGCGAGGAGCTGCTTCAGTTCCAGGCCGAGCGAGCGATCGGCGTAGCGGCCGAGGTACTGTGAGATCAAAGACGGCGCAAATCGGTCGAATCCGGCCGACACGGCGGTGTGAGTGGTGAACACGTTGCCGGCACGCGTCGTGGCGAGCGCCGACTCGAACGGCACTGCGTTTCGCTCCATGAACAGGCGTGCGCGCTCCAGGACAGCGAACGCGGCGTGTCCCTCGTTCAAATGGCAGACCTCGGGATGCACACTCAACGTCTCGAGCAACCGCCAACCGCCGATCCCGAGCACGATTTCCTGCTGCAGCCGAAGCTCGGATCCGTCGCCATAGAGCTCGCTCGTGATGCCGCGCTGAGCCGGCTCATTGGCGCTGTCGTTGCCGTCGAGCAAGTACAGGCGCAGGCGACCGACCTGAACCTGCCAGACGCGAAGCGAGAGACTGTCGCCGGGGCTGTGAATCTCGAGCCTGAGCCATTCGCCGTCCGGGCCTCGGAGCGCCGTGATGGGCAGCTGAGCGGGATCGTTATAGGGATACAGGGCCTGCTGCGCGCCGTCCTTGTCGATGACCTGGCGAAAATAACCCTGCTGGTAGAGCAAGCCGACTCCCACCATCGGCACACCCAGGTCGCTTGCGGACTTGAGCTGATCGCCCGCCACATTGCCGAGCCCGCCCGCGTAGATCGGCAACGCCTCGCTCAGCATGAACTCCATGCTGAAGTAAGCCACTCGAGTCAGCGGGCAGTCCGGATGGGTCTGCTGAAACCAGGCCGGCTCCTGTGCTTGGACCGAAGCCTTGCCGAGCCGCTCCAGCTCCGCTTTGAATTCCGCGGTCTCGAGCAGCCGCTCCAGGCGCTTGGGCGACGTGCTCGATAGGACTATCCAGGGATTGTGGGTGCGGGACCACAGGTCGGGGTCCATTCGCTTCCAGAGCTCATCGCTCGCGTGGTTCCACGACCAGCGCAGGTCGAGCGCCAGCTGCTGCAACAACTCGAATGGCGGCTTCGCGCTCATGGCCGACGCGGCGGGCGGCGGCCTAGGACACGCTGTCCTTTCGCCGGCGACTCTTCCGCCCACGATCCTTGCGACGCTGATTCACCTCGGCTTCCGCTGCGAGCCAGTCCTCGAGCTCGTGACCGGGCGCGAAACCGCGACGCTCCGAGCGGAAATAGGCGGCTTCGGCGATCGCCGCCTCGCGCTCCTTCGCCGCCTCGCGCTCCTTCGCTGCCTGGCGGTCAATCGCTGCTTGAGAGTCATTTTGATGCCCCGGCGCCTCACCTGGCTTATCGATCGGCGGCTTGCTCGCTGAGCGTCCTGTTCGCTTGCCTGTGGCCATAAGATTCTCTCCAGCAAACACGGGGATAAGATCGATTCTCGGCGTGCGGAGAGCGGCAGACCATTCGCAGAACCCCCATTCGGTGTAAGTATTACCCCCGGGGTCCCGAGCTCAGGATGTCTCTCGCGCGCAAATCGCCCTAGAATCGCCCGTCGTCAGGAGCAACCGCGCACTTTCCCCGGCAAGGTACTGCAAAAATGCGAAACCCCGTCCCTTTCGATTCGCTCTATCGCCATGGTTTTGTGCGCATCGCCGTGGGTACGCCTCGCGTCGCCATTGCCGAGCCCTCGATCAACGCCGCTGGTATCGTCGAGTTGGCGCGCCGCGCCGATCGCTGCGGCGCGCTCCTCGTTCTATTCCCGGAGCTCGGATTGTCGGGGTATTCGATCGACGATCTCGTTCAGCAGGACGCGCTGCTCGATGCCGTCGAGCGTGCCCTTGCCGAACTGCTCGACTCGACGCGAGATATGCGCACGATGCTCATCGCCGGCGCGCCACTGCGCTCCGAGGGCAAGCTCTTCAATTGCGCCCTGGTGATGCACCGAGGAAATCTCCTGGGGGCGGTGCCCAAGGCATACTTGCCCAACTATCGGGAATTCTACGAGGAGCGCCACTATGCGGCGGCTTCCGAGGCCGTTCACGACTGCATCACGGTCGCCGGGCAGCAGGTGCCATTCGGGAACGATCTGCTCTTTACTGCCATCGCGATGCCCGACTTCACGCTGCACGTTGAGATCTGCGAGGACCTGTGGGTTCCCCTTCCGCCGAGCAGCTATGCAGCGCTCGCCGGAGCGAGCATTCTTGCCAATCCGTCGGCGAGCAACGCGACGATCGGCAAGGCGGATTTTCGCCGGCTCCTGTGCCGATCGCAGTCGGCGAGATGCGTGGCGGCGTATGCGTATGCCGCGGCAGGGTACGGGGAATCGACCACCGACCTTGCCTGGGATGGTCATGGCCTCATCTGCGAGAACGGGGATCTTCTAGCCGAATCCAAAAGATTCGCGTTCGAGAGCGATCTCATCACCGCGGACATCGATCTCGAGCGCCTTCGGCAGGAGCGCATGCGCCTCACCAGCTTCAATGATTGCGTTCGGGTGCACCGTGAATCGCTCATCGATATGCGCCGCATCGAGGTTGCGCTGGAAGTCCCGACGGAGGCGGTCGTGCTCGAGCGAAAGATTGCGCGCTATCCCTATGTTCCATCGGAGGCTGCGCTCCTCGATGAGCGCTGCGAGGAAGCGTATGCAATTCAGGTGCAAGGTCTTGCCCGCAGGCTCGAATCCGTTGCGAAGAAGGTCGTCATCGGCATCTCGGGCGGGCTCGACTCGACTCAGGCGCTACTCGTGGCTGCAAGAACCATGGATAGCTTGGGCCTGCCCCGATCGAACATCCTCGCGTACTCCCTACCGGGCTTCGCGACGACCGAGCACACGCAGGAGAACGCACGCACGCTCATGCAGCACCTGGGGGTAACCGCGGGGGAGATCGACATACGCCCCTCGGCGATGCAAATGCTGCGCGATATCGGTCATCCGTATGCGCGCGGCGAGGCCGTATTCGACGTCACGTTCGAAAACGTCCAGGCGGGCGAGCGCGCCTCGCACCTCTTTCGATTGGCGAATCTGCAGGGGGCGCTGGTCGTCGGCACGAGCGATCTTTCCGAGCTGGCGCTCGGCTACACTACCTATGGCGTCGGAGACCACATGTGCCACTACGCCGTCAACGCGTCGGTCCCGAAGACCCTGATTCGACATCTCGTCGGATGGGTTGCACGGAGCGGTCAACTCGACCGCAGCGTGAGCGAGACGCTCGAGAGCATTCTCAACTCGCCGGCCACCGCCGAGTTGGTTCCCGAGGCGCCCGGCGAGATGCGGTCGGCGGAGGACACGGTCGGCCCCTATGAGCTGCAAGACTTCAATCTATATTACTTGAGCCGGTTTGGATTTCGGCCGAGCAAGGTAGCCTATCTTGCGTGTCAGGCGTGGTCCCGGCGCGAGCGTGGAATGTGGCCCTCCTCCATGGCACCGGCGGAACGACACGAATACGATCTCGCCACGATCAAGCGCTGGTTGGCCGTCTTCATTCAACGTTTCGTTCAATCGAGTCAGTTCAAGCGCTCGGCACTCCCCAACGCGCCCAAGGTGGGCTCCGGCGGATCGCTATCGCCGCGAGGCGACTGGCGCGCGCCGAGTGACGCGACGGCGCAGGCCTGGCTCGAAGAATTGCGCGACGAGGTTCCGGACAGCTAACAGTCGCGATTTTTGCGCGCGCGTTGCTCGCCTGGGCAAATCGGCCTCCCCCGGCGGCCGCTGCCGAGAGCCGCATCAAAGCCAGCGGCGAGCTTGCGCACGGCGTCGGAGATCTGGACCGGATACGCCGAATCCCCCGCCTCGAGCCTGTGCAAGTCGGGCGGCAAGGCGACCACTTCCCGCCGGCAATAGTCGCGTATCTCCGAAAGGGTCGGTAACGGTGCGAGGCGTTTGCCCGCGCGCAGGACCTCGCGGAGCAGCGGCTCCCCGCCGGCGGGCTCGTCCGCGAGACAGATGCGATCGAGCGCGGCGCGACGCGCGTCGTCGCGCTGCCGGTACACTTGCTTGGCACCGGGCCAGGTGGCTTTGCCGACCGATTGCTTGCGGCGCGGCTTGCCTGCGTACTCCTGAAGCTTGTACGCCATGTCCAGAGCCGGCACGTCGCTCGAGGTATCGAGCGAGGTACCGACACCGAAGATATCGACGGGCACGCCGTCCCTCACCAGCGCCTCGATCGAGTGCTCATCGAGCCCTCCGCTCAGCACGATCTTGAGGTCCCCGCGGTGTGCCGCATCGAGCATCCGCCTCGCCGAGCGCGCCTGCGCGGCGAGGTCGCCGCTGTCGATACGGATGGCCTGCACCCGGTGCACCGCGTCGCGCGGCGCGAGCTCGCGCTCGATGTCGATGACTCGCTGGACGGCCCGCTCCGTATCATACGTATCCACGAGGAGGGTGGTGGCGCCGCTCGAGGCCTTCACGAAATTGCGAAAGGCTTGTTCTTCGCTGTCATGGGCCTCGATGAACGAATGCGCCAGCGTTCCCGATAGCGCAATGCCGAAGCGGCGGCCGCTTTCGACGGTTGCCGTGGCGTCGAAGCCCGCGAGATAGGCGGCGCGCGCCGCAAGAATACCCGCGTCGGCCTCGTGAGCGCGCCGCAGGCCGAAATCGACCAGCCGCCGGCCGCCTGCGGCAAGCACGCAGCGTGCCGCCTTGCTCGCG
>Ga0187782_10004393_pt1 | contig 10563 bp, 11 predicted proteins | sample 0715_SJ02_MP15_2_FD_132454 | JGI IMG/M metagenome (GOLD analysis project Ga0187782, IMG submission 132454) | Tropical peat soil microbial communities from peatlands in Department of Meta, Colombia - 0715_SJ02_MP15_20_MG | ecosystem: Environmental > Terrestrial > Soil > Wetlands > Peat | place...
AGCATGAACTGAACCGCCATCAATTGCGTTTGTCATCCTGAGCGGCGCGCCCTTCGCCGCGAAGGATCCATGCAACTACCGGCAAGTACCTATGCAACTTTCCCGGTGTACTCCACGAAACCAGAAGTTGTTCAGCGCCGTGGCCATTCTGTTCCTTGCTTTTTTCCCTGCTCATCCACTATTTGCCCAGTCTCCCGTCGTCATTCATGTCGACGCGACAAAGAATCTAGGTTCTCTCAAGCCGGTCTGGAATTACTTCGGCTATGACGAACCGAACTATACATACGCCCAGCATGGGCGCGAACTGATCGCGGAGTTGGCAACGAGCAGCCCGCAGACGGTGCAGTTTCGCACGCACAATTTGCTGACGACTGGCGACGGCACGCCGGCGTTGAAGTGGGGTTCGACGAATGCTTATACCGAGGACTCTTCCGGCCGGCCCGTTTACGACTGGAAGATTGTCGACCGCATTCTTGACACGTATCTGCAGGCCGGGGCCAAACCGTTTGTCGAGATCGGTTTCATGCCGGAGGCGATGTCAACGCATCCCGAGCCGTATCGGCATCATTGGCCGAAGGACGAGATCTTCGTGGGATGGACTTATCCGCCGAAGGATTACAGCAAGTGGGCAGAGATGATTTATCAGTGGGTTCGGCACTGCGTGGAGCGCTACGGAAAGGACGAAGCGGCATTGTGGAACTGGGAAGTGTGGAACGAGCCGAATATCGGATACTGGCACGGAAGTCCCGAAGAGTACGACAAGCTCTACGATTACACCGTCGATGCCGTGCGCCGCGCTCTGCCTGAGGCGAAGGTCGGCGGTCCGGCAACCACCGGGCCGGCGGACGAGAGGGCAGCGGCATTTCTAACCCAGTTCTTGCGGCACTGCGCGCACGAGAGGAATTTCGCCACGGGAAAAACGGGATCGCCTATTGATTTCATTACGTTTCACGCCAAAGGCGCTCCGGAAGTCAAAGATAGCCACGTGCGCATGGGGCTGGCGCACAATCTTCGCGACGTAGATCGCGGGCTGGAAATTGTTAGCTCCTTTCCGGAGTTTGTCCGACTGCCGGTCATTTTGAGCGAGTCCGATCCCGAGGGATGCGCGGCCTGCTCGGCGCGTGAGCATCCGCAAAATGCGTATCGCAACGGCACGCTGTATCCGGCCTACACGGCGGCGGCCATTCGCAACATGCTGGACTTAAATGCGCGGCGTGGAACGAACCTGGCGGGAATTCTCACCTGGGCGTTTGAATTTGAGGATCAGCCGTATTTCTATGGCTATCGGACTCTGGCCACGAACGGCGTGGATAAGCCAATCCTGAATCTGTTTCGTATGTTGGGCCTCATGCGCGGGGATATCGTGCAAGCGACCAGCACTGGCGCGGTGGGCTTGGATCACATTCTAAGCTCAGGCGTGCGTGCTTCTGCCGATGTGGACGTATTGGCCTCACGTGGCGAGCACGATTTGGCGGTCTTGGTGTGGAACTATCACGACGATGATGTCTTGGCAGCGGATTCGCCGGTTGAACTGAATGTAGCGGGGCTGCCGCGCAACGCGAAAATTCTCCTGCGGCACTACCGCATTGACCAAGACCATAGCAACTCCTATACAGTGTGGAAGGCGATGGGATCGCCTCAAGCGCCGACCAGCGAGCAGTATGCGGCGCTGAAGGCAGCGGGACAATTGCAGATGCTCGAATCGCCGCGCTGGATCGAGAGCAAAGAAGGTACGGTAAAGCTCGGCTTTGCCATGCCTCGGCAGAGCGTTTCGCTGGTGGAGTTGAGTTGGTGATCTGCGGCGCCCAGGGGATCGCGATGGTAGTGGAGCGTATGAACCAACATCAGGGCCAATGAGCTTTGTCATCCTGAGCGAGGCGAAGGATCTATGCATTTCCGTGACCGGAAGATCTACTTTGTTTACATCATGAGCAACCGTTCCAAGACGCTCTATACCGGTGTTACGAACAATCTGATCCGGAGGGCACGCGAGCATAAAGAGGGCAGGGCTTCGGACTTTACGACTCGATACAAATTGGACCGACTGGTGTATTTCGAACGCTTCGAAGACATTCGAAATGCGATTGAACGGGAGAAAGAAATTAAAGGCTTGCTACGGATCAAAAAGATTGCCCTCGTTGTCTCGGTGAATCCAACATGGGCCGATTTGAGCAAGGAGTGGTTCGAACACCATCCGTTCGAGCCTCGGCGAAGTACATAGATTCTTCGCTTCGGTCAGAATGACAACCGTTCAACCAACATCACCGGGCCAGGAGATCGCAATGGTGGTGGACAGCATGAGCTGACTGACTCTAGAGTTTCTTGCGCGGAGGAGACTGTCATGAGGGCTGCGGGAATAGCGGTCGCGACCTTTGTCGTATTGCTAAATACCTTGGCAATCGCCCAGACGGGTCGAGACGGCCAGGACTGCGCCGCTCTGAGGAAGCAGGCGGCTGAGTTGTGCCCTAAAGATGCACTGGCTCTCGCCCATCACAAGGGAATTCCGCCTGCGAACAAGGTCTACCCTGAGGCGAAGATAAGCTGGACCGTCCTAGTTAACCACGATGGTTTCATCGAGTGCGTGCTCGACAATTCACCCGCGGAGTCGTGGGGCAGACTTCATCTGATGATCAACACCGCGAAGGTACTCGAGGACTGGCGTTTCAAGCCATACGCCTTCGGCGGTAAGAAGCGTCCGTTCATAACGAAATTAACGTTCTTCGACGATGGCAAACAAGTCACCGTCGAGTAGTCGAAAAGCTATCTCGATGGAAATTCGGAAAGTTGGGGTTCTCGATTGCGGGCTGATGGGTTCTGGCATCGCGCAGGTTGAGCCGTCTTGCGGGCGTGAGCGAAAGCGGGAGCCCGCAGGCGAAATCCCGAGCGGTCTTTGCGAGGGATCTGGAGAGTGAATGATGGCGATAAGTAAAGTTGGAGTCCTCGGCTGCGGTCTCATGGGCTCTGGCATTGCCCAAGTTTGCGCGATGGCCGGGTTCGACGTCACGGTGCTCGAAGTCGAGCAGAAGTTTCTCGACAAGGGGTTCGCCGGAATTGAGAAGTCTTTGGCGAAATTCGCCGAACGGCCGATCGAGAAGGGAGGCATCACGGCCGAGCAGAAAGACGCCGCCCGTGCGCGGCTGAAAGGCACGACGAACAAGTCCGACCTTGCCGATTGCGACATTGTCATCGAAGCCATCATCGAGAATGTCGCGCAGAAAAAAGAAATGTACGCCGCGCTCGATGGCATCGTGAAAGAAGATGCGATCTTCGCCTCGAACACGTCTTCGATTTCGATCACCGAGCTTGCGACCGCGACCAAGCACCCGCAGCGGTTCATCGGACTGCACTTCTTCAATCCCGTGCCGCTGATGAAGCTGGTAGAAGTCGTGCGCACCATCGCGACTGCCGACGACGTTTACGACACGGCGTACGAGTTCGCAAAGAAGCTGGGCAAGATTCCGGTGCGCACGTCGGACAAGTCGGGATTCATCGTGAACCGGCTGCTGGTGCCGTATCTGCTGGATGCGATCCGGGCCTACGAAGAAGGCGTAGGCTCGATTGAAGACATTGACAATGCCATGAAGCTGGGCTGCGGCCATCCAATGGGGCCGTTCACGCTGCTGGATTTCGTCGGGCTCGACACAACGTATTACATTACGCATGTGATGTACGACGAATTCAAAGAACGGCGGTTCGCCTCGCCTCCACTGCTGAAGCGGCTGGTGATGGCGGGCTGGTATGGGCGCAAGTCGGGCCGCGGGTTTTATGATTATTCAGACCCGGAGAAGCCAAGAGCGAATAAGCTGTAATCTCATCGCCGCGGATTCACGCGGATGAAAGCTTGTTAAAAAGGCAGTTTCACCACGGAGACACGGAGGCAGGGAGAAGACTTTGGGATTCGCTTCCGATCAACGGCAGCCGGCGATGCCAGACGATTCCCTTGGCGAGTTGAGCCATGAAGAACGTGAACGCTATGTGCGATTCTGGCTTAGGTTCAAGCTGTTGGACACGTTGGGTTGGCTCGGCTTGGGAATGATTCTGTTTCCGAGTCTGTTGCGCACCCACCTCCATGGCCTAGGCTGGTGGTATTTCAGTTTGACGGGGTTGATTCTGACGGTTGTCACGGCAATTTGGATTCGGCTTCTACACTGCCCTCGTTGCGGAGTGCAGTTCTGGGGCGGGTTGCTGACTCTACTGCCGAGGGCACCCGGTATACCATCAGAGTTAGGGCCTTTTCACATTAGAAAATGCTGAGGCTGTGATCTGAGCCGGAAACAGCTCTCAAATTTAGCGAAGTACGGCTAGGCGTTCATCCGTGTCGATCCGTGGGAATCCGTGGCGGGTTTGAGACTATGAACTTCGAAAACATCCTGCTCGAAAAGAAAAAATCAATCGCCTACGTCACCGTGAACCGGCCAAAAGTGCTCAATGCGCTGAACATGGCCACCATGGAGGAGCTGCGGGCGGCGTTTCATGAAATCAAGAACGACAAGGACATTCGGGTCGTGATTCTGACTGGCGCGGGCGAGAAAGCGTTCGTTGCCGGGGCCGACATCAGCGAACTCGCCAAGCACGACTCCGTGAGCGGCAAGGAATACACGCATCGCGGGCAGTCGGTGCTCGCATTGATCGAGAATCTGGGCAAGCCCGTGATTGCCTGCATCAACGGATTCGCGCTTGGCGGCGGATGCGAGCTCGCCATGGCTTGCACCATTCGGCTTGCGAGCGAGAACGCGAAGCTCGGGCAACCCGAGGTGAAGCTGGGCATCATTCCGGGCTACGGCGGGACGCAGCGACTGCCGCGGCTGGTGGGCAAAGGGCTGGCCATGCAACAGATTCTGACGGGCGAGATGATTTCGGCGCAGGGGGCGTATCGCATCGGGCTGGTGAATGAAGTGGTCGCGGCAGCGGAGTTGATTCCGCGGGCCGAGGCGATTGCGGCGAAGGTCATTGCGAATCCGCCGTTGGCCGTGCAGTATGCGATGGAGGCCGTAAACAAAGGTATGGAGATGCCGCTGGCCGAGGGTTTGTACTTGGAGGCGACGCTGTTCGGCATGTGCTGCGCGACCGAAGACAAAAAGGAAGGGCTGACGGCGTTTCTGGAGAAGCGGCCGGCGCAGTTTAAAGGCAAGTAGACCTTTGCCACGGATTTGCACGGAGTGCCACGGATTTCCATTATCATTGTCGTCCTGAGGCGGCGCTCTTTGCCGCCGAAGGATCTATGCAGTCTGCTGGTGGCAACAGACTGCACGGGTCCTTCGCCTCGCTCAGGATGACAAATGCTGACAAGCATCCAGATACATTATTCCAACGTCAATGCCCGCGACGCCGAGAAGCTTATTCGCTTTCTCGAAGCGATTGGGCTTAAACGTCGCGGAACTTATCCCAGCAAGCACTCTGCTTTGTTTTTCTCTCCGCTGGGTGCCGTAGGTGTCAACACGATTCCCGCCTCCTTCTCGGCCGAAGGCAGGCATCGATTGTCAATTGGCATCGCAAATCCCGACGTTGTTTTCGATATTGCGCAAAGATTCAAGTTCCGGGTGTTGGAGGATTCAGCTCATCCTGATACTCCCGCCCGTTTCTTCACAATTGAACTACCGGGAGGAGTAATCCTGGATGTAGTCGGCGGACCGCCGGAACCGCCTTCTGGGATCGATGGGAAACTCGATGCGAAGGGGAAAAGGTTCGCACTCGTAGTCTCACGTTTCAATGCCTTTATCACGGAGCGCTTGCTCCATGGAGCTCTGGATGCGCTTCGACGCACGGGAGCCAAAACGAAAACGGTCGTTCGCGTCCCAGGATCGTTTGAAATTCCCTCCGCGGCGCGCACGCTGGCAGAGACTGGGAAGTACGACGCGATCATTTGCCTCGGCTGCCTGCTGCGCGGCGAGACGGCGCACTACGACGTGATCGTCAATGAAGTGACACGCGGGATCGGGCAGTCGGCGCAGGAGACGGGCGTTCCTCACGCCTTCGGGGTACTCACCTGCGACACCCTCGAACAGGCCATTGATCGCGCCGGTCTGAAAATGGGCAACAAGGGATTCGAGGCAGCGCTGGCCGCGGTGGAAATGGCGTCGCTGAAATCAGCCATCAGCCGTCAGCCCTCAGCCCTCAGCAAAAGCAACCCCCGGACTGGACGGTCACGCGCAAGACAAGCGACCAGAAAGGCCGGCTCTGGCGGGCACGGTAGCTGAATTGACGACCTTTCGGCGCGGCAGTGCCTTTCTACCAAGTGGTGTCTTTCGATCCTTCCTGTAAACTGGTCCACAAATGCCGCGGTCGGGCTTTTGCTGAAGGCTGACGGCTGACAGCTGACGGCTAAATGGGCACTCGCCGCAAATCCCGGGAACTGGCCCTGCAGATGCTCTTTCAGTCGGACATGGGCAAGCAGGACGCCGAGCAGGTCCGGCGGACTTTCTGGGCCGAGCATTCCGCGACTAGTTCGGAGGTGCGCTGCTTTGCCGACGACCTTTTTCGCGCGGCTATGGATCGTGCCCCGGAGATTGACGGACTGATTGAGCGCCATACCGAGCACTGGCGCATGGAGCGCATGGCAGCGGTGGATCGCAATTTGCTGCGCGCGGCGGTAGCCGAGTTTCTGGCCTATCCCGAGACGCCGCGAGCAGTGGTGATTAACGAGGCGCTGGAGATTGCGCGCAAGTTCTCGACGCCCGAGTCGGTGCACTTCGTCAACGGGGTGCTCGACAGCGTGGGCAAGGACTTGGAAGGCAGTCGCCAGTAGTCAGTAGTCGCTTCTGATTCCAAGGGCGCCTCCCTTCTCAAGACGCGTGCGGCATTGAGCGCACTGACAGTTAAGACGCACTCCATTGCGAAGAACTGAGAACTGGCTGCTGGCACCCGACAGTGGTCTGTGCCCTACGGCCTGACCTTGACCAAGTCCAGTGTGCAGGCACCCGACGCGGGGGTGAAGGTGCAGAAGGGATTCAAGTAATTGGTCAGGTCCGGGAATGAGACCTGTGCCTGGTCGCTGCCGCCGAGGGCGGTGCTGAGCAGGTGCAGGTAGCCGTCGCTGCCGGCGATGGCGATGGTGCCGGCATCAACGCTCACGTCTGCGGAAACGGGGGTAGGATTGGCGTTCAAGGGAGTGGGAGCCAGCAAAATGCCGCCTGCGGGAATCAGTTGGACGCCCGTTGCCGTGGTGACGAGGTTGTAGATCAGGACATCATTGCGGTCGCTGGCAACGACGTACAGCAAAGTGCCGTCGGGAGAGATGAAGAAACTGATGGGAGATATGTTTCCTTGGCCGAGATTAAGCGACTGTACGCTGTTGCTGACGGTCATGGGGCAAAGGGTGTTCGACGGATTGGTTAGCGTGGCAGCGGGAATCCCAGTGATCTGTGCCGAGATGTAATCAATATTTCCGCCTTCTTCGAGCGCGATGAAATGCACACCGTCGGGCAGGGCTTTAAAGGCAATCGGGGGTGCGGTGAGTGGAATGATCTGCGGAACGATTTGACCCTGTGTGTTTACGAAGTAAGAAATGTGGTTGTCGCACGTGTTGAACACCGAGAGTGCGGGACCACCGCCGGCGAATGCGGCCTCAGCGGCGTAGGCGAAAGCCCCGTTCGTCGAAAATGCAATCGAGTTCACAATTGTGTTCGCAGGGATGGCATCGCAGGTGCCGGTGGTCGGGGACCAGCAAGCAGTCTGCAGCGCTTGCAGGGTCGAATACACGAAGAGCGCCGGGTTCCCGTTGCTATCCGATCCGAAAATGAATGCTTCAAATCCATCCGGCGAAAAAGCAGCCGCCGAAGCTCCAGAAATGTTGAGCGCAGTCGTCGCGAGTGTAGTGGTCACCATACTGGTTACGTAGACCTGATTGGGGGCGTGGATTGTGTCGGAAAAAATCGCCAGCAGGCCGTTGGGCGAGGTGGCCAGCGGCTCTCCCGTCACGGTGCCCAGAGACGTGAAAGGGCTGGCGGTTGTACCCAGGTTCCCGGGATTGATGATTTGCGCTCCGAACTGGCTTCCCATGTAGGCCTTGTCGCCCTGAGGATCAAAAAAAATGGAATTCGGTGGAAACGGGAGAGTAGTCGCGGCGCCGGCGGTCGCGCTGACGGTCCCGAGTCTGTAGATGGAGGCGCTGCAGTCTTGGGGAGGCTGATCTGCGCATCCCAGGCTGCTGGCGAGAATACTCGCGGAGGACGGCGTCCCGGTGACTAGGCCAGAGATTGCGGTTGCGGCGTAGACTGGTAGGGGAGGGATCGATCCCTGGGGAGCCATTGGGAAGCCGACATTGCACGTGGGCGGGGAGCAAGATGCGGTAACGCCCGCCGCTCCTGCGGAGGGTAACGACAGAGTGCAGGATTGGGCGCAACCAGTGCCGATTCCGACCGCCGCAGGCTGCGAGGAGGCCCAGGTGAGCGGAAGTCCCTTAAGAACGATGCCGCCGCTGGTGTTTGGCAGAGAACTGTTCCCCATCACGTCCGTAACCGTGGCGACTACTGTTTCCGTGGCTCCGCTTCCCTTGGCCGCTGCGAAGCTGGTTTGACCAGAGCCGGCATGACCTAGCTCGAGAGTGATGTTCTGGATGGGGCAGGTCTCGAAAAAACTGAGGTTGGTGCCGGGCGGCGGCTGGGAAAAGGATGTACTGGTCGTGCCGCTGGCGCTGGCATAGATTTGCGTGATTCCGGGAGTGGCGGCAGTCGCAGTGGCTTGGTTGGTGGCAATGTTATAGACGTTGTTGTTAAAGACAATCTCGGTGAAAAGCGGCGTGAGCTTCACCACGGCCGCGCTGAGCGCCGAGTTGTTGTTGTTCGCCGACCATATGAATGGACCGACCGAAGAAGTGACATCCGTTCCCTGGCTGAAGGCGTGCGCCTCCAAGGTCATCGCTTGTCCCTGGGAAAGGCAAGGTTGCTGAACCGGAATCCCGTTCAACAGAACTCCCGTTACTGTAACGTTGTCGATGGGTGGATGTACGAAAACAAGGGTCGAGGCGCTGTTCGCCCCCGCGGCCGAGGCAGTTACCCAAACCGGGCCCGTGCCTCCGGGAGTACAGTTGACGAAAGCTGCATCCCAGTGGCCGGCACATGCCACGCCGCCCGGGGCCACATTCAAGATCGACGTGTCGCTGGAGTTGAAGGTGATTGTGACGGCGAAGTGTCCGCCGGATGAATTCTCCGCTGTTGCCGAGAAGGTTAGCGTGCTGCCCAGTTGCAGAGAGGTGGTTCCCGAGGGAATAAGCGTGACGCTCGCGGGCGCGGACGGCGTACCCGTCACTTTGTGGCTGCCACAGCCCACGGCCGCTACTAAGAGAATGATCACCCCAGCGACGCACTTTGTCTCCTTCATACGCAGGCCGGTCATGCACTCCTCGTTAAGCTAGAGATCCTTCGAACATCCTCCTCGTCCTGTCCGGTGCCCTTAACCAGGGATGCGAAGAACTTGCCGTTCAGGAATGGAAAACTTGTAGTGTAGAAGCTGGCGGCAGAATCATCAAGTTGAGGCGCTTTGGGGGCCCGGCTCCGGGAAGACATTACTTGCGGTCTGTAGGATGCAGAGTCGCGGGTTGACGATGTTTCGCGGCCCTTGTTATATTAGATCGGTTCCGCGAGTTCATCCAGGCTTGCTGTGCGCTGCGAGTTTCCGCGGAGTCGTGAGCGCGGTAAACGTGCAGCGGAGCTACGGTCGCCGGATCGAGTTCAGAATTCGGAGACTCTCCTCGCTGAAACGTGCCTGCGGCGCCTTCCGCCCTACCGCGGAAGGACATGCAGGGCAAGGCTGACGAAACGGAGCGCCCCCGGAATTGGCCGGGCGCCACCGTCGGCAGCGAAAGTCTGACTGGGAATCCAGAATTTCTCTGGCGAAGGCTTGTTCTGAACAAGCACGCTGTGAGAAGTAATGTGCCGGCTGGAAGCAGGCCCTGCCCTACGGATGCGCGTCTCGAAGAGTTGAACTGAGCGCGGCCTGCAAGCTCGGGTTTTGTGCTTAAGGAGCAGCTAAGAGTGCCTACGTTCAATCAGTTGGTGGCCCAGGGCCGCAAGCGGCCCCGTTATAAGACAGCCAGCCCTGCCCTGCAGGGATGTCCGCAGAAGCGGGGCGTTTGTACGCGCGTCTACACGCAGACGCCCAAAAAGCCGAACTCGGCATTGCGCAAGGTGGCGCGCGTGCGGCTGACCAACGGCATTGAAGTGACAACTTATATTCCGGGTGTCGGCCACAACCTGCAGGAGCACTCCATTGTGCTGATCCGCGGCGGCCGCGTGAAAGATTTGCCGGGCGTGCGCTATCACGTGATTCGCGGCACGCTGGATGCGGTCGGCGTCGCCAACCGTCAGCAGGGCCGCTCGAAGTACGGCGCGAAGCGGGCGAAGAAGGGATAAAAGCAAGTTTCAAGGTGGCAAAGTTTCAAGGTTTCAAAGTTGGAGCGAGTGGTTTTGAGTTCGTCTTTGAAACATTGAAACTTTGAAACTCTGAAACTTTGAACATTGAAACCTGGGCGATGAAGCCCGGAGCGAATTAGATGCCAAGAAAAGGACACATTGCAAAGCGGACCGTCCCGGCCGATGCCATCTACGGCTCGGACCTGGTGACGAA
>Ga0187782_10004394_pt1 | contig 10563 bp, 7 predicted proteins | sample 0715_SJ02_MP15_2_FD_132454 | JGI IMG/M metagenome (GOLD analysis project Ga0187782, IMG submission 132454) | Tropical peat soil microbial communities from peatlands in Department of Meta, Colombia - 0715_SJ02_MP15_20_MG | ecosystem: Environmental > Terrestrial > Soil > Wetlands > Peat | place...
CGACCGCGGTCCGCGCCGGATTTCGCCGTTCTTCATTCCCGGCCGGATCATCAATCTCGCCTCGGGGTATGTCTCGATCGCGCATTCGCTCAAAGGTCCCAATCACGCCGTCGTCACCGCCTGCTCGACCGGCGCTCACGCCATCGGCGACGCCGGCCGGCTCATCGCGCTCGGAGACGCCGATGTGATGGTCGCGGGCGGAACGGAATCGCCCGTCAACCGCATCTCGCTTGCCGGATTTGCCGCGTGTCGCGCGCTGTCGTGCGGCTTCAACGAGACGCCGCAGCGCGCCTCGCGCCCTTACGACCGGGATCGCGACGGATTTGTGCTGGGTGAAGGTGCCGGCGCGGTGGTGCTTGAAGAATACGAACACGCCAAAGGGCGCGGCGCGCACGTTTACGCTGAACTCGTCGGCTATGGTCTTTCCGGCGATGCGTTCCACATCACCGCCCCCGCCGAAGACGGCGACGGCGCGCTGCGCTGCATGAAGGCGGCGCTCCGGCGCGCCGAAATATCGCCGGGGGACGTCGATTATATCAATGCCCACGGCACCTCGACGCCGCTCGGCGACGAAATCGAACTCCGGGCCGTCGAGCGGCTGGTCGGCAACGCCGCGGCCAATATCAGCATGTCGTCGACAAAATCCTCGATCGGTCATTTGCTCGGCGCGGCCGGCGCGGTCGAAGCAATTTTCTGCCTGCTTGCAATTCGCGATCAGGTGGTGCCGCCGACGCTCAATCTCGATAACCCCTCGGTCGATACCGCGCTTGACCTCGTACCCCACAAGGCGCGTAAACGTCCGGTCAATGTTACTTTGTCGAATTCCTTCGGATTCGGCGGCACCAACGCCTCGCTTGTATTTCGTCGGATGCACTAGTGACGTCGATCACCGTTCCGCCATATTTGCTCCGCACTCGGCTGCAACTTAATGCGGGCCCTCCATCGCTTCGGCTTGTTGGGCAGCGGCTGTTTTTTTCGCTGATCATGCAACGTGCAAATTGGGGTACGCGGCGGTGACAGGCTCCGATTCACCGCCCAAGGGCAGTGACCGCGCCACAACGCCTGCGCGCGCGGTACAGCCACGCGCCGGCGACAAACCGGCGCCAACCACCGCGGCGCAAAAGAAGCCGGTTACGGCGACTGAGAAGACTTCGCTCAGGCAGGCAGCGGAACGGCTTCGTTCGGAACGGCTCGGCAATGGCAGCGGTAGCTCGGCGGCCGCCACTGCCGCTCGGCCGGTTACGCCGCGCAACGACCGCTCCACAAATGGCGGAAAAGCTGCGGCACGTGGTTCTGTGCCGTCGTCGGAAGAAACCGGCAGAGTACCACCCGGCGGCGAGCCATACCCGCCGCTGTCCGAGCGACTGGTGACCGGAATCGGCGCGCCCCCTATGGGTGCGAACAATCGCAAGCAGCTTACGCCGCGCAGTCCGCGGGCTGCGATTGAGCCGGATACGGTTGTGATGCCGCGCCGCTCCAAAGATGCGCGACATCCTTTTGTCGTCATCGGCAACGCCATCTTCAGCATCTTCGTGTTGGTCGCGATCGCGGCCGGTATCGCCCTCTTTTTCGGCAAAGAGCGCTTCGATGCTCCCGGACCGCTGGTGGAGGACCGCATTGTCAATATCCCGCGCGGCGCCGGCATCCGCGATATCGCCGATGTGCTGACGCGTGACGGTGTTATCGACCAGCCCTGGGTATTTGTCGGCGGCGTACTCGTGCTCAAGGCGCGCGAAGGCCTCAAGGCGGGCGAATATCAGTTCAAGGCGCATGCCAGCCTGCGCGATGTGGTCGCCACCATTATCGAGGGCCGGGTCGTCGCGCATCAGATCACCATCGCGGAAGGCTTGACTTCCGAGCAGATCATCGCGCGACTGCTCGACGACGATGTTCTGACAGGAAATATCAGGGAGATCCCGCGCGAAGGCAGTCTGCTGCCGGACACCTACAATTTCACCCGCGGCGTCACCCGCGAACAAATGATCCAGCGCATGCAGCAGGCGCAGCAGCGCGTGCTCAAGGAAATCTGGGACCGCCGTTCTCCCGACTTGCCGATAACGACGCCGGAGCAACTCGTCGTTCTCGCTTCGCTCATCGAAAAGGAAACAGGCAAACCGGAGGAGCGCAGTCGTGTAGCGGCCGTGTTCGCTAACCGGTTGAAACAAAAAATGAGGTTGCAATCGGACCCGACCATTATCTACGGGCTGGTCGGCGGCAAGGGCACGCTCGGCCGTCCGATAATGAAGAGCGAGATCGATCGGCCGACCCCCTATAACACCTACCAGATCGACGGATTGCCTCCGGGACCGATCGCGAATCCGGGGCGTGCCTCGCTTGAGGCCGCCGCCAATCCCGCGCGCACGCGCGAGCTGTTTTTCGTAGCCGACGGCACCGGCGGTCACGTTTTCGCGGAAACCTACGAGCAGCACCAGAAAAATGTCGCGCGACTGCGGCTGATGGAGAACGATCAGAAAGATCAGGCGCCGGCGCCTGCCGACTCGCAGTCGGCTTCATCGCCGGCGCCGCAAACCGCGCCGGCTGATGCCGTCGCTGCTCCGGCCGCCGCCACCACTCCGGCGCCGCCGCCCCGCAAAACCTCCAGCCGCCATAGCCAAGGCACGCAGACGACGACGCATTAGCGCGCCGAATTTACTGGGGGGATGACCGCCTCGCCGCCCTTGTGACCCCGGAGGGCCGCCGCTAAGTTCGTCGCCAATTTCGCAACTGCGGCGGGATCATTTTTCATGGCGCTGTCGAGCATGACCGGCTTTGCTCGCGGCCATGGGGTCAGTGGCTCGTATTCCTGGGCCTGGGAAGTCAAGTCAGTCAACGGCAAGGGCCTCGATTTTCGGCTGCGCCAGCCACCCGGCTGGGATGCGATCGAGGTGCCGGTGCGGGCTCGCGCCGCCGAGCGTCTTGCGCGGGGCACCATTCACGCGAATCTCACGATCGAACGTACCGGCGTCGCGCCGGTTGTGCGCATCAACACCACCGTGCTCGAGGCGATTCTGGCGACGCTGCGTCAGCTTGCTGCCCGCATCGAAGCTTCGCCACCGTCGCTCGATGGCTTGCTGGCACTCAAGGGCGTGATGGAGGTCGCCGACGCGGAGGAGAGCGGGGAAGAACGGCGTGCAGCCGAGACGGCAGTAATTGCGGGCTTTGTCGAAACGCTCGGCGCGCTGGTCGAGATGCGTCAGCGGGAGGGTGCAGCGCTCGGTCGGGTGCTGGCCGGGCGGCTTGATGAAATTGCAGCGCTCGCGCGGCGCGCCGAGCTGACGCCGGGCCGCCGGCCCGAGGCCATTCGCGTGCGACTGGCGGAGCAGATCGCCGCGCTCCTCGATCAGTCCGATCGCTTTGATCCTGCCCGGCTGCATCAGGAGGCTATTCTCATCGCAACCAGGGCTGACGTCCGCGAAGAGCTTGACCGCCTTGCTGCGCATGTTGCGCAGGCGCACCTTCTCGTCGATCAAGGCGGGCCGGTCGGCCGCCGGCTTGATTTTCTTGCCCAGGAGCTCAATCGCGAAGCCAATACATTGTGCGCCAAGGCCAACGATGTCGAGCTGACCAACATCGGCCTCCAGCTCAAGGCCGCCGTTGAGCAATTCCGCGAGCAGGTGCAGAACGTGGAATAGGCGATGGCGCGCTGGGGGCAAAATCGCAAGCAAATCGCGCGGCGCGGACTGATGCTTGTCCTGTCTTCGCCGTCGGGTGCCGGCAAGACCACGCTTTCGCGCATGTTGCTCAAGGCCGATCGCGGGGTCGAGCTTTCAATCTCGGTGACCACGCGTCCGCGGCGCCGCGGCGAGGTTGACGGTCGCGATTATCATTTTATCGACCTTGCCAGGTTCAGGAAAATGGTGAAGGCGGGTGAGCTGCTGGAATGGGCCGAAGTTTTTGCTCATTGCTACGGCACGCCACGCCGCCCGGTGGAGAAGGCATTGCAGTCCGGCCGCGACGTGCTGTTCGACATCGATTGGCAGGGCACGCAGCAATTACGCGAGAAAGCGCGGGACGATCTCGTCAGCGTCTTCATCTTGCCGCCGACCGTCGAGGAACTGGAACGAAGGCTGCAAAGTCGCGCGCGGGATAGTCGCGACATCATCGGCTCGCGCATGGCCAAGGCCGCGGGGGAGATGAGCCATTGGCCGGAATACGATTACGTCATCGTCAATTACGATATAGACGAGGCGTTTGTCGAACTGCGCGCCATTCTCGCTGCCGAGCGCCTCAAGCGGGAGCGGCAGATCGGTCTGTCTGCTTTTGTGCGCTCCCTGCAGGAGAAGTTGTAGGGCGCCGGAGCAAGCGAGTGGCCGCTCTCGCGCTAAGCCGACAGCACGGTGCGGCCAAGAACGTGCCCGGCGCGCAAATCGTCGAGCGCCGCTTGCGCTTCTGCGAGCGGGCGATTGCGCGTCGGGATCGGTGGGATCTTTTTCACGCGTACCAGGTCAAGAAGCTCGCGCGCCTCCGCGAGCGTCCCGGTCAGCGTGCCTTCGATTGTCATCGCTTTGATTCCGAACATGGCGGCGGGGATCGAGAAATTACCGCCGAGAAGCCCGGTGACGACAACCTTGCCGCCGCGCGCCAGCAAGCCGGTAGCGAATTGCAACGACTTGTCGGAGCCGACGAAATCGCAGATCGCCAGCAGGCCGCCGGTTGCGGACATGATCGCCTTGCGCGCCCGCGGATCGGAGGGATCGTAGGCCTCCGCAGCGCCCGCAGCGATGGCGGCCTTTCGCTTCTCGGCGTCGATATCGGCGACGATCGGCGGCGCGCGAAAGAGCGCCCGCGCGATGGCAAGTCCCATCATGCCGACGCCGCCGAGCCCGACCAGCAACACCGGGCCGCGCTCCGGCCGGCCGGTGAAACGCTTGAGCGCCGCATAAGCGGTCAATCCCGAGCACATTAAAGGTCCGGCAAAGTCCGCCGGCAGCGGCTCATAATCAAGCAAATAGCGCGGATGCGGAACCAGCACATGGGTGGCGAAGCCGCCATCGACCGCGATGCCGAGATGCTGGTGGTTCGAACATAGGTTTTCCTCGCCGCCAAGGCAGGCGGCGCAGGTCCCGCAACCGATCCAGGGATAGACAGCGACGCGCCGGCCAACGATTGCGCCGCAGGCGTCCTCGCCTGCCGCCTCGATCACGCCGGCGATCTCGTGACCGAGTGTGAACGGCAGCGCCCGCCCGGCGCTGACGTCGAGCTTCTTGTCGCCGCCAAGCAGGAAATAGCCGTCCTGCAGGTGCAGGTCGGAGTGGCATACGCCGCAGCGCTCGATGCGCACCAGCACTTGGCTGCCGCGCGGCGAGGGGCTGTCGACAACGGTTTCGCAAAGCGGCTGTCCGTAGGCGACGAGGGACTGGCGGCGCATCTTGTTCATGGCGATTTACTCCCGGGCATCAACTCTCGACATCATGCCTGAGACCGCGTTGCTCAGCGAGAGCGCGTGCGAGCGCGACAAAGCCGGCAACCGGTATGGCTTCGGCGCGGGCCGTCGGGCTTAGTCCGGCGGCCGAGAGAAGCGCTGATGCGTCCACGCCGAGCGAACGCAGACTTTGCCGCAACATTTTGCGACGTTGCCCGAACGCGGCCTGGGTGACGGCTTCAAGGAGTGCGCGGTCGCAATGCGAAGGCTCGGCCCGCGGCAACAGGCGCACCAGCGAAGATGTGACTTTCGGCGGCGGCACGAATGCCGAAGGGTTGACGTCGAAAAGGATACGAGTCTCGCAGCGCCACTGCGCCAGCACCGAAAGCCGGCCATAGCTTTTCGAGCCGTGGGCGGCGACGATGCGTTCCGCGACCTCGCGCTGGAACATGAGGACGGCGGCATCGTACCAAGGCGGCCAGGGTTCCACGGTGAGCCACGCGACCAGTAATGCGGTGGCGATATTGTAGGGCAGGTTGGCGACAAGGCGCACCGGACCGGAACGAAGAAGAGGGCGCGGGTCGAAAGTGAGCGCGTCCGCCGCGACGATGTCCAACCGTCCCGGAAAGCGGTCGGCGATTTCCGCAAGAGCCGCAATCGCACGCTGGTCGCGCTCGACGGCGATCACGCGGGCGGCGCCGAATGCCAATAGCGCGCGTGTGAGGCCGCCGGGTCCGGAGCCGATTTCCACCACGGTTACGCCGACCAGCGTACCCGCGGCGCGCGCTATGCGGGCCGCGAGATTGAGGTCGAGAAGGAAATTCTGCCCGAGCGACTTTTTGGCGACGAGGCCGTGACGGCGAATGACTTCGCGCAGTGGCGGCAGACCGTCCGATGCCGCGGTCACGACGCAGGCAGCGGCGCCCGATGGTCCACCAGCGCAAGCCGCGCCGCCAGTCGCAGCGCCGCGACGAGGCTCGTCACGTCGGCGACGCCGGTACCGGCAATATCGAAGGCGGTGCCGTGGTCGGGCGAGGTCCGCACAAAAGGCAGGCCGAGCGTGACGTTAACCGCGTGGTCGAAGGCAAGGGTCTTGATCGGGATCAGCGCCTGGTCGTGGTACATGCACAACGCCGCGTCATAAGTCGTGCGCGCCTGCGCGTGAAACAGCGAGTCGGCCGGCAGCGGTCCTCTCGCGTTGATGCCCTCGGCGATCAGCCGGGTGACCGCAGGCGCAACAATGGTGCGGTCTTCCTCGCCGAGCTTGCCGTTTTCGCCGGCGTGGGGGTTAAGTCCGGCAATCGCCAGCCGCGGATGTGCAATGCGAAACCGCGTGGCAAGATCGTATGCGACAATGCGCCCGGTCTCGACCACGAGTTCAGTGGAGAGATGGCGGAAAATCTCCCTCAGCGGCAGATGTATGGTCACCGGCACCACGGCGAGCTCCGGCGACCACAACATCATCACCGGCCGGAGCGACTTGCCGGTGGCTTCCTGCACCAGCGTGGCCAGGAATTCAGTATGGCCGGGCTCGGCAAAACCCCAATCGTAAAGCACGTTCTTTGCCACCGGATTGGTCACGATCGCCGCCGCGTCGCCAGCGAGGACGTCGGCAACGGCCCGGCGAATTGAGGCGACGGCGGCAGGAGCGCTCGATCGGTCGGGGCGACCCGGCTCGGCGGTGACCGCAACGTCGTCGAAAGGCACCACGGGCAACGCGGACGAAAACGCGGCGCTAGCTGCGCGCGGCCTCGCGATCGCGATCGGAACGTCTAGGCCGAGGCGCCTGGCGCGCCGACGAAGGAATTCGGGGTCGGCCACGACATAAAATTGCGGAATGTCGAGCTCGCCCCGTCGGCGCCAAACCGCAAGCGCAAGGTCGGGGCCGATGCCGGCCGGCTCGCCGAGCGTCAATGCCAGGGGCTGCACAATTTTGCTTCTCGCCGCCTATTTGTCTTCCGGCATCTTGTATTCGATCATTGCCTGGCGGCGCAAATTGTCGAGATAACGCCTCGCTTGAGCGCCAAACTTCTGCTGCAGCATTTCGTTGCGGATCTGGCGCATTTCCGGCGTGTCGGATTTAGTCTCTTTCTTGGCGCAAATGGCAAACATCTGAACGCCCTCGGCTGTCGTTTCCGCTGGCGTCAGATGACCGACCGCGGTGCCGTCGAGTATTTGGCGCAATTGCGGTGCGAGATCGGCGGAAAACTTCGATACCTGATCGCGCACCGCCACGTCGGGCAGCGCACGCGCAAACGCAATGCCGTCGGTACAGTTCAGGAAGCGCGCACGTAACGCTTCGGCGTCACGTTTACGGGCCTCAATGGCGGCGTCGGGCGAACCGCGCGGCACAATGAAGACGACCGGCCGCATGATGTACTCGTATCCCACATCGTCCTTCTCGGCGGCCTTGCGCAGCCCGAGTTGCGCTTCGACATCCTTGTCCCTGATTTCCAGGCTGGCCTTATACCGACCGCGCACCAGACTGGTCCATGCGATCTGAGCACGCAAACTCCGCTTCAGGGTATCTTCGCTCGCGCCATTGCTTACGAGCAGCTGCGTCAGTTTCGGAACGTCCATGCCGACGCGGTGCGCAACCTCCGCATACGACGCATCCACCTGCTCGTCGGGGACTTCGAGGGTGAAACGCTTGGCTTCGTTGATTTCCAGAATCTCGTCGATAAGGGCGTCGAGCGCCTGTTTGCGTGTTGGAACTTTCTTGGTGCTGAGCAAAATGAACTTGATGCGATGCTCCAAGTCCAGGTTCGTAATCGGTGTACCATTTACGAGCGCGATAACCTGTTGCGAACGGGCGGTCGACGGCATGGCGAGCATAATCGCCGCGGCGAGCATCGTCGCGACGCTGGCTTTCCAAGCGGTACGGAACGGAATCTGCAGCGTCACTTTCGGATTTCTCCCTCGGCGAATCGCGCGGCCGCCTTGAGCTCTCCACTGCACGTCCGAATTCAATATCACCTCCGTATCGGGGACGTTTAGTAGAATGTGGTAGCAATCGGTGCCAGCACGTCGGGACCCAGCGTTCGCAAGCTCAACTGCACCATAAAAGTGTTGTTCGGCGTCGGAACCGTGCCGGTATAGGTGTAGGAGGTAATGTAGTTGAGCGACAGAAGCAGGCAATCGTCGGTATAACCAATGCCAAACCGCGTCTGGTCAAATTCGTGCACCTGAATGTCATAGCGGACGGAGCCGAGCAAGACCCAGTTCTGCGTCACCTTGACCGAAGCACCGACAAGGATTTCATCACGTCGGGAGATGAAGCCGATGTCCGGTTGCGGGGCGTAATTGCCGTACAGCAATTGCAGGGTCCAGCGGTCGAAATTGGCGCGAGTTTCGAATTCGAGGCGTTCGGGTGTGAATGCCTTTACGTCTTCTCCGAGGCCCGGATCAAAGCCGCCCGATGAGAAGCGCCCGCGCGCCGTGAACGAGAAGACGCTATTCGGCTGATACATGATGCGGCCGACATAGTCGGAAACGGCCTTGTCGAGACCGCTTTCCAAGCCGGTATTGGTGGTATCGGCCACTTCATAGGAGTTCAATCCGTAGATTTGATAGGACTGCCCGAACAAAACGTCGAAGTAACCGGCGTTGTTGACCTGAGCGGTGTACTCGAAAGCGGCGTTGACGCGACCGCCGCCTTCGACCCGGTCCCAGCCGGAAAACTTATCGACTGAGAACAGGTTTGCGTCACTGAAGACCATGCTCTGGGCATCTTCGTTGGGGAACTTGCCGATCTCAGTTTCATTCGGACGCAAGATGACCTGCGCAATCGGCTGAATTGTCTGCGTGCCCCACGGCTCCACGTCGATGAACGGGTAGCGGTACTCGAGACCGACATCGGGCATGGCGCGCGCGAGCTCGGTTTGACCGGGCGCAATGAAGTTCGAAGTTCCCACCTGGTTGTTAATATCTGCTTGGGCGATATCGCCGCGCACACCGAAGAACGGTGTGATCATCATTCCCGAGTCGGTGACGAAAGTGTGACGCCAGTCAACCTCGGCGGACGCGCGCGAGTAAGTACCGGCGATGCCGCGCAACAGGCAGTTCGACTTGTTGATATCCGCAAGATTATTGAGCGCGCACAAATTCTGATTGAACGCGTTGGCGTTGATCGCCTGAAACTCCGCCTCCTGCCGCGTCAGGCTCGTCAGATTAAACTTATAGCTGAATTCACCGCCCAGCAGCGGCTGCGCCAGCACGTTCGAATAGTCGAGCACCGGGTGGATGATGGGTATCTGCGCCTGAATGTCTTGTCCCGAGAAGCCGTAGTAATAGATTGTGCGTATGTCGAAGTAGCTGCGGTCGCCGGAGCCGGTGAGGTAGAGTTGCGACACTCCCTCGGCGGCAACCCCGGTGTGGAAGGGATCGAAGGAGCCGATGAATTGACTGAGCTGGTAATCGAACAAAAACTGAGTGTCGGTCATTAACAGTCCGGTCCATCCCCACACCCATTTATCGGTGAGCGCGAACTGGCCCGCCGTTTGGATTGCGCCCCGGAAGACATTGGCGGTCGGACTGTCGGCGCCGTCGCGTGCGGCAAAATAGCCTGGGTCTGTTTGAAAGATGCCGGCGGCCCTGATCGAATAGGAGCCGTCGATCAAGCGTTCGCGCCAGGTCGCCTCAAACAACGGTCCTTCTTTTGACGTCGCGATCATCGAGGCGGTCAAATCGTAGTTCGGTGCGATCGCCCAGAAGTACGGGATTTCGATGCCGGCGCCGTAAACGCTGCTAAAGCTGAGGCCGGGAAACAGAAAGCCGCTCTTGCGCGCGACCGTAGGGTCGGGCGCCGACATGAACGGAAGATAGACCAGCGGCAAACCGAAAAATTCGACGCGGGCGTCCTCGAAGTAAACCATCTTCTCGCTGTTATCGTGAATGATCCGCGCGGCCTGGATCTGCCACAGCGGCGGTTTCTTCGGATCGTCCTTGCAGGGCTCGCAGGCGGTATAAACGCCGTTTTGCATTACCGTGTAGTTGCCTTTGTCGCGGTCGGCGCGCGTCGCGGCGAAGCGCGTATCGTCGGCGGTTTCCAGCCGCAAAGAATCGACAAAGCCGTCGCGGTAATCGTCGGTAAGGTCGACGAACTGGCCGTAGGTGATTTTGCCGTCAGGCTCGGTAATCCTGACATTGCCGCGTGCTTGCAGACGCTTTGTTTTTTGGTCGTAGACGACTTCGTCGGCTTC
>Ga0187782_10004396_pt1 | contig 10561 bp, 10 predicted proteins | sample 0715_SJ02_MP15_2_FD_132454 | JGI IMG/M metagenome (GOLD analysis project Ga0187782, IMG submission 132454) | Tropical peat soil microbial communities from peatlands in Department of Meta, Colombia - 0715_SJ02_MP15_20_MG | ecosystem: Environmental > Terrestrial > Soil > Wetlands > Peat | place...
AAAATTCCTTCGTTTCCTTTTTTTCTGGCGGCTCTAATTGTTCTGGCAACCGGGATCACGATTCTGCAGGTGGCGGCAAACCCTTACGTGGCAGTACTGGGAAAACCAGAAACCGCGTCGAGTCGCCTTAATCTGACTCAGGCTTTCAATTCTCTGGGTACTGCCATCTTTCCCTGGGTTGGTGCGCACTTGATTCTTGGCACTACGGCTGCCGCGCTCTCTGAAAGTGCGGCGCAAGAGGCTGGTGCCGTGATCAAGCTGTATGTGTATTTTTTCGCAACGGCCCTCATAATTTTGGCAATCATGATCTGGCTCTTTCACTTGCCGGAAATTCCCTCCGCAGGACATTCGCTGGGCGAGAAGATCAACGATTCGGTCTGGAAACACCCCAACCTTGTCTTCGGCGCCATCGGAATCTTTGTCTACGTGGGGGCCGAAGTGGCGATCGGAAGTTCCATTGCAAATTATTTGGCCCTGGACAACATTGGCCATCTGATCTCTGCCTCTGCCATGCCCGATGCTGCGCTCCGTTATCGGTCGGCTTTGGGGTTGGCCGCTCGTTATATCTCGGTCTATTGGCTTGGCGCCATGATTGGGCGATTTATTGGGTCGGGGTTATTGCAGAAAATCAAGCCCGGGAAGCTACTTGCCGTCTGCGCCATTAGTTGCGCGCTACTGGTCAGCCTTTCGGTGTTCGGCAGCGGCCACTTCTCCATGTGGACCATCCTTATGGTGGGATTGTTTAACTCGATCATGTTTCCGTGCATCTTCACCATGGGTATCGCCGAACTGGGGCCGCTTACTGGCGACGGTTCCGGAATTCTGAATATGGCAATTGTTGGAGGGGCCGTTATTCCTTGGATCGTGGGCCGGCTGGCTGATTTTATCAACCACACTTATTATCCGGCTCTGAATCAGGGCGAGACCAGTTGGGGCCAAGGCATCCACTTTAGCCTCATTCTTCCAGCCTTTTGCTATCTATATATTCTGTTCTTCGCAGTAAGCGGATCGAAACCGAACAGCGAGCGCTATGCGAAATCCTGACACACCGCGCCCGCAAGTCCAGCCTCTAGAACCAGGTTTGCGCGGCGGCAGGTGCGGTATTTGTCTCCAAACTTTGCTTCAAGCACTCGAGCCTCGACCCCTGCTCGCCAGACCTGTAACGGAATCACGGCTACGAAGATCAACAACCACGCCGGCTTTCCCAGCAGCAGGATATAGCCCACCAGAAATAGTGAGGCGAATACGTAAATCGGGTTGCGTATCTTGGAATATATGCCGTGAGTGACCAACTGCTTTGCCTGCGCCGTCACTGTGAGCGAATTACCCAGTTGGAATCGCGCAATAGTCCAAAGAAGAAATCCCGTAATCGCCAGGCATAATCCTACTACCCTCAACAGGCCCCACCTCGGAGGCGCGAGCTCCCACCCCAGATATGCCGCAGCTGCGCCTACTACCAGGGTGAGCAAAATGTTTTGCGCTATCATCACGAACCCCGCAACAGAAGTTCAGTCACGAGGGCAAGGGTCTTCCGCGTGTCTCAAAGCCAAACGGCACGAGAAGCAATCCGAGTGCGAAGGCAAAAGCCGTCAACGCAACCGGCGTCCCGAGCGAACCGTAGTGTCGTACTCCAGCGCCGACAAGAAACGTAATGGCAGCGCCGCCAAAGCGCGCGAATGAAGTGGAGAACGCAAATGCGCTGGCCCGGCACTCCGTCGGGTACTGTTCCGGCAGCCACAGTGTGTACACGGCAAAGTTGGCGCCGCCCAAACCTAAAAAGAACAAGCACGCAAAAAACCATGGCAGCACGGCCGGACCGAGATAAAAGACCTTTCCGAATGTAAGCGCGATAAAAACCATCATCAACGAGAAGAAAAACGCTAGTGCCACCCGGCGCCCGAAGCGTTCGGCAATCATCGGCATCAACAAACAGCCCAACACCGTCGCGAACGATACCAGCATGGTGGCCCACGACGCCAGCCGGGCCGCCTCTGGTGGCGAATGCCGGGAAGCCTCCGCAAGAGCTGTGACCGCAGCGGGAACATAAACCGTTCCCGCCCAAAGGCCGCAGATCGAAACCAGCATGAAAACTGAATTAAGTACGGTGCGCCGCCAGAGCGCAGGCGAAAACAGCATGGCCAAAGGACGCCAGATTGCCCAGTTATGAACGACCTTTTCTTTCTGTTGCCACCGTTCCGGCTCGTTTACGCCGCGTCGAATCCATGCCAGCAGCAAGGCAGGCAGACCGCCCACCGCGAACATGGCACGCCATCCGAAGTGGCTGCCGATTCCATAATTGGCAAGAGCGGCAAGAAAAATTCCCACATAGTAGCCAGTGTGCATCAAACCCGCTCCAACCGCACGCCGGTGTTCTGGCCATTCCTCCGCCACGAAAGTTCCACCCATCGCCCATTCTCCGCCGATACCAATTCCAGCCAGAAGGCGAAAAAGTGCCAACTGCCAAATCCGAAACACTCCCGCGCTCAGGAAGGTAAACAGGGAATACCAAAGAATCGTCAGCATCAGCGTCCGCACGCGGCCCAGCTTGTCTCCAACCGGACCCCAAACAAACGCCAATCCCCATCCAATCAGAAACAACGAAAAGAGCAGACCGCCGTAGAAGCCCACGTTGCCTTTGGTAGCGGCAATACCCGACCGTGGGAGAAGTTCGCGCAAGGACGGAACGAGCACCAGCGCATAAATGAACGAATCCATGCCATCCAGAGCCCATCCTCCCCAAGATGCCCAGAAACCCCGAACTTGATTTCGCGTAAGCTGTTCGGGTATCTGTGGAGGCTCAGGAATCGGCGAGGCCAGCGATGCCATACTGCCGGGGAACTATATCAAAGCCCGCGGAAAATATCGCCTAATTTAGCAAGTCAGCGAGGAGTTGTCCGGCTGGCCAATTCCATAGAATTCAGCGTGGCCTTTGCTTTGCTCTGAATTGGACCGGGAAGCGTGGCATATCCAAGCCCGCGTGCGATGGTTTGGCCATCCGCCAAAGCCCAGTCGAGGAATTGCTTTAATCCACTCATTCGCTCCGCAGACGTGCCAGAAGTAGGTAGATAAATCCAGGTGAAGCTGGCAATGGGATAGGCATCTTGCGCAGGCGCGTTGATCAGCGATACGCGAAAATCGGCCGGAACCGATGCCGCCAAGCTCTTACAGGCAGCTGTGAGACTGGCGGCCGTGGCGCGGACGAACTGTCCAGCCGGATTCTGCACTGCGCCGTAACCGATATCCGAGCGCCGGGCGAAATTCAGTTCCACATAGCCGATTGTCCCGGGAATGGATGCGACTTTTGCGACCATATCTTCGCCCCGGTTGGCCTCCATACCAACTGGCCAATCGGGCGATGGCGTCTTTCCAATCTGCGCCCGAAATTCAGGGCTGTTCCGCGACAGAAAGTCAGTCAAGATGTAGTTGGATCCCTTCCCCGGCGGGCGGTGAACGACCGCAATCTGCAGATCCGGCAGCCTGACTTTCGGATTCAGCTTGGCAATACGTGGGTCTTTCCAGTTGGTAATCGTGCCCATGAAAATGTGGGCCAGAACTTCGCCTGAAAAATTGACTTGAGGATTGCCCGGCAAATTGTAAATAGGAACAATTCCCACCAGGACCGTTGGAATCTGCATGAGAGAAACTTTGGCGCTTTGCATTTGCTCGGGTGTAAGCGGCACTTCACCAGCGGCGAAATCGCCCGACCCACTGCTGATCTGGTGAATTCCCTCCATCGTGCTCATCGAAAGGTAGCGCACTTGGATCCTGGAGTCCTTCTTGTTAAACTCGTCGACCCACACCGAGTAAAGGGGCGTCGGCACGTTCGATCCGGATCCCACGATCGATATCGTGCTCTGTGCGTGAACAGATGGCAGGAGCCAAACCGCGGCCACCAAAACCGCACAGCATGCGGCAAAATTTCTCATTCCAGTCACGGTGCTACCTCTTGGTAAACTGACACATTCTATGAACAGTTCTGAACCATTGTCTCGTTACCGACGTAATCCCCGGGTTCCCAAGTGCTCTGTTCCCAACTGCGGAGCCAGCACAATCCTCTGGTTACCTTCGTTCCTCAAGGTTGGACGTAATCCAGTTCATATGGCTGCGGCACTTTCTGTTTTGCTGGGATCGCTATGGCTGAGGTCGCGCCGGAGAGCCTTCCATTCGGCACTGTTGCTGGCCTTTCTCGGCGCCGGCCCGCTTATTGCGGGGCAAAGCAAAAACCAGAGTGGCACGGAAATCACGCCACAAATGAAAGCTATGTTCGAAGCCAAGGTTAAGGTCGAATGGGAAGCTTTAAAGAATAAGGACCAGAAGGCCTACGGCGACCTGCTGGCGGACGATTTTCAAGGCGTGGAGGTCGATGGTAAGGGGGAACGAACCAAGTCGCAGGCAATTCGTGAGCTGGCCGACGCAAATGTCTTTAATTACACTCTCTGGGGTTTCAAGGAGATGGCTCTCGGTCCGGATGCGGCTCTTGTCATCTATGAGGTGACTATGCAATTCCCGCCCAAGTCCGTGGTGCGCTACTCCAGGGTATATATCAGCGAGCTGTGGGTGAGAAGAGCCGGCGAGTGGAAGGAACTGCATTACCAGGAAACTCACGTCAAATGATCTGATCGCCTCCCTGGCTCACTCCCATGGCGCCTTAGAATACCGCATTCCGGCTCCCCAGATGCCCACGCGCCTCGCGCAATTGGCCGGAAATGATGATATATTCCGTTACTAGGGGAGGAGTATGAGCTCGCCCTATGGGTTGCAATTAGCCGAAAATTGTCTCATCTGCAAGCTTCGCCATTCGGGTTTTTTCTGCGAACTCCCCAAAGGACCGCTTGAGGATTTGGAGAAAATCAAGTACGCCAGCGCCTTTCCTCAAGGAGCGATTTTGTTCCTGGAAGGCCAGCCAGCGCGCGGAGCTTACATCGTCTGCTCCGGCCGCGTGAAACTTTCTACCACTTCCCGAGAAGGAAAAACCCTGATCCTGCGTATCGCGCAAGCGGGTGAGGTTTTGGGCTTGCATGCAACCGTATCTGGTAAGCCTTATGAGTTGACGGCGGAAACTCTCCAGCCCTGCCAGCTGGATTTCATTAAGCGCGACGATTTCCTGCGATTCTTGCAGAACCATGCCGACGCCTGCCTGAACGCTGCCCAGCATCTCAGCCAGAATTGTCAGGATGCCTACGAGATGATCCGTTCTTTGGGGCTGTCCCACTCCGTCTCCGAAAAAGTCGCGCGCCTGCTGCTGGAATGGGCTGTGGACGGGGAAAACACCAAGGATGGGATTCGCATCAAGGTCTCATTGACTCACGAAGAAATGGCACAACTTGTGGGGACCTCGCGCGAGACAGTTACCCGCGTCCTGGGTGAGTTTCGCGAGAAGCACCTGGCTCAATTGCGCGGATCTACCTTGATGATCCAAAACAAAGCCGGCCTGGAGAGACTCATCGGCGCTTGATCCTTTTCTCGCGGGTTCCAATGCAACGTAATTTTGCAGATTGACGCTCCTCTGCGGCATTCGTGGGTTAAATCCAACACCCAGCCGAACTCCAGCTTCCCCGCTTTCGGTCAGGTCTTCGACGTCGCTGGAACTGTCGATATCGAGATACTTCCATGGAGGCCGCATTCCGTTTTGGCGAAGCCGGGCCATCGGCCGGCGCGCGGATCTTCCCCCGACCGGATTGCCCGCGTGCAGTGAGTGCATCCGATGCTGGGATAATCGAGATCGTGAAGTGGATTGTAAGGAACTTTGTGGTGACGGATGTAGCTCCAAACTTGATGTGAAGTCCAGTCTGCCAGCGGGTTGATTTTCAGTAAACCAAATTTCGCATCCCACTCGATCTTCTGGGCTCCGGCACGAGCCGAAGTCTCGTCACGGCGAATGCTCGTAATCCAGGCCCGGAGCTCGCTCAGCTTTCTCTTGAAGGGTTCGACTTTCCGCAATTCACAGCAGCGGTCAGGATTCCGGCTCCAGAGGCGCGGCCCGTGAATTTTCTCCTGCTCTTCCGGCGAAAGCCGCGAATAAACTTTTTCGATCTTGATTCCGTAACGGCCCTCGATTTCATCCATCAGATTGTAGGTCTCGGGAAACAGGAATTCGGTATCGATGGTCAACACACGAAAATCACCACGCACCCGGGAAGCCATGTCGATCAGCACCATGCCTTCAGCTCCGAAAGCTGACGAGATGGCGATCTCGTTGCGAAATCTCTTGAAAGCCCAGCTCAATACTTGCTCAGGTGTCCAGAATTGCGCCAGGAATTGAATGCTGGCTAATTCGTGCGTCACGCAATCTCCTCTTCTGCCACAAAACTCTGTACCTCGGAAATACCATGCGACCTTCCACTAAGCTCGCTTTTCTGGTTCAACGTGAAATGCTCTTTCACCGAGCGTAGAGCCAGCTTCACAACCTCGCCAACGACCACCAGCGACGGAGTCGCATAGCGTCGAATCGAGGCAAGCTCGAGCAAAGTGGTCACCTCCATCTCTTGCTGAGGAGTTGTAGCAGCAGAGATGACGGCGCAGGGTGTGTCACCGGAAAGTCCCGCGTTCATGAGCCGCGCCGCGAGTTCTGCGTAATGGTGACCGGGCATATAGATCGCCAGCGTCGCACCGCCGGAGACAAGCCGTTGCCAATCCCCATCTGCGATTTGGTCAGAAACATGTCCCGTAAGCAGAACCACAGCATGAGAGATCTCGCGGTGTGTAAGCGGGATTCCGGCAGCAGCCGCGGCGCCTAACGCCGCTGTGATGCCGGGCACAATTTCGTATTCGATACCAGCTTTCCGCAGCACTTCAATCTCTTCGCCACACCGTCCGAAGATGAGCGGGTCCCCGCTTTTCAGGCGCACAACCTTAAGGCCGCACAGAGCCAACGAGACCATCAGAAAGTTGATCTCCGCTTGCGTGATTTTCTTTGTTCCGCAGCGCTTGCCCACGTTGTAAAGCCGGGCTGCCGGCGAAACCAGGCTTAGGATCTCAGCCGTCACCAGATCATCATAGAGAACAACATCTGCGGTTTTCAGCAAACGCAGTGCTTTCAGCGTTAACAAATCAGGATCTCCAGGGCCGCTGCCGACCAGGTAGACTCTGCCTGTCATGCCGCTTCTCCCCGCGGATTGCGGGCTCGTCTGTCAGAAACCATCTGTTCAAAAGCGTTCTGGCTCGCTAGCGACTGCAGAAGAAATCGTTTTTGTTCCGGGCCCAGATCGCTGCGCAACACCTCCCGCCTGGTCCGCCCCAGTTCTGCGACCCACTCTCCATAACTTGATCCAAACTGCCGTTCCAACTGCTGCCTGAGCAATTGGGCAAGCGAAGGACTCTGGCCGCCCGTTGAGATTGCGATTTGCAGATCTCCTCGCCGAACGACTGCGGGATAGAAGAAGTCACATTGGTGAGGTACATCGACCGCATTACACAAAATTCCGCGCGCCTGGGATTCAAGAAACACGAATTCATTGAGTGAACTGGAGGAAGTCGCCACCACGACTAAGAAGACGTCATTGAGATCAGCCGCAGCGAACGTGCGCTGTTCCAGCGTGATGGCGCCGGCCTCGAGCCAGGCATGCACACGCTCGGTGGCCCGAGGTGCAACTACGCGAACCCTTGCTCCCGTATCCAGGAGGCCTTCAATCTTTGCCTCGGCCAATCTGCCTCCGCCCACAACGAGGACATTGCGATCTTCCAGCTTGACGTACATCGGAAACAGTCGACTCACCTGATTTCTCCTCAGCCTTCCAGTCCGTGCGGTACCGGCCCCGGCGGCATGTCGCGCGCGACCGCCTCGATCACTTGTCCTGCAAGAAAGCCACGCAGTTCTTCATCTTCATGGCGCGCGAAGAACTGACGCAGGTTCTCACCCCTTCGACGATCGCTCAAATACGCCCGCAAGAGCCGCTCGATCGCTTCCGGCACTTCAGTGGCCGCGCAGCGATAACCGATCGGCCTCGCAATCGTCTGGTGCCGGCCGACCGCCCCGGCCAGGCAGAAGTAATAGGCGTCCACCATTCGGCCGTCGATCTTTAACTTCTTGCCTTCAATCCCAATGTCAGCTATCCAGTGTTGCCCGCAACTATTGGGACAACCGGTGACGTGCAGCTTCAAATCCTGATCGAATTCCGGCAGGCGCTCTTCGAGCTCCTGCACCAGCCAACGCGAGAAGCTCTTGGTTTCCGTGATTGCCAGCTTGCAAAATTCCGTTCCACTGCAGGCAATGGCCCCGCGCCAGAACGAGGAAGCAGCCACTCGCAACCCGACGCTGTCGAGTTCTCGCGCCAGCGCCTCAGCCTTGCGATCCGGGACGTTCACGATCAACAGATTCTGCATGTTCGTGGTTCGCAGCTCGCCATTGCCGAAACGATCAGCCAGGTCTGCTGCAGCCGTCATTGGTTCGGCATGAATTCGTCCTCGCAGCACTGCTGCTCCCACATAGCAATACCCAGGCTGCTTTTGCGAATGAATTCCGACGTGGTCGCGATACACATCCACAGGTGCTTGCTCATCTGTCGCTGGATCAAGGGGAAATCCAATTCGATGTTGCAGTTCGTGCAGAAAATCGTCGGCAGTCCATCCGTGACGCAGGAAAAGAAATTTCAGCCGCGCACGCTCGCGATGCTCGCGCAGTTGATCAGAATCGCGAAAAATCTCGGCAATCCCTTTCACCACCGGCAAAACTTGGCCCCATCTCACAAAGGCATTCAGTCGCCCCGCCAGATAGGGCTCAGTAGAGAGTCCACCTCCAACTCGCAAAGAAAATCCTGTTTCTTGTTTTCCGCCAAGCGCGCGATGAACAGCGGTCAACCCAATGTCATTAATCTCCGGGTAAGTGCACCACACCGGGCAGCCGCTGACGGAGATCTTGAACTTGCGCGGCAGATTATAAAAATCAGCATTGCCTGCCAACATTCGTGTAATTTCCAATGCCAGTGGCGAGGCGTCGCAAATCTCCTCGGCATCCAGACCGGCAAGCGGACACCCCGTAACGTTGCGAGTTACGTCGCCACAAGCGCCCATGGTATTCAGACCGCAATCTGCGAGCGCCTGCAAGACTTCGGGTAAAGCTTCGATGGTCACCCAGTGAAGCTGAATATTCTGACGGACCGTGATGTCGGCAACGCCACGAGCGTAGCGTTGAGTGAGGCCAGCGATGGTTCGCAATTGATGCGACCGCAGCAGCCCATTAGGAATGCGAATCCGCAGCATGAAGTAAGGTAAGGCTCGCCCTTCGCCACCTTGGCCTCCGAGCACTCCCGCTCCGTCCCCTTGCGTATAAACGCCCCACCAGCGGAAATAGGTGCCGAGCCACTCCGGCGGAATCGCCCCGAATCCTTCGCGCGCGAAGCGGCGAATTTCATCGAGTCCGTCCCAGGGATTCTTTTGCCGCTTCAGACGCTCGACGCGCTGCGTTTTCGTCTCTTTCATGGTTTCGGTCATAAAAACAAAAACCCATCGCCACTTTTCTCTGGCGATGGGTGGTGGTTGCTGATAACTAGAAAATAATTAGGTCAGCGGCCTCCTCAAGCCAGAAGACACTCTGGCGCAACAACAACAACAAGTGCAGGCCTTCTGGCTGTTCCGCATCATTGCGTGCAATCTTAAAGTCTGAACGGCAGAGCCGTCAACAAACTACGGTAAAATCGATGTATAAAGTATGCTCCAGGAAGCAAATTATTTTTGCGACAATTAGGCCGCCTTAATCCCACGCATTCTCGCCGCCCAGGACGCTGCAAACCGCATCCCAAATCGGAACCTCCCGCAGACGACGTTTCCAGCCGTGGCTGTGGATGATATGATGTACACGAAACCACGAACTTAGGCGCTCACCGATTCCTCAGTAGCTCAATGGCAGAGCATCCGGCTGTTAACCGGAGGGTTGTAGGTTCGAGTCCTACCTGAGGAGCCATTCTTTTGACCCCGTAAATACTGGCGATTTCCATTTCAGCCGCTCTGATTGTCCTAGATTTGTACTAAATTCGGGACGAACAGTCTTTGATTTCCCTCTTTTCGCAGTATCAAGCCTCAGTCATGAGAGGGAACCAAATGGAAATTAAGTTAATCCGCCGACACTCAAGGAATTGTCCAGAAAGAGGAGATCGTTACGCCGCGCGCTGTGGCTGCCCACTTTGGGGTGAGTTCAACTGGCCCCAACTCCCCACTATTCTCAATGAGAAAAAGCTCCGAAACGGACAGAACAGGCTGTCTCTAAACACCCGGATAAAGGGGGAAGCCCTTCGGAACTCCGCATTACTTGAGAACGATCTGAACGCATTGCTTCAAGGCAAGCCAGCCGAGAAGAATATGAGCGTTGAGGCCGCAGTGCAGGAATGGCTGGCGTTCCGGTCTAAGAATGGTCTCAGCAATATCAAAGCGCAGTACATGGGGAACAAACTCGTAGAGTGGAGCAAGAGAAATGACGTGCTGCTCCTCGGCGCCATCACGCCCGATAAGGCAGTCAAATTCCGTATGTCGCTCCCGTTCCGCACTGGGGATAGCAGCAGCCTATCAGTTCACTGGTCGGTGATCGGCGGATTCTTCAATTGGGCCGTCGGCATGGGTTATATTCCGT
>Ga0187782_10004397_pt1 | contig 10559 bp, 8 predicted proteins | sample 0715_SJ02_MP15_2_FD_132454 | JGI IMG/M metagenome (GOLD analysis project Ga0187782, IMG submission 132454) | Tropical peat soil microbial communities from peatlands in Department of Meta, Colombia - 0715_SJ02_MP15_20_MG | ecosystem: Environmental > Terrestrial > Soil > Wetlands > Peat | place...
AACCAGATAAAGCGAAGCAGTTTGTTGCATGCAATTACGACGGATACGTGATCGGCGATGTCATTTTGTTCTACCTCGAAAAGGACCTGTTTAACATCGTTGGACGGCCGTCGGTCCACAACTGGGTTCAATACCACGCCGAGACCGGCCATTATGATGTGCAACTCGAACGGGACGAGAGGTCTGTAGCCAGGCCGGGACCAATCGTCCGCAAGGCTTACCGATACCAGGTTCAGGGCCCACACGCAATGAAGCTCATCGCGAAAGTGACAGGCAAGCCCACGCCCGAGCTCAAATTTTTCCACATGACTACTATTTCGATTGCCGGGCACAGGGTTCGCGCCTTGCGTCATGGAATGGCGGGACAGCCCGGGCTGGAGTTGTTTGGTCCATGGAACGAAGGGGAAGCGGTCAAAGCGGCAATCGTTGAAGCTGGAAAAGAATTTGGGCTTCGACTGGTTGGGGCGAGGGCATACTCGTCCAACACGCTGGAATCGGGATGGATTCCTTCACCCATGCCGGCGATCTATTCCGGAGAAAAGATGAAACCGTATCGGCAATGGCTGCCGGCAAATGGTTACGAGGCGCTGGCATCGCTTGGGGGGAGTTTCTACTCCGACAACATCGAGGACTATTACCTCACACCTTACGATCTTGGATACGGACCTATCATCAAGTTCGATCATGATTTCATCGGACGAGAAGCTCTGGAAAGAATCGCACACCAGCCACATCGAAAGAAAGTGACGTTGGCGCTGGATAGCGTGGACGTCACCGACGCCATCAGCACCATGTTTGAAAAGAAAAACCGGGCAAAGTATTTCGACTTCCCCTCGGCGGTGTACTGTACTCTGCCTTACGACAAGGTGATGCTCGACGGAAAGGTCATCGGTATCTCGACCTGGTGCGGCTACAGCGCCAACGAAGGCAAGATGCTCACCTTAGCCATGCTCGACAAGCAATACAGTGATCCTGGCACCGAGGTTACCTTTATCTGGGGAGAAGAGGCAGGCGGTTCGCTGAAACTTACGGTCGAGCGCCACGTGCAGACTGAGATTCGTGCGATCGTGAGCCCTGTGCCTTATTCCGAAGTTGCCCGCACCTCCTACGCGGAAGGCTGGCGTACCGCTCAGAAGTGAGCCGCTGTTTTCCTCTGGGCGGCGCGGGCAATATCAAATCCATTCGCCAGAGGTGATTGATGTCGACCTATGTTTTGGTGCATGGCGCGTGGCGAGGCAGCTGGATCTGGAAGCGGGTCCGTAGGGCGCTGCAGACGTGTGGACATGAAGTCTTCACACCCACTTTGACCGGTGTTGGCGAACGCTGTCATCTTCTGACTCCGCAAGTGAACCTTGAGACGCATATCGCCGATGTGATGAACCTGGTTCGCTGGGAGGAGCTCAGCGACGTTGTGTTATGTGGCCATTCGTACGGGGGGTGCGTCGTGAGCGGCGTGGCCGACCGCATCCCAGAAGGGATATGTGCGCTGGTGTATCTCGACGCATTCGTTCCGGAGAACGGCCAGAGCCTTCATGAAACTCTTCCGCCGGAAGGCCGCAACGAGCAGATCGAGGCTGCTAGAAAAGTTGGCGAAGGTTGGAAGACGCCCCCGATTCCCGCCGAGGCATTCAACGTGAATGCCCGGGATCGCGATTGGGTGGACCGGCAGTCGACAATGCATCCCCTGGCATGCTTTCAGCAGCCCCTTCGTCTGACGGGAGCGATCGCCCGGATCGAAGATATTAGTTATATCCTCGCGACTGGCTGGAGCCCCTCACCGTTTCCGCAGTTTTACGACAAAGCGAAAGCCAAGGGATGGAAGACGCTCACTATGGCATGCGGTCACGACGTGATGCTGGATCAGCCGGAAGAACTCACCCAGGAACTGCTGGCGATCTCCTCGCGCAGCGCCGGTCGGCGGCAGTAGATGAATCTGGCACAACCGTTCCTGAGATTAAGAAACTACCGTGAATACCGTGCTCACGCCTCCAGCCCAAACAAGCGCATCGCATTTTCCTTCAGGATCAGCGGGCGCACTTCGTCACGGATGGACAGCTTCTGAAAATCGGCCAGCCATCGGTCTGGCGAAATCAGCGGATAATCCGAGCCGAACAACACCTTGTACTTAAGCAGGGTGTTCGCATATTGCACGAGTATCGGCGGGAAGTATTTCGGCGACCAACCGGAGAGATCAATGTATACCTGCGGTTTGTGCAGGCACACTGAGATGGCTTCGTCCTGCCAGGGGAATGAGGGGTGCGCCATGATGATTGGCATGTCAGGAAAGTCGACCGCCACATCGTCGATATCCATCGGGTTGCCATACTTCAAGTGAACACCACCACCGCCGGGCAATCCCGCGCCGATGCCGCTGTGGCCGGTGTGAAAGATCACCGGCAATTTGGCTTGGTTGACGACTTCGTAAAAGGGATACGCCAGTCTGTCGTTAGCGTGGAACTGCTGCACGGGAGGATGGAGTTTGAAACCGCGAATCGTGCCCGCCGCAATGAGCCGTTTCGCTTCTTCCACCGCAGCCTTGCCGCGCATGGGGTCTACGCTGGCGAAGGCGAACATGATATCGGAATTTTCGGCGGCGAAGGCCGCGACCTCGTCGTTCGGAATTGGGGTGCGTCCGGTGAGCCGTTCATCGACGCTGAAAATCACACAGCCGATTTTGCGTGAGCGATAATACTCGGCCAGCGCATGGCGGTCGCGATCCACGCTGGAAGTGCCAAAGTATTTCCTAGCGGCTTCGTTAGCGGCGTTGTTGCCGCCTTCACTTTCAAGGTGAACGTGCACGTCAATGGCAATCAGGTCGCGGGTGTTCATCTCTTTGGCTCTGTTGAAGGTTGCAATTTTGCGTCTTCTAACTCCTTTTGTGCGATTTTGAAGCCTGTGTTGGCGGCAGGCACACCGGCATAAATGGCAGTTTGAAGCAGCAGTTCTTTAACATCGCACGGCTCCAACTCACGCTGCAATCCCGAGCGCAGGTGCATCGCAAATTCCTCCCATCGCTCCAGCGCAGCCATGGTTGCAAGCACGAGCAATCGCCGCGTTCGCGCATCCAATTCCGGACGCGTCCAGATGGTTCCCCACGCGTAGCGCGTGATCAGATCCTGAAACTCGCGATTGAAATCGTTGGTTGCGGCAATGGCGCGATCAACATAATCGTCGCCCAAGGTTGCACGGCGCACGGCAAATCCTGCTTCGGAACGCTGATCCTCATCCGGATCGGGCAGCAGAAATTCGAGCAGGGCTGCTAGAAACGACCGGGGCCGCTCCAGGTTTGAAAGGTGAGCTGCCGGCAGTTGCAGAGAACGTGCGTTCGGAATTTGCCCCGCCAAGACATCGCCGTTACCTGCCCAGGGAGTTGAAACATCGCGATTTCCCGAAATTACAAGCGTCGGAACACGAATGTTCCGCAGGGTCGCGCGTGAATCGAAGTCGCGCAGCGCGACACAACAGCCGACATAGCCGACTGGATCAGTTCCCAACAACATCAACTTCACCGTGCTGGCGTACACATTGGAACTGACCAGAGTTTGTGGCGAGAAGAATCGCTGCATCACCATGTCGACGATTGCCGCCATTCCTCCTTCACTTACCATTTTGATTCGCGTTTCCCAGTTGCTGCGCTCTCCAAATTTTGGAGCGGTGTTGGCAAGAACCAGGCTTGTGACGCGATCTGCGGCATTCACGCCAAGCCACTGGCCAATCGCACCTCCCATTGAGAGGCCGCAAAAGGCAAACTTGCCAATTCCCAGCGCATCAGCGAGAGCGAGCACGTCGCGTCCGAGCATTTCGATCGAGTATTCACCTTTGGTTACTTCGGAAGCGCCATGGCCGCGCGTGTCGTATCGCAACACCTGAAAATGGGGAAACAGATCGGGAACTTGCGGCGCCCACATCCCATGATCGGTGCCGATCGAATGGGAAAGGATCAGCACTGGTTTTTCAGGAATCCCCTCGAGTCGGTAGAACATCCGGGCATCGTTGCAATTGGCGAATGGCAAGTTTTTATTGCTCCTCCTTTTTGGAGGTAATGCTATTCAGCAGAGCCTCACGGAACGCCTCCGCTGATCCGAGGTACTGCTCCGGAATCTCGAGTTGCTCAAGTACAGAACGATTCAGGCGCGAACTGACTTGCGGCAACTCTGCCAACAGCGTAGAGAGATCTGTGTTCTGCGCAATGCTCTTTTGTATCGCGTCCTCCAGGAGCTTGTGAGCAGCATCACGCCCGAGCTCGGCGGCCAGGAGCATCATCGCTCGCTCGGCGAAAATCAGGCCCCTGGTGTTGGCAATGTTTTGCCGCATACGCGCCGGGTCGACCGAAAGCCCCTCCGCAACCTCCGCCATCGATGCTGCCGCCGACCCCGTCGATTGAACAACGGACGCTACCGTCGGCCACTCGGATTGCCAGCCACCGACCGCGCGTTCGTGCTCCTGCACCATTGCTGAAAGGAAACTCGCCACCAGCCCGGGAACTCGCTCGGCCGCGGCAAGAGTCAGCGCGCAAGCAATCGGATTTCGTTTGTGCGGCATGGTGGAAGACCCGCCTCTGCCTTCGCCACCCGGTTCGGCCACTTCGGCCACTTCGCTCTGCATCAGCAAACTGATGTCCCGCGCCATCTTTCCCAGTGAAGCGGTCAGTACTCCACAGCAGCAGACCAGATTAGCCAAACGATCGCGATGCGTATGCCAGGGCGCATCGGGGCAAGGCAATCCAAGTTCTTCGGCGAGTGCACGAGCGACCATGGTTCCTTTGTCCGCTAACGACGCCAGCGTCCCGGACGCGCCGCCGAATTGAAACACCAGGGCTTCATCGAAGGCGGACTCAACACGCTTGCTGCTTCGATTCACCGCCCCTAGCCAGCCTGCGACTTTCAAACCGAACGTCACTGGCGGAGCTGCCTGCATCAGGGTTCGGCCCAGCATGACCGTGGCTTTGTGCTGCTCTGAGAGCGTAAACAAAGCTTCCTCCAGCCGCTTTAGATCGCCGACGAGAATGGTCTGTGAGCGCTTCAGTAAAAGAACGAGCGCCGTGTCGGCGACATCCTGGCTGGTAGCACCCCAGTGCACCCAGCCCGCTGCCTCCGGTGCTGCAGCCCTTACCTTCTCAGTCAGAGCTTTCACCACAGGAATTCCGGGGGTACCTGAGCGAATCATGCTACGCGCGAGAGCGGGAATATCGAATTCACGTGCATGGGCGGCAGCAGCGATGCGATCGGCCGCGGACTTCGGCACAACGCCTGCACCTGCCTCCGCGCGGGCGAGCGCCACTTCAAAATCGAGCATCGCTTGCAGGACGGAGCTGTCCGAGAACACCTCAGCCAGTGGTTCGGTAGTGGCTAGACTCTCGATGAGACGTGCTGCCAAGGCTGCTCCCTCAGTCCGGCATTATACGTGCGCTGGCTCCCGGAACAACGTCAACTTTGCCGACTCGCAGGCGCAAAGCGAGGTTCCACGTCTTCCGCCAACGATGAGCAACATTGCCAGACGAGCCGATTCGGACTAGCCCAGAATCCCCTGTAGTAGTTGCAGAACTCCATCCCCGCAGATATCGTAGATGATCTCGCACAAAGTCTCGGGAGGAGGATGGAATGAGGGTTCAGAGGCGCCAATTCCTTCAAAGCTTGTCATATACTTTCGGGGCCAGCTTCATTTTGGCCCAGAATGAATTTGCCATGGCGGCACAGAACCCCGCACAGCCAGCGAGTCCTGCTCCGCCTGCAAAGGCAGCTGCTAAACAGGAATCGAAAGGAACGGAAATGGAAAAAGTAGCCGGAATCGGAGGGTTGTTCTTCCGAGCTCATGATCCCAAAGCGTTGGGGAACTGGTACCAGCAACACTTGGGGATCGCGCTCACACCAACGAGCGAGGGCGGAACCGTTTGGCAGCAAGAGGCCGGACCGACCGCCTTCAGTCCCTTTCCCGAAACCACCAAGTATTTCGGTGATCCTCAAAAGGTCTGGATGGTGAACTTTCGAGTGCATGACCTCGACAAAATGGTAGCCCAGCTGCGAACGGCAGGAATTGAGGTCAAAGACCCGGAATCTTATCCCGGCATTGGGCGCTTCACTCGTCTGCATGACCCTGAGGGAAATCCCATCGAATTGTGGCAACCTGCATAATTCGGCGCTCCACATTAGGTGCGTTCCAATGCAGCCTCTTGGCGGACGACGAGCCAAGGGCAAAGTTGATTACAGATTTTACGGCGGTTGTAGTGAGGAGACTCTATGCCCATTCTCGATGCCAAGAGCAGTATTGATTCAGTCGTGCGCGATTATGCTTTCCCTGATATTCACATCGGCTCTGGAGACGATGAATCTCCCTGGGTTCCTTTCCGGCCGAATGTATTTATTCGTCATCTCGCATTCGACGTAAGAACCAACATGTATGCGAATGTCCTATGGGTGAAGTCGGGAGGCATGTTGGGCCGACATCGCCATCGTGGACGAGTCTTTGGCTATACGCTGGAAGGCAGTTGGCGTTATCTCGAATACGACTGGATCGCTCGCGCGGGCAGCTACGTACAGGAAAGTCCCGGCGCCATTCATACCCTGGTTTCCGACCAGGGCATGAAGACAGTTTTCTGGCTCAACGGATCGCTGGAATTCTTTGACGAAAACGATGGCCTACTCGAGACCCTCGATGTCTTCTGGTTTATCGATCACTATCTCAACTATTGCCGCGAAAACGGTATCCAGATAAACAAGAAACTGTTTGTGTGAGCGGCCAGATGCGAGTGCGGCGCCATGCGTGGCCTGCGCGTTGACATGCTATGATGCGGCCCCATGGGCAGCTCCCGCCGTTACGAAAATAGCCTGATCGCGATTTTCTTTTTCACCTGGGGTACGATCTTCCTCGGCCGGATGTCGGCGTTGTATCTCGCGCCCTACTTTGCGCCGGAATTTCATCTTAGCCACGGACAAGTGGGCACTGTGGCGTCAGTGCTGGCCATCACCTGGGCAGTATCAACTTTTGTTTTCGGCGCATTGTCCGACCGAGTTGGCCGCAAGCCCGTGCTGGTTCCCGCCGTACTTGCTTTCTCCATGCTGTCCTGGGCATCCGGACTGGTTCATAGCTTTCCTCAACTGCTGCTGGTGCGCGCGCTGATGGGTGCGGCAGGAGGACCGGCCTGGTCCACGATGACGGCGCTCCTCGAAGAGTCCTCGCCACACGATCGGCGTGGACGAAACATAGGCTTTGTGGTCAGCGCGGCGGCGCTGGTCGGCCTGGCTGCCGCCCCGGTGCTGACAACTCAGGTGGCAGCGCGTTGGGGTTGGCGGCCGGCGTTCTTCGTGGCCGGCGCACCGGGACTGTTGATGAGTCTTCTGGTTTGGAAGTTTGTCAAAGAGCCCGCCGCGGGGAGCGGCAGCCATGAGAAGCCATCGTTGTCTGAGTACTTCTCAATTCTCCGCTATCGCAACATCTGGTTGTGTTGTTTGGGAGCGGCGGGATGGATGTCATGGCTGTTCGCGCTGAGCGTTTTCGCGCCGCTCTACATCACCGAGGTGATTCACGAGCCCGCAACCACAGCTGGCTTTGTCCTTGGCGCAAGCGGACTGGGCAGCTTCTTTCTGGGCTTTCTGCTGCCGTCACTTTCCGACCGATGGGGCCGCAAACCGCTCTTGCTGCTGATGGCGGCCATGTCGGCGGTGGTGCCGCTCGCTTTCCTCATGCCGGCGCTGTATGTGTATCCGGTAGTGCTGGCGGTGATCGTTTTTGCGGCTAATTCCGGACAGGCCATAGCCAGTGTTGTTTTGGTTCTTGTACCCACCGAAAGTGTGCCGGCCCAATTCCGCGCCACGTCCATCGGCCTGACAACGCTTGCCGGAGAGGTCATGGGTGGGACCGCCGCGCCAATTTTGGCGGGCACATTGGCACAAGGACATGGTCTCGCTGTGACCATGTGGTTGGCGGCGGCCGGCAGCGGGCTGTTGTTTCTGGTCACACTCTTTCTTCGAGAAACTGGACCCGCTGCGATGTTGGCGAACAAACCATCGATTGGAGCAAACCTGCCGGAACAGGCAGACACAGGAGATTAGGCAGAGATTTTAGCGGGCATTTTCACCGGGAGCAGAGAGCGGCCCCGCTGTACTTTGCAGCTCGCGCAACTTGAAGCGCTGCAACTTGCCGGTTGCGGTCCTGGGAAGCTCTGGCAAGTACTCGACCCATTGTGGTTTCTTATAACTGCTCAGCTCGTGGCCAACCCAATCCTGCAATTCCCGCCTCAGCGCATCGCTTTCAACGAAACTCTCATTTAGAACCACGTACGCCGCCGGCTTGGGGAGGCCAGCTCCGTCTTCGCGCGCGATCACGCCAGCCTCCCGCACCGCCGGATGAGCGACCAAGACTCTCTCGACCTCTGCCGGACTCAGCCAGCGGCCATTCACCTTGAACAAGTCATCGGCCCGGCCCGCATACCAAAAGTATCCATCGTCATCTTGGTAATACTTATCCCCCGTACGGAACCAGGCGCCTTCGAAGGTTGCTTTGTTCTTCTCGTGCTGGTTCCAGTAGCCGCTGCAGGTCGAATCCGCCTTAACGAACAGCTGTCCAATTTCGCCTTGCCGGACAGCGATCCCGTTCTCATCCACAATCTTCGCCTCGAAGTCCGGAATGATCTTTCCACTCGATCCCGCGCGAGGCGCGGCAGGAGAATTTGCCAGCACCATTTGCAGCGTCTCAGTCGATCCCCAGGCATCGAGAATTTCAACGCCAAAGCGCTGCTTAAATCGCTCGAAGAGCGCAGCCGGCAATGGTTCGCCGGCCGAAATCGCGTGTCGAACGCTGGAAAGATCAAACTCTTTTCCATCCCCGCGCTGATGAGCCACCAGAGCAGCGTAGTTGGTTGGCACAGAGAAGAAGAGAGTCGGACGATAGCGCTCGACGTCCGCGAAAATGCTTACCGGAGCCGGGCGTGCCGGTGAAAGGATCGTTGTCGCACCGCAGTACAGCGGAAAATACCCGGCATTGCCGAGTCCGTAAGCGAAGAACAAACGGGCGACGCTATAGCAGCGATCGGATTCACTCATCCGCAGAATGCCTTTGGCGTAGGCCTCCGAACTGACCACCATGTCGTGGTGGAGATGAATACATCCTTTCGGAGCTCCAGTGCTTCCTGAGGAATAAAGCCAAAACGCCATGTCGTCTTTGCTGGTGGGCTCCGCCTGAAGCTCGGGAGATGCAGCGTTCATCAAGTCGCTTAAATGGGCGAGCGCGGCGTTCTTTCCAATGACAACGATTTCTTTCAGGCAGCGCACGCGATCGCGCGAAACCTTCTGAAATTCCGGCAGCGAAGTCTCGCTGACCACCGCAACCCGCGCACGCGTGTCATTGAGCAGGTATTCGTAATCCTGGGCCCGCAGCCAGGGGTTGACCGGAACAGCTACAGCGCCGATTTTGATCGCACCGAAAAAGCAATACAGGAACTCAGGGCTGTCCAGCAGCGCCAGCAGGACGCGTTGTTCAAGACCAACACCAAGTTGCCGCAGCAGGTTGCCGACGCGATTAGTGTTTTCCAGCAGATCGCGATAGGTCACCTTTCCATCGCCGCACTCGATCGCAACCTTCTCACCCCGGCCTTCGGCTACATGACGGTCGACCATGATGCTGGCGACGTTGAAGATTTCAGGCACCTTGATCAAGGTAGGCGCAATCCTCAGGACATCGCTTCCGGACGCAGGTTCGCGGAAGCCCCACGGGGGCGGAGTATAGCACGTCGGCAGCTGCCTTTAGCGTGAGGAAAATTCAAGGAGTGATCCAGCGCTTGGATCAAGCGGCAAGCGGTTCCATTTTCCTACTGGGTGACAACGGCCTTTCTGTCATCTGGTATTTAGACTGCGTGGCGGAGGGAGAGGGATTCGAACCCCCGGTACGGTTTCCCGTACATCGGTTTTCAAGTTGAGGCGCTTTGCGGGCGTGACCCTGAGGGCAGCGAAGGGGAGAGCGCGCAGCCGAAATCCTGACACTGAATACCGAGCGCAGCGCAGGTAGAAGTGGAAGGAACTCCACTCAGAAAACTGGCGGAGCGCGCAGTCTAGCGCTAACCCTCCTCCGTTCAAATTCCCTGCTAACAGGGAAAAATACAGGGAATTTGCGAGATTTTGCCCTCGAAAACGCACCCCTTTCTCCCTAAAGTGCACATACTGCTGGAGAAGGTGGCTCACATGGCGCCAATCGGAACAGGGAACGATCAGGGAAGTATCAGGGAAAGCCTATTCTGTTTCGGTTCAAGAACAGGGAATTTCCTTCGAGTTCTCGACGTGACGAACAGAGACTTCTCACGTCGAAGCCCACGTCATATATTCGGGCAGACTCGAACAGGATGATGCCGAAAGTGTACCTGTACCTGTTAGTCCATCTTGCGGGTTCAGCACACATGCCCTTTCAGCTACGACAGGAACACTTTAGTTCACCGTCACGTTGACGGTCGCGGTGGTTTGCGTCTGATTTTGTGAACTAACTTGTACGGTGATGGCGTAGGTTGTACCACCGCCGCCACCTCCTCCCCCTGCCCCAGCGCCTGATGACCCGCCGCAACTAGAAATTGAGGT
>Ga0187782_10004398_pt1 | contig 10558 bp, 9 predicted proteins | sample 0715_SJ02_MP15_2_FD_132454 | JGI IMG/M metagenome (GOLD analysis project Ga0187782, IMG submission 132454) | Tropical peat soil microbial communities from peatlands in Department of Meta, Colombia - 0715_SJ02_MP15_20_MG | ecosystem: Environmental > Terrestrial > Soil > Wetlands > Peat | place...
ACAGATGCGGGCGGAAAACCAATGAGCAGATCGGCGAAGCATCACTCTCAACTCGCAGCGCGGATTACATTGCTGTTGATACCAGACCATGCCGCGCAAATTGCCGAGTTCGCGCTTGCCTTGCCCTTGCTGGTTCTCTTTGTAGTCGGGATTTTCGATTTCAGCAACGCACTCACGCTCAAGCAGAAACTGACGAATGCAGCGCGGGAGGGGGCGCGCGTGGCCGCGTCCGATCCGGCCAACGACTTGGGAAGCCCCTCTACGGTCGTGCCCGCGTCGGTCAGCGATGCCTTCCAGGTGGTAGATAACTACTTGTTATCGGAGCAGATTAATGATTGCGGCCTGGCAACCAGCGCGCCACCGGCTCCCACCGGTCTGAAGTGGACTTATACCGCCAACGGCGGGGGATGCCCCGGCAATGGACTCACGCTGGTCATTAACCGGGGATGCAAAAGCGTGATCGCCGCCAATGGCAGCACCATGAACCTGATTGGAACCTGCATCAGCCTTACGTACCCTTACCAGTGGGAATTTAACAACGTGGCTTCGCTGCTGGGATGGACGCCCTCCGGTCCTCCGACATTGACCGTGACCGCGGGCTCGTTTAACGAAAATTGATGAATTGCTATGCGCGCACCACTCATTCGACGCACACCGAGTAACGATCTGCACCGCAAGCAGCGGGGCGTGACCCTGGCACTGGTGGCCGGGTCGATGGTGGCTATCATTTCCATGGCGGCGCTGTCGATTGATGTAGGCACGTTCTACCAGGCCAAGGCCGAGGCGCAGCGCAATGCTGACGCCGCCGCCCTGACGGGGGCGCGGGTGATTTCGCTTTCCGGCATCACCGGCGACCCCACCAATTCTGCTGGGTCCTGGCAAGCCGCCTGCGGCGGCAGCAGCAGCACGGCGACGGTCGCAGCCACCGCGATCGCGAATGTGCAGTGGAATTTTGTCAGCGGCGTCGTTCCCCCCACGGTGAGTGTCACTTATGGTTCCGGCGCAAACGCAAACACCGACTGCACGGCCCTGACCGGGTCAACGCAGAACACCTTCAGCGTGAATCCAACCGTCAATGTGACTATCACCAGCACTACTCTGCCTATCTTCTTCAGCCGGATTTTTTCGCTGTTCGGGTCGAACTACGGCGGCGCGACCGTCAGCGCATCAGCGACAGCGGAGGTTTATAACCCATCAGGATCCGGCGCTCTCAGCATGGGGATGGTTCCAGTGCAGCCGCGCTGCGTGAAGCCGTGGATACTACCCAATCTTGACCCAGACCACACAAACCCAGACCACACGAACCAGCCCTTCATCAATCTTCCGGGCGGGACCATCAACGGGACCATCTACAACCCCGGCATATGGGAAGTTAACGGCGGCGTAATCGGTGAGACCATCAACATGGCTGCCGCTTGCTCATTCTTCAGCGGCCCCAATAACTGCTTCCTGTTTGGCCCGCCGGTCGCAGGGCAATACATTCCGGCGCTGGTTTCGGGCAACGCCAGTGCTGTCCCTTCCTGCGCCCCCTTTCCTCCTTCTTATCAGAGTGCGATTGCAGGATGCGATCAAACCACAGTTTATGCCTGCGGAACGCAACGGGCCGCACAGGCCGACCTGACCGAAAATCCCAATTACCCCTCCGCCACCACCGGCGATACCGCTACAGCGGTTGCGTGTTTAACCCAATCGCAGCCCGAGTATTCCGGCTCGGATACCCTCCAGCAGCTGGTCTATCCCTTTCAAATTGACGCGGGCCAGGGCAATCCCCTCGTCGCCGCCGGTGTCGTCAATACTGGCGACCAGATTAGCGGCAGCAATTCCATTGTTTCGTTACCCATCTACGACAACACCGCACCGTTAATCGGCAGGCAGCCACAGGTAACAGTTGTCGGGTTTCTTCAGGTCTTCATCAACGGGGTGGATCAGAAAACGGGCTCCGTGGGCATGACGGTAATGAACGTTTCCGGTTGCGGCAACCAGGTCCAGCCCGGAACCCCGGCTCTCAACGGGACTTCTGCCGTGCCCATTCGTCTCATCACGCCGCCGTAAGGCAAGCAATCACTTCATTCAGTCGTTAGTCGGAGGCCGTTGGTCGTTAGCCAACGACCGACGACAAAACGACCAACGACGGTGAGTGAATCCCGAAAAGGCCGGAACTGGGGAAGTATTCGCACTACTGGGGCGAGCTGTTGTCCGACGGGGTTGTAGTTCCGGGAGACGAAGCCGAACCCGGCTGACCCGGCTGGTCGGTCGAAGCAGTGGAGTTTTGATTCGAAGGCGAGGGTGGAAGCGGCGCGGGGGTAACGCCGGGTGCGGGTTTGGGCGGCGCAGCCTCGGCTTGTTCATCATCGTCGCTCACCACATGCTGCGGCTTCATGGGCGGCGGCATGGGACCTTCCGGGCGCGAGCTGAGAATGACCCGTTCGAGAACGCGGCGATCGTTCGGCGAACTCAGGATCATGAAATTGAATCTTGATCCATTTAGCAGGCGAGCCAGAACTTCGGGAGCAGGCGCCGGGCCCAGTTCGGCCACCACCTGTTCCTGTTCGGCCCCGGCGGGAATAGCAATCTCCGCCCCGGTGTGCTGATGCACGGCGAAAAGCACCTCCGAAAGGTTGGCCTTGTTGGAGATGATCGACAGAAGCCCATCTTCATAGGAAACCGAAAGCGCGGGCCGCGGCGGAGGGGGAACCTCCACCGACAGATGTGCCCCGGCGGGAGAATAGCTGGAGTTTGTCAGCATGGGGCCGGAGTTCGCACGCGATTCGGCAGCTTCCTCACGTTCGCCCGCTCCCACTTTCAGAATTACCGTTCTGCCCGCGGGAAAGATCTTATAAGGCTGCGGACCAGCTAAATCCAAAACAATGCGAGTCACCGGCGGCTTCGCCGAGAACAGGCCCACACGCAGGCTCTTGACTTCGGCGCGATTCACCACCTGGCTGCGCAACTGCACGCCGGGAACAGCGTTAACAAAGTCCACCACCAGGCGGTCCGGGTTCTTCAATAAATTGGTTTGTGGAACGATAGGATCGCTGGCTTCAAATTCGATTTCCACCAGGCCGCGGGTGCGCAACACTTGCGCCTTGCGAATCGAGGGCACAGCCTGGGCCACTACTCCCGCCGGAAAGCAGACGGCCGTCAACAGCGGAAGAACGGCAGCAACCCTGAAAAGTCGGTTCATGATTATCTTCGTTATTATGAGCGGAGTTGCGTTAAGGGCGATTCTAGCAGCGATTTGAAAGGTGACCGCTTACGAAGGGATTACAACTTTGGGTCGGGTGGAGAAGCTCGGCGCCGCTGAGTTCATCGGCCCTATGGCTGCGTGTCACGCTATATCATGACCAAGTAATGGCTCAATTCGAATGTCATTCCGGGCAAGCGTCCTTGCGCGGCGAGAGCCTGCCCTGAGGCGAATGCCGAAGGGACGATCCCTGCGCTAGCCTTGGGCCTGGGAGACTTTCCTGCGGAAGCACCAAGTGATGGCGGCGAGACCGGATACGAATAGTAACCAAGCCCCCGGCTCAGGCACGACGCCACTGCTTCCGCCTCCACAAGGAACCAGCGTTTTCTTCTTGCCACCCACTTCGATTTCCGTCCCTCCCTTGCCATTTTTCTTGGTTACCGGCGCGCAGACGCCCTCAGCCAATGACGGGACGGAGAACGGCACAAAATTTCCCGGTGAAAATGGGTCGTAGAGAGCGAGCGGGCCGACGACGCCCAGTTCCGGCGCCAATGGCCGATTCAGCAGGGCCGATTGGAATGGCACGGGAGGAGCTTGCACCGCCGTGCCTTGTCCGCTTCCCACGGGCTGATTCAGCTCATGTTCGGTGGGCTCAACGGGTGAAACCGCCTGTTGCTGCGGCTTCTCTTCCACGCGGTTGGCGCAGCGGGCGCGGGCTGTCATTTTTCCGTCGGTGATCAGTTTTTCGCCCTTGCGCAAAGTCACTCTGTGGCTGGTCCAGTAAATATGGTTGCCGATGCGATAGGAGACGTAGACGGTGCGTGCCAGAGTCAGGCGCACTTCCCTTGCCCGCGCATAATCAAAGCCCGCATAGTGAGCGGCGACCACGGGATCGTGCTCTGCCACCCACTTCAGTTCCTTGGCATCCTCTACTCCGCCGGGCACGACCGAGTAGGGATAGACCGGACGCGCTTCCACCGCGTGCGAAAGGATCTGATTTAGAGTTGCGGCGCGGTTGCGGCTCTGTTCCGTGCGTCGGGGTAACGGCGCCCGGGAACGAACCAAGGAAAGGTCGAGATATCTTGTGGCCAGGCTGAAGGTACAGGCGACAAAAACGGCAAATACGCAAGCCGCAAGGCAACGGCGAATGAGTCGATTCCGGCGATGGCGGCGTGTTCGCCGCCGCCGCACTACTACCTGGGTCTTCCCGCTCTCAGGGTCGGGCACAGCCTGCTCCTGCCTGCGGTAGCCATCCTGGGCTCCTGGTCTTAGAGGCACACCGGCACGCAATTACTGCCGCAGTTGGTGTGCCATACCGCCGTCGGCGAACTCCAGAAATTAAAGGATATCCGCCCTCTAATGACCATCATCCTAGCAGAACTGCGTAACAGTTTGCACACAAACAACTGTAGATTTCTACCTCTCCTCACGTCTTTGCACTCAAGGCGGCAATCTCTTAACTTTCGCCTCCAGCCGAAAGACCCAGCCACAGAGGTTACGAGCGTAACGCCACGATCTGGCCATTTTCGCTGGCGCGCAACCATAGTACTCTCGCTTCGTATTACGGGAGTTAGTTTCCGGCTGGATAGTAGACCGCCCTTCGCGGCGCGGGTGGTTTTTGGGTGAAGCTTTTCTGCCTTCCCCCACCGAAGGAACGGGACAGGCTGTCGTAGTGTCTGGCGCACAGCGGCACAGGATCTTTTTTGGAGGCAACATGCGTTTGAGCAGTTTTCGTCTTACACTCTTCGTTCTCGCTTTCTCTCTGGTGCTGGCCGCACCGGCTTCCGCCAACAGCGTGCAGTTGACGTTCGTGCAGACCACCGGCAGCGGCATCGGCGGCGGCGGGATCTACCCCTACGCCTTTTACATCAACAACAGCACCACATACACCTATCTGATGTGCGACAGCTACGACAATGTAATCCGGAAAGGTGAAACGTGGACGGCAACGGCTTCGCCCTTCCTGCAAGGCATTGCCGGCAGCCTGTTCGGTCCCGGGATGACCCTCGACTACAAAGCCGCCGGCTTGATCTTCAAGAGCATGCTCGCGGGCAACATCAGCACGGTCGACGCGCAATGGGCGATCTGGGGACTGTTCTCCACTAATGCCCAGGGGCAGCCGCAATATGCCAGCACGGGCGCGGCGGGCATTGACGCGACCTATCTGGCTTTGGCCACGACCGCTAAAAATAGCGCCTTCAACGGCCTTATCCTCTACACGCCGGTCGCTGGCACGCAGAGCTGGGGCGGCACGCCGCAGGAGTTCATCGGCTACACCACGGTTCCTGAGCCCGGCAGCATGATGCTGATGGGCACCGGCCTGCTGGCGCTGGGAGGCATCATTCGCCGCAAGCTCGTCAAAGTCTAGTTTCTCAAACGCAACCTGCGTCTTTGTGGTCCTCCGGACGCAGTGATCCTCGAACCGCGCTGCTAACCGGCAGCGCGGTTTTTTTATTGCCTTGGGATTGTGGCCGAGTCGCTATGGCTCTTCAGGCGAGTTGCAAGGTCAGGGAAGGTAAGGGAAGTCCGTCAACCTCCACGGTCCAGACATCGCCTGGCACGGTGGTGTGTCCAGCGGTAAGGGTTCCCGAGCTGACAATTTCTCCCGCGCTCAAAAGCTCACCTGGAAATCGCCGGGCGATGGCTGCGCCCAGCTCTGCCAGACACAACGCGGGACTCTTCAGCGAATTCCTGCCCGATCCTTCTTCGACGAACTCTGCGCCTTTCGACATTCGCACCTTGAAGCGTGCCAGCCCATCCATAAACTGGGGAATCGACTCCGGCGTCACTGGTATTTTCTTGCCGATCACGAGCGCGGCATGGAGTCCGAAAGACGCGACGAAGTCGCCGGGCTGAAACTTCCATTCCAGAAAAGGACAATCAATGATTTCGTAACCCATCGCCAGCCATTCCGTGGCGGCCAGGGCAGCGGCTGCGTCGGCGCCTTCGCCGGGCGAGTGTTTCAAACCGAAAACAATTTCCGGCTCGATTTTCAATGAGCGCGGGTGCGCGACCGTGAGCGTCGCGGAGTTGTCATCGCAGTGATGCACCGTGTCGTCATACATGTGCGCCCAAACCAGGGTCTCCAGTTTGAGCACGCGCCACATGGCCTTATTCGCGTATCCGACCTTGAGGCCTACACTTCTGTGCCCGCCCGCCTCGCGCCAGCGTTTGAGGTGCATCTCCACATCGTAAGCAGCGTCTAGGTCAAAACCGGGACGGCTCGAGGGAAGGAGCTTTACCAGTTTTCCCGTCTCATGAGCTGTCAGCAGTTCCCGCGCCAGGCTTTCGATTTCAGCGGGCGGCCATGAGGATTGATGGGACACACAGGGACCTTATTCCATCTTACCTGAGTCATCTCCGCCGACGATTCGCGCGCGGGCAGTCGGCAAAGCCGATGTGGATGTTGTGCAAAGGAAGCCGGAATTGTGAATGTTGGAATTTTCTGCACGGGACGCATGTCGATGGTGGGCACTCCTTGCTGCCAGCACTACAGTAACTTTACGGCTGCCGATTCCACTGCTACTTTTCACATTGGTTTCTAAGCCACTTCTAATTGGAAAGAAATGCAGCTGACCAAGGCAGACACACTACCTTCCAAGCCGGTTCCAGCCCGTTGCGGGCTCTGGTTGACCGTTTTGGTTTCCATCTTCGCACTCGGCGGGCGCTCGGCTCCGGCCACGTCGCAGGAAACCATCGTGCTTGTCGGTTCGGGTTCGACGGTTCCAGGCCCGCTTTACACGCGTTGGGCGCAGGAATACGGCAAACACACTGGGAACGTTCAGTTCCGCTATCTGTCGGTGGGCACGGGCGAGGGCATTAAGCAGATTTCTCACGGCGCCGGCGATTTTGCCGCCGGCGAGGCTCAACTCACCGATCGAGAGAAGAAAGATGGCGGCCTGCTCGAACTGCCGATGGTAATCGTCGGCATTGCTCCCGTCTACAACCTGCCGGAGGTCGATCGGGAGCTTCGCCTTTCGGGCGAGGTTCTGGCGTCCATCTTCCTGGGCGACATCAAGATGTGGAACGCACCGCAAATCGCGCGTCTCAACCCCGACATCACCTTGCCGAACCGTGCCATTCACGTCATCAACCGCCCAGGGGGCAAAGGATCGAACTATGTTTTCACCGATTTTCTTTCCAAAGTGAGCCCGAAATTCCGCGCCCAGATCGGCGTCACCGCTTCCCCTATCTGGCCCGTAGGTGAGGTGGCGGAACGCAGTTCGGACATGGCCGACAAAGTGAAAAATACGCCCGACGCCATCGGCTTCGTGGAGTATCAATACGCGCTGAAAGACAAGATCTCCCTGGCCGCTGTTCTGAACCCAGCCGGCAGGTTTATCAAACCTTCGTATGAGAGTCTCTCCGCCGCGTGCCGCGCCACGGAAGCTCCGCAATGGAATAAATTCTCCGCTTCGCTGACCAACGCCGCCGGGGCTGATTCGTTTCCTATCGCCAGCTTCAGTTGGATTTACTTGCGCCTGAAGTCCGGCGAGCCTGCCCGCAATGCCGCCCTAGGCGATCTGCTGAACTGGATGTACGGCGAGGGCCAACGCTTCGCGACCATTGAGGGCTACGCCGAACTCCCTTCACCCCTGTTGACTGAAGTCCGGAAAAAAGTCAGAGAATTGCAATAGCTTTTGCCCCCATGGCAAGCGCGCAGCGGGTCGAGAATTGACTCGTGCCGGCCAAGCTGCCATGATGGCCTGCAATGGCCGACCGCAAGCTCGTCATCGTCCGCTTCATCGGGGCGACTCCCAGCACGGCATATTGCGACGTGTGCCGCTTGGCCTTTCGCACGCGGCAGGAGTTTCTAATGGATGCCGACCGGGCGAAAGAGCAACTGCAATTGGATTTCGACAAGCACGTGTGCGTCCCGGAAGACAACGCTGTAAATGAGGCGCTCATCCACATCCGCTAGCCACGAACAGATTTCGTAACGGATAATCTGCGGCAAGTTGGGCTGGATGCAGTTCGAATGAGACGTATGTATGAGACGCATGTCGGCGTCTCGCGTCTCAACCTCTTATGGTGGTTCTCCAGCGACTTTTCTGGCTTGGCGTCACGAGCGAAGCCGTCTCGCCGCTGGAACCCTTGTAGGATTTTCCGAACTCACATACTTGATCGTCGCCAGCACGGCTTCTCGAATCGTCAGTCGCGGCTTCCAGCCGAGCGCACGAATGCGCGAGCAGTCCAGCAGAATGAACGGACTGTCGCCCACCCACCCGCGCTCGCCGCCCGAGTAAGTCAATTTCGGATGAACGCCGAGATACTCGCAAATCCATCCGATTGAATCGTTGACCTCGCAATATTCGTCCGTTCCCAGATTGAAGATGTTTACCTTGTCCTTGGCGCGATCCAAAGCGATAAGAATCGCGTCGATACAGTCGTGCACATATAAATACGACTTGCGCTGATGACCATCGCCCAGCACGTGAAGATGATCAGGATGCTCGGCGAGCTGCTCGTAAAAATCGAACACGTGCCCGTGCGAATAACGTTCGCCGAGAATCGAGACGAAGCGGAAAATGTAAGACTGCATTCCAAAACCTTCGCAGTAGGCCTGAATCAGGCCCTCCGCAGCCAGTTTGGAAGCGCCGTAGAGCGAAGTCTGAATGGGGAACGGACAGGTTTCCGGCGTGGGAAAAATTTCCGGCTCGCCATAGATCGATCCGGTCGAAGAAAAAACAATCCGTTTGCATCCCTGCTGCCGCATCGCCTCGAGCACATTCCAGGTGGCAATCGTATTTTGGTCGAGGTCCTTGCGCGGATGCTGCGTACCGAATCGCACGTCGGCATTGGCGGCAAGATGAATGACCAATTCTGCGCCCTTCATCGCCTGAGCCAGAGTTTCCACATCGAGCAGATCCGCTTCATGAAGCTTGAATTGTGGATTGCTCGTCGCCTCCTTCAGAAACCGCAGTTGGCCGGTCGACATATTGTCGTAGCTGGTAACCTTGTGTCCTGCCGCCAGCAGCCGATCCACCGTGTTACTGCCGATGAAGCCTGCCGCGCCTGTGATGAAAATGTGCAACGAATCTCCTACATAAGTGCAGAATCATGACAGCAGATTTCCGGTAGTTTGACGAAAAACTTGTTTTTGGGGTGGCGCAGCGCTTTCGGCGCTGCGGTAAAGCCCCTCCCTTCCCGGCAGGGGCTTTAGCCCAGAGATTTCGAAGACGAGTTTTTCAGCAAGCTCCTGGAATGCAAGACAGTGAAAGAGCGCGCAACCTCAATGAGTATCCGACGGCGTCTGCCGGATCGCGATTCTTGTGCCCTTTAACTCGAAGCGGTTATCACGCCATTCGTATCGCAGATTCAGATAACTCGCAAACCAGATGGCAAACCCAAGCAGATCGCGCAGGGGATAAAGCCACGGCGCGCGCCGAATCTGCGGATCGCGCACGACCCTCCAGCCCACCAGCCACGCTTCCGCCAGCCGATTCAGCACAGCGGCCGCCAGAAGCAGGATTGCGAACTTCCACTGGCCGAGAGCTGCCGCGGCAAGAAAGCCGAGAATTCCGTACGGCATCGCAAAAATGAGCCCGCTGCCGAAGTGTCCTTTGGGCCGCGAATAACGAGTGGTTTGCGCCCAGCGCAACTGGTTCTGCCACATCTGGCGAAAGGATTTCCGGTTCACGACATGGTCGATGATGTGACCTGACAGCACAACGCGATATCCTGCTTTCGCGATCAGGTTACCGATCGCGAAATCGTAGGCGATGTAATCCTTCAGCGCCTCGTATCCGCCGATGCTCGCCAGCGCATCCTTGCGCACAACTGTCGTCGGCCCAAGCCCGAACTTCATTCCTTCGAGCAAGTTGGCCACCAGCACGCCCGCAGTCATCTCTACCGACATGCCGATGGCGGTCAGCCCGGAGAAAAACCCTCCGGCATTCTTCCCGCGGTATACGCAGGTGAGCATTCCAACCTTGGGGTCCAGCAGCGGCGGTACAAGCTCGCGCAGATAACTGGGATCGACCTCCACGTCGCTGTCTGTGGTAACCAGAATTTCGTATCTGGCAGCTTCCGCCATGGAATGGAACGAATACACAACTGGGTTCGGCCACGGCCGCCCGGTAATCAGAATCCTGCACGAGATATGCGGATAGCGGGCCGACACTTCGCGGACGATATCGAGCGCCGCGTCGTTCGTGTCGTCAGCGGCAAAAAGAATTTCGTATTGAGGATAATCCTGACGGAAAAAGCTTTCGACGTTTTCTCGAAGCTGCGCTTCCAGGCCATGAACGGGCTTCAGCACCGATACGGGAGGAAGCTGCGCACTGTCTGGCATTTCGCGCAATTGCCGGCGAACATCCTTGCGGAAGCGGACGAACCCCGCCAGTACCAGGCAGAGAAAAACCGCGAACGATA
>Ga0187782_10004399_pt1 | contig 10557 bp, 5 predicted proteins | sample 0715_SJ02_MP15_2_FD_132454 | JGI IMG/M metagenome (GOLD analysis project Ga0187782, IMG submission 132454) | Tropical peat soil microbial communities from peatlands in Department of Meta, Colombia - 0715_SJ02_MP15_20_MG | ecosystem: Environmental > Terrestrial > Soil > Wetlands > Peat | place...
ATCTCGCGAGCAGTATATCCCCAGGATTCCCGCCGGGCGGCTTGGCGTTGGGAGTGACATCGCGGGAATGGCAGTTCTCCTCGCGAGCGAAGAGGCAAGCTTTTGTATCGGCGGGGTGTACCTGGTAGACGGAGGAGCGGACCTTGGGTAGGCCTCTCCCTGCGGCCGAGCGTGTGCTACATCTCCTGCTGGACACCGGAGGTAGTTGGAATCTACGCTTTCAGCCCCAAAGGGGCGACCTATCAGGGCTCAATTTGGCATCCGCCGAATCTGGTAACCCCGGCGTCCAGCCGAAACTGTGGGCCCCGATCGGCCCTAGGGAGAAAGTGGCCCCTGACGGCGCTTTCATCAGTCCGTCAGCCGACGGACGGGCCGGGCCTTCGCCCGCCGAAAGGCTATGGGCGCTCAGCGCGCACAGCCGGCTGCGGCCCGCAGGAGGGTGAGGGGATTAGCCGTCGATCAGCCCGCCGGACTGGAGATGAACATGCCACGATCACTTCTCATTCTTTGCCTCGCCTATCTTGCTACTGCTTGCGGGGCCAGCGGGCAGACGCCCCTGGCTCCTGTCCGCGTCCAAACCGCCACCGGGCCGCTGCGCGTGAATCCCGCTAACACTCGTTACTTTACCGATGGGACCGGAAAGGCCATATACCTCACCGGTTCGCACACCTGGGCCAACTTTATGGACCGTGGTGCCCTGCGGCCGCCCGGCGTGCACTTTGACTACCCCGCTTATTTGAAGTGGATGGTGTCTCATAACTTCAACTTTATGCGACTCTGGACTGCCGAACTGCCCAACTCCGGTACTGAGGTTGACCTAGCGGAAGGAAACTTTGTGGGGCTTCCTTGGAAGTGGTCCCGCACCGGTCCAGGCATTGCCACCGACGGAGGCTTGAAGTTCGACCTCACCAGGCTGGATCAGGACTATTTTGATCGCATGAGATCAAGGGTCATTAGCGCCGGCCAAAACGGAATTTATGTGTCGGTCATGCTCTTTAATGGTTTCGAGTGGCAGTTCGACACCAATACAAAAGATGGCAATCCCTTTCTGGGTTCCAACAATATTAATAATATTAATTGTCCGGGAACGTGTCCGACCGACAATTCACAGATGCCGGACGAGGTGTGGAACATTGAGCAGGCTTATATCCGAAAAGTGGTGGATACGGTAAACGATCTGGACAACGTGCTCTACGAAGTGTCGAACGAGGTTGGATCTCCCTACTCGGATTTGTGGCAATATCGAGTCATCGGCTTCGTGAAGCAGTACGAGGCCAGCAAGCCCAAACAACATCCTGTCGGCATGACTTTCCAATACGAGGGAGGGTCTGATTTAACCCTTTACAAAAGCCCTGCCGACTGGATCTCCCCTGCCGGCCACCTGCCGCCCGCGGACGGGACAAAGGTGATCATCAACGACACGGACCACAGCTACTATTACATTGGTCTGAAGCGCGATGGCCTGCCCGCTCAACGCGCCTGGGTCTGGGAGAATTTCACCTCCGGCAACAATGTCGCGTTCATGGACCCTTACCTGACGATCTGGCCAAAGAGAAACGCCCCGGAGGGTTCAACCCCCGACCCGGAAGTCGGCGCCAAGCCGGATAAATATTGGGACGTGCTTCGTAACTCCATGGGCAGCACTCTGACGTACGCGAATCGCATGAATCTGGTGGCCATGACTCCCCAACCCTCCTTATCCAGTACCCACTTTTGCCTGGCCAATCCTGGGGTTGAATACCTGGTGTACCAACCGTCTGCCGGGGCTTTCACAGTGACCCTCGCGGCGGGAAACTACCATTACGAATGGCTGAATACTTCCGCGAACAGCATTGCATCAGTCGGTACTCTACCTGCGACTGACGGCGCTCGCTCCTTTAGCCCGCCATTCAGTGGCGACGCCGTGCTGTACCTGTATGCTTCGACGCGGAGCGAAAGGAACGCTCGAACCGCCACTGGGCCTTTGCGCAGGAATCCCGCAAATCCCCGCTACTTTACAGACGGGACCGGCAAGGCCATTTACCTAACGGGCTCCCACACCTGGTCCAACTTCTTGGACCGTGGAACCCTGCATCCGCCCCAGGTGCCTTTTGACTACGCCGCATATATGAATTGGATGGTGGCCCACAACTTTAGCTTCATGCGGCTCTGGACCGCGGAACTGCCGGATTCCGGTAAGACAGACGATCCGGATGAGAACGTCGTGGGGCTCCCGTGGAAGTGGTCCCGGACCGGTCCAGGCTACGCCAATGACGGAGGGTTGAAATTCGATCTCACCAAGCTCGACCAGAACTATTATGACCGAATGAGGACCAGGATCATTACCGCGGGCAAAAACGGCATTTATGTTTCCGTCATGCTCTTCAACGGCTACGAGTGGCAGTTTGAGCCTAATCCGAAGGACGGCAACCCCTTTTACGGGCCGAACAACATCAACGGCGTAGACTGCCCGGGGAACTGCCCGACCGACACTTCTCAGATGTCGGACGAGGTGTGGAACTTCGAGCAGGCTTACATCCGAAGAGTGGTAGACACGGTTAACGATCTGGACAACGTGCTCTACGAAGTTTCGAATGAGTCGGGCTCGCCGTATTCGGATTTATGGCAATACCGAGTTATCGACTTTGTTAAGCAGTACGAGTCAACCAAGCCTAAGCAACATCCTGTGGGCATGACCTTCCAATGGAAGGGGGGATCGGACTTAACCCTTTACAAAAGCCCTGCCGATTGGATTTCGCCAGGGAGCCATTTGCCACCCTCGGATGGCACTAAGGTGATCATCAACGACACGGACCACTCCTATGGCTGGCCGGATATGAAACACGATGGATTACCCGCTCAACGCGCCTGGGTCTGGGAGAATTTCGCTTCGGGCAACAATGTCGCGTTCATGGACCCTTATTTGGTGGTGTGGCCCGACCGGAATGCGCCGGAGGGTTCCACCGCCGATCCCTATGTCGGCGTCAGGCCGGATAAGTATTGGGACGTCCTTCGTAACGCCATGGGCAGCACTTTGACGTACGCGAATCGCATGAATCTGGTGGCCATGACCCCTCAACCCTCCCTGTCCAGTACCCGTTATTGCCTGGCCAATCCTGGGGTTGAGTACCTGGTGTACCAACCGTCTTCCGGCGCTTTCACCGTGATCCTTGTGGCGGGAAACTACCAGTACGAATGGCTGAATCCTTCCACGAACAGCACAGCATTGTCCGGTACTATGACGGTTCCAGACGGCAATCGCTCGTTTAGCCCGCCGTTCAGCGGTGATGCGGTGTTGTACTTGCGTGCTTCAACTCGGTAGCAAACTGGTGTAAAACCCTCGGCTTGCTATTCCTGGCCATCACTGTCATTCCGAGCCATCACTGTCATTCCGAGCGAAGCGAGGAATCTCGCTCTGCCTGTCCACGGAAAACTGGCCGACGAACCTCGTATGAAGCTCGTCTCCAGAGCACGATTCCTCGCTTTGCTCGGAATGACGCCATCCTGCATCAGAATTTCTTTCCGAACTGTCGTCGGTAGGCGCGCGGAGTCATCCCAACTAGGACTCGAAACACCTCGCCGAAGTAACTCTGGCTACAGAAGCCCACCTGCTGGCCGATTTCCGAGAGCGATGTCTCTCCGCTCGAAAGCATCAACTGAGCCTTTTCAATCCTGAAACCTGTCAGATAGGCACGAAAGGACTGGCCGGTGGTTTGTTTGAAGAACCTCATAAAGTAGGAAGCGCTCATGGCGCAGACTCGAGCCGCATCTTTTACCTCAATATGTTCTCCGCAGTGCTCGCCGAGGAGATCAAACACGGGCCGTAAGCGATTCACATCCTTCAGCTTGCGGTCCATGGTCTCTTGTGTTTCCAGACGACCCCTAAAGCGCCTGGCCAGGAGCAAAAACAGCACCTTCAAGTTAGTCTTAGCCGCCAGGCGGTCGAGTACGGTGCGAGCCGGGAGTTCATTGTGGATCTTCAGAAGTAATTGAAACACCTCTCGTGATAAGGCTCTATCCCCTGAGATGACATGCGGAAACCGCGGGCCCTGGTACAAGAACGAGCTCATGTAGATTTCGTCTTCGCCCTCGGTCGCACCGCTCCGGATGACTTCGGGTCGAAAGTTCAAAGTGATCAGCCTGTTTTCCACACGGGGGTTGTACAAGAATTGCTTGTAAATGTTGGGGCCTATTACTACCACATCTCCTTTCTTCAGACGGAAGCGACGATCTCGTATCTGGACCTCCATGCTGCCGCTATAGAGGTATGCAACTTCGTAGTGTTCGTGGCGGTTCGGTCGAACGAGGTGTCGGCCCGAGCCTATAATAAATCTCACATCGGCTGGAAAGGCCGGATCAAATGGATAATTGATGCGCACTCCGTCGGGAGTGATGTTAGGCCCAACAAACTGATAGTTGTCCTCCCAGGGAAATCGATCACGTCGCATGTATCCAATTTCCTCGGTTCAGATGGGCGCTTGAACTCCTTCGCCCATCCGTCGTCTCATGTAACCGAGAATAGTCCAAACCAAAAGCCCAAACAAGGGTGCACACAATACGGTGTTTCCTTCGCAGCTCCAGAACGGTTAGCGAAAGGAGTAGACAATGGATCGACGAGAAGACGAAGAGGTATTGACAATTCGCAGGCTGCGGGAAAACCGCTGCGCACCTTGTCATTCCGGGCGCAGCCAGGAATCTCGCTCTGAAAGCATTGGACCTGCGAGATTCCTTGTTGCCTGTGGCTCCTCAGATTGACAGGCCCGGGAAGTTTCCCGCAGCCTCTTGGCTATAGGCAGGATGGGCAGGGATCGCTTGAACACGTGTGGGGAGGAAGGATCGTGGGTAGTCTTGTTACAAAGAATTGCGAGAAGGTGATAGACGCCATGCGGCGCCGATGGGACAATGTTCGCCGTCAACTTGCGTCGGGTCGGTTCAATTAAAAGGAGGGAGTTTATGAGGGTACGCTGCATCCTTTTGGTGTGCGGTCTTTTCTTGGTGTCGGCTGTGGCCTCGGCACAGGACGTCGCTACGATTGTCGGCACCGTCACGGACCAGACCGGAGCGGTGGTTCCTGACGCCAAAATCACGGTTTCCAATCCGACTGAGGGGTTCACGCGCAACTGCGTCTCCAACGCGGACGGTGAATATACTGCCCCGCTGATACCCATCGGCAATTACACGGTGACCGCGGAAGCAACCGGGTTTGCGAGCCTCACACGCACCGGTTTCGCGCTCGCCGCTGGTCAGACGCTACGTGTGGATTTGCGCCTCGAAGTTGGAACGGCGCAGCAGAAGGTGACTGTGCTTGGAAATGTGCCGAAGGTTGAGACCGAAACGGGAGCCGTTTCCACCGTCATCACGGGAACACAGATCAGCGAGCTGAATATACCTGCAAGAAACTTTACCAATCTCGCCATGCTCGTCCCCGGCGCCGCACCGGGCAGTACCTTTACTCCTTTTGTACCCTCGGGCATGATCGGAGACCAATATATTGCCATCAATGGCATGCCCGGCACCGGATTGGCTTGGGATATCGACGGCGTTTCGACGGTAGACCCCAGCTCGGGGAGTGATTCGCTTCAGGTTTTCCCCAGCCTCGAGATGCTTGCGGAGTTTCGGATCTCGACGTCGAATTACAGCGCCACGATGCCCCGGACGGGCAGCGGGGCGATTGAGATGGTGTCAAAAGCTGGCACCAGCCAGTTCCATGGCTCGGCGTTTGAATTCGTACGTAACAGCGCCCTCAATGCCAATGATTGGTTTCTGAATCGAGCCAGCGCGCCCATAGAACCGGCCAATCACAACGAGCTTGGGTTCACCTTGGGTGGCCCCTTGTATATTCCGGGCGTTTACAACACCCACAAGGATAAGACGTTTTTCTTCCTTTCCGAGGAATGGCGCTTCGACCGGACCGGCACGATCATCAACACCACCGTTCCCTCGGCGCTGGAGCGAACCGGAAACTTCAGCGAATGCGATCTGAAATCTGCCAATTATAATGTGGTGGTGGCCTCGGGTTGCGTGCTCCCCACCAATTTGGCGACAGGAACCACCTACGCCAACGACACGGTGCCCGTCAGCCCCATCGCCCAGACTTTGCTCAACGCCTATGTCCCGCTGCCCGACGTTGCGCCCAACATTTATATCAAAGCCTTCAAAATTCCCTTCAACTTCCGTGAGGACTCGCTGCGGGTGGACCACAACATCACCACCAACCTTCGCCTTTTCGGCCGCGTTACCCAGGATCGGGAGAATGACACAGCGATACCTGCCTATTATGGCAACTCTTACCCAACCACCGAGGACAAAGAGTATGCGCCGGCGAGAAATGAGCTCCTGAACCTTACCTACACCATCCGGCCCAACCTGGTCAATGCCCTGATTTTCGCTTATCAATCGCAGAACGACAACGTCAATCCTTTGGTCACAGGAATTGATTCCGTCTCCGGCTCGGTCCTGTCCCCCTCCGCGGGTTTGCAGGTCGGAAACATATTCCCGGGGTCGGCGTCAGGGATTGCACCGATCGGTAAGCTGTTGCCCGGCATCAGCGTGGGGGGTGGAGGTCCTGGTTTTGGGGAAAACGCGGGGGAAATCCTTCTTTTTTGGGATTCGAGCCCGACTCTCCGAGATGACGCGGTTTGGATGCGGGGGAAACATAGCCTGAAGTTCGGCATGTACCTCCGTCGGATGCGGCTTAACAACAGCGTGTTTACTGGATCTCAGACGGAGGGTGTGCTCTCCTTCGCGAATGCCGGCCCGAATACCACCGGGAACGGTGGCCGACTTCTTCTTGGGTAACATGTATTCCTTTGGGCAAGGCGGGATAGTTTTGAATGGCCAATTGCTGGGAGGGATCCCAGAGGGACATTATCGCGGGTGGGACTTTGAGCCCTATTTCCAGGACGACTGGAGAGCCACACGACGGCTTACCCTGAATCTGGGGTTTCGCTACTACTTCGTGACCCCCTTCGCGGATGTCACCAAGCCGCCGTTCTCGTCGATTTTTGTGCCCAGTCAATACAACTTAGCGAACGAAGCCACTTTTGAAGATGGCGGCCTGGTGGCGGGCACGGGCGACACCGAGTTAAACTATGGCAATGGGCTCGATGAATGCGGCGTCGGATCTATTCCTATCGGCTGTACCTCCGTAACGCATAAAACGCCCTCGCCGCGGGTGGGTTTTGCGTGGGATCCGCGTGGCTCGGGCAAGACGTCGATTCGAGGGGGCTATGCCCTTACGTTCGATTCCGGCAATGCCCATATGCTCAGTTCCGGGCGCGATGGAAATATCCCGCGCTACGCTTTCCTGATCACAAACTTCGTCAATAACTGGGGCTACCCGACTGTGGCGGCTCCCGGAATTCTGCCGGTGGGCTCCACGAATTCCCAACCGCTGTATCAACACTTGCCGGAGCTTCAGCAGTTTAACCTGACGGTGGAACACGAGTTTTCCGGTAACAACCTGGTGAGCGTGGCCTATGTCGGTAACTTGGGGCGCCACCTTACGCGGGCACGTAACGTCAACCAGGTTCTCGATGGAATAACCACCGTGAATGTGCCGTCTCTGGCGGGAACCCCCTATTGTGACGCCTCCGGAAACTGCGACGTGCAGAACGCCCTGATCAACCAGGACGACCCGGCGTACGCCTTCGCCCCGTTTCGTGGGTACTCAGAGATCAACCAGTGGGAGGCCTCGGGGGTCTCGAACTATAGTTCCTTGCAGATCAATTATCGTCACCCCGTCGGGCACGGCCTGACTTTCCAAGCTGTTTATACCTGGGCCCATGAATTAGACGACCTCCTGGGCGCCGGCGGCAGTGAAAATGGCGGCAACACCGATGATGATTATCACCTGAGTCGCTGGTATGGAAATTCCGCCGACAACCAGGCGCAAGTGTTGACAATGAATTATGTCTACAAGCTGCCGTTCTTTGCCCAGTCCCGCAATCATTTCGTCCATGGCGCATTGGCGGGATGGCAATTGGGTGGCCTCACGACCTTCCAAACTGGAACTCCGATCGGTGTCTCTTGCGGTCTCGCCGGGATGTCCAGCGGGGTGGGCGGGGGCGTGACGTGTAACTCGATAGGCAAAGTCCAGGTGCAGAAAGGGGTGGTCAACGACCCTGTATACGGACCCACGCCAACCTGGTTCAACCCAGGAAACATCGCGCAGATCACGGCTCCCCAACTCTATTCGAACAACGAGTCCGGCATGTTTGGGTACATGGGGAAGTTTGCCCTAACCGGCCCGGGCCGGAACGACTGGGACCTGAGCCTGATCAAGAACCTCGAACTGCCATGGTTCCACAGTGAACATTCGACCCTGCAATTTCGCTGGGAAACTTTCAACACTTTCAATCACGCCCAGTGGAGTGGTGTGAATCTGTTTTGTAGCGGCGTCACGTCTCCGGGACAGCCTTGCAACGGAGGGAATAACATCGGGAATGCCGAGGTCACCAGCGACTACCAACCTCGAAGCATGCAACTGGGACTGAGATTTGTGTTCTAGTCGATAAGCGTGGAGGCCAAGGGCCTGCCCCTTGGTCTCTACGGCTAGTTTGGACTCTTGACCTATTCCCTTCTCGCAGGATCCTGCCGGCAATCCTGCCACTCGGGGCTGACTAAGTCTCGACGCAAGAGCAGCCGTAAATGATGAAGCATGCCACTGTTGTTAGCCGATACGGCTTGTTGGCTCTGGGCCTTATCCTCTGCTGCACCCGCGTAAGCACAGTCGGCCTCTCCTCCATGCCTACGGCTGCCAAGACGCGACCTGCGTCGCCACGGTTCAGCGATGGCGGAGGGGGTAGCCCGCAGGCAGGAGGTCTGAAGCGTCAGTTGATGGCGCTCAGTGCGGATAAGACTCACTTGGTGAACACAAGCACGAACCAGCCCGTCTTCATTACAGGCGATACCGCTTACGCTCTTGCTGTTCAGCTCTCCTCCAATTCGGATATTGAAGCTTACCTATCTAACAGGGAGGCCAAAGGGATCAACCTTATCTGGGCTGCCCTGGTGGATTATGGCTTCCACTCTGATGCAAAAACCGAAAACGACGCCTCCGGCGACAACCCTTGGAACGGCGGGACCGACTTTACCGGGATGAGCAGCGCCACCGCATATTGGGCTCACGTGGACTATGTGTTGCGAAGGGCGGCGGCTCATGGTATCACGGTCCTGGCGGGAACGGGTTTCACCGCCTCATTCAACAAATGTGATATTCCGTACTACGCCACAATGGCGTCAAGCTCCGACGACACCCTGAAAGCTTATGGCGCATTCCTGGGCAATCGTTACAAGTCCTACTCCAACATTATCTGGCTGATGGGTGGAGATGGGAATTTCAGCCTTTGCGGCACTGTGCTTGCAAACAAGCTGAACGATATTGCTCTGGGCATCATGTCCGCGGACCCGGTGCACCTGATGGCTATCGAGGCGACCAGCGACAATTGGGGTGAAGCGAGCGCCACCAACTGGTTGCCTTTTACTCGAGGCTTGAAGAATCCGAATGGGTGGATCACGCTTGGTACCATCTACCCGAAGGGATTGCCGTCTAAAACCTTCGCATTGGAGATTGATAATATTGTTTCCCAGATTGCGATCGAAAGGAGAGCGGACCCCTTCGTTCCATTCTTCAGCATGGAAGATCCTTACGAGACGGAACCGAATGAAGCTCCTTACAACAACCAGCAATTGCGCCAGGAGGGATACACGGAGGTTCTTGGAGGAGCTTATTTGGGAAGGCTTTTCGGCAGCAGTAGCATATGGCCTTTCAATGCCACTTGCTGTGAGCCCCGCGGCACGACCTGGCAAACCGATATTGATGCTCCGCCCTCATTTGATCAGCAGCGCCTTGGGCAACTCTTCCGCAGCCGCGAGCACTGGATGATGGAGCCCGATATCACCCATACGGTGGTGAGGGATGGTTACGGTTCAGGCGCGACCCTGACGGTAACCTCGCGAACCCGCGACGGCCAGACCATCATCGCCTATATCCCGAACGGCAATGCGGCCACGTTGACGGTGGACATGAGCAAGATTACAAGCGCCGCTAACCAAGCCATCTGCTGGTGGTACAATCCCTCCTCAGGGGCTGCGACCCTGATCGGAAGTTTTGCGAATTCTGGAACGGAAAAGTTTACACCACCCGATTCAAACGATTGGGTGCTGGTCATCGATGACGCGAGCGCGAAGTTGCCTGCCCCCGGAAGTCGTGACCTCAAATCTCGCTAGTGGGCCAGTCTAGTGTTGTACTTTTTCTTAACAAAGGAGAACATTTGTGTCCGGATGGTTCTGGTGGTTGCTCTTCTGTTTTGCCTGTTGGGGCCCCTATGCTCTGCTCTCCAAGCTAGGTTCAAACGAGATCTCGGCTGGCGGTATGCAGGTCTTGTTCACACTGGGGAGTATCCCGATAGTTTTAGCAGTACTGGCCAGAAGGGGCTTCAAGCTCGAGAAAAGCCGGATGGGGATTTTTTACGGACTGACGGCAGGTGTGTTCTCGGCGGCCGGTTCGCTGGGGTTTTTCGCGGCATTCCGCAGCGGCGGAAACGCCTCCGTGATCACGACAGCAACGGGCATGTA
>Ga0187782_10004400_pt1 | contig 10555 bp, 8 predicted proteins | sample 0715_SJ02_MP15_2_FD_132454 | JGI IMG/M metagenome (GOLD analysis project Ga0187782, IMG submission 132454) | Tropical peat soil microbial communities from peatlands in Department of Meta, Colombia - 0715_SJ02_MP15_20_MG | ecosystem: Environmental > Terrestrial > Soil > Wetlands > Peat | place...
CTGGTGGATTCGACGCTGCTGCTGAAGCCGCTGCTGGCCGGGCTGGGGCCGCTGACCAGGCGCAAGCCGAACGCGGAGGAGGAGAAGGACGTGCGTTATGGGCGGCGCGTGGCGAACCGGCTGGCGTCGCTCGATGTGGGACAGAGCGTGGCGGTGTGTGAGCGGGCGTGCGTGGCGGTGGAGGCGATGGAGGGGACGGACGCGATGCTGCGGCGCGCGGCTGCGCTGGCGAACGGGCGGGCGCTGCGGCTGGTGAAGGTGTCGCGGCGGAGGCGGCATTTGCTGTTCGACGTGCCGGTGGCGGGGCCGGGAACCATCGACGTGATGAGGGAGACGGGGACGACGGTGCTGGCAGTAGACGCAGGCCGGACGCTGCTGCTGGACAAAGATGAGATGATCCAGCGGGCGAACGAAGCGGGCATTGCGGTGGTGGGGGAGCAGGCGGAGGAGTGAAGAAGGAATCTACTCGCGCGCTACCGGCGCTTCCACCCCCGCGAAGCGGCCCAGCATGGCTTCGAGTTCGCGGGTGGAGATGGGCTTGGAGAGATAGTCGTCCATGCCGGCCTGCAGGCAGCGCTCGCGGTCACCGGACATGGCGTGGGCGGTCATGGCGATGATGGGGACGCGATGGCCGCGGGCCTCGGCGGAGCGGATCAGAGCGGTGGCGGCGAGGCCGTCCATCTCGGGCATCTCGACGTCCATGAGGATCGCGTCGTAACCGCCGCCGCGCGCGGCATCCACGGCCTCGCTTCCGTTGCCGACGAGGGTTATGCGGTGGCCGCACTTCTCAAGCACGCGGCTGAGCAGCCTCTGGTTCACGAGGTTGTCGTCGGCGACGAGAACCCGCAGCGAGCGCGCCGGCGCGGTTTCGACTCCGGGTTCAAACTGCGGCGCGGTTTCGGGAACCTCGTCCGGTGCAACTTCCGCGGCGCGCACGGTGAATGAGAACGTGCTGCCTTCGCCCGGTTTGCTGACGAGCTGAATCCGGCCGCCCATCAGGCCGACCAGCCGCGAGCAGATGGCCAGCCCCAGCCCGCTTCCGCCATAGCGGCGGGCGGTGGTGCTGTCGGCCTGGCGAAAGGCCTCGAACACCAGCGTCTGCTTGTCTTCGGGAATGCCAATGCCGGTATCGGCGACGGCAAACCGGAGAGTCACCTGCTCGTCCGGCAGGCGCTCGGCGACATCGACGCTCACCTCGACGCTTCCTTTCGCGGTGAATTTGATGGCGTTGCCAATCAGGTTGAGGAGCACCTGGCGAATGCGCGTGTAGTCGCCGCGCACCCAGGCGGGCACTGCGGCATCGACGCGACAGATCAGATCGACGCCTTTTTCCCGCGCGCGCACCTGGAGCACGCGCATGGCGTCGCCCACGCAGGCGCACACGTTCACGGGAGCGTCGTCCAGCTCGATCTTTTCCGCCTCGATCTTCGACAGATCGAGAATGTCGTTCAACAGAGCCAGCAGGGACTGGCCCGAGTCGCGCGCCGCCTCCAGGTCCTGGCGCTGCTCGGGGGACAATTCACCGCTGAGAACCAGCTCGGTCATGCCCAGCACGCCGTTCATGGGGGTGCGGATCTCATGACTCATGGTGGCCAGGAACTGGCTTTTGGCTTTGTTGGCGGCTTCGGCGGCATCGCGGGCCTTGCGGAGATCGGCCGTCTGCTGATGGACGCGGCGCCGCAACACGACGATCCAGGCGAAGGCGAGCAGCGCGATGGCCACCACGAGGCCGGTGACTTTCAGCATCCGATCGAAGTTCAGCCACGGGCCGCTGTCGAGGACGGCGACGTCGGCGGGGGTGCGCAGCAGAAGGGAGAACGACTTAGGCACCACCAGGTCGCGGCTGTCATCGACGACAACCGAACTGATTCCGGTCAGCCGGACCAGGGCCCCCTGCTCGAGCGGGGGCATGACGCCGCTGTCCATTCGCGCCTCAAAGACGGCATCTCCGGAGCGCAGGATCATGGCTTCGGCCGCGCCAGCGCCCACTTTATCCACCACGTAAGCGTCCACCTGAATCAGCTCGGAATCGTAACCCTCCTGCAGGATCTCGACCGGGGTCAGCCGCGGCGGAGGTCCGATGCGATCGCCGCCGACCCGGCGAATGGTGGCATCCCGCATGACCGGACTGAAGGAGCCCGGCTCGGCAAATCCAGCCACTTCCACGGTGTCGCCCGGGTGAAGGGAAATCTCGGGATGACTCTGAATCAGAACGCCACCAGTCGAATCCTGCACCCAGGTGGGACCGGTGGGATGAGACAGCGCCACGGTACCCTCAAACCTGGCGCGCCGCTCGCCGGCCGGCTGGGTTGAGATCTCCAGCAGCCGGTTGACGGTCTGGAGGGGCGCTTCCCGGCCCGAACCCGGTTCCAGGGCGATATAGGCGGGGCCGGGCACGAAGATCTGCACGCCGAGGAGCTGCCGCTTGGAGTTAAACCGCGCTCCACACACTCCCTGCAGGCGGATGCGGGAGCCGATCCAGGAATCCGGGGGACGGCCCATTCCCGTCACCTGCACCCGAAAACGGTGATTGCCCCAGCCGACGAACAGGAGCGCGTGATCGCCGGTGAGATCCACGCTGCGCACGACGCCGTGCGCCTCCACCCACTGGCTCTCCGCTTCGCCGGCCAGAAACTGCTCCATGTCGCCGGCGAATGGCCGGGGCATGGACCCCGGACCCAGCGGCCGCAGCCGCGGATGCGCGATTACGGGAGCAATGTCGCCGGGGCCGCTGAAACCGGTCACCTCTACCCGCTCGCCGGCTTTGGGCATGGCCGTGTTGGCCGCCGAGAGCGAGGCCCACATGTTGGCGTAGATGCCCGCGGTGTCGTCCTGGAGAAAGAGGTTGCGAGTTTCTTCGTCCGAATAGGTAACGACAGCTTCGAAACTGACCGGATAAGCGCGGCTGGCCATTTCCGCGGGCAGCGAATGCACTTCCCGGGCGCTGTGCAGCACCAGGGGCGGGGTTCCCCGGCCGGCGGACGCCGTGGGGTAGCAATCGGTCAGCATGCGTTGGCTGCCATTGCGGGCCAGAAATCCCGTCCAGTCGTCGGTGGCCGCAGGCAGGTTGATCGCGGCGGCGGCTCTTACCGGAAGGACACCGGTCCGATCACGCAGGAGAAATCCGCCCGGAGCGGCGGTCATGAGGCCGCGCACGCGCACGCGATGAATGGGCCATGCCGAGCCGCCGACGGCAAGCAGGGCGCGCGCCGTCCAGACCGGCATCCGGGCAATCGAAGGCGGCGGCGTTTCGATGCGCACGTCGTCGATATCCTCGACCCATATCTTTGGCGAGCCGGTCTGGCCTTCCGCGTCGCGATTCGTCGTCAGAACCCCGGAAACCAGGACTTCGGCGTCGGTCAGGGTGCGGTTATCTCCCATCGACTGACGAATGCGCGCGGTGGCTTGCCCTTCCGGGGTGGAGAGGAGCATCCCGAGCGTTCCGCTGCGCTCGAGAGCCACCGAGCGCACTACCCCTCTCACCTGGACACGCCGGTACTCGAGATCCGGTCTGCCCAGTTCTCCGAGACCGACCTGGACGGGGGGACCTATGCGATAACCCTCTATTCTTCGAACGTCGGTGGCTTCGATGACCGGTGCGTCACCGGCTTCGCGCACGATTCCGCGGACCTGGGCCGCCTGTCCGGTGGCGTTGGTGCCGGCCCAGGGCGAGTTCTCGATGCGGACACCCCCGGTAGTGTCCTCGAGGAACACGAGATTCAGCTTGGGTTCGTTATAGGTGATGTAGCCGCGAAGCTCAACCGGGGCTCCCAGATCCGTTTCGGCGAGCCTGCGGATTTCGCGCACCGAGGTAACGAGGCGTTGGGGGCGGTCAGCACGGCTGCACCCGGCCAGAAGTCCGGCGAGCGCGGCGGCGAGCAGCGCAAGGGAGGCGCGCAAACGTAGCTCCGGCGGGTACACGACGAGTCGTCCCTGTTCTTTCTATCGGTTGTTTGCCGGAGAAGATTAAGGTTTTTCGGCAGATGTCCGGGCTCTTCCGGGGCGCTGTGCCGGGGAGCCCGCGGAGGGCACTGAACACTCCCTGAACGGGATATCGGCTCGGTTAGCGGTTCGGCTATGCTATTTGTGGATGTGCCTGACAAAGCATGGAACTGGTGTGCTGCTGGGGGGCCTCTGGCTGGCCGCTTTCAGCGCGCTTTCACAAAACCCTCCGGGCAAAGACGCAGAATCGGCTGTCGCGCAGGGTACCGGGGCCAGAGCGGCGCCTGGCGAGTACCAGGCGCATGCGCAGGCGGGTACGGTGACGATTGCCGGCGATTATATCGGCCATTTCGTTCCCACGGCGGATAAAAACCTGACAACGGACGATTACGTGACGGTGGAAGCGGCGGTATTCGGCCCGGCCGGGGCACGGCTCACGCTCTCGCCCGCCGATTTCTCGCTGCGGATTAACGGGAAGAAGGCGTCGCTGCCGGCGCAGTCGAGCACGCTGGTGGCGCACACGGTGAAGGACCCCGACTGGGTTCCGCCCGGCTCGGAAGACGACAAGAAAGAGAAGAACCAGGCCAGTATTCATTCCGGAACCAAGCAGGATGAAGCTCCCTTGTCGAAGCCGCATCCGCCGCCGGAGCTGGTGCATGCCATGGCGCTGCAGGTTGAGCGGGCGGCGATCCCGGAAGGGGACCGTGCGCTGCCGCAGGCCGGGTTGCTGTATTTCGAATACCGGGGGAAGGACAAGAGCGTCCGTTCGGCGGAGCTGATCTACAGCGGTCCGGCGGGACAAGCCACGCTGGAGCTGCAGCCGTAACGGGACTGCGGACCCGCGGCGGACTCTTTCGCGCGCGGGGCGGCGCGGGCAACGTACACTGGTCTCTATGGCGGCCCATGTCGAGATCAGCGTTCGCGAGAACGAAGGCATTACCATCCTCGATCTCACCGGCCGGCTGGTGGTGAGCGAGAGCCTGAACGATCTGCGCGAGTGCGTCCGGCGGCTGATTGCGGAAGGACACATTCAGATCGTGGCCAATCTTGCCGGCGTGGACTACATCGACAGCACCGGCCTCGGAACGCTGGTGATCTGCTACACCACGCTGCAGAAGGCCGGGGGCGCGCTGAAGCTGGAAAACCTCAACCGGCGCAATATCGAGCTGCTGCTGCTGACCAAGCTCTCGACGGTTTTTGAGCTGTTCAACGACGAGCAAAGCGCGGTGAACAGCTTTTTTCCGGAACGCGAGATCAAGCGCTTCGACATCCTCAGCTTCGTGCAGGAGCAGCAGGGGAAGTAGGACGGGGAGTGGGCAAGTGGTTTGCGCGCTGCTTCCGCCGGAGCTGACACCCGGCCGCGCCGCCGGGCCCCGCCGCATTGTCTGTCTCACGGAGGAGACCACGGAGACGCTCTATCTCCTGGGCGAGGGCGAGCGAGTGGTGGGCGTGTCCGGTTTCACGTATCGCCCGAAAGAGGCGCGCCTGAAGCCGAGGATCTCGGCGTTCACGTCGGCGAAGACCGAGAAGATTCTGGCGCTCCGCCCGGATCTGGTCATCGGCTTCTCCAATCTCCAGGCGAAGATCGCGCAGGACCTGATCCAGGCCGGGGTGAACGTTCTGGTATTTAACCAGCGCTCGGTGGAGGAAATCCTCGAAACGATGGCCATGCTGGCGCGCATCGTGGCGGCGGAAGAAGCAGGAATCGCGCTGGTGGAGCGCCTGCGCGGGGAACTGTCGCGGATCTCGGAATCGGCGGCGGGATTCCCCCGCCGGCCGCGCGTGTTCTTTGAAGAGTGGATGGACCCGCTGATCAGCGGCATTCGCTGGGTGGAAGAGCTGGTGGAGATCGCCGGAGGCGAGCCGATCTTTCCGGATCTCCGGTTTCAGCACGCCGCCGGGGGGCTCATCGTAACTGCCGAGACAGTGCAGGCGGCCAGACCGGACGTGGTCATCGCGTCGTGGTGCGGGCGCAAGGTCAACAAAGAGCGGATTCGGGAGCGCGCGGGATGGGCGGAGATGGCGGCGGTACGTTCCGGCCATATCTACGAAATCAAGTCCACCTGCATACTGCAGCCTGGGCCGGCCGCGCTGACTGAGGGGGTGAGGCAGTTGCACGCGATCCTGGCGAAGGTGGCCGGAGGCAGGCCCGCCGAGGGCCTGGAGCCGCGCGAGCCGGTCGATCCCGATATCGCGGGTCTGTTCCGGTGACGGCGATGCGGCTTCCCGGCAAACGCGCGCGGGCGCTGATGATCCTGGGCACGGCATCGCACGTCGGCAAGTCGGTTCTGACGGCGGCGCTGGGACGCATCCTGGTGAACAAGGGCTATCGCGCAGCGCCATTCAAAGCGCAGAACATGTCGCTGAATTCGGCAGCCACGCCGGATGGCCGCGAGATCGGGCGCGCGCAGGCGTTGCAGGCGGAGGCATGCCGAATCGTCCCTCGCGCCGAGATGAATCCCATCCTGATTAAGCCGTCCAGCGATTGTTCCGCGCAGATCGTGGCGATGGGAAAAGTGTGGGGTCAGGTCACGGCGGGGGACTACCATCAGCGCCGGGTGGAAGAGCTGTTCCCGGTGGTTGTGGACGCATACGAGAAGCTGGCCAGCGAGTTCGACGTGGTACTGCTGGAAGGCGCGGGATCGCCGGCCGAGATCAACCTGAAGGCCCATGACATCGCCAACATGCGGATGGCCAGGGCCGCCAGCGCGGCCTGTCTGCTGGTTGGCGATATCGACCGGGGCGGGGTGTTCGCATCCCTGTTCGGAACGGTCGAATTGCTGGAACCCGAGGAACGCGCGCTGCTGCGGGGATTCATCGTGAATCGGTTTCGTGGGGACGCCCGGTTGCTTTATTCCGGCGTGGAGACGATCGCCAGCCGTATTCAGCTCCCCTGCGTGGGCGTCGTCCCTTATCTGCGGGACCTGGGCCTCGACGAGGAGGACAGCGTCAGTCTGGAGGAGCGTCCCTGCGCTGCAAGAGCCTGGCGAACGCACATTGACGGCCCGAGCCGTCCGCTGCGCGTTGGCGTGCTGGCCTTTCCCTATCTGGCCAATTTCACGGATTTCGATGCGCTCGCCGCCGAGCCCTCGGTGGCGCTCGCGTTCCTGGAACGTCCCGGGGAGGTTTCCGGCGCGGATCTGCTGATCCTGCCGGGTTCAAAGCAAACAGTGGGCGATCTGCGGTGGCTCCGCGATCGCGGCTTCGAGGAGGCCATTCGGCGATTCGAAGGTTTTGCGGGCGTCATGGGAATCTGCGGGGGCATGCAGATGCTGGGGCGGTGCATCGAAGATCCGGAGGGAATGGAGACCGCCTGCGGAAGCGCCGGGGAGCGCGGGATCGGGCTTCTGCCGATCCGCACGGTGATGCGAGAGGGCAAGGTGACGCGCATCGCCCAGGGGCGCGTGCGGGGTGGAGAGCTGTTCGGTCAGGCCCTCGAAACGCCATGTTTTCGCGGTTACGAGATTCATCTGGGAGAAACCGTTTATGAGGAGGGTGCGCGGCCCTTCGCGGAGATTGAACGGGAAGGCGAGCCGGGCGTCGTGTGCGATGGAGCGATCGGCGACGCGCGGGCGTTCGGCACTTATGTCCATGGTCTGTTTCAGGATGACAAGTTCCGCCATTCCTTCATTGCCGCGGCGCGGCGGGCAGGCCGGCTGGAGCCAGCCCGTGAGAAGGTCTGTGTCGCCGCCGACCGCGAGCGAAGGATCGACCGGCTGGCGGAGCATGTGGCGCGTTCTCTCGATATGGAACTGATTGAGAGCCTTGTGCGGGCGAGATGACGACGGCGCCGATCCCCGATGCACAAAAGGCTGATGCGGGCCTCTGCGCAACGTGCCGGCGTGCCAGGATCGTACGCTCCGACCGCGGCGGGGTTTATTATCGCTGTTCAGCCCATGACACGGATCCCCGGTTTCCGAAGTATCCGAGGTTGCCCGTGCTGGCATGTTCAGCCTGGGCCGGCTCCGGGCAGGACGAGAGTGACTCGGCGTGAGGTTCGTCGGTGCCCGGCATCCGCCGGCGTTCGCGGCGCTCGAAACGATCTGTTACCCATGTGTCCGGACCGGACAAGGGTGACCGTGGTGGGCGGTGCAGGATTCGAACCTGCGACCTTCTGGGTGTAAACCAGACGCTCTAACCGACTGAGCTAACCGCCCCCGCGCGCAGCGTAAGAACGACCGCTGACGTCGTCACTGACATCATCGCACGGGGGGTGGCGGGCTCGGTTTCGGCGGGGCCGCGCCGGGCTGCAGACGATGGTAATCGGAGGCGATCTGGCGGGCGATCTTATCGGCCACATCCGCGCTCGCGCCGAGGAACTTACCGCCGAGGCTCTCCGCGGTAGCCGACCAGATGACGTCGCCCGCGCGGTTTACCAGCCGGACCGCCGCAAAGGCCTCGTGCCTGCGTTCCTCGATGTTGGTGGATTCGTTTTCGCCGATGCCCAACCCGGCGCTGTGGCTTTCCCCTTCACTGTAACGATAGGAATCGCCGGAGCGCTGCGAGCTGCTGACCTGGGTGTGCATGTTCAGGTCGTCGCTGGAACGAAATCGGTCGGTGAAAGCCTTGTCGTTGGCCGCGCCCTTCAGAACAGCGTCGGCGCGGTCGGGGTTCTCGGTGACGATGAACAGATTCGTCTTCTGCAGGCTGACCATCACCATGTCGCGGAACTGCGCGGCGGTTTCGCCGCCGGTCAGCACGTCGACGTAAATGCGCCGCACGGCGGTGAGATCCCTGGCCGCGGGCAGTTCCTCGGTGGCCTCTGGTTTTTCCACCTGCAGCCGCGCGGGAGCTGGAGACGCGGAATTGGGTGGCGCCTGCGGGAGCGCCAGCGCCAACGCGGCGATCGCCAAACGGGTCATCAGCCTTTGCCCGCCTTCCGCGCCTCCTCGTCCTGGAATTCAACACGCCGGCCGGTGCGCGCCTCCAGACTGACCAGCGCGCTGCGAATGTCGTCCTTGTTGACGCGGAAGATCAGGGCCTGATGCCTGCCGTTTTCATCGGTGTACCCGACGGTCAGGAAGTGCGCCCGGCTCTTGCTGAGCAGAAAAAGCGGCGAGATGATGACGGCGGCGAGATAGCGGCGGTCTACTTTCTGCCCGTATTCGAGCAGGTCGATGGTCTCGTACGGGACGCGCCAGCTCGCGCCTTTCGAATAGAAAACGAAGAACTGCTCGTCGGTGGTCTGGGCGCGTCCGGAGCAACCCTGGGGGATTTGCGCGATGGTCCCGCCGACGTATTCCACGCGGAATCCCGGCTGACGGCCCGCGGCCAGTCATGCGCCCAGCAGAAGCAGAAGAGCCGCTTTTAGCATGGACATGATTTCTTTTCAGGCCGTAATCTGGTTGCGCCGCGGCCGGGCTTTTCTCACATAGAATGTCCGCCACGGCGCGTTTACCGCGCCATAATCTATCCATGCGCAGCGTGGTGCTGATTCACTGGAAGCCGCCGGAAGCGGCGCCGCATGCCGAGGCGCTGCGCCAGGCCGGGCTGGCGGTGAAAGTGATTGCGCCGAGGGATTTCCGGGCGGTTCGTGTGCTGGGGGAGAAGCCGCCGGATGCGTTCCTGATCGACCTCAGCCGCCTTCCGTCACAGGGGCAGGCGGTGGGCATCGAATTGCGCAAAAGCGCGGCAACGCGCCGGGTTCCGCTGATATTTATCGGCGGCGAGGAAGCGAAGACAGAACGCGTGCACCGGGTGTTGCCGGACGCGGGGTTCGTATCGTGGGCAGAGCTGCCTGGCGCACTCGAGGACGCGATTCGGGGCGCTCCGGCAAAGCCTGCTTCGCCGAATACGATGGCCGGTTATTCAGGGACGCCATTGCCGAAGAAGCTCGGCATCCGGGCCGCCACGGTTGTGGCGCTGCTCGGCGCACCGGAGGGATTCGAGGCGAAGCTCGCGCCGCTGCCGGAGGGTGCGCGCGTGCGAAGGAAGACCCGGGCCGCCGATCGCGTTCTGTTCTTCGTGGACTCCGTGGGCGGTCTCACGCGCGGATTCGCCGCGGCCGCGCGGACCGTTCAGGATGGCGGCGGGCTGTGGATCTGCTGGCCGAAAAAAGCCTCGGGCATTAGAACCGATGTCACCGAGGCCATTGTCCGCGAACACGGCCTCGCCGCCGGATGGGTGGATTACAAGATCTGCGCGGTGGATGAGACGTGGTCCGGCCTGCAGTTCGCGCGGCGCCGCTGAGACTCACCAGATGCGGCAGGCTTCGGCGCGCACCATTGGCTGGCCGGCTTTACAGCCAAAGGCTTTGGCGAAATCGGGCAAGTCGGCCATCACGCCGTTCACCCGATACTGCAGGGGCGAATGGGGATCGGTGATGGCGTGCATCCGCAGCACCTCCGGACGCTCGGATCCGCAGGCCCACTGCGCATAACCGATGTAGAAGCGCTGCTCGGGCGTCAACCCATCGATGGGGGTCAGCGTGTAGTTCTTCGTTGCCGCCTTCCATGCCAGCCACGCCAGCAGCGTGCCGCCGATGTCCGCGATATCCTCTCCCGAGGTCAGTTTGCTGTTGATCCTGATTTCGTCCACGACGGTGTACTGGGCGTACTGACTGCGCACACAGTTCACGCGTTTGTCGAACTCTTCGGCGTCTTTTGCCGTCCAC
>Ga0187782_10004401_pt1 | contig 10553 bp, 12 predicted proteins | sample 0715_SJ02_MP15_2_FD_132454 | JGI IMG/M metagenome (GOLD analysis project Ga0187782, IMG submission 132454) | Tropical peat soil microbial communities from peatlands in Department of Meta, Colombia - 0715_SJ02_MP15_20_MG | ecosystem: Environmental > Terrestrial > Soil > Wetlands > Peat | place...
CGTGGGGCGCGAAGACGGGTCCGACCTGCCGCGCCCCTTGCCGATCAATCCATGAGTTGCAAGAACTCATGCAATCTATTTTCGTCTGCAGACAGCGACTCCTCCTTTGGGGTTCTGAGTCCTTGTCGTAATGTCTTGCTTCCCTCGTAGGTACCCCTCGGTTCTGGCCGGGAAGTATGCCGCAAGCATCGCCAAGATGCGAGCGCGGAGGGCAGGGGGAACCGAATAGAGCGGCCGCGACCGGCGCAAGAGAATACTTAGCGCCTGCTCTTCGGCAAGTCGAGTTCGACAACCGGCACAATTCCGCAGGTGCTGGCGGAAGTCCTTTAGCTCCTGGCCATGGAGTTCACTCCCGAGGTACTGCAAGAACACGAGATCGTCCACGTCGCAAGGACCCATTTGAGATCCTCCCTGCCTTGGGACGGGTACGGTTTGCCATTCCGCCAGATTTGAGGGACCCAACCTTGGGGTGCGCATACGCTCTTCCATTCCGTGAGAAAAAAGTGCGGCAATGGCGGCACGTACGAGGCACAAACTGTCAAGCCCGCACCGTATGTGCCACTAATTTCTGGATACACGAAACCGCGAATTTTATTCCTCCCCGCGCGGTTTTTTTTTGAGACGTCGTCGGAGTTCTCAAGCAGGTACGGTTAGGGGCGGTCTCTATAAGGAAGGTCCGGGCAGACCGGATTGATCCTGCAAGCGCTCTTTCGGCTAACTTTAACGGCGCATTTGCGTTACAGCGACAAGCAACCATCACAATCCATGAGTTCGAGGCAGTGCGCTTTCGACGTCGTTTAGAAAGCGCTCGAGAACAGGATCAAAAATATCCGGGGCTTCCCAAAATGGTGCATGCCCCAGGCCATCGAGTCGATGACAGCGACGCTCCCACAAGTTGCGGTAAGAGATAGTCTCAAAGTAATTTAGCTTGACTACACGGTCCGCCCCACCATTCACCACGGCTAAGGGAACGGCACTTGTTTCGACGACCAGCCTTTGGTCAACGCCATCGCCCGCGCGTGCCCCTTCGAAAAGCGTGCTCCGGAAATGCCCGTCCGTACGGATCATCGCAGCCCGAAAGAAGCGGTCGGCCGCCTTGCCATAGACCGCCTCGAGGAACATGTCAATCGCTGCCTCCGACAACTTCTGCTTGCCCATCAAGCCCGTATGCGGGGAAACGTTAAAGCCACGCGCCATGTCTTTGTAAGCGACAGGGGGACTTCCGGTAATCATCAGGCCCCGCATTCCCGAAAAACGCGGAACCATCTCGATGCCAATGTGGCCTCCGAGCGACCAACCGAACACAATCGCCTCGGTGACGCGCAGCTTCTCGAGCAGCTCTATCGCGGCGTCCGCAAGTCCTGGCCGCGTGTAGCTCCGCTTCGGATCCGGAGCGTTGCTCGATTCGCCGTGCCCGGGAAGGTCGAAGGTGATGAGACGGTGCCGCTCCGCCAGCGGTCCGTGCAATTGGTGCCGAAAGACCTGACGCGAGGATGAGTTCCCGTGGATCAGGACCAACGGTAGGCCGCCCTGCCCGCGCTCTTCAACGGAAAGGGAGCCGTGCGATGTGGGGACGGAATGCTTCCGACTCGAGCCACGCATGCGTCACATCCTTGACTGAAATAGGAAACTAGCGTTGCCACACAATCAGCAAAACCCGTTGTGTCTCGCTCAATGGTCTGTTCTTCCTCGAGTCGCGATCTCGCATGGGAGATGCAAATCCAAGTTACCTTTCGACGCCGCGAGGCGCTGTCACAAAATCCTCATCCTCACACGAAACGGCCACATTGTGCGCAATGAGGCGTTTCCTCTCATCCTCGCGATGAGACCTTGCTTGCAACGCACCGCGCAAACGTTTCCGCAAGCAAGCCCTTCGCTGTTTCTTTCAAATTCGGTGTTTTGTTGCAAGCGCTGCCGATTAGTTTTCGCGTACAAACAATATCGAGGAGGAAAGGAAATGATCGAGCAAGATCTGTTGTGCCACGCTCAGGGTCTGTTTCGTTACGCCATGGTTCTTTCCCGCAACTCCACGGACGCCGAAGACCTGCTGCAGGAGACGTATGCCCGTGCCCTGAAATCGATTGGGACATTCCAGCCCGGCAGCGAAGCCAAGAGGTGGTTGTTCACGATTCTTCGGAATATCTGGGTCAATGAGCTACGCCGTCGACGCGCGCTTCCCAAATTTGCGGAATTCGATCCCGGCCAAATACATACCACTTCCGTTCAGGGGGTTTCCGAAAATCCCCTCGAGATTCATCTGGCTTCCCTCGAACGCGACATGGTGCGGAAGGCCATCCAAACGCTGCCGCTCATGTTCAGCGAAGTCGTGATTCTGCGGGAGTACGAGGATCTCACGTGCCAGGAGATTGCCGAACTCCTGGGTTGCCCGATCGGAACGGTGATGTCGAGGCTGACCCGGGCGCGTACGAGACTTCGCTCTCTTCTAACTGCGGGCTTGGAGCACAAACCTCCCAGTCAGAACAACACTTGGAGTCAACTTCCGGGCGACTCCTTGTGTCCAGAGGTGCCCTGAGTATCCTTCATCAAAGGCCGCGCTTTTTTCCGCAGGTGTGTTTTCGGCCACCGAGCCGCGTAGCATTCCTCAGCGTTGTCATTCAGTCCAGCCTTCGCCTGTCCACCGCGTTCCGGGACGACTAAGCGAACCGCCGAATCGCCATCAGGGTCACATCATCCGATTGGTTTCTTCCACCGCGGAAATCAAACTGGTTCCAGACGCATTGGGCGATCAACTGCGGAGGCGCATCTGCCGTGTTTCGTGCGACCGTTTTCCTGAGACGATGCTCCCCATACTCCTCACCAACCGAGTTCCGAGCCTCGGTAAATCCGTCGCTGTAGGCGAGCAGAGTGTCTCCCCTTTTCGTCGTGAACGAGTGGACCTCGAAAAATGTCTCTCGGAGCATGCCGAGTGGAACCCCGGTCGCAGATTTGGCCTGGATGACACCTTTCGACGCATGCAGAAGCGCGGGATGTCCAGCACTTACGAATTGCACGGATCCATCTTGCTCGGCTTTTCCGAGTCCAAGCGTTGCGAACTGTCCTACGACACCTCGGTGCGAGAAGAGACGATTGGCCTCCTCCATCATCATGTCGAGTGGCAAATCACGTTCGGTCAGACCTCGAAAGATCGCATGCAACTGGCTCATCAGCAGGGATGCGCCCACTCCTTTGCCGGAAACATCCCCGAGCAAGAAAAAAAAGCCGGTCTCTGTTTCAAACAAGTCACAGTAGTCGCCGCTCAGGACTCCGGCGGGCGCATAGTGGTAGGCCACTTCCCATCCTCCCTTGAAGAAATTCCGCCTCGGAAGCAACGCCTTCTGGATGCGGCTTGCAAGCTTCAGCTCCCGTTCCAGCGTGTTTCGCTGGTCGTGCGTCAGATCACTGAGGCGAAACAACGGCTCAGGCGGCACACTCCCGGCGACGACCTCGGCCACCTCGAACGGCGACTCGCCTGTGACGTCTTGTTCAACATCCGGGGAGATTACTGCCTGTCCGCACTCGACACGACGGCCAACATCGAGCTCGGCGCTCCCCCAACCAACGGTCTCGTCTGTACGCATGTGTTTCTCCTGCCTGCACTGGGTTCAATACTTTCAACACCCGGCCCCTGGAACTATTCCGTTCGGCGGACGGCTCGGCGCGGATTCCCTCGCATAAGCGTGGCGGATAAGTTCGCGTGAAAAGTTCGGGGAATAGTCGAAGAACTCGAAGTGTAGATACCGTGAACGCCCATCCCACGCAAAACAACGCGATTGGGACGCTTCCATGGATTTCGAAACGATCCTTCTGCCCGCTGTGCCCCTATTCCCATCGGCGGGCCTCCTCGCATGAGCACTTCGTCGCTCAAGAGGCGCGTTCTCTCTGAAGCGATCAAGGAGACGTTCCAGAAGCTTTACGGTTACGCTATGGCACTCACCCGAAACCCAACTGACGCGGAAGATCTTGTGCAAGAGACCTGTGTGCGCGCCATTGAGGCGGTTGAGACCGTGCATCCTGAAAAAAACGTAAAGAGTTGGCTGTTCACCATCCTTCGCAATGTGTGGCGTAACCAAGTGCGCCAGCGCGTCAGGTCCCACGTTGTCGATCTGGACGGGCTAGAGAGGTCCGCGGCTGCCGCCGTGGAGCCGGGGAGAGATCCCCATGCTCTTTACGTAAGCAAAGTCGAATCTGCACGCGTGCGCCAGGCCCTCGAGAATTTGCCAGAGGATGCGCGCGAAATCATCCTTCTGCGCGAGTTCGCGGAATTGTCTTACGAGGAGATCGCGGATGTCCTGAGATGTCCACCGGGCACTGTGATGTCGCGCCTCGCCAGGGCACGCTCGAAACTCCGAGCCATTCTGTCGTTCCACTCAGGCGAGCGTCAGAGACCAGGAGAGGACTCGTCCTGAGTCGGTGGCCGAGTGACCAAGATGGGGAGACGTCTTGGACAGTATTCTATCGCCAGAAAGCAGCATCCAATTCAAGGGACTTGGATCCGATTGTATGGTCCGGACCATTCTTTCCGAGCGATGAACCTCTTTGACCCGAGTGTTGCCGATCCGATGCAGCAAAGGAGTGGAGTCCATGAAGGCTGTTCAGCTTACGAAGACCGGCGGTCCGGAAGTCTTGGCGGTCCGTGATGTTCCGGTTCCTACTCCCGCAAAAGGCGAGGTGCTCATTCATGTCGCGGTCAGCGGCGTAAATTTTATCGACATCTACGTCCGAGAAGGGCGCTATGGAAACGAGCTTCCCTTCACTCCGGGGCAGGAGGCCGCTGGCACGATTGCCGCAGTCGGGCAGGAGGTCTCCGAGCTTCAGGTAGGAGACAGGGTAGCGTGGTGCAGCGTTCTGGGTACGTATGCCGAATATGCGACTGCACCCGCCAATAGAGTCGTTCGCATACCCGATGAACTGGGTTTTGAGCAAGCAGCCGCAGCAATGCTCCAGGGCATGACAGCACATTATCTCGCGCATTCTGCCTACCCGATTCAGAAAGGGGACGCAGTACTCATTCATGCCGGTGCCGGCGGTGTGGGCCTGCTTCTCACTCAAGTTGCGAAATCGCTTGGCGCCTGCGTTTTTGCTACCGTATCAAACAAATTCAAAGCGGAACTATCGCGTGACGCCGGAGCGGATGAGGTCATTCTCTACACGGAGAAGAATTTTTTCGAAGAAGTCGCTCGCCTGACCAACGGACAGGGCCTTGCTGCGGTTTATGACTCTGTGGGCAAAACAACATTCGAACAGTCGTTGAAGTCTTTACGTCCCCGCGGAACGCTCGTCCTCTATGGATCGTCCGGGGGCAGTGTTCCTCCTTTCGACTTGATGCAACTGGCGACACTCGGCTCCCTTTATGTAACACGTCCCGTCTTGAGAGACTACACCGCCACCCGCTCTGAATTGGTCGCGCGAGCAACCGAGACGATGAACCGCATTGCGAACGGCTCCTTGAATTTGCGCATCGAGAAGACGTATCGCCTGGAAGACGTTGCACAAGCGCATCTCGATCTCGACGGTCGCAAAAGCACGGGGAAACTCCTCCTCATCCCCTAAACTCGGAGGAAAAAGACCTGGAAAGGCCTGATTCTCGCTCCCACGTATAATTTTTATGATTAAGAGGACTAACAAATGACCCGTGTTCTCATCGCCGGCGGCTATGGAGTTGTTGGGGGTTGGATTGCCCGTCACCTTCGCGCTGCTGGGCACAATATTGATCTGATTCTGGCCGGGCGGAGGCCGGAGGCCGGGGCAGAGCTGGCCAGCGAACTCAAAGCGACTGTGGCCCGGCTCGACACCGATGAAGCAGCGGCCAGCCTGGCGGAGGTGGGCCAGGTCGACCTGGTGATATCTGCTTTGCAAGATCCGGACGACAATCTGCTGACTGCCGCTCTGCGCAGGGGGGCGGCCCATATCGGCATCGTGCGCAAGGCGGACAACGTTGGTCCTACTGCCGTCGCGGCGTCCCTTTTGGCGGATCGGCCTGCTCTTGTGATGGGGCATTGGCAAGCCGGCGTAGCGACGTTTGCTACTCTGGCTGCGGCGCAGAACTTCGAGCAAGTCGATGGCATCGCGATAGCTGCGCTCTTCGACTATGCCGATCCCGCGGGCCCGATGACCGCGAGCGATAGTGGCGCTTTCTTCACCAAAGCCCTGCTGCGGCGCGATGGTTCCTGGGCCAGGGTTGAACCCGCCGAGCACGTTCGCCTCGTCGAGCGCAGAGACCTCCCGTCGTTTGCAGCCCAGCCAATGGGTGTCCTGGATGTGCCTGGCCTGGCGGCTATCACCAAGGCCCGCGACGTCCGCTTCGACATTGGAACCGGTACCTCCATCGGAACCGTCGCGGGCGGTCCAGCCTCACATGAAATCTACATCGACATCTGGGGCCAAAATCGACAGGGCCAGGCGCGCGGACGACGGACGAGAGTCAGCAATCCCAAAGGTCAGGCCCATCTTACTGCTCTTGGAGTGCTGATCGGCGCCGAGCGAGTCCTTGGATTGGACGGGAAGACTCCTCTGTCGGGTGGTCTCATCTTCCCCGAGCGTGTAATCGACCCGAAGAGGGCGCTTGAGCGCCTTTGCCAGTTCGGAGTTCACATCCAAGAGGAACCGCAGCCCGCGGAGTGAGCGACGTCCGCGTGGCGGGCATGGGAATAGTGGCGAAGGCTTCGCCGCTCGAGCTTATTTCACATAACACTTCGACGCGAAGACTATTCCGGAAGAATCCAACACTCTCGCCATTCCCAGCACCGCAATGACATATAGGGAATAACGTCTGAACCGGAGTGTATGTACCCTCAGGGAACCACTTACGCTCGATCTCCTGAGAAGGAGCGGGGGTGTCAAGGTGCTTCCCTATCTCGGACCGGAAGCGATAGCCGTTCTCGAAGAACGCTCTCGCGAACACAATCCCACGCATTCCCAAAAGGGGGAACAGGAATTCGGCATGCCCATAGCGTCTCGCTTTCAAGACCGGAAGCCACAAATCTTAGGGAATGCGCGACAACGAAGGGCGATCTGAACGTATGGATAAGGTAGCAAACCGTTTTGGAATTGCCATTGTTTGATAAATCCGAGAGCAACCGGAGGAACGATTGACAATGGATGGCAGGGAACCAATGTCTGTCGTTGAGCTTCGTTTTGCCGACGCCCAATTGATCGCGGATGGACTGCGAGGAGATCGCCAGGCGCTCGATCGTCTGTTCTCGCAGCATCGTTCGTTCCTTTTGAAATTGGCCTGTCGCATCATTGGTCATCGTGAAGAATCGGAGGATGTCGTTCAGAAGTCGCTGCTTCTGGCGTACCGCAAGTTGCCTAGCTTCAAAAATCAAGGCACCTTCCGAAGCTGGCTGGGCCGCATAGTTGTCAATGAGGCATTCTCCTTCCTTCGACAGCGAAAGAACCAACGTTTAAATCAACTGGAGAGTCTTGAAACCACGCCCGACCCTCAGCCCGACCCCGAACAGGCCCTTCTCAGAAAACAGGAGATGATTGCCATCAGGCGGAAGGTGTATGAGCTACCCTTTCGACAGCGCTCCGCTCTCATTCTTTGCGAGCTTTATGAATGCACCGCGCAAGAGGCTGGCACGATCCTTAAGGCGCCGCCGAGCGCTCTTCGATCAAGATTGTTTCGGGCCCGAAAGCACCTGGCTGCCTCGCTGCACTCAACCCCAGCAGCGGAGCGTTTCTTTTAGCAAGGAAGTATGTACGGCCGCATGGAGCCCCCGCGCTCCGACACCCTCATCTCCTCCGAAAACCGTTGCGAAGGCGCTGAAAGCAGGCGCAAATCAGGCGCTTTTCTTTCTGTTCGATTCGCTGTGCAGCTCTTGCGTTGATTGCCAGATTCCCCGGGCACTCTGCGGGTTGCCCAGAATCATTCGGACCGGGTTCTCGATCGCGACTTATCGCGAGGGGTTCTGCAAGCATTGCCGATACCCGCGCCCGGAGCGTTGAAGGAACCTCATACAGGGGGCAGGACCGGCGTAAGACCATGGTTAGCTCCCTTTCCTCGGCAAGGCGTGTCTGACAATTGTCACAAACTTGCAGATGACCCCGAAAGTCTTCGAGTTCCCGGCCACACAGTTCACCGCCGATGTATTGCAGAAAAATCAAATCGCCCGGTGAGCAAGAGTTCATCTGAAGGGCTTCCTTTTCTCAGAGGACCGCGACCCCTGTGCGGCCTAGGGCAGTGAGATTGGTGGCACCTATTACCTCTGAGTTTGGATACACGCTCCCTCGGAGATTATTCCCTCCACCGCGCGCCAACCCCGAGGCTCGGGAGAGTGCACGGAATGCGCTAGAGTTACAAACGGAGAAGGGGGCGAGCGGTTGAAGCCGGCGTTCTTGAAAAATGAAATCGCCGATTCGCTATCCAGTACAAAATGCAGCTAAATCCCTCTGTCAGCCGCGAGATAGCGAGAATTTCTGTTTTTTGGTTTTGCTTCGTTCTTACCCATTTTGCGCGAGTCTTAGTGACAGTTTTGCTTCACTCCAGACTCTCACTTTCCTGCGAACATGGGTGTCACAAACTCAAATATGGCGCCCCGTTGAGCCTCTGCTTTAAATCGCATCGATTCGCATGTCTGATCCTCAAGCTCAAGGTACGGCAACACACACGGTCGAATCCTTAAGTTCGAGGCCTTGAAACAGCAGAGTTCTGGCACCAACCGGGGTTCGAGGTGGAATGATCGCCACAAACTTAGGAAGACCCAGAGAGTACAAGCCAAAGCTGTTGCCTCTTTCGCCCATCACACTGTTTTTCTCTTGGAATTTCCGCTCTTGGTGGGATACGGTTTCGCCAAGCCCATCCCTTGAGGTCTCGATGAAACTGCTTGTACGAATTTCCCTCCTGTCTTTTTCACTTTGTATTCTTGCTGCCGCATCCGGTGGAGGGTCGAAAAAGCCAGTGGATCCTGGCGTGCGTAGCGGGCCGGCAGGCGCAGGTGGCCCGCTGAACGGTCTGACTGCGGACGAAAAGGCATTCTTCCAGGACGGCCAAAGCCGGTTCGCCGAAATCGAAGTCGTGCAGGGAGGCACGAACAATGGGCTCGGCCCGCGATTCAATTCGAATCAGTGCTTGTCGTGTCACACGCAGCCGGATATGGGCGGATCAAGCCCTGCCAAGAATCCCCTGCTGGATGTAGCCCACTTGAATGGGGCCAAGAACACGGTGCCATGGTTCATCAGTGCAAACGGCCCGGTCCGCGAAGCGCGTTTCAAGGAAAACAACGGGGCCAGCGACGGCTCGGTGCACAATCTCTTCGTGATTACGGGGCGAAGTGACGCCCCAGGTTGCAACATCGCTCAACCCGACTTCCTGCCCGCCGGAGACCCGCTTACGGGACGAGGAGGGAATCCGAACATCATTTTCAGAATACCGACCCCTGTCTTTGGGGCGGGACTGATTGAGGCCATCCCCGACTCTGCCATCCTTGCCAACATGCAAGCCAATCAAACCCAGAAGTTGGCGATGGGCATTTCCGGCCACCCGAACGCGATCCTCAGCGGGAATGTGAACCGCAGCGCCAACGATGGGACCATCACCCGTTTTGGGTGGAAAGCACAGAACAAATCCCTGCTAATGTTCGCCGCTGAAGCCTACAACGTGGAAATGGGCATCTCCAACCAGTTGTTCCCTCAGGAGCGCGACGAGACTCCCTCCTGTCTTTTCGTCGCCAATCCGAATGACACTCTCAACTTTACGCCTCCGGCCACTAGCGCTGGCACTATCAATCCGGCCGTCATCTCTGACATCGAAGCGTTTGCCAACTTTATGAGGATGCTCGCTCCTCCGACTCCCGCGCCCGACACCTCGTCTATCACGAATGGACGAGCCACCTTTACAAAAGTGGGCTGTGCCCACTGCCATACGCCTTCGCTGACCACGGGTAAGATGATCGCAAGTGGTTCCTCGACGGTCCCGAGCGCTGCCCTTTCGAACCAGACGGCACACCTCTGGTCCGATCTCCTGGTTCACCATATGGGCAAGGGCCTTGCCGATGGCTTCACGCAAGGTGCTGCAGGCCCAGATGAGTTCCGCACCGCCCCGCTCTGGGGTGTCGGACAACGCATCTTCTTCATGCACGATGGACGGACGACTAATTTGTTGGAGGCGATCCAAGAACACAAGAGCCCCGGGAGCGAGGCCAACAAAGTGATCGAGCATTTCCATAAACTGTCCAACCAGGACCGACAGGACGTCCTCAACTTCTTACGTTCGCTCTGACACATCAATTGAAGCTTCAGGAGTACGTGCCAGGACAAAGTACAGGCGTGATTTGTCCCGGCGTTTGAAACGAACGGTCTTGAAATCCGCCGTGATAGGTGAAGCGCCATGCGGTGAATCGTGTCTCTCTTCCGTGGGGATTGGCGTTGAATCCGTACCGCTGACCGCATACAGGACCAACTCCACGCGGCTGGATATGCCCAGTTTGTCGTAAATCCGCAGCAGGTAATCTCGGATGGTGTGTTCGCTCAGGTGCAACTTACTGGCGATCCTCCTGAGCTGGGGAAGGTGATTGTGGTCATTGACGAGAGCACCCCATTGAACTAAAAGCCCC
>Ga0187782_10004402_pt1 | contig 10552 bp, 10 predicted proteins | sample 0715_SJ02_MP15_2_FD_132454 | JGI IMG/M metagenome (GOLD analysis project Ga0187782, IMG submission 132454) | Tropical peat soil microbial communities from peatlands in Department of Meta, Colombia - 0715_SJ02_MP15_20_MG | ecosystem: Environmental > Terrestrial > Soil > Wetlands > Peat | place...
AAAGTCACGTTGCGCTTCCGCGGCCGCGAGATGGCCCACCAGGACCTCGGGTTCAAACTTTTGCAGCGCGTGCGCGCGGAGACCGCGCCGATCGCCAAGGTCGAGGCCGAGCCGTTGATGGAAGGCCGGCAAATGGTTATGGTGCTCGCGCCTCGCTAGCCCGGCAAAGCGCCTCCTTAAAAAAAGGGGGCGAAGACCGGCGCTCTTCCCTCTCAAACCTTAGGCGATCGCCGAGCTCATTCGGAGCAAAGGACTTGTCTCTCGCAAAAACCGTCGCGCCCGGCGAACGGGCCTTGGTCGCCGCTTCGGCGAGCGCGACGGCGCTTGGCGTTCTCGGCGCCTTAAGCCTGTCGCATATGCTCAACGACATGGTTCAGTCGGTCGCGCCCGCGCTCTTTCCTGTCTTTCGCGCGGAATACGGCCTGACCTTCTTCGAGACGGGCCTTATCGCCTTTGTCTTCCAGGGCACGGCTTCGCTCCTGCAACCCGCGATCGGCCTCTACACGGATCGCCGCCCCATGCCGGCGGCGCTGCCCGCGGCGATGGGCGCGACATTGCTCGGCATCGTGTCGCTGGCCTTAAGCCAGGGCTATCTTGCGCTTCTTGTTTCGGTCGCGCTGATCGGCGTCGGGAGCGCGGTCTTCCATCCTGAGGCCTCGAGAACCGCGCGCATGGCGTCTGGCGGGCGGCACGGATTCGCACAGAGCCTCTTCCAGCTTGGCGGAAATTTCGGCCAGGCCGTCGGGCCGCTCCTTGCCGCATTCATCGTCGTGCCTTTCGGCCAGCGCTCGGCGCTGAGCTTTGCCGTCTTGGCTGTCGCGACCATGGCCATTCTTTGGCGCGTCAGCCGGTGGCGCGTCGCCAACGTGCCCTTAACGCGTCCCTCAACGGTCGCGAGGGCGACGTCGGTTTCTGAGGCGCAGCGCAGAATCGTGCGTCGTTCGCTGGCGATCCTCGTGCTGCTGGTCTTCTCGAAGACGGTCTATATTGCAAGCCTCTCGAGCTATTACACATTTTACCTCATCGACACGTTCCACGCGTCGGTGCAGCAGTCGCAGGTCCTCTTGTTCGTGTTTCTCGCCGCCAACGCCGCCGGCACCTTTGCCGGCGGGCCGATCGGCGACCGATTCGGCCGCAAGTTCGTCATCTGGTTCTCGATTCTGGGCGTGCTGCCGTTCACGCTTGCGCTTCCCCACCTTGGCTTTGTCGCAACCGTCATCGATACGGTGTTCATCGGGCTTATTCTCGCCTCCGCCTTCTCGGCGATCGTCGTCTATGCGCAGGAACTGGCGCCGGGGAATGTCGGGGCGATCGCCGGGCTGTTCTTTGGCCTGTCGTTTGGCCTCGGCGGCGTCGGCGCGGCCGGGCTCGGGGCGCTTGCGGACGCGACAAGCTTAAGATTTGTTTACGAAATCTGCTCGTGCCTGCCGGCGATCGGCCTGTTGACCTATTTCCTGCCGGACGTACGCGGCCGCCGCCTCTAGGCCGAGCCGAACCGCCTGACGTATTTCGGCCGCAATCTCCCACGAGAATGAACATTCATTCTCAAGAGAGATCGCGACCCGGTGTCAGTTCTACGAACGCATATTGATAAACAAACGGCGGATGGCGAGCGGCGGGCGCTGATCCTCAAGGCCGCCGAGCGCGCCTTCGTGCGCTTTGGCTTCCACGCCGCGACGATGGGGCAGGTCGCCGAGGAGGCGGCGATGAGCCCGGGCAATCTCTATCGCTATTTCCCCTCGAAAGAGGCGATCGTCGAGGGATTGTGCGCGCGAAATCAAGAAGAGCGCGTCGCGAACTTCAGGTCGCTCGCCGACAGCCCGAATATCTTCGAGGCGCTTTCGACCAGCCTCAAGCTCCATTTGCTTTCCTGCCCGCCCGAAAAAGCGCGGATGATGCTCGAGGTCTGGGCCGAAGGCTCGCGCAGCCCGCGCATCGCCGACATCGGCCGGATGGTCGACCGGGACGTGCGCGCGGGGCTGATCGAGATTTTCGACGCGGCGAAGGCGAACGGCGAAGCCTCGCCGGCGATGGATTCGCTGTTCGCCGCCCGCCTCGTGTTCACGCTCGTCTCCGGGCTTTTCAAGCGCCTGGCGCATGAAACGAACTTCGACCTCGAGGCGGAAGCCGAGATGGTCCTCGGCGTGCTGCGCGGATTGTTCTCAGGGCAATTGGGGCCAGAACGAAGGCCCGAGTCCAAGGGCCTTATCTGATGCGTCGTTTTCTCTTCATCCTGCTGGTTCTTGTCGTCGCGGGCGGCGGAGGCCTATGGGCCGGGCGCTCTTACGCGCCCTGCTCGGCGCCGATGACGATGCTTGCGAAGTTCGGCGTCTCCCTGCCGCAGGCCTGCCCTCCCGCGGCGGACGCCGCGGCCGCAGCGCCGGCGAAGCCGGTCGTCCACGAAGCGCCTCCGCCGGCGGTGACGGTCGTTTCCGCCGCGCCACGCGACTTCGTCGATCGCCTCTTCGTCTCAGGGACGCTCACGGCGCGCGAGGAGGTGATGATCCAAGCTGAGATCGACGGGCTGGCGATTGTCGAAATCGACGCCGAAGACGGCGACCATGTCGTCGCCGGCCAGGTTCTGGCGCGGCTCGACCGCGGCCAACTCGACGCTGAGCTCGCCCAAAACGACGCCGCTGCGGCGCGCGCCGACGCCGCGATCGCGCAGGCTCAGGCGCAAATCGATCTCTCTCAGGCGCAGGTCAGCTTCGCCAAGGACGATTATGACCGCGCGATGAAGCTCGGCGGACAGGTGATCGCCGCCTCGACCATCGAGCAAAGGCAGACGACGCTCAAAACCGCCGAGGCTCAGCTCTTGGCGGCCGAGCATGCCTTGAGCGTCGCCGAGGCCGATCGCAAGAGCCGCGACGCGGAGCGGCGGGAATTGCTGGTGAAGATCGGCTTTACCGAGGTGCGCTCGCCGGTCGCCGGCGTCGTCAGCCGCCGCACGGCGCGGTTAGGGGCGACCTCGTCGGGCGCCGCCGATCCGCTGTTCCGCGTCATCGAGAATGGCGACATCGAGCTCGAGGCGGACGTGCCCGAGCAGTCGATGGCGCGGCTGAAAACCGGCATGACCGCCGCGATCAAGGTTCCCGGCCTTGCCGACCCGGTCGACGGGACGGTCAGGCTCGTCAGCGAAGAGATCGACAAGGCGAGCCGAACCGGCAAAGTGCGCATCGCGCTCGACCCCGCCGCAAGGCTGCGCGTCGGCGCGTTTGCCAGCGGCGAGGTGGCCGTCGCCGAGAGCCGCGGCATCGGAGCGCCCGCAACCGCGCTCCAGCGCGAGACGGAGGGCGCGAAAGTGCTCGTCGTCAATGGCGACGTCGTCGAAGCGCGGTCGGTCATGCTCGGCATCGCCGAGGGCGACTGGGTCGAAGTGACTCAAGGGATCGGCGAGGGCGAACAAATCGTGGCGCGCGCCGCGGCGTTCCTGCGCTCGGGCGATCGCGTCCGGGCGCTGACGACGACGGCGCTCAATCCTTAAACTTAAAGGCTAAGACACGGATGCGGATCAACGTCTCCGCCTGGTCGATCCGGCGGCCCATCCCGGCCATCGTCTTTTTCGGCGTCGTGGCGCTGCTCGGAATGTTCGCGTTCAAGACCATGCCGGTCACGCGGTTTCCGAACATCGACATCCCGATCATTCAGATCGAGATCACCCAATCGGGCGCGGCGCCGAGCGAGCTTGAGACGCAGGTGACGAAGAAGGTCGAGGACGCGGTCTCGAGCTTGAACGGCATCTGGCACATCGTCTCGACCGTCTCCGACGGCTCCTCCTCAACCGTCGTGCAATTCAACGTCGGCGCGGTCGACATCGACCGGGCGCTGAACGACGTGAAGGACCAGATCTCGAAGATCCGCGCCGACCTGCCGCGCACCATCGACGAGCCGGTCATCAGCCGCGTCGACGTCGAGGGCCTGCCGATCGTCACCTACGCGGCCTCGGCGCCGGGCATGACGACCGAGCAGCTCTCCTGGTTCGTCGACGACACCGTCGCCCGCGAGCTGCAAACCGTGAAGGGCGTCGGCGCGGTCACGCGCGTCGGCGGCGTCGATCGCGAGATCAGGGTCTCCCTCGACCCGCAAAAGCTGCTGGCGCTCGGCGTGACGGCGGCCGAGGTCAACGCGCAGGTCCAGGCCGACAACATCGACCTCGGCGGCGGCCGCGGCCAGGTCGCCGGCCAGGAGCAGGCGATCCGCACGCTCGCCGGCGCCCATTCGGTCGCCGAACTCGCAGCCCTGCCGATCTCGCTGCCCGGCGGGCGGAAAGTCAGGCTCGACGAGCTGGGGACGGTCGAGGATTCGGCGGCCGAGCAGCGCACCTTCGCCAGGCTCGACAATCAACCGATCGTCGCCTTCGGCGTCGTGCGCGCGAAGGGCGCAAGCGACGTTACCGTCGACGCCGCCGTCGCCGCGCGGCTCGAGACGATCCACGCCGCCCATCCCGAGGTCGCCTTTTCGAAAGTCGACACGCAGGTCGACAACGTCGTCGGCAATTATTCTTCGACGATGGAGACGCTGATTGAGGGCGCGCTGCTGGCGGTCGTCGTCGTCGCGGTTTTCTTACGCGACTGGCGCGCGACCTTGGTCTCGGCGATGGCGCTTCCGCTGTCGATCATCCCGACCTTCTTCCTGATGAAGTCGCTCGACTTCTCGCTCAACCTCGTGAGCCTTCTGGCGATCACCATCGTCACCGGCATTCTCGTCGACGACGCGATCGTCGAGATCGAGAACATCGTCCGCCACATGCGCATGGGCAAGTCCGCCTACCGCGCTTCGCTCGAGGCGGCCGACGAGATCGGCCTGGCCGTCATCGCAATTTCGCTGACCATCATGGCGATCTTCTCGCCGGTGAGCTTCATGGGCGGCATCGCCGGGCAATATTTCAAGCAGTTTGGCCTGACGATCGCCTTCGCCGTTCTGTTTTCCCTGTTGACCGCGCGCTTCGTGACGCCGGTGGCGACCGCATACTTCCTGCGCGCGCCGGACGAGCCGACGCATCGCGACGGGGCGGCGATGCGCGGCTACGTTCGTCTCGTGCGGGCGAGCCTGCGCCATCGTTGGATCACGCTCGCCGCGGGGCTCCTCATCTTCTTCGGCTCCATGCAACTCGCCAAACTCCTGCCCTTCACTTTTCTTCCCCCCGACGACCAGAGCCGCATTGAGCTCGCGATCGAGCTGCCGCCGGGCTCGCTGCTCGACGAGACCGACAAGGTGACGCGCCTCATCTCCGATCGTCTTCGTCAGCGCAAAGAAGTGAAGTCGGTCATCACCTATGGCGGGCAGATCGTCGTCGGCAGCTTCGGCGGCGGTTCGGTCGAGCCGCGCAAAGCGACCTTCGTCATCAATCTCGTCAACAAGACGAAGCGCGAGCTGACGCAGAAGCAGATGCAGACCGAGATCGCGGCGATGATCAACGACATCCCGGACATCCGCTTCTGGTTCGTCAAGGACAATGGTCAGCGCGACATCCAGCTCATCGTCGCCGGGGCGGACAATGACTCAATCAACGCGACGGCGAACCAGCTCGCGAGCGAGATGAAGACGATCCCGATCATCGAGAACCCGATCTCGACGGCCGAGCTCGATAGGCCCGAGCTGCGCATCGAGCCGCGCCGCCAGATCGCAGCCGACCTCGGCGTCTCGACGCAGACGCTGTCGGAGACGATCCGCGTCGCGACGCTCGGCGACATCGACGCCAATCTCGCCAAATTCGACGCGGGCTCTCGGCTGGTGCCAATCCGCGTCCAGCTCGACGAGGGCGCGCGTCAGGACCTCGGCGTGCTGCAGGATCTGCGCGTGCCGACGGCCTCCGGCGGCTCCGTTCCGCTCTCGGTGCTCGCCGATCTGTCGATCAGCCACGGGCCGACTGCGATCAACCGCTACGACCGTTCGCGGCGCGTGACCATCGAAGGGGACCTGCGCGACGACGCGGCGCTCGGCGACGCGACGACGGCGATCCGCAATTTGCCGACGGCGAAACATCTACCGCCCGGCGTCGAGATCAAGGACACGGGCGACGCCGAAATCCAGGGCGAGGTCAACGCCGGCTTTGCCGCGGCGATGGGCTCGGGCCTGATGATGGTCTACGGCCTGCTCGTTCTCCTCTTCGGCTCGTTCTTAGCTCCGATCGTAATCCTGCTGTCGCTGCCCTTGTCGATCGGCGGCGCGATCGCGGCGATGCTGATCACCGGCACGGCGGTGTCGATGCCGGTCATCCTCGGCATCCTCATGCTGATGGGCATCGTGACGAAGAACGCGATCATGCTCGTCGATTTCGCCATCGAAGAGATGGGCCGCGGGACGCCGCGGTTGCAAGCGCTCATTGAAGCCGGCCACAAGCGGGCGCGCCCCATCGTCATGACGACGATCGCCATGGCGGCAGGCATGTTTCCGGCGGCGCTGGGCTTGGGCGAAGGCGGCGGATTCCGCGCGCCGATGGCGATCGCCGTCATCGGCGGGCTCATCGCCTCGACGGTCCTGTCGCTGGTCTTCGTGCCCGCCGCATTTACGCTTGTCGACGATTGCGGCCGCGCGCTGTGGTGGGCGTTCGGACGCTTCGTCGGCGAAGCGGACGAGCCTGCGCCTAACCTCGCGCGGCCGGCGCAGCTTAACGCGCCTCACCTGCCCTTGGCCGCCGAATAGGCCGACGTCTGCGATCTTCTTGAGAGCGATTGAAGGAGGTCGGGCAGCCGGGAGATGTCGTCGACGACATGGTCCGCATGCGGCTCGAGCGTCGCGCGGTCGGCAGGCCCGGAGAGAACGGCGATCGCCGTCGCGCCCGCGGCCTTCGCCGCATCGAGATCGTGCGTCGCGTCGCCAACCAACGCCACCTCATTCGGTTCGGCGTTCAGCGCCCGGGCAAACGCCTCGACCATGCCTGGATCGGGCTTGCCGCCGTGCCCGGAATCGTAGCCGGCGACGAACTCGACGAGATCGTCAATGCCGAGCGCGGCGAGCTGCCGGCGGGCGCTTGCTTCCGAATCGTTCGTCGCCACGCCGAGCCTGAGGCCCAGCGCCTTGAGCGACGACAGCACGGCCCTCGGGTCGCCGATCGGCGTTAAAAACTTCAACGCCTCGATCGCCGTCAACGCGTCGATTTCGCGCCTAAGGGCGGCGACGTCGGTTCGCCCTAACGCCTCCGCCCAAATCTCGGCGTAAGTCGCGGAAGAGCCGGCGATCAAAGGCGAGGTCTTGAGGAAGGCTTGCTTGGCCATCGAGTAATGGAGCGCCCGCGCCTGGCGCTCGACGGCTAAGGGATCGCCGGCGGCCAGAATTTCCATCGCCCTGAAGGTCGCCGGCCCCCAGGTGCGCTGGAAGTCGACGAGGGTGCCGTCTTTATCGAAGAGAACGCCGGCAAACGACAAGGAGACCCCTCGAGCATCTATGCGGATCAACGGCGTTGATCTCAACGCCGCGAGGCGCAGGTCAATCCCGCGCTCCGCGCCGCAACGTCAACCGGACCATTAAATCGCCGTTAAGGGCCAGCATGCAATTTGAAGGAATTGTTACCGCCTCTTGTAGCGAGCGAAAGCGGCGAAGGGCCAAGCCATGCGTTTTGATTTGTCGGCGATTCCCGAGGCTTCGGACCCAAGAATGGCGAACGGAGCCGCGATCCTTTTGCAAATCTATCGCGACATCGGCCTTGCGGCGGTCGCCGCCGCGCTCGGCGCTCGTTTCGACGACCTTGAGCCGGATCTTCAAGAGGCGATCGAGCGGGGACGACAGTTCTTAACCATGTCGCCTACGGCGCTTGCCACGTATGGACCCCGCCTTTAGGGAAGCTAGCGGGCGGGGGCCTCTCGGACCGGTTCGATGAGCCTCATTACGCGGCGCGGCTTTTTATCCTCTGTCGGCCTGGCCGTTGGCGGCTCTCTCGCCTTCACCGGCTACGCCACCGCGTACGAGACGGGTTCGGCGCTTGTCGTCACGCGCTACGACGTCCGCCCGCCGCGTTGGCCTTTCGGTCAGAAGCTCAACATTGCGGTCATCGCCGACATCCACGCCTGCAATCCCTGGATGTCGGGGAGCCGCGTCGCCGACATTGTCGCGATCGCCAACGGCCTTAAGCCGGACGTGACGGTGCTGCTTGGCGATTACGTTTGCACCCATCCCTTCGTCAGCAGCTACGTCGCGCCGGGCTTGTGGGCCGAGGCGCTCAGCGACTTGAGCGCGCCGCTTGGCGTCTTCGCCATTCTCGGCAATCACGACTGGTGGTCGGCGGCGGTGCCGACCAATCCGCCGGACGGCTCGCGCAGCGTCCGCGCGGCGATCGCCGCAGCCCGCATCCCGCTGCTCGAAAACCAGTCGGTGCGGCTGAGCAAAGAGGGAAAGCCCTTCTGGCTGATCGGCCTCGGCGATCAGATCGCGTTCGGCTGGCGCCGCATGGCGCGTCACGGCGTCGACGACCTGCCGCGCGCGCTCAATCAGGTGCGCGACGACGCGCCGGCGATTCTGCTGGCGCACGAGCCTTTCATATTCCCGCACGTCTCCGAGCGCATCGCGCTGACGCTTTGCGGCCACACCCATGGCGGCCAGATCAATCTGCCACTCGTCGGACCTGTGTTCGCCCCGACGACCGGACGGGGAACGCAATATATCTACGGCGCTTACGAGTTGGGCGACAAAAGGCTCGTTGTTTCCGGCGGTCTCGGCACGTCCTATGCGCCCGTGCGCGTGCTGCGCCCGCCGGAGGTCGTGAGCGTGACAGTCGCGGCCCCCGGCGAGGCGTGAGGCGGGAAGCCGCAACGCGGGCGCGTCATTTTTTCGGGGACATGCTTGGCTTCGGGCCCATTCGACCAAAGCGCAACGCGCTCTTAAGCGCCGACGACCTCGAATTCGACCGCCACGTTGTCGCGCGTCGCGTGCGAATAGGCGCAGATCTGCTCATGCGCCTCGCGCACGAAGCGCTCGAGATCGTGCTGCGCGACCGCCTTGTTCTCGACTTTTATCTTGACCGCGAGACCGAGACCGCCGGCCTCGCGCGGACCGATCGTCACTGCGCAGGTGACCGCGGCCTTCGTCTCGTCCTGGCGATGCTTTCTGGCGACGAAATCGACGGCGCCGCCGAAGCAGGCGGCGTAGCCTGTGGCAAAGAGATGCTCCGGCGTCACCCGGCCCGGGAGGCCAGGCCCGCCCATCGCCTTGGGCACCGTCAGGTCGACGGAAATGAGATGATCCGCCGTTTCGCTATGGCCGTTGCGCCCGCCCGTCGCAGTCGCAGCCACGGTGACCAACGGCTTGATTGTCGAAAGCATGACGCAACTCCAGAAGCTTTGATCCGCCGACGCGCGAACTTTTTTTAAGTTCGCACGGATCCTAGATGACGACGACCGGCGTTCCAATATGGACGCGGTTGAAAAGATCGATCACGTCGAGATCGCGCATGCGAATGCACCCGGAGGAAACCGCTTGGCCGATTTCAGACGGCTCGTTCGTGCCATGAATGCGATAGAGCGTGTCGCGGTTGCCCTGGTAAAGGTAGAGGGCGCGCGCGCTTAGGGGATTGTCGTAGGCGCCTGCGAGCGGCCCATGTTGCCGATAGACCTGGAATTCCGGCCAGCGCTCCATGATGTCGTTGGTCGGCATCCATTGCGGCCATTCCGCCATGTGCCCGACCGTCGCGCGGCCCGTCCAGCCGTAGGCCTCCGTGCCGACGGCGACGCGATATTTGATGGCCTGCTTGTTGGGGAGGACGAAGTAGAGATTGCGTTCCGACGTGTTGATGACGATGGTGCCCGGCGCCTCGCCGGTCGGATCTGAAACAATCACCCGCACGATCGGAATCTGCCATTCTTCGGCGGGCGCGAGCGCCAGCATCTGCTTGTCGCGCTCGCTCAACCTGGTCTCAGGCATGCCGAACGTCGCCATGGAGATGGCCGCGTTCGACACCGGCGCGCAGCCGGAAAGAACCGCTCCAGCCGCGGTCCAGAAAATCAACATGATGATCCTGAGGTTCATCCCCTTCTGCCCCTTTAGAATCGCGGCTCCCTAGCACATTCGCAGCCCGATTTTCCAGCCGAACGGCCGTCAAGTCGCTGTTATCACGTCGGCCTGGACCGAGCGCGTCCGAAATTGGATAAGCGCGTTCAGGACTTACGGGACGGAAAAACTCCATGAGCTCATGGCCGCAAACGCTGGCGCTCGTTGGCGCCGGCAAGATGGGCGCCGCCTTGCTCAACGGATGGCTCGCCGGCGGGCTGCCGGCCGACCGCGTCTTCATCGTCGAGCCGGCGCCGGCGCGGGCGATCGTCGACCTGGCGGCAAGGACCGCGCTACGGCTCAACCCGAGAATTGAGGGGCTTAAGCCGCCGGACGCGCTCGTCTTCGCCGTGAAGCCGCAAGCCTTCGCCGCCGCGGCCGAAACCGCAAGGCCGCTTGCGGGCGCCGACACGTTGGTCCTCTCGATCATGGCGGGAAAGCGCATCTCGGACATCGCCTCCAGGTTGCCGCAGGCAAAGACGATCGTGCGCGCCATGCCGAATTTGCCTGCCTCCGTCGGCCGCGGCGTTTAGGCTGCGGTCGCCAATCGCCCGCTCGACGCCGAGCGGCG
>Ga0187782_10004408_pt1 | contig 10549 bp, 6 predicted proteins | sample 0715_SJ02_MP15_2_FD_132454 | JGI IMG/M metagenome (GOLD analysis project Ga0187782, IMG submission 132454) | Tropical peat soil microbial communities from peatlands in Department of Meta, Colombia - 0715_SJ02_MP15_20_MG | ecosystem: Environmental > Terrestrial > Soil > Wetlands > Peat | place...
CCTCAAGGTGAAGGTGGCTGTTCTCGGCGCCGGCCCCGCCGGCCTCTATTTCGCGATCTCGATGAAGCTCAGGAATCCGGCACACGAGGTGACGGTGTTCGAGCGCAACCGGCCGGACGACACTTTCGGCTGGGGCGTCGTGCTGTCGGCCGAAACGCTCGACAATCTCAGGGCCAACGACCCCGTGAGCGCCGCCTGGATCCGCGATCATTTCGCCTACTGGGACGACATCGCGGTCTTCCACAAGGGCGTGCGAACGGTGTCGACGGGACACGGCTTCTGCGGCATCGGCCGCAAGCGACTGCTTCTCCTGCTGCAGAGGCGGGCCAGCGAGCTTGGGGTAAACCTCGTCTTCGAAACCGAGATTGCCGACCCCAAGCCCTATATGGCGACGCATGATCTGGTGATCGGCGCCGACGGCCTCAATTCGCGTTCGCGCGCTTCCTTCGCCGAGGCGTTCAAGCCCGATATCGACGTGCGCAAGTGCAAATTCGTCTGGCTCGGAACGCAGCAGAAGTTCGACGACGCCTTCACCTTCATCTTCGAGCGAACGGAGCATGGCTGGATCTGGGCGCACGCCTACCAGTTCGAGCCCGAGACAGCCACGTTCATCGTCGAATGCGGCGAGCAGACTTGGCGCAACATCGGCTTTGGCGACATGACGCGCGAACAGTCGATCGCCACCTGCGAACGGATCTTTGCCAAATATCTCGGCGGCCACCGCCTGATGTCCAACGCAGGCCATCTGCGCGGCTCGGCGTGGATCAACTTCCCGCGCGTGCTGTGCGAACGCTGGTCGCACAGGAATCTCGCCCTGATGGGAGATGCTGCGGCGAGCGCCCATTTTTCCATTGGCTCGGGCACCAAGCTGGCACTGGAGAGCGCCGTCGCGCTTGCCGACTACATCCATTCCGAGCCAGGCCTCGAACGGGCGTTCGAGAGGTACGAAAACGCGCGGCGCACGGAAGTGCTGCGACTGCAGTCGGCCGCGCGCAATTCGCTCGAGTGGTTCGAGGATGTCGAGCGCTACCTCGATCTCGATCCGGTGCAGTTCAACTACTCGCTCCTGACGAGGTCGCAGCGTATCAGCCATGAAAACCTGCGTCTGCGCGATCCCGAATGGCTGGGCGAAGCCGAGGCCTGGTTCCAACGTCGCGCCGGCAACCCCGACAATGTTCGGCGCGCGCCAATGTTCGCGCCTTTCCGCCTGCGTGATCTGAAGCTCAAGAACCGCGTGGTCGTGTCGCCCATGGCGCAATACAAGGCGGTCGACGGCTGCCCGACTGACTGGCATTTTGCGCACTACGCCGAACGCGCCAAAGGCGGCGCAGGCCTGGTCTCAATCGAGATGACCTGCGTGAGCCCGGAGGGGCGAATCTCGCCGGGTTGCACCGGTCTCTATTCTCCCGGGCACGAGAGTGCGTGGAAGCGGCTGGTCGATTTCGTGCACCGCGAGACCGAAGCGAAGATCTGCGCCCAGATCGGCCATTCCGGTCCCAAGGGCTCGACGCAACTCGGCTGGCAGGAAAGCGACGCGCCGCTCGCCAGCGGCAATTGGCGAGTCATGGCGGCATCGGCCGTCGCCTGGTCGCCTGCAAACCAAGTGCCACGGGCCATGGAGCGCGCCGATATGATTCGCGTGCGCGACCAGTTCAAGGCCTCGGCAGCGATGGCCGCCCGTTGCGGCTTCGACATGCTCGAGGTCCATGCAGCGCACGGCTATTTGTTGTCGTCCTTCATCACCCCGCTGACCAACCACCGCACCGACGACTATGGCGGCTCGCTGGAAAACCGCATGCGCTATCCGCTCGAGGTTTTCCGCGCGGTTCGCGCGGCGTGGCCGGCGGAAAGGCCCATTTCCATGCGAATCTCGGCCAACGACTGGGTGAACGAGGAAGGCGTGACGCCCGCCGAAGCGGTCGAGATCGCGCGTCTCCTGCAGGCCGCCGGTGTCGACATATGCGATGTCTCGGCGGGCCAGACCACGCTGCGCGCGCGGCCGGTCTACGGGCGGATGTTCCAGACGCCTTTCTCCGACCGCATTCGCAACGAAACCGGCATGGCGACAATGGCGGTGGGCAATATCTACGAACCGGACCACGTCAACTCGATCTTGCTGGCGGGTCGCGCTGATCTTGTCTGCCTTGCGCGACCGCACCTTGCCGACCCGTACTGGACCTTGCACGCCGCCGCGACGCTGGGCGATCGGCACGAGAGGTGGCCCGAACCATACCTGCCGGGGCGCGAGCAGCTCTATCGGCTGACCGAGCGCGGCACGACAATGGGACTGAAAGTATGATCGTCGGCAGGCATGCTTTGGTGACCGGTGGCGGCTCGGGAATCGGGCGCGCCATCGCGATCGCGCTTGCCAATGCGGGCGTCAGCGTCACGATCTGTGGCCGCCGCAAGGAGCCCCTGGAGTCCACGGTTCGTGAATGCAGTCGCGTTCATGCGATCGCCTGCGATGTCACCAAGGAAGAAGCCGTCACAGCCCTCTTCGCCGAAGGGCAAAGGGCAAGGGGCCCCTTCGACATCGTCGTGGCCAATGCCGGCATGTCTGGTAGCAGCCCGGCTCACCGGACATCGATTGCCGACTGGCAGCAAACGCTCGACGTCAATCTCACCGGTTCGTTCCTGACCGTGAAGCCAGCGTTGGCAGGCATGAGCGCCCGCAATTCCGGCCGGATACTGTTCGTCGCCTCGACGGCCGGTCTGAAGGGTTACGCCTACGTCGCTCCTTACGTCGCCGCCAAGCATGGAGTCGTCGGCCTGATGCGCGCACTGGCTGTCGAGACGGCGAAGACAGGCGTCACCGTCAACGCCGTCTGTCCGGGCTTCGTCGAGACGGAAATGCTTCAGGAATCCGTGCGGCGTATCGTCGACAAGACCGGCCGCACCGAGGCCGAGGCGCGCGCAAGTCTCGCGGCCACAAACCCTCAGGGCCGGCTCATCCAGGCCCAGGAGGTCGCAGCGACAGTGCTGTGGCTCTGCAGCGAGGAGGCAGCCTCGATAACCGGCCAGGCGATCTCGCTTTCGGGAGGCGAGACCTGGTGACGCGCGCGGCAGGCATCGGGGAGGAATGAAAATGAATCGCATGGCCAACCTCAATCCGAAGCACTTTCTCTGGCAAGTCGAAGGCAAGGTGGCGCGCGTGCGGCTCGATCGGCCGGAGCGCAAGAATCCCTTGACCTTCGACTCCTATGCCGAACTGCGCGACATGTTCCGCGACTTGCGCTACGCCGAGGACGTTGACGCCGTTGTCTTCCTGCCCAACGGCGGCAATTTCTGCTCGGGCGGCGATGTGCATGACATCATAGGTCCTCTCGTTGCCATGGAGATGAAGCAGCTGCTGGCATTCACGCGCATGACGGGCGATCTGGTGAAGGCGATGCTGGGCTGCGGCAAGCCGATCATCTCCGCCGTCGACGGAGTAGCCGTGGGTGCGGGCGCCATTATCGTCATGGCGTCCGACATCCGCCTTGCCACGCCGGATGCCAAGACTGCGTTCCTCTTCACGCGCGTGGGCCTTGCCGGCTGTGACATGGGCGCATGCGCCATTCTTCCGCGCCTGATCGGCCAGGGGCGCGCGGCCGAGCTGCTGTACACAGGTCGCACCATGTCGGCCGCGGAAGGAGAGCGCTGGGGCTTCTACAATCGACTGGTTGAAGGCGCGGTTCTGGAAGCCGACGCGCTCGGCCTCGCCGGCAGCATCGCCTCGGGTCCCACCTTCGCCCATGGCATCACCAAGACCCAGCTCAACCAGGAATGGGCCATGGGGCTCGATCAGGCGATCGAGGCCGAGGCCCAGGCACAGGCGATCTGCATGCAGACGCGAGATTTCGAACGCGCCTACCGCGCCTTCGTGGCCCGCGAGAAGCCTGTTTTCGAGGGAACCTGAGCCGATGTTGGGACCGACGGGACATATCGACACGTTCGCTCGCGACAACCTGCCGTCCGCCGAGCGATGGCCCAGCTTCCTGCTGGATGGCTTTCACTATCCCGAATGGCTGAATGTCGGCGTCGAGCTCACCAACCGAATGGTCGACAAGGGCTTCGGCGATCACACGGCACTGATCGGCAACGGCCGGCGCCGGACCTACAAGGAGCTCTCGGACTGGACCAACCGGCTGGCGCGTGCCCTGGTCGAGCACTACGGCGTCAGGCCAGGCAACCGCGTCCTGATCCGCTCGGCAAACAATCCCGCGATGGTCGCCTGTTGGCTGGCGGCGACCAAAGCCGGCGCCGTCGCAGTCAACACGATGCCAATGCTGCGCGCTGGCGAGCTGCGTCAGATCGTCGACATTGCCGAAGTCACGCTCGCCCTTTGCGACACACGGCTCATGGATGAACTCGTCGCCTGCGCCAAGGACAGCCGCTTCCTGAGGCAGGTGGTCGGCTTCGATGGCACCGCCAACCATGACGCCGAACTCGATCGGGTTGCACTCGACAAGCCCGTCCGCTTCGAGGCCGTGCGAACAGGTCGTGATGACGTCGCCCTGCTTGCCTTTACCTCGGGGACCACCGGGCGCCCAAAGGCAACCATGCACTTCCACCGCGACCTTCTGATCATCGCCGACGGCTATGCCAAAGACGTTCTGGGCGTCACGCCGGACGACGTGTTCGTCGGCTCACCGCCCCTTGCCTTCACGTTCGGGCTCGGCGGCCTTGCAGTCTTTCCACTCCGCTTCGGCGCGGCGACAACGCTGTTGGAGGATGCATCACCCACGAACATGATCAAAATCATCGAGGCCAATCGCGCGACGATCGCCCTCACCGCCCCGACCGCCTATCGCGCTATGCTCGCGGCCAAGGACGAGGGCGCAGACCTCTCGTCGTTGCGGCTGGCGATATCGGCGGGCGAGACGCTGCCCGCCCCGGTCTTCGACGATTGGATGTTGAAGACCGGCAAGCCGATCCTGGACGGGATTGGCGCGACCGAGATGCTGCACATCTTCATCTCCAATCGCCTCGATGACCTTGGGCCGGCATCGACCGGCAAACCGATCCGCGGCTATGAGGCGAAGGTCGTCGACGACGACATGAAGGAGGTTCCTCGCGGCACGGTGGGCCTGCTTGCCGTGCGCGGGCCGACAGGCTGCCGATATCTCGCCGACGACAGGCAAAGCAAGTATGTGCGCGATGGCTGGAACCTCACCGGCGACTCGTTCGTCGAGGACGACGAGGGTTATTTCCACTTTGCCGCCCGATCGGACGATATGATCGTTTCGGCTGGCTACAACATCGCCGGCCCCGAGGTGGAGGCTGCCCTTCTCACGCATCCGGACGTGCGGGAATGCGCCGTCATCGGCGTGCCCGATCCCGACCGCGGGCAAATCGTCCAGGCGCACGTCGTCCTGGCCGACGGGGTCGCGCCAGACGCTGTGACCGCCAAACGCCTGCAAGACCATGTCAAGGCGACGATTGCACCCTACAAATATCCGCGCTCCGTCAAGTTCAGGGCCAACCTGCCCAAGACCCAGACCGGCAAGATCCAGCGTTTCCAATTGAGAAATCAGGAACAATCATGAAGGTGCATACGATCCTGCAACCCAGGGGCTGGGCACAGCCCAAAGGCTACGCCAACGGTGTCGCGGCTGAGGGCAGGTTTGTCTTCGTCGGAGGACAGATCGGGTGGAACGGGCAGAACCGCTTCGAAGCACATGACCTGGTCGGTCAGGTACGCCAGACACTGCAGAACGTCGTCAATGTGCTCGCCGAAGCGGGCGCGCGACCCGAGCATGTCGTGATGATGACCTGGTACATGACCGACAAGAAGGAATATCTCGGCAATCTCGAGGGAATTGGAAAGGTCTATCGTGAGATCATGGGGCGCCATTTCCCCGCCATGGCCGTCGTCCAGGTCGGGGCCTTGGTCGAGGACGATGCCAAGGTAGAAATACAGGCAACAGCTGTCGTGCCGAACCCTTAGGAATGCGTCGGGGATTCTGTCAGGAACACTGCGGCGCGAAGGGGCCTGCGCGAGGCCGTTCTGACGATGGAGATTGACCGCTAGACCGCAGGAGCAGTCCGGCGCTTGTCCTGGGGTGTCTGCAAGAGAAGCAAGGCGAAGAGAAGAAGCGCGGCGTAGCAAACCCCGCCGACACGAACCGTGACGTCGACGGAGAAGCCTATGCTGCAGGCGACGGCAAGGCCGGCAGCGAGCACGCCGGATGCGCCGTTGACGCCCCAAAGCCATGGCGTCAATCGCCCATCCAGTCGCGTGATGAGCCGCATGCCGGTCGGGAAGCCAAATCCCATGAGAAGGCCAGCAGGGAAAATGACGGCGACACTGGTGAGCGCCCGCCACGGAAGGGTGGCGGCAGCAATCGGAGAGTGGAGAAGGTCGGGCAGCCATTGCGGCAGAACCAACAGATAGGCCGTAAGCATGCCCAGCCAGAAGACGAAGTGAGCGGGGCGCGCAGGCGGCAAACGTTCGGACAGAAGACTACCGAGCCCGGTCGAGAGAATGATGCTGAATAGCCCGATGCTGAGCGCATAAACGGGATGGCCGAGAAACACCGAGATACGCTGGATCAGGCCGATCTCCACAAACATGAAACCAAGGCCGATCAGCAGAAAATAGCCGCTGCCGATCAGCGCCAATCGCCGGTCGACCTGGCGAACGGCAGACCGCGTGGGCAGCACGACAACGAACACGACGACGATCGCCGACAGCAGGATGACCAGGAAAAGCGTGCCGACGGCGATCAGGTTGCCGAGCCAGCCGGTTCCCGAGGAGAGAAGAGGGTTGCCCTCGCCCCATTGGCGCAGCAGGAAAATGATGTCGCCTGGGTGAGAAAATCGAAGCTGATTGAAGAAGAAAGGCCTGGAGTCGGTCGGCGGCGACACGTCGAGGAAATGCCGCGCTGCCCGCGCGTTCAGGTCCTGCACGTTTTGCGCCGCGAGCAGGTCGACGATGACCGGATCCCGCGCCGACAGATCCGGGCTCGCGAGCACGGTGAAGCGCATTTTGTCCGCGGTCTCTCGCAGAATCTGCAGGTCCGACTTGGAGAATGGCGCGCGCGAGACGATGGCGGTGGCGAGGTTGCTCACGCCCGCGATGAAGATGTGGTCTCTAGGACGATCGACGCCCAGTTCCATCAAGGCAGCGGCGGCCAGGCTGACGACGCGGCCGAGCTCGACAGTCGAGCTCGGCGAGTGCCACCGCGATACGGTGAGCAGGCCGCTTGGAGTCAACGCGGCGAGAAATGTCCTCCAGCCCTCGACCGTATAGAGCCCGTTCTCGGAGAGCGAGAAGGCGCCGGCGCCGGTGGCGGCCCAGGTGTCGACCATGCTCATCTGGATGAGGTCGAATTTCTCATTGGTGCGCGCGAACCAGCTCCGGCCGTCGTCGACCATGAAGCGCATGCCCGGGAGGTCGGCGATGCCGGCGTAGGCGCGCAGCTTTTCCCGATCCGTGAGGAGGTCGATGAAGATGGGGTTGAGTTCGACGCCGGTGATGTCGCGAAAGCCAAACAGGTAGGCCGATAACATGTCGCGTCCGGAGCCCACGCCGATGACGGCGGAGCGCCCGGCATGGCGGGCGTAATAGGCGAGATTGGTGACGTCGTAGCGCAGGAAATCGAGGCGGCCGGGCTCGTTGGGGTATTTGGGCATGAACGTTCCGGCCAGGCCGTCGATCCTCAAATCGCGTTGCTCGTACGGCACGTCGAGCGGCGCCGCCGGCGAGGGCCCCCAGAGAAACGGAACGCTGATCACCGGCACGGACACGGCGATGCGAGAAAACGAGTTCCACTTCATGTAGTAGATGGTGTCGAGCGAATCGAACCTGCCGAGCTTGACCACGATGGGCTGCAGGCCGTAATCGGTCAGGGAATTGAGCCCGGCAAACGCCGCCAGCCACACGGCGAGGAAGCCTGGCCTGCCAAAAATGCGCCAGTTCAGCACCTGGCCCGCCGGAATTGCCTCGGACGCGGCACGGCCAAAGCACCAGGCGGCGACCGCGATCAAGGCCGCGATCATGAACATCGCAGACGGCGCGTCCATCCATGTCAGCAGAGCGAGCGAGGCGAGGCAGCCAGTCGCGGCGCCGAGCAGGTCGACGCCATAAGTGATGCCGATCGGAACGCCGCTGCGCGTCAGGGCGAGAGATACCGCCACGCCGCCGACCGCAAACGGTGCCGCAAGCAGTACGATGGCCTTGAACCACAGGACGATATTGGTCGCCCAGGTCAGGCTTGGCAGGGGCGTGGTGAGCTCGAGGGCAAAGCAGACGGCAATGCACAAAGCGAAGGCCGTCGATATCCTCGACAGGAAGGCGTTGACGTTCCGCGGATTGACGTGATCGAGCTTGTAGTAGACGAACAAGGCGCCGCCGGTGAGCCCCAGCATCGCCATGCTGATCGAGAAGAATGCCATGTAGTAGAGTGAAACGACGGAGAGGATGCGCGTCTGGACGATCTGGATCATCAGGACGGACATGCAGAGGAGAAAGACACCCGTCAAAAATGGCAACGAACGACGATTTATGCGTGTCATGCCGGCGTCCAATAACAGTTCAATTGTCGATCTCGAGAACCACTGAAACGACAAGCCCATCGACATCCGGCTCATCCGCGCTTCAAAGTCTCTCAAATCGAAGTTGGGTGGTCATTGGGTAAAACTCTTATGGAGCGTGCTGCATTCTGCCGACGCGTTGATCGGTTCGAGAGGAGGCCAACATGAAAAAGCGGTTATTGGTCCGGCGCGATGCTCTCAAGCTGATGTCCGCCGCGGGCCCGCTCTGGCAAGGCGCGGCCCTTGCCGCAGGCGCGCCGGCCTACGACCCGGGCGCCCGGTTCGATCTCGCCATAGGCGAAGTCGAGCTTCGGCGAAACGCCGCCGGCCGCATGCTGATGGCCCGGATCTACCAGCCGAAGGGGCCGGGCCCCTTTCCGACCGTGCTCGACCTGCACGGCGGGGCGTGGAACGCCAAGAACCGCTTCGCCGAAGAGCCGATGGATCGCGCGCTGGCCGCGAGCGGGCTCCTGGTCGTCGCCGTCGACATGACGCTCGCGCCCGAGGCGCCCTATCCGGCGTGCGTGCAGGACGCCAACTATTCCGTGCGCTGGCTCAAGACCAATGCCGCAACCTGGAACGGAGACACGGCGAAGATCGGCATCTACGGGTCGTCGAGCGGCGGCCATGTCGCCGAGCTGCTGGCGATGCGGCCCGGCGATCCACGCTACAACGCGATCCCGCTTGCCGCCGCGCCCGACGTCGACGCCACCGTCGCCTACCTCGCCATGCGCTCGCCGATCAGCAACACATTTGCGCGCTACGAAAATGCCGAGCGTCGCCACAACGAAAACATGGTGAAGTACAACACAGTGTTCTTCTCTCCGTGGGAGACGATCCACGAGAGCAACCCGCAGGAAATTCTCGACCGCAAGGAAAAGGTCGAACTGGTGCCGTTCCTCATCATGCAGGGCGCGCTCGACGACAACGTGTTGCCGCAGATGCAGGAAAAATTCGCCAACACCTACAGAGCGGCGGGCGGCGCCTGCGACTATCGCCTGTTCGAAAACTGCGTTCACGAATGGGTCGCCGAGCCCGGTCCGCAGACGGACAAGGCGCGCGAGGTGGTGAAGGCGTTCATCGCCCGGCAGTTCAAGGGCTGATCGGACGATCTGGCGCCGCCGGCGGCCACTCGCTAGACTGGAAAGGGGGAAGCAGGCATCCGCGGAGGCACATCGGTCGCCGCTGTCTTTTGTGCGTGCCGATCGCGTTACCCGACACTCGTTAGTGGCTTGCGCGCGTGTCCAGGCGTTCCTTGGGGAGGGCTCACGTCATGCAATTCAACAAACTGTCTCGTCGCCGCGCGGTCGCCGGGAGCGTGGCCGCGGGATTCGTCGCCGCGCCGTTCGTGCGTTCGGCAAACGCCGCCGGCAGCCTGACCATCGGACTGTGGGATCACTGGGTTCCCGGTGCCAACGAGGTCCAGAGCGCGATCATCAAGGAGTGGGCGGACAGGGAAAAGGTCGAGGTGACGATCGATTTCATCACCAGCCAGGGCAACAAGCTCTTGCTTTCGCTCGCCGCCGAATCACAGTCGAAGTCCGGCCACGACGTGATGGAATTCACCAACTGGGAAGCCGCCCAGTACAATGCCTCGCTCGAACCGGTCGAGGACGTCATCAAAAGCGTCGTCGCCAAGAACGGGCCGATCGATCCGGCCGTCGAGTACCTCGGCAAATTCGAAGGCAAGTGGGCGGGCGTGCCGATGACGCGCGGCTGCCTGCTGCTCGGCTGCTGCTCGCGCTTCGACCTGATGAAGGAATACGCCGGCATCGACGTGCAGGCGCTCTATCCGGCCGGCAAGCCGCCCGACGATGCGAGCTGGACATGGGACAGCTTCCTGGTGGCGGCGGAGAAATGCTTCAAGGCTGGCCGCGGATTCGGCCTGCCGCTCGGCCTGACCACCGACACCAACCAGTGGGTCGGCGCGCTCTTCCTGGCCTACGGCGCCGAGGTCATGGACGCCAAGGGCAACGTGACGGTCAAGAGCGATGCCGTCCGCCAGGTCATGGACTATGCCAAGCGGCTCGCG
>Ga0187782_10004409_pt1 | contig 10547 bp, 12 predicted proteins | sample 0715_SJ02_MP15_2_FD_132454 | JGI IMG/M metagenome (GOLD analysis project Ga0187782, IMG submission 132454) | Tropical peat soil microbial communities from peatlands in Department of Meta, Colombia - 0715_SJ02_MP15_20_MG | ecosystem: Environmental > Terrestrial > Soil > Wetlands > Peat | place...
ACCGCCGTTCATTGTGACCCGGCACCTTGTGCCGGACTTTTCGCAGCTTGCGCATCGAGAAATTCGTAACGTGCGCGCAGCGAGTCGGCGGCAGCGTGAACGTCTTTGCCGGAGAGGTGCAGGACCTGGTAGTGACTGTGGCTCTCGGATTTGGGCCAATCGGCAAGTCCAGCGCCATTCGGATTGCCGCTCTTCACAAAATTTGCCCAATGAGCGGCCATGGCCTCAGACACCTTGAGATCGCCCTCGGACCATGGCACTCCTTCATCGGACTTCAATGTTTCAAAAACATATTCGATCTCGCCGGCGTGCCGCGCACCTGCTTCACTCGCGGGAAGAGGACCAATCTTCGCGCCGGGCTTCACCGGGCGAGGCTGTTCAAAAAGATATTGGTAGACCGGAGCGCTTGCCGTTTTCCGTTGCATGTCGATCCATTTCCAGGTCGAGAAGGCGATGAAATCGTCGCCCGCAAGGGCCTCTGCGGATTTCAGTGCCTCCTCGTCAGTATTGGCCGGATAGAGCTTGAGAAACTCCCCGGCTTGGTCGCCGAATCGCGCGCGCGCCTGGTCCGCAAAACTCTTTGCCGTGGGCTTTTGCGGAGCCAGCAGCACAGCTAGTTTGTTTTCGTCAGCGTTCCAGCCCGCCAGCAGGGGAACATGGCACTGTTCGCCCTTGGCATAGGTGGCCTGCGGATCCTCAGTCAGATAATAGCCATCGGCGTTGGGCCAGAAATCAAAGCCGCGGTTGTGTTGGGCCGCTGCTTCGAGCAACTCCTTCGCAGGTTTGGCGCGCATTTCTGCGAGGGACTTCGCTCCGAGCGATTCGGCAAATTTCACTCCGAACTCCTCGGTTTCCGAGCGCGGCTTCATTGCGTGACCAACGGGACCGCGGCTGGGAAAGAACGCGCCGCTTTCGCCGATGGCTTTGTGAAACAGCGTTCGAGAGAGCGGCGAGGCCATCAAGGCGCTTACGGAAAGCGAGCCGGCGGATTCACCGCCGATGGTGATGTTGGCGGGATCCCCGCCAAAAGCCGCGATGTTTTTGGCCACCCACCGCAGCGCCGCGACTTGATCGAGAAGACCGTAATTGCCGGAGGAATTGTGACCCGATTCTTTGGCGAGTTCCGGATGCGAAAAGTAGCCGAAGACGCCGAGGCGATAGTTCGGCTCAACCACGATGATGCCCCTTTTGGCGAGATTCTCGCCGTCGTAACGCGGTTCGGAGTTGGCGCCGGCCACGAACCCTCCGCCATAGAACCAGACAAATACCGGCAACGGACCTCCAGCGGGTTTCGCGGGAATCCAGATGTTCAGGTTGAGGCAGTCCTCACTCGGTTGATTGTCGCGGAAATAGATGTCCCCGAACACGTTCGTTTGCAGGCAGGCGGGGCCGAACTTATCCGCTGGCCGGACGCCGTCCCAATGGGCAGCGGGCTGTGGAGCCTTCCAGCGCAAGTCGCCCACCGGCGGAGCCGCGAAGGGTACACCCTTGAAGATGCGCACGCTATGGTCGCTGTTGAGGGTACCTTCCAGAACTCCGCTGTCTGTCTTTACCACGTCCTTTGCCGCCTGAGCGTCGGCCGGGACTACGCCCGCCAATGCCAGGAAAGCAGTCAAGCCAAACATCCGCAGTGATCGTGACATCTCTGTCTTTCCTCCTATGGTTCTCGGAACACACGACGATATCACGTCTCGAACCCGTGAGAGGCGTACGGGCGAAGTTAGGGCACCGTGCGAACTGCTCACTTCCGTTGTGGCGTCGTTCAGGCAAAGTTTCCTTCGGCGAGCGTTTGCGGGAGTCGATGACCTAGCGAGGCTGCTCACTCGCTTTTCGGCCGCGTTTGACAAAGACATGGTAGGTAACGGCATCCCAGGCGTTATGAATGCCGACGAAGAGCAACAGCAACGCCGCCGCTGCAACACCAAAAAGCGCCGTACCCATATTCAAGCGGGCTGCGTAGGCGGATACAGCCAGCGTTCCATAGGCGGCGAATGGCAGCAGAAGATGAAACATCCAGTCCTCAAGCTCGGGCCTATATGCAACTTGTACTCGCATACGCCAGCCCACGACCATCTCGTAGACGATTCCCGTGAGGCCCACCAGGCCCCACAGGACTGAGGCGGTGCCGATGTGTTGCCATGGAACGCACAGAACCGCTGACAGCAGAAGCACGGCACAGAAATGAACGATGGTCGGCGTCGCATACGTGCTGCTGGCCTGCGCCCCACTTTCTCCGATCGGCAGGTCTGCGATGAGGGTTATGACGACGAATTGCAGTCCGATCAAGGCGCCCGCAGATGACCCGACGATCACGTAGAAGTTTTGCCATCCAGCGGTTGCGGTCATGTGTTGTTGCGTAGAATCTTTTGTAGGATCACTCCACCGCCGGAGTTGCATTAGACCAGGGTCGAGTCTCTTGACGCAATCGGGCGATGTCCTTGGTCGGGGCGCTCCCGAAGAAGCGGCTGTATTCCCTGCTGAACTGCGAAGCGCTTAAGTAGCCCACATGCTGACTTGCAGCGCTCGCGTCCATCATCGCGGACAACATGAGACGCCGCGCCTCTTGGAGGCGCAGCACCTTTTGATAGTGCAGTGGGCTCATGGAAGTGACGGACTTAAAGTGCTCGTGGAACGAGGAGACGCTCATGTGCACGAGTTCGGCCAGCTCTTCGACCTTCATGGGTTGAGAGAAGTTGGCGCGGAGCCAGGAAATCGCCTTCGCAAGCCTTTGCACGCTGGACTCCGCAAAGCCCATCTGCGCCACGCGAGGACCAATGCGGCTGCGCAGGAGCCGGATCAAAATCTCGTCGACCACAAGTGGGGCGAGCAGTTCAATATCCGCAGGTTGCGCAAGGCACTCCATTAACCTCGTTGCGGCGTCGACAATGCTCGCGTCGAGCGGCGCAACGTAAACGGCGCTTCTCTCCTGAACAGGAGGCAGGCCGTGCGGATACACCTTCAAGACCAGGTCCGCAATCTTCTGCGGGTCGAGGTCCAGCCTTAGAGCGAGATACGGCTCGGAGTAGCTGGCTCGCGTGACTTGCGCGGCAACGGGCAGCGCCACGGAGAACACCAGCATGCGCGAGGGGTCGTATTCGTAGACCTCCTCTCCCACGATGACGGTCTTGGCTCCCTGCGCGATGATGCACAACGAAGGTAGCCGGAGCGCATGCGCACATTCCGTGTTGGTTCGTGAAGCGCGGCTGGCGCACAAACCCGGGATGCGCAGCTCAAAACTTCCGTCGTGAGGGGCATACGCAGCAATGCGCCGTGCCAACGCCGCGGTATCCGGTGCGTTTGATACCGCAACGTTGTCTGGCCTTCGCGAAGCTGCCATTTTGCCGTTGGCTTTCACGGCTTAGAGAATACCTCCTTTGCAACCATGATGGCACTCATCGCATTGGGCCAACCGGAATAGAAAGCCAGATGCGTGATTACCTCGATCAGTTCTTCCTTCGTGAGGCCGTTTTCCACTGCCCTAGTTAGATGGAATCGCAATTGATCCGGACGATGCAAAGCGACCAGCGCGGCCACCGTGGCAAGACTTCGGTCACGCTTGGAGAGCTCTGTGCGTTCCCAGACATCGCCAAAAAGCACGCGGTCGGTCAAATCGACCAGCTTGGGCGCAAAATCTCCAAGCAACTTCTGCGCTGCGGACGGTTCTTTACTCATTTCTATTGCTCCTTGGAGTTCGATGATCAAAAGGGGTCATAGCCTGGCTTCTTCTGCTTTAACGTCACGCGGTACGACCTTGACGGTCGCTGAGCGGGTGGGGGTGCCGATCATCGGCTTGAGATACGGACTGCCCTTGTACTTCGCTCTGTAAGCGTCGTCGATACGATCATTGGTTGCTCCCTCGACCGTCTCGAAGGTGACTTCCTTCGTCATAGCTGCGGCGGTGATCCGCCCCGCCTTCTGCCGCACGGCGGCTTGGTACCAACTGGACTTCTGCCCGTTGTACGCCCGCACATAGAGTCCATCGTCGACCACAACGGACCAAATCCATGTCGGCGTGCCGTACGTCCTTCCGTCCTCACGGAAGGGTGAAATATACAGGTCATCCGTTTCTGCAATCTTGCGCAGTTCGTCTTTCGACCATGTGGTCATTGTGGGCTCTCCTTCTTCTTGCGCCTAGCGATTGCTCATCTGCTCGATGTGTTCCGGATACCGGGCCCCTTGTATGGTGATTTTTGAGGCGGCGCTTTCGATCTCGCTGAGATCGTTCTTGGTAAGTTCGACTGATGCGGCTCCGATGTTTTCTTCGAGGCGAGGCAGCTTGGTCGTGCCGGGAATGGGAACGATCCACGGCTTCTGCGCCAGCAACCAAGCGAGCGCGATTTGACCAGGTGTAGCCTTCTTGCGCTGTGCAATCTTTTGGAGCTGATCCACCAATGCTTGATTCGCTTTCAGAGCCTCCGGCGTAAAGCGTGGCAGGATGTTCCGGAAGTCGGTGCTGTCGAACTTCGCGTTTTCGTCGATCTTGCCCGTGAGGAATCCCTTACCTAAAGGGCTGTAGGGAACGAAGCCGATTCCAAGTTCCTCAAGCGTCGGCAGCACTTCCTTCTCCGGCTGGCGATACCACAGCGAGTATTCGCTTTGCACGGCGGTGACCGGCTGAACTGCGTGTGCGCGACGGATGGTCTTTGCTGCTGCTTCCGACAAACCGAAGTGCTTGACCTTGCCCTGCTGAATGAGGCCCTTCACGGCTCCCGCCACGTCTTCGATCGGGACCTCGGGGTCCACACGGTGTTGGTAGTAGAGATCGATGCAATCGACCCTGAGCCGCTTGAGTGAGCCTTCAATAACCTTTTTGATGTGCTCCGGCCAGCTGTCCAGGCGACTCCACCTCGCTTCGCCCTCAGAGGCGGCCTTCCAGCCGAACTTCGTGGCAATCACAACCTGCCCACGGAACGGAGCGAGCGCTTCTCCGACCAGCTCTTCGTTCAGGAGCGGCCCGTAGACTTCCGCTGTGTCGAAGAAGGTGATGCCGCGCTCCACGGCGGCATGCAGAAGTGCGATCATTTCCTTCTTATCTTTCGCCGGGCCATAAGACCAACTCATGCCCATGCAGCCAAGTCCGATGGCTGAAACTTCCAGGTTGCTTTTTCCGAGTTTGCGTTTTTGCATTGCTTCTTATCCTTTCTGAAGTTGTGTTTGACGATTTGTGGAGGCTGGCTAGTAATGCTCCCAGGCAACTCGCCAGTGTTCATTCGGGTTGGTCGACTTCACGATGAGCTGGTTGCCGGAAAGCTCGAATACCCGCGGAAGGTCCTTCCCGATGAGGCTGCGCACCATGGCGCCCTCGACGTGGAAGGTGAAGGTGTGAACGTTCTCGTTGATCTGATAGGTGCCGAAGGATGCCTCGTAGCCGCCTTGCGCATATTGCACCGGCCCAGCTTGGCCTCCGGTCTGCGGGTTGCGGTACATGACTTGGACCGACATGTGGCCGTCGCGCGTGTAGACAAGGAGCCCAGTGCAGTCAGCCCAGTGGACCTTTCCGTCAGTGTCCGGTTCTTCAAGCCAACTCAGATGCCATGCTCCAACAAAACGGTCCTGGATGCGCTCGTGGTCGGCGGGACCCTGGCTGCCGGACAGCGTCATTGCCGTCAGACCGAGAAACAAGCAAACGACACCAAGCGAAATTAGTTTCTTCATGTATCGGCTCCTCGTCACACGCACCTCCAATCCACGTCCATAGGTCTAAGAAGAAGAACACAGGCTGAAGCCTATGCTACGTTCAGCGGCCGACCATTTTTTGGATATGCTCCGGGTAGCGCGCCCCTTGCACCGTAATTCTTGAAGCGGCGGTATCGATTTGGCGGAGATCGTCGGGTGCCAGTTCGATGGCAACTGCCCCGATGTTCTCCTCGAAACGATGCAGCTTGGTCGTGCCAGGGATCGGCACTATCCAGGGCTTCTGCGCAAGCAGCCAGACGAGTGCGATCTGCGCAGGGGTGGCCTTCTTTTGTGCAGCGAACTTGCCCAGCACCTCAACGAAAGCCTGATTTGCTTTTCGGTTCTCCTCCGTAAAGCGAGGAACGATGTTGCGGAAATCCGTGCTATCGAACTTGGTGTCCTCGTTAATCTTGCCGGTGAGAAAACCCTTTCCCAGAGGGCTATAGGGAACGAAGCCGATGCTGAGTTCCTCGAGGGTCGGCAGCACTTCTTTTTCGGGATCGCGGAACCACAGCGAGTACTCGCTTTGCAGCGCAGTGACGGGCTGAACTGCGTGAGCGCGGCGAATCGTCTGTACGCCTGCTTCCGAAAGGCCGAAGTGCTTCACCTTACCTTGCTGAATGAGATCTTTCACGGCACCGGCAACATCCTCGATTGGCACGTCCGGGTCCACACGGTGTTGATAGAAGAGATCGATCGTGTCGGTTTTGAGCCGCTTGAGTGAGGCCTCGGCCACCTCCTTGACATGCTGTGGCCGGCTATCCAGTCCGGCCTGCTTGCCGGTGGCGGGATCGAGCTTGAACCCAAACTTTGTGGCGATGACCACCTTTCCACGAAACGGAGCCAGAGCTTCGCCCACGAGTTCCTCGTTGGTGAAGGGTCCGTAGACCTCGGCGGTGTCGAAGAATGTGACACCACGCTCCACCGCGGTGCGGATCAGCGAGATCATCTCTCGCTTGTCGGCGGGCGGGCCGTATCCAAAGCTCATGCCCATACAGCCGAGTCCAAGAGCCGAAACTTCCAAATTGCTTTTCCCTAATTTGCGCTTCTGCATTGTTTCTCCTAAGACGTGCTGCACGATAGAGCTCAAATCGCTTCGTGCCGGATCTCAACAACAGTGACGAGATTCTTGCCTCAACGAGGAGAAGTGTAGCCCGGGTGCACTGCGAGGGCTTGCCTATTTCACCAGAGTATTTGCTCGATCCTCCGAGATCTTGCCCAAGTCCCGCCTATTCCACGGTGAACGCAGCGTTCCGCCAAGGCGTGCTTTCGCCTAAGGAATCCGTGACTTGGACTTCGAGGTGGTACGAACCCTTGCCCAGAGTATCCAGAGGAGTCCGAACGAGAATCGGGATGGTCGTACTTCCGGGGTTGATGTAAGGGGCAGCATCGACACTTCCCAAGTCCCTCTTGATCTCTCGCGTGGTTGCATCAGAAATGCGGAGGTGTGCTTGCACGGTCAAAGGCGATGACGCGAGCTTGGGTTCATACACTTCAAAATACGCGAGCATCTGCTCGTATTCCTTGAAGCGCGTGTTCCCTGCCGGAGCAACTTGAACACCCTTGCTTACCATCGCGACGTATTGCGGCGCAAAATTCTCGGCGGCGGACATCTCTTCTGCTGCCACACGCGCGTCCTGAACCCGTCTCCCCAACATGACGGAACTCAACGCCAGTCCTTCGCCAGGATTCTCAATCCGGAGTCCAGTCTGAATACGACCGGCCATTGCTCCATCACTAAGCGCTAGTCGGAGTTCATAGTCGCCGGGGGGCAACTCGAATTGAGTCTCATATCGGATCGGGACCCGGACCCGCTCTATCCCCGACATCTGCTTGGATACGACCCGCGAAGTCCAATCAGTGGTTGTGAAAAGCCGCGCCGTAGAGTAATCGGAACAGCAGCCCAAATCGCTGAAACGCATTACCTCGGTGTCATCATGACTACGAACGATTCCGAACACGCCGATGGAAGCCTGTAAGCTCCAGAATTCGTTTAAGTCCCACTCCCAATGCCGTCTTAACAAATCGCTGCGAAATTCAATCGACAACCACACTCGAGATTTTCCGTTGCCGAGATAGAAACTCCCGATCTGGAACGGCAGCGCAAGCTTTCCAGGTTTGGCCGACTCTGCCTGTCGCTCCAATTGCTTGCCGAAGCTGGTGCCGCCAAAGAGGTCGAAGGGGGTCTGTTGCACACAGTATTCAGGCCGGTAGTACACGACAGTGTAGGGCCGGTCAACTTTGAGTTTGATGTTGTGGCAGGACGCGCCTGCTGCGCCCTCGGGTGTAAATGCCAGGTTGTAGAAGTAGTGAAAATTCTCCGCCTCATCCACGTGCACGTTCTCTCCGGTCGGTAGAGGCAAATCCACGGAGCTCCATTTCGCGGCCGGTGTGAAAGAGAACTCGTTGTGAGCGCCGAGGTTGTCCCGAACGAGTACGTTGCTCCTCTCCAGATGGAAGCCCTCGATTTTTTGCTCGGCACCCTCGACAAACAAATGGAAATCGCTCGGCTTCAAGTCGTGGACCACCAAGCCCCAGCAGGCCTTGGGAAGGTACGGCCGTGCCAGGCTCAGGCCATAGAAGTGCTGTTGATCGGCGCGCATGCACTCCCTCTCCTCGTTCGAAAGGTTCAACATGTGTCTTTTATCTAATACTGCCGCTCGGACCACTACGAGTGTGGTGTTGACACGTATCGGAGATGGCTTCGCATCTTGGGAATAGACGCGCGGCACGAGAACGCTAAAGGCTGAAAGAGTCCAGATAAGTGCACGAGCAAGCCGAGTGGTTGTCATATCGAGTGGTGCCACTTGGGCCATATAACCCTGACAAAAGATGAAGATCACTATTGTTTGATGAGAGGCCGAAGACGCGCGACGTGCGGGCTCGAATAGTCCTCAAATACCTGGGTGCTTACAAGCTCATACAAGTCCTGGTGCTGAGGGAGCCTGACCTTCCTAGGAGGGTTGCCCAGTCGCTGCCTGAGAATTGACGCATAGAGACTTTCCCTGCGGTCGCACGTAGCTTCGTCTTTGTATTCTGTCAGTAACGAAATGGTCCGCTCGTCATCTGAATTACCTCGCTCTGCGATCCTGTAATAGTTAAGAACGTCGCCAGCCCGCTTGGCTTGTTCACGTGGGTACACCCAGTTATTGTCGAGATAGCCGAGCGTCGCATCGAACTGCCCAGGCTTGACTTTGATTAGTTCCACCGTCCAGACAGAATTGTCTCTGTCCGGGGGACCCTGAGCCACTCCATTCACCGTGAGCAGAGACACCAAGCAAAGGAATGCCAAAAGACGCCCATGCATGACGGCACCTCCACTGCCATTCTAAACGCACGTCAACAATAAGAGGACGTTTTGTTTTTAGTGCTGAAACCAGTTAAGGGCTACCGAGGGCGTTGAACGGTGAAGGTCGAATCGCCTCGTTGCCGGATTTCAGCGATAATCACGAGATTCTTGCCTCAACGAGGAGAAGTGCAGCCAGCGTGCACTCCGAGGGCTTGCCTATTCGACCATTTGCTCGATCCTTCGAGATTCCGGCGGGGTTGGAGGCAAGCCAGTTAGAGCAATTGCCATAAGAAACTTCGCCAGGCGCTCAGCAAGTGGATCCTGAGCCCAACCGATACACATCAAGCACTTTAAGACGCACCCGCGTTCTTTCCTCAGGGGCCGATAATAACTTGACCTTGTGCATTGGCTATAGGACCTCACCGGCTCCGCCAATGCAGGCATCGCAATATCTCATATGATGTGATATCATCGGCGATGTGAGAATTGTGGAGGACACCGACGTGATCGTGGCTGCAATGCGTAGCCCTGGCGGTGCATCGGCGGCAATTCTACGCGCAGCTCGAGAAGGCAGGGTAACATTGCTGGTCAGCGTCCCGCTGGCAATGGAGTATGAAGCAGTATGCTCAGAAGCCGAGCATCAGCTGGCAGCCGGGCTGAATGAGCGAGAAGTTGGAATATTCCTGGATGCCGTGTTGGCGATGGCGGAGCCGGTCAAAGCACACTTTCTGTGGCGGCCACAACTGCGGGATCCTGGTGATGAGATGGTGCTGGAAACAGCCGTCAATGGGCAGGCCGATGCGTTGGTTACATTCAACGTGCGGGACTTCGGGGATGCTCCTGAACGGTTCGGAATCGAAGTGATGATCCCACGTGAAGCCATCAGGAGGGTAAGAAGGTGACACAGACGATGACATACCCTTTGCGGTTGCCACGTTCTCTGAAAAGAGCGGTAGAGCGACAGAGCAAAGAAGACAGGACAAGCATAAATCAGTTCGTCGCGACGGCCGTAGCGGAAAAGCTCTCGGCTTTGCAAACGGCAGAATTTTTCGCTGATCGCAAGTCGCGCGCGGATTTCAAGGCTTTTGATAAACTCATGAAACGGCGCGGCGGAAGACCGCCACGTGCAGGCGATGAAATGCCGGGCGGCAAATCGAAGCCTGCCCGTCACGGTCGCGATAAGTGATAACGGGACGATTTGCTCGCGAACTCACAGAATACGCTAGAATCAAAAGCGGAGGAGTGGGTGAGCGGTTGAAACCGGCGGTCTTGAAAACCGTTAGGCCCGTGAGGGTCTCGGGGGTTCGAATCCCTCCTCCTCCGCCAGTTTCCTTTCACTGAATTCAAGCCTCAATCCTAGAACAACGCGAACGCACGCTGTTCACGTCTATCGGCCTTGATCTTTCCACCCTTCTCCATACATTCCCTATCTCTCGACCATTGGTGAACCCTAATCAAATTTCGCCGGCCTTCTAGAACCGGAACCCGCGAAATTCCGCCTCCCACGGGATTATCCTGAAGTGGTTTGACAATCCCCACGCCAGAGAGTATAAAAGTTGTGTAAGGCGAACAAAAAGCGAAT
>Ga0187782_10004410_pt1 | contig 10545 bp, 8 predicted proteins | sample 0715_SJ02_MP15_2_FD_132454 | JGI IMG/M metagenome (GOLD analysis project Ga0187782, IMG submission 132454) | Tropical peat soil microbial communities from peatlands in Department of Meta, Colombia - 0715_SJ02_MP15_20_MG | ecosystem: Environmental > Terrestrial > Soil > Wetlands > Peat | place...
CCAGGTCTCGCTGCGCTTGAATCAACGCCCAAGAAAGACCTTAGGATTCCAAACTCCTGCGAGTAGACTTCAAGCAAGTGTTGCGTCGACCGTCTGAGCCGGCAGCGGTTACCGGACAAGTTCAATGAATCCGGTAATAAACACGTCCGGTTGTCGACCATGCGTCCAAGTCGAATTCCGGTGGATGAGCCAGGTGGCTCCTCGAACGATGTCGGAAAGCGGGAACGGAAGCGAGTGCCTGGGCGCAATGACGCTTCCTGCGGCATCCCCCGGTCAATTCGTCAGGCCGCGAAGCCAGGCGCCGATTGCGTAGGCTACTGCAGCAGCGCCTCCGCCAATCGCAAACGTGGTCAGGCTCGAGTACCACCAGGCCCGAATGGACCATCGACTCTTGAGCGCGCCGATCAGGACGAACATCAAGCCCGTTACCGCACAGGCGGTCGAAAATGCGTTTTTCGAACCAGCGACGAACGGAATCAGCGGGACGAGTCCGCAAGCCAGAAAGGCCGAAAAGGTCGACGCAGCTGCGCGCCAGGGCGAGCGCACCGCAGCCGGCAGGCCGTATTCGTCGCGCAACATGATGCGCACCCACAGATCGTGGTCTGCCGTAACCGACGCCACACTTTGGTCGAGCAGGTCCTCGGGAATCCCGCGCGCCCGGAGAATCTCACGGACCTCCTCGCGCTCGCCCTCCGGGCACGTCTCGATATGACGGCGTTCCACGGCCTCGGCAAAGTGAAGTTCCTCGTCTTCCGAGCGCGTGGCTAGATAATCCCCTGCCGCCATCGCTAAGCCGTCCGCGAGCAAGCTGGCACTGCCAAGGATCAAAATGATGTGTGGCGACAGCCGCGCTCCGACGACTCCGGAGACGATTGCGAATGTCGTCACAATGCCGTCAATGCCGCCGTACACCCAGTCTCTCAGATAGCTCCGGGTGGGCCCGGCGGCGAGTCGTTGACGGATTGCCTCGTGCGTGTGCTCGTGTTCCATTCCGACCTCGAATCGGGTCGCTTCCTCAAAGCCGTTTGCCCCGTTAGACTAACCGCTCAAGTGGAAGCGGTAAACCACTTTCCCGCTCCGATCCCAGCAAATTCTGTGTGAACGCACTCGCCGGACGGGTCGAAGACGCAGGAAATTGTCTTGGATCATGGTGGCACGATGGAGCAGGTGCGCGTCTACTTCAGTAGAACTGGTTTCCCGCCAGACATTCCAGGTCTGCTGCACGCGGTTCAGCTGCTATTGTCTTTTGCAACGTGCCCGGGCGAAGAAACGGCAAAATTTCTGTGCTTCGATCTTAAAATAACGAGAGTCACTCATGCCGACCGACACGCACGCGCCGTTGCAAGCGCACCTGACCCTCGCACAGATTGCCCGCGAGCAACGCCTTCAGGTAATCGTGCGCAAAGGCCTGCCGCCCTTTCGGCAGACCGCGCTCGAACTCGCGAAGGCTCTTGACGGGGAGTCTCCGGATCTGAAGAAAGCCGGCAAGCTCATCTCCACAGACCCCACGCTCAGCTCCCAGGTGCTGCGCATGTGCAACTCGCCACTGCTCGGGCTGCACAGCCGCGTGATCAGCATCGACCACGCGGCTACCCTGCTTGGTCCGGAGCGCCTTCGCAGCCTCGCCCTCACGACTTCCATGGCAGACTTCGCCGGCAAGGCGCTGCCCGAGTCGCAAATGAGCGGATTCTGGCAGCATAGTTTCTTGACCGCGATGCTCTCGCAGTTCCTCGCGGAGCGTTGGAAGTATTTCGAGAAATATCAGGCTTACATCGCCGGACTGCTGCACGATATCGGGCAAGTCCCCGAGTGGATGCTTCTGAACGAAGGTCCTGGAGACGCCGATGTGGTGCCCTCCAATTGGCTCGACAATCCTGCCGTCGAGCGAGAATATTTCGCAATCGACCACTGCCAACTTGGAGGCATCATGGCTCGTTCCTGGGGGTTGATGCCGTCTTTCCTCGACGTGCTTGAGAATCACCACACACCCGACCTTGCGCAGCGCGATTCGGTGCTGGTTCGCCTCGTGGCTACGGCTGACAATTTTCTGTCGGCCAAGGACCCGACGCCGCCACTGGAGAAAGGCGAGTTGCCCGAACAGGTTCGTCAAGAGTTTTCGCAGCTCGGGCAGGGTCTTTTCGGAGAAAGTGAGTGGCCTCGCGTCGCGGAAGCGCTGGAACAGGAATACACGCGCGTACTACCGATCGCGAAGGCCGGCCTCGATAGTCTGTTCGGCCGGAGCAGGGGCAACGCGGAGCGTGGCTCGGATGGTGATGCGAGACCTGTCGCGCGGTTGGATCGTGATGCAGACCAGGGCTTTCGAGAAACCTCGCCACAGCCCAAACCCGCGCAAGCTCAGGCTCGCCCTCTGACCGTCCCACCTGGCTCCGCGCCTACGACGTTTCTCTCACGCTGCAAGAGCTTCTTCAGGCGTCTGTTTTCCTGAGAATCTTTCCTAATCGAGACTGAAACAAATCCACGTATGGGATTTGCGAAGGTTTTAGTGCAGCGCGTGATGAGACTGACAGTAAGTCTTGGCCTCTACTTCGCGGTCGGGTCCTTCTTTACGTCGTGATCCATAAACTCCAACCAGAACCCCTGCGGATCCGTGACGAAGAACATGCGCGTTGTGGGAGCGATGAAGACCGGCGCGTTTGACGGGCTCGTCGTGTGCAAATTCGCTGCCTTGACCCGGTCGATCATCACGTCGTCATCTTTCGCCATGAACAAGAAATGTGCGGCACCGGGATCCTGAAAGTGTGGCCGCTGAAAGTGCTTGTTGTGATTCTTGTATTCGACGATCTCCATCACGACCGGAGAGCCTGGGACCATCGCCTCAGCCAGCCGGAATTGATTGTGTATGCCGGTTAGGTCTTCATACGATTTGTCGCCCATTAGCGACGGACTGACCCAGAACTTGAAGTCGGGTCCGACCAGGCTTTGGTACATGCGGCAGGTCTTTTCGAGATCGTCGACCACCACGGTTACGCGTGCGCCGAGAACCTTGCTGTCGGGTGCGGCGGTTGTTGGAGGCGCAGGGGTTACTTCCATCAATTCGACCGGATAGCCATCGGGATCGCGCACGAAGACCGCGCGGATTTTGCCCGTAATGCCCGGCCAGCCGGAAAGTTCGACCGGACTTTCTCCGGTCGTGATGACGGGAAAGCGCTCGTCTTTGAGCAAGGCGAGGGTCTTGTCGAGGTCGGTGACGAAGAGTTTCAGGTACGAAGCGCCTGGATCGGTCAGTGAGGGATGAAACGGGCGCCTCTCAATTCCTTGGATTTCGATCGCTTCGATCGTCATCTCCGGACCGCCGGGCGCGGCGGCAGTGCCGGGAATCGGAAGAAGCGCGACGCGGCTGACCTGCTGGTAGGGATCCGGCACGCCCTGGACGAGCGATGCCACTTCCTGCAGGCCGCGATTCCTGCCAAATGGACGGGGCTGGTCGCGAGTGCCGCGAAGTTCGAGACCGATGAGGTCGTGATAGAAGTGCATGATGTCCTCAACGTCGGCGATCTGGCGGCCCAGGTGGCCGGGGCGCAGCGCGTCTCCGGAAGGCGCGATCCCCGACGGCGGCGCATCCAGCGTCGCCCGTGGCGTTTGCGCTGAGGCGACGGAAACACAGGACAGCAATGCCAGGTTGATTAGAACGAGTCCGCGTAGGTTTTTCCAAAGTGAATAGGACACTCGACGCTCTTCCATCTGAAGTGGAATCTCCGATTTGGATCGCATGCTCGTCGCGCATCATACGCTTGGCGCGCGCTCGCCACAACGAGTACGTGACACGCAAACAAGCGAGGGCGAAGTCGCGGCAGGCTGCCTGTGACCGCTGTGGCATAATAAAGCCGCGGCTGCGACGAGCAGCCGTTCGGTGAAATCCGTGACATTTCGACGCAAGATTCGGAGAAGGCTGCGCGCAGCGCACCGCAAGCTGCGCGAGGCACGGATGCTCGTCAAGGGGCTTGCGTCGACGCGGCATCCGCTGCTCGTTCACATCATTCCCATCCGGCGGTGCAATCTTTCCTGCACATACTGCAACGAATTCGATGACTTTTCGAAGCCGGTGCCGACTGAGGAGATGTTTCGACGGATCGATGCGCTCGGCGCGATGGGAACCGCCATCATCACGATCAGCGGCGGCGAGCCCCTGCTGCATCCCGATCTCGATGCGATCATCGCGCGCATCCGCAAGAACGGCATCATGGCCGGCCTGATTACCAACGGCTATCTGCTCGTCGCCGACCGCATCGAGTGCCTGAACCGCGCGGGGCTCGAATACCTGCAAATCAGCATCGATAACGTCCGGCCGGACGACGTCTCGAAAAAGAGCCTCAAAGTGCTCGACCAGAAACTCGCGCTGCTGGCCGAACATGCCGAATTCCAGGTGAACATCAATTCGGTGCTCGGCAGCGGCGTCGCGAATCCTGAAGACGCGCTCGCTGTGGCGCACCGCGCGCAAGAGCTTGGATTCACGTCCACGGTGGGCATCATTCACGACGGCAATGGGCAATTGCGTCCGCTCGGCGCGCGCGAGCGCGAGATCTTCGAAGAGATCATGTCGCTCGGGAAGCGCTCGTTTTCACGCGTCAACGGTTTTCAACACAACATCGCGGCCGGAGTTGAAAACGACTGGCGTTGCCGCGCCGGCTCGCGCTACCTCTACGTGTGCGAGGACGGCCTGGTGCACTACTGCTCGCAGCAACGCGGCTATCCCGGCATTCCGCTGGAGCAATACACGGCGGAACGTCGCCAGCGCGAGTTCCTCACCAAGAAAAGCTGCGCCCCGCGCTGCACCATCTCCTGCGTCCATCAAATTTCCAGCGTCGATCGGTGGCGGGCGCCGCAGAATCTCGAATCGGGTCCCTCCGCGCCTTCGGAGCCGCTCGTCCAGCTCACCGGACCCGCCGCTCGCAACTAGCGCTTCTTCCGTTTGAGCGATCTCAAGGGCCGGTGTATTCTTGCGCCGGGGAGATGCCGCAGGACCACAGGATTCGTTTTCTCGGGCCCCGAATCGACGTGCTATTCCAAACGGGAGATGTGTGACGTGATCGAACGATTGCGCCTAGAGGACCGATGAGCGCCACCGCGGAATACGTCCGGCCCATGCCGGAGATCAATCCGTGGCTCATTGCTGCGACCGTCATCTCGGCCACGTTCATGGAAGTGCTGGATACGAGCGTCGCGAATGTCTCGCTGCCGCATATCGCCGGCAGCCTCTCGGCGGGCGTGGACGAAAGCACCTGGGTCCTGACGTCCTACCTCGTTTCGAACGCCATCGTGCTGCCATTGACCGGCTGGTTTTCCACTCTGTTCGGCCGCAAGCGATTCTTCCTCGCCTGCGTTGTGATCTTTACGCTGAGCTCATTTTTGTGCGGAATGGCGCCGTCGCTGGGAGCGCTCGTTTTTTTTCGCGTAATTCAGGGAGCGGGCGGTGGAGGCATGCAGCCGATTTCCCAGGCGATTCTGGTCGATAGCTTTCCACGCGGCAGGCAGGGCATGGCGATGGCGATTTACGGAATGGGAGTCGTCGTCGCTCCCACGCTGGGACCTACGCTGGGCGGCTGGATCACGGACAACTATTCGTGGCGGTGGATTTTCTTGCTGAACGTGCCGGTCGGCATCATCTCCGTCCTTATGATTTCGCTACTGATCTCCGACCCGACGCACTTGGTGCGCAAGACGTTCAAGCAAGGCCTGGGCATCGATTTTCTGGGGCTGGGGCTGCTGAGCGTCGGTCTCGGATTCCTGCAAGTCATCCTGGACAAGGGAGAGCGCGACGACTGGTTCGGTTCGCCGTTCATTACGTGGGCGACGGTCGTTTGCGTCGTCGCGCTGATCGCGCTGGTGATTCGTGAGCTGACCGCACAAGATCCCGTGGTTGACGTCCACCTTTTCAAAGATCGCAACTTCGCCATTTCGACGTTCATGATGTACACGCTGGGCGTGGTTCTCTACGGCACGACGCTGCTCGTTCCCATTTGGCTCCAAACACTGATGGGCTACACAGCGATGGAAAGCGGCATGGTGTTGCTGCCGGGAGGGCTTGTTCTGCTGGCGATCCTGCCATTCGTCGGGGCGCTGCTGGATCGTTTCGAGCCGCGATGGATCGTCGCGACGGGGCTGCTGATCATGGCGACCGGCCTCTTCCAACTCTCGCATCTCAACCTGAACGCAGGGACACGCGCGCCTGTGACCGATTGGATTATTTCCCGGATGGGCACCGCGTTCTTGTTCGTGCCGATCAACGTGATGGCATTCTATTTCGTCCCGCGCGGAAAGATGAATAACGCCTCGGGATTGATCAATCTGGCGCGAAACATTGGCGCAAGCACGGGCATCTCTTTTGTGACGACGATGCTCGATCGCCGCGCGCAGTTTCATCAGAACGTCCTCATGGAAAACTTGCAGCCCGGAAACCATCACTATCAAGCCGCCCTGCACCATTTGACCGGTATCTTGGCCGCGCGCGGAGCGGACGTGGCTCATGCCCTAACGCAGGCGCAGGCCCTCGTGTACGGGGAGATGCAGCGCCAGGCCACGATGCTTGCGTTCGTGGACGATTTCCGGATCAATGGCACAATTTGCGTGTGCGTCTTGCCGCTACTATTTCTGATGAGAGGGAAAACCCGCTAGGGCGCGGGGCCTAAGCCTGCCGCTGCACGAGGATCTTCAGAAATGAGCCGCTGCGAAGCTCCGCGGATGAAAGCGTGGTGATCCGCTCGACTTCTTCCGCCGTCAGCGCGCCGCAGTTGATGGCTTGCGCAAAATAGTTGAGCAGGCCTTGCGCCATCGCCGCATCGTCGAAAACTTGCCCCACGCGCGTGGCCTGCGCGGCCTTCTCGATGAAGTTGCGGAGGCGCTCCGCCGAGGAATCGAGATTCTCCAAAAAGAAGGAATAGACAGCCGCGTATCGGGCGGGAAGCTGCGCGGGATGCAGATCCCAACCCTGATAGTAGCCGTTGGCGAGCGACCGGCGGACATTTTCGTAGTGAATCTTCCATCCGCGATGCACTGCCGCACGATTTTCGTCTGCTTGCCGCGCGCTCAGGTCCGGGCCATTCTTGGCGGCGCGGTGGCGAGGGATCGGCATGATGTTGGTGGGGCCGTCAGCGATGCGAATGCCAGTCCCCGCGAGCGCCACCTGCATGACTCCCCGCGCGAAATCCGAGGCGAAATGCGCGATCGGCTGATAGGTCGCGGAGATACCAAGCGACGCCGTGTAATCGTAGGGTCCGAAGTGAATGGCAGCGCAGCGGCCTCGCGCGGCGCCCACCAGTGCGAGCAGATTGGCCTCGCCTCGTTCATTGAGGATGGCGCGCGGCGTCTCGACCATCAACTCGATGCGCAGCGCGCCGGGCTCGAAATCGAGCATCGGTTCCAGGCGCGAGCAGATGTCGGCGAGCGCCGCGACTTCATCCGGCAGCGCGACCTTGGGCAGAGTGACGTAAAAGTGCTTGGGCAGTTCGCCGCGCGATTTTGCTGCCAGTTCCGTGAGAAAAATATCCAGCGTGCGAATGCTCCGCCCACGCAACTCTTCGTTGAGGGGCTTGATGCGGATGCCGAAAAATGGAGGCAATTCGCCCGCGTTCATCCCGGCGCTCACTTCGCCGGCCGCTGAAACCGCGTGGCCATCTTCTTCCGCGTCCGGGCGATTGCCGTATCCATCCTCGAAATCGATCCGGAGATCCTCGACCGGCTCGCGGCGGAGTTTTTCTCGAATTCGCCGATAGACCGTGTGGGCGAACCACGCAGCGGGGTTCTCTCGCCGCGCTGCTTCCGGGTCGGCTTCGATCGACTTGGCCAGGGACGCGGTTGCGTCGGGCAAATCGGGCAAGCTGCTTGCGCCGGGCAGGCCGATCGCCCTAGCGAACGCAGCGAAATCAGGCCCGTAGTCGTCGAGCGATTTCAGCGCCAACTCCCCCAGCTTTCGCGCCGTGCCGGCGCGAAAGAGGTGCGCTCCGCCGTACACAACGTGAATGGGTTGGCGGTCGCCCGGCGGGCCGGGATATCGGCGCTGCAGGGATTTGTGCGCCTGTTCGAGCCGCGTCGCGACTTCCTGCAGCGATTCCGGCGTCAAAGTTCGTTTCATGAACTCTCGCGCAGTCCTTCCCGTCTCCGGGCTGGAATCAAGAGTCGGCCGTGATTCCCGGTTGTCCGAATGGACCGGACAGGATACATTTGTTTGCCCGCGCTGCGGAAGTTATCGGCCAAACTTGCTGCTGACCAACCGGGCGCAGGTGTTTCCGCATCTCCCACCATGCGGGTGCTCATCGGCTGTTGGGCACAACGGACCCAAAGCGATGCTTGGGAAGATCTTGATCGTTGACGACGAGGCTGCGTCGCGTCTGGCGCTCGTGACATTGTTGCGCCGCGAGGGCTTCGAAGTGAGTGAAGCCAGCGATGGCGCGTCGGCGCTGGCCCATTGCGCCGCGTTTCGTCCGGATCTGATTCTCCTCGACATCATGATGCCTGGGGTGACCGGCTTCGAAGTTTGCCGGCAGGTGAAAGCGGCTCCGGAGACACGGCTTACGCCGGTCGTTCTCATCACCGGACTGAGCGCCACCGAGGACCGCATCCAGGGGATCAATGCGGGCGCGGACGATTTCCTCAGCAAGCCGATCGACTTCAACGAGCTGCTTGCCCGCACTCGCTCCCTGCTGCGCCTGAAACAATTCACGGACGAGCTTGAGAACGCCGAAGTCGTGTTGTTCAGCCTAGCGGAAAGCATTGAGGCGCGTGATCCCTACACGCGCGGGCATTGCGAGCGCCTCGCAGAAATGTCGTCACGCCTCGGCGGGCGTCTCGGTTTGCCGGAAGAGGAGATCAAGGCGCTGCGCTGGGCCGGAATCGTGCACGATATCGGCAAGGTGGCAGTGCCGGACGCGATCCTGTTGAAGCCCGGACCGCTTTCGGCGGACGAGATTGAAGTCATGCGCAAGCATCCGGTGGTCGGCGAACGCATCTGCGCGCCGCTTAGGGCTTTTCGCCCGGTCCTGCCGATCATCCGCCACCATCATGAGCGACACGACGGCTCAGGCTACCCTGACGGCCTGCGCGGGTCGGAGATTCCTGTGACGGCAGCGATTCTGCAGCTCGCGGATGTCTACGACGCACTCACAACCGATCGGCCGTACCGCAAGGCGTCCCCGTCGGAAGTCGCACTCAAGATCATGCACGAGGAGTGCGCGCGCGGTTGGTGGAATCGCGAACTGCTCGACGCCTTCACCGCCATGCTCGGCAACGGGCATCCCGGCACACCGCCCAAGACCTTGGGGAAAGCAGCGTCGTAGAATGCGGCGTGCGCGTCTCAGGATTTCTTGACGCGTTCTTCGCCCGCGTAAATCACGAACCGCCTGCCGCGCAGGAAGCCGATGAGCGTGAGTCTCAATTCGCGCGCCAGTTGGACCGCCAGGCTCGACGGCGCTGAGACCGACGCAACGACCGGCAAACCTGCCACGATCGCCTTTTGCACGATCTCGAATCCGCCCCGCCCGCTCACGAGCAGCACGGCATCACTAAGGGGCACGCGATTTTCCAGCAGCGCCCACCCGATGACTTTATCCACCGCGTTGTGACGGCCGATGTCCTCCCGCAAAACGAGCAATTTTCCTTTCGCGTCGAAAAGAGCGGCGGCATGAAGGCCGCCCGTGCGCCCGAAAACAGCCTGCGACGCGCGCAACGCGTCCGGCAACCGCACCAGCACTTCAGGATCGAGACGGAACTCGGGGTTGGGCGGTTCTAGCGCCCGCGCGCGGACTGCATCAATCGACGCCTTCCCGCAAATGCCGCAGCTAGACGCCGCAAAGAAGTGCCGCTTCATCTTCTCGAAGTCAGGAGCTGATTCGGGCGCCAGGAGAGCACCCACCACATTGCCCCGGTTCGGCTCGCCGTCCTGAACCACAGCATCGAGAGATACGATTTGAGCGCGCTTGGTGACAATGCCTTCGGTGAAAAGAAAGCCAGCCGCGAGTTCGAGGTCGTGCCCCGGCGTTCGCATGGTCACGCTCAACGGCTCGTCTCCGACGCGGATTTCGAGAGGTTCCTCAGCGGCGAGGTAATCCTCTTTGCGGACGACCTTCCCGTCGTCCCATTCGGAAACTTGTGTCAGATCAAGGCTGCGCGGTTTGCGGGCCAACCGGATGTCTCCCAGCGCGCGATTCAGCGCGAGCCTGAGGCGCTGAGGCTACAGGATACATCGGGCATGTTGCTTACAGGGCCGCTAAAAACGAACTGGCTCGTCCCGGAGGATTGCGGGACGAGCCAGGGGGGCGTTGCTTGGTGTGAGGGACTGCGGAGGATCCTTTTCGCCTCCTTACTCGGGTTGATTTGGGAGCACGACACCCGTGGCCGGATCAAGAATCAGCTTGGGTGCGTGAGGTTGGTCGCCGAAGTCGAACAAACCGTTCAGCCTGCCGGCTTTCACATCCGACGAGTTCCCACCGATAGTGCCGAGCTGCCAGTTTTCCTCGATGAAGCGAAGGATCGACGACTGGTCAACGACTCTGTTGTCGACGTAATTCTGCTTCGCCCAGGACGAAATTACGA
>Ga0187782_10004411_pt1 | contig 10543 bp, 7 predicted proteins | sample 0715_SJ02_MP15_2_FD_132454 | JGI IMG/M metagenome (GOLD analysis project Ga0187782, IMG submission 132454) | Tropical peat soil microbial communities from peatlands in Department of Meta, Colombia - 0715_SJ02_MP15_20_MG | ecosystem: Environmental > Terrestrial > Soil > Wetlands > Peat | place...
CTGCGTTCTTCACAGTGCACACGATTCTGACTTGATCTCCAGGCCGGTAGAGGGTTCGCGAATGGTCCACGGTGATGAAGGGCGAAAGCTGCCCCGGCGCGTAAAAATGCCGATAGTTTTCGAAATCGATATCCGAGTTGTAGGGATGCGTGAAATCCCTGCTGTAAGGGATGGGAAGTTCATGGTCCCATGGCCGCACGATCGCGTAGGTCGTAAACCTCATGTCATACAGGATAGTGTGATCGGCGTTCCAGACCGCCACGGTGTAGTCATCCACTTCCGGCGGCGGCGTTTTCTCGTGCCGCTCAGGCAGGCCGGATCCCATCACCTCCTTCTGCTTGCCTTGCAGGAAAGCGGCCTCGCCTGCTTTCATCATGGGAATCGTCACGGACCCGCGGGCCGGCAGCCGCACGTGGTCCCGCATCACCTTCAGCGCGAGGTCAGGGTTGCCGCCGGCGTCCGCCGAGTAGAGCGCGATCCAGGGATAATTCGCATTCGAGAACTCGACGCTGAGGTTTTCGAGCGCATTGTCGGTCAGGTTTTCGAGCGTCAACCCGCATTCGAGCGGTTCGCCGACCGTATAGAAGGTCTTGTCCAGGCTCAGATGCGCAATCTGAACCAGCTTTCTATATGCGGCAAAAGGCCGCAAAGGCTGAAGCGCGACCGTGCGGCGCGTGGTGCGGTCCTGCACGCGCACGGTCACGGTGTAAAGTCCCGTGGGAGCATCTGCGGGGATAGGCCATCCGATTTCGTAGTCAACCTCCCCCGGCCGCGACTCGGCCGCCCGGTCCATCTCGACGCTGGTTGTGGAAGTCGTGCCGACGTACTGAATCTCCGCAAATACGTTGTAACGGTGCGGGTCCGCGCTGATGCCTTTCACCGCCGCGCGAATGGTGGCCGGGGAGCCAATGTTGAAACCGCTGTCGGCCGGAGCGCCCTCGACAGAAATCTCAGCCGGCCGCGCCAGGCTCCAGGTTGAAAGAAGTGCAGACACGAATGCCAGCCAAAGCAAATTGCGTGAGTGCATGTTTCTATCTGTCCTCCGCATGAATCTCGTCCGTTACTCGAGTCAGAATGGCCCATCGGGCAAAAGGACAAGTTCTTCGAGATGACCGCGCCGAAGTGGACGATCTGCTAGTCTCCTGTCCGAGTCTTTCATGACCTAAGTGGCGGCGACTCGGTCGCGTGCCGCAAGCCGCGCTGACGTTCTGACGATTTCCTTAAGCCCCAACGGGGCGCTCTAACAAAGCCCAGGCCAACGGCCTCGGTGGGGATTTACAGCATCGCAACTGTCCAGCCCTGAAGGGGCGTGACAGGCCCCTCCGCCCTTTCAGGGCTAGCTGCGAGGGGAGGTTCTTGTCTACCTCCAGACCCAGGCCGTTGGCCTGGACTTTGTTAGCTCGCCCCGTTGGGGCTCGAGTCATCGCCCACGAAGGATGACGTACGCACGATCTCTCCAAGGCCTGACATATTTCACAAATTTGTGTGACCTAGCGTCTTGCCCATGCTCCGGCTCAAGTATCGGCGCGGCGCTCGCAACGTACTCGACGAAAACCACAGAATCGCCTGTTGCGTCACTACTCGATCCTGTCACGCTTCGCGATATTATGCCGCGCGCAGAGCAACTGGACGTTTTGCGCCACGAGTGAAGATCCTCCTTTTGAATAAGGAAGAACGTGGTCAAAATGCAAGTTGTCAGTCCGGCCACATTTCACGCATCGGCCTTTGTCCCGCTTCCACACTTCCACCTTTACTGCCGTAGGAATGACTCGAGTAACGTTCAAATCTGTGGATCTCGTGTCCGTGCTGAAATCTGGAGTCTGAATCAGCTCCAATCTGAATTTGATGACCTTCCGCCCGCCGCTCGGTTCCTGCCATGCGTCCACGAGCTTAAATAGCCCCGCATACGCCCAGATCCCGGTCTTGATCTTGTCATACACTCTCACAAGCTCGGCTGGCCCAAGACCCACTGCGTACTTGCGTGCGGCTTCGACAAACAAACCGTTCTGCGTCGGTTTGTGGCTTGGCGTAAACAAAGGTTGATCCTGAGTCTTCGGGTCAGGGCCTGCCTTGCTTCGTGGAACATCGTGCCCTTCGTAAATTAGGACTTTCCCGTCGTCCTCCGTTCGGTCTGCATAAGGCGCACCGGGTCGTACACTCATTAAGACGACACTGTACCGCCTCCCGAGGCGGAAGTTCATACCGCGTTGGAGACTCACGCCTTCAGCCCGACACGCATCTAGGTAGGGGACAATGTCGCCAGGTTGAAACATCGCATCCATGTATAACAGAACTTCAGGTCTAAGTTAAGGGGGTGTCTACTCTCTTCCGAGGAATTCTCGTCGCTTCCGCGGTTTTGTTGGCTTACCGGGCTCGAGCGAGCGCGCCAATTGGACGGCCTCGAAGCCGAAGCGTTCGCGCAGCTTATCGGCGGCTTTGAGGACTTTATCGAGTTTGTCGTGCTGCGGCGCCTCGAGCAGGCTGCGCTGGAATACGGAGCGCTCGAGGCTCGAGGCGCGCACGCCCACCAGGCGGACTTTCCTCTTGCGGTCGTAATTGCTTTCAAAGAGGCGCAGCACGTTCTCGAAGATGACCGAGTCGAGGTTGGTCGGCTCGTCGATGGTCGCGTCGCGAGTGAGCGTCTGAAATGGCGCGTAGCGAAGCTTCAACCCCAAGGTATGTGCGAACAGGCCGTGGTCGCGCAAGCGCCGCGCCACAAGCTGGGCCAGGTAGGAAATGGTGCGCTCCAGTTCCTCGAGGTCGTCGATGTCGTGATCGAAGGTGGTCTCGTGGCTGATCGATTTGGGTTCTTCCGAGTAAGCGTAGGCTTCAATGTCGCGCCCGCAGGACTTGGTGTAAAGCCACTCACCGAATTTGCCGAATCGCGCCCGCAGCTTTTCTTCGCCCATCTGTTGCAGGTCGCCGATCGCGGTGATGCCCAGGGAAAGCAGTTCCGGCTCCGTCACCTTGCCGATGCCCGGCATGCGGCGAATGGGCAGAGGAGCTAGAAATGTGGCCTCGCAGCCGGGGAAAACGTAGAGCAGGCCGTGGGGCTTGGCCTGGTCGGAGGCGATCTTCGAGACCAGGTGGGAAGTGGAAAGGCCCACCGAGCAGTTGAGGCCGGTGCGCTGCTGCACGGTGCGAATCAGCTTGTCGGCCGCCCGGAAGGCCGAGCCGTGCAGGCGCTCGCAACCGGTGAGGTCGAGATAGGCTTCATCGATGGACATCATCTCGACTACCGGCGTGAATTCGCCAAAGATCTGGTAGAGCTTGTGGGAATACTCGCCGTACTTGCGGTGATGGCCGCGCAGAAAGATGGCGTGCGGGCAGAGTTGCTTGGCCGTGCGGATAGGCATGGCGGAGTGCACGCCGAACTTGCGCGCCTCATAGCTGGCCGCCGCCACCACACCCCGCCCGTCTGGGTCCGCACCCACAATGACGGCTTTCCCCTTTAGCGACGGATCCTCGAGCTCCTCGACGGAGACGAAGAAAGCATCCATGTCTACGTGCAAGATTTGAGTTAGCATCAAAAGGGGGCTAGGGGCTAGGGACTAGGGACTAGCTTGCCTTTCTCCCTTCTTTGTTTCGCCATCGATAGAAGCGGGGCGATGTCCCACGTTAACTCCCCTCTCGCTCTAAAGATGTTATCAGACCATGGAGCATGCGTCCGACTTCGCCTGCCAACTGCATGATGTCCTCCGCAGACTGCGGTGAAACAAACCCGAGGCGACAAGACAAATCGATCTGTGTCTCGAGCTCCGATTGCGAACCCAGAGCTATTGAGAGGTGGTTCAAGTGCGCATGACGACTCCGACGGCTGTGCCCTTCGGCAATGTTTGACGGAATCGAAACGGCAGCCCGGCGAATTTGTGCCGACAAGCCGTAGACCTCCCGGTTGGGGAATCCATTGGTAAATTCATAGGATTTTCGGGCGGGCTCCATCGCCTTTCGCCAGACTCCCAAATCACGTTAAGACCTAATTCTCTGAGTGTTTTCTTCCACGATGCGTAACCAGTCCCTAGCCCTAATCCTAAATGCCTGGCCCCCAGTCCCTAGCCCCTAGCCCCTGCTTTTCGGGCGCTGACCACCCGCGGAATGCCCGCCAGATCGGGCACGACTTCGATTTCCGTCCAGCCTGGGCCGAGCAGGGCCACCACTGCGTCGCGCATGTTATAGCCGATTTCTACAACAACGAAGCCTCCGGGCTTAAGAACATCGAGCGCTTGCGGAAACAGGCGAGCATACAGTTCGGTGCCCTGTTCGAGGTTGCCCCAAGCGATGCGCGGCTCGAATTGCCGCACTTCCCGCTGCACCATGTCGATGTCCTGCTTGCCTACGTAAGGCGGATTCGAGACCACAAAATCGATTGTGCCCAGAAAGTCCTTATCGAGGAGTCGAGCGAGGAGGTCGCTCGCGAGAAACTTGACGCGTTCCGGCATCCTCAAGCGCACGGCGTTTCGCGACGCCACCACCAGCGCCAGCCGTGAAATGTCGGCTCCGAAAAGGATGGCGCGGGGCAGCTCCGACGCCAGGGCCAAAGCGATGCAGCCCGAGCCGGTGCCCACGTCCACGATGCGCAGCCGGGAGTCCTTGGGCGCTCCGCTCCGGCGCGCCAGTTCGAGCACTCGTTCCACGGCATGTTCGGTTTCGGGGCGGGGAATCAGGACATCCGGATTGACCTCGAAATCGAGCCCCCAGAATTCCTGGTGGCCGGTGATGTACTGCGTCGGCTTGCCAGTGCTGCGCTCGTCAATCAGGAGAAGGTAGCGCTCGGCCTTCTGCGGCGAAAGCTCCCTCTCCGCGTTGGAGTGCAGCGCTGCGCGATCGCACTGCAGGACGTGCATCAGCAACAGTTCCGCCGCCAGTTGCGCAGAAGGGACCTGATGATGGAGGAGCGTCTCGAGACCGGTTTTGAGAGCGTCGCGAAGCCGCATGGGAGAGAAGGAAGTTGTCAGTTCTCAGTCGTCAGTAGTCAGTTCGGGATACGGCAACTTGCCGCCGTGGTCCCTGGCCCGCGTTCGACCCGAGTGTCTCTGACTGACGACTGACAACTGACGACCGACAACTGTTAGTCACGCGGCCGCATCGTTCCGTTTCAACTTTTCGGCCTGAAAATACGCCATCAGCGCGCTGATAATGTCGTCAATCTTTCCGTCCATGATACGGTCAAGCTGATGAATCGTCAGACCGATGCGGTGGTCCGTGAGGCGGTTCTGCGGAAAGTTGTAGGTTCGGATCTTCTCGCTTCGATCACCGCTGCCGACCATCGAGCGGCGCTCTTCCGTGATCTGTTTCTGCTGTTCCTGGAGCTTCATTTCGTAGAGCCGCGAGCGCAGCACACGCAGCCCTTTGGCGCGGTTCTTGATTTGCGACTTCTCATCCTGGCAGGAAACCACCAGGCCGGTGGGCAGGTGCGTGATGCGCACCGCGGAGTAAGTGGTATTCACCGACTGGCCGCCGGGCCCGGAAGAGCAGAAGGTATCGATGCGAATGTCCTTGGGGTCGATCTGGATTTCCACTTCGTCGGCTTCCGGCAGCACCGCCACGGTGATGGCCGAGGTGTGAATGCGCCCCTGCTGCTCGGTGGCCGGGACGCGCTGCACGCGGTGCACGCCGCTTTCGTACTTGAGCTTGCTATAAACCCTGTGCCCTTCGATCAGGGCAACCACTTCCTTCATCCCGCCGATGCCGGAGAGGCTCGTGGAGAGCACTTCCACTCGCCACTTCTGCGATTCCGCGTAGCGGTCGTACATGCGGAAGACTTCCTGCGCGAACAGCGTGGCCTCATCGCCGCCCGTGCCCGCGCGGATTTCGAGGATCACATTCTTTTCATCGTTGGGATCTTTGGGAAGCAGCAGAACCTTGAGTTCCTCCTCCACCTTCGACTGCCGCGATTCCAGGGCGACGACTTCTTCATGCGCCAAGGCTTTCATCTCGGCATCGCTCGAGGCATCCGCCAGCAGCGCCTTGGTCTCTTCCAGGCTCTTTCGGAGGCTTTTCCACTCGCGATATTTCTCCACAACCTCCGTGAGTTCCGAATGCGCCTTGGCGGTCTTCTGGTAAAGCGCCTGGTCCCCCAACACGGCGGGGTCTCCAAGCTGCGCCGTCAACTGGTCGTACTTTCGTTCAATCTCTGCAACTTTATCGAGGAAATCCATTGTTCACCAAGAGAAGTCGTCAGTTGTCAGTCGTCAGTTGTCAGTTGAAGTGACGGGGTGGGAGCTGCGAAAAACGCCGGGGTACGACGCGACCCCAAACGCGGCTTAGGCACCGGACAACGGACCACTGACTGCTGTCGACTGACAACTTTACGCCACCACCAACTCGCCTCCGCGCGCCTTCTCGAGCTCCATAGCGGATTCGATGGCCTTGATGGCAGTTTCGAGCTGGCGGTCGTCCGGCTCGCGCGTGGTCACCCGCTGCAGCCACAGGCCCGGCCGCGCCGCCCACCGCCAGAGTTTCCCCTGCGATCTGGCCGCATAGCGGATGAATTCGTAGGAGACGCCCGCAATCACCGGCAGCAGCGCCAGTCGCCCCACGAATCGCATGGTGAAGCTGCGGAAGGGCAAGAACATGTAAAGCACCATGGCGATGGCCATGACCACCAGCAAAAAGCTGGTCCCACATCGCGGGTGGAAGCGGGTGCAAGCCCGCGCCGTCTCGACATTGATGTCCCCCCGCTTTTCGAACGCCCACACCACCTTGTGTTCGGCCCCGTGATACTCGAAGATCCGCCGGATTTCCTTCCACTGCGAGATGAAAAAGAGGAATCCCAGAAACAGCACCATCCGAATGGTTCCATCCAGCAGGTTGAAAATCACCAGGTTGCCGGTCGCGGGGTAGCGCCGGCTGATCATCGTGGCCAGTGAGAGCGGGATGTACTTGTAGAAAAACACGAAGAAGCCCAGCGAAAGCGCCAGGTTCGCCGCCAGGAGCCAATTGCTCAGCTCGGCTTTCTTTTCCGGCTGGGCGGGCTTTCCCGGTTCTTCGATCGCCTGCTCGGCGGAATAACGTAGCGCCCGGATGCCCAGCACCATCGCCTGGCCAAGCGTTCCCAGCCCGCGCAGCAGCGGATACTTCAGCCACGGGTGTTTTTCAGAGGGCTTTTCGAGATAGTCCTTGGCCACCGCAATCGCGCCGCCCGGCTGACGCACCGCCACCGCATAACTGTGCGGGGAGCGCATCATGACGCCTTCGATCACCGCCTGGCCGCCCATCAGCGCCTCTTCCGGCGCCTGGAGAAGCGGCAGCGCCACCAAACGGAAGAGGTAGCGAAACCCAGCACTCGCGCCCGTCAAAAACAGTTTCATAATCCTTCCGGCTCCTCGCCCCGCCGCGTCTTCCACCATCCAGAACCCTAGTGTGGAGGCTGGTCCAATCTTCGGAGAAGCGCTCTCGAAGCGCAGCAGGCCGCTGAGCAATTAGATGCACGCGAGCGAGCCATGGCTCAGCATAGCCGACACGGATGGGGGTGTCAATGCGCGGCGAGGCATCCACACTGCCCCATCCGTACCGTACTGATTTGCACGGGAACGCGGGCTTCCGGCCGGCACTGGAGCCGCCCAGATTGCGCTACGCCCAAAATACGGCAGCACCATTACATCCGTGCATCCGTGCGGTTGACAGGCCATCTCGAAAGAGGCTAGACTAGCTTTTACTGGACAGGTTAAAGATTCGCGCTTGAACTTCCGAAGGTACTAGTGTCTAATGCTGAACCGTCTAGTGAGTAAGATTTTGGCTGTAAGGTCAGCGCTACGGCGGGATGCTTCACTGCATCTTAATGAATGGGAATCTGTTGACGGAAAGATAGTATATGAAAGTTATGGTTCAAGCCGAATTTAAGCTCTTCGGTGTGATGAAGCGGCAGGGCGACTGGTATGTTGCCCACTGTCCCCCTCTTGACCTTACCACTCAGGGAAGAACCACATCGGAGGCCAAGAAGAACCTGATAGAAGCTTCGGAACTATTCCTTGTTAGTTGTCTGGAGCGAGGAACGCTGGATCAAGCGTTGAAAGAGTTAGGCTTTGTACCTCTGAAGGCTCAGCCTCTCAATATCGCCAACGCATTCCCGATTGCTATTCCCGTTCCATTCGGGTTTGAGAAGAGCTTGCCGTGCCGCGTTTGACTCCCCTGCCCTGGGAGAAGATCGCCTGTGTATTTGGCAAGCTCGGCTATCGATTGGCTGGGTAAAAAGGAAGCCACATCAAACTCGAAAAACCCGGCGTAGCACGCCCTCTGATTATTCCCCGTTACCACGAAGTTGGCATTGACATCATCCACAACCTGATTCGGACAGCCGGCATTAACCGTCAAGCCTTTCTCGAACTTTTAGAACTCTGCTAATTGCGGTGTGCGCCCTTCTTCAGTCTCCAAGCCACAAGACCCCACTACCAGCTCGTGCTTTCGATTGACACCCAGGACGGCAATACCTTACGATAAGGGCAGGTGCAGGGCTGCGCCGCTCATTGCGAGAGCTTCGAGGGAGCCGCGTTTATGTTCAGGCTCGATGCTGATAAGAAAGTTCATTTCTGCGACGGCGTCACGCGCCGCGATTTTCTTCACGCCGGGACAATCGCTTTCCTGGGATTAACCATGCCCGAGTTCTTCAGCCTGAAGGCTCGGGGCGCGGTGAAATCCGACAAGGACATCAATTGCATCCAGCTCATGCTGGTGGGCGGCCCCAGCCAGCTTGACACCTGGGACATGAAGCCGAACGCTCCCGCCGAAATTCGCGGGCCCTACAAGCCCATCAAAACCAACGTGCCGGGAATCGAGATTTCAGAGATCTTTCCTCGCATGGCCAAGCACGCCGATAAATTCGCCCTGCTGCGCTCGGTCTATCACACTGCCGCGGCGGTGCACGACACGGGCTGCCAGATGATGCAGACGGGGCGCCTCTTCCAAGGCGGCCTGGAATCGCCCAACTACGGCTGCGTGCTGCGGCTCGAGAAGGGCGCGAAGGGCGACATGCCGCCCAACGTTTTGATTCCCTTTATGATCGGCGCCTTGGGCGGAAACCTGCCGCACGGCGATACGGCCGGATTCCTGGGCAAGGCCTACGACCCCTTCGTGTTGAACGCCGATCCTGCCGATCCGAAATTCAAAGTGCCCGACATGCTTCCGCCGGATTACATTTCCGCCGTGCGCGTGGACCGGCGCCGCGATTGGCGACAGGTGATCGATCAATCGGTGAGCTACTTCGAGACGAGCGATCAGGACGCGAAGCTGATGGACTCGACGTTCCATCAAGCTTACACGCTCATGACCTCGACCACGGCGCGCGAAGCTTTCGACCTGGGGCAGGAGCCTGAGGAGGTCCGCAAGCGTTATGGCGTGAACCGCTTTGGCCTGGGGTGCCTGCTCGCCCGCAGGCTGGTGGAGCGCGGCGTCCGCTTCGTGACCGTAAACATGTTCGAGACAGTCTTCAACGAAATCACCTGGGACATTCATGGCTCGGCGCCCTTCAGCCCCATCAGTTGCTACCGCGATCAGATTGGCCCGATGTTCGACAACGCCTATAGCTCTCTGCTCGAGGACTTGAGCGACCGCGGATTGCTCGACGCCACCCTGGTCCTGGCCACCGGTGAGTTCGGGCGCACCCCGCGCATCAATCCGGCGGGCGGGCGCGACCACTGGCCGCAGTGCTGGACCGTCGTGCTGGCCGGCGGCGGCATCAAGGGCGGCCAGATCGTGGGTTCCTCGGATACGATCGGCGGCGCGCCCAAGGACCGCGCCGTGATGCCGGCTCACGTCGCAGCCACTGTCTACACCGCGCTCGGCATCCCGCTCGACTTCATCATGAAGACGCCGCAGGGCCGGGAGGTTCGGGTGGTCGATCACGGCTTCGATCCGATCACGGAATTGCTTTCGTAGGGTAGCGCAGACCTGCTTTTCAAGGTCTGCGGTTTTTTCGCGGATGGCCCAACCAAAAGCCGCAGGGCCGAAAAACCAGGGGTGGCGCATACATGCCACGCTACGGCACGTCTGCGCCACCCGTCCAACCAAAAGCCGCAGACCTTGAACGGCAGGTCTGCGCTACGCGGCTCCAAACAGGGTTTAATCAGATGTCTCGGCTTTTGAAGATTTCGTCGGTTGTTATAGCGTTGCTGGCAGTTACATGGAAATGCGTCCTACTCTCACAAACAAACCAACCCCCGAACGACCAATATCATCAGACGCAGCCAGACAACACGAAGACCACTACTCCCGCGGCCATGGGCGATAAAGTCCTGCATCCTGTCGCCGCGCATTCGACGTTCAAGGGCGTCGCCCTCAGCAAGCTCGAAGTTCTTCCAAGCTCGATTTCGATCGTCGGCCCACGCTACACCCAGCAACTGATCGTAGAGGCGACGTTCGTGGACGGGCACGAGGAGGATGTGACGGCCGAGGCTCAGATCGCGTCATCCGATCCGAAGATCGTACGCGTGGATAACGACGGGCTGGTTTGGCCGCAGTCCGACGGGCAGACCACGCTCGCGGCCTCGTTTCGCGGCCAACACGCCACCGCCAGCGCCGAAGTTTCAAATTTCAGCGCGCCGTTCCA
>Ga0187782_10004412_pt1 | contig 10541 bp, 12 predicted proteins | sample 0715_SJ02_MP15_2_FD_132454 | JGI IMG/M metagenome (GOLD analysis project Ga0187782, IMG submission 132454) | Tropical peat soil microbial communities from peatlands in Department of Meta, Colombia - 0715_SJ02_MP15_20_MG | ecosystem: Environmental > Terrestrial > Soil > Wetlands > Peat | place...
AGCTTCGGCTCCGCCGCCATGGCGCGCGCCAGTTCAAGCTTGCGCATCTCGACCTGGGTGAGATCGCGCGGCAGCCGCCGCGCTTTGCCGTCGAGTCCCACCTCGCGCAAGAGGTCGATGCACCGCGTTTCGACGTCGTGGGCGGCGCGGTGCGTGCCGCGCGTTGTGACGGTATAGATGAGCGGAATGCGCACGTTGTCGACGAGGCTGAGGCTGGCGAACGGCCGCGGCAGCTGAAAGGTGCGGGAAAGGCCGAGATGCGTGCGTCGGTGCGCGGTCGCCCCGTCAAGCTTGCGCCCGTCGAAACGCACCGAACCGGCCTCGTTCTGCAAAGTGCCGCAGATGCAGTTGACCAGCGTGCTCTTGCCCGAGCCGTTCGGTCCGATGAGGCCGACGCGCTCGCCCTGCCGCACCGACAGCGAGATGTGTTCGAGCGCGATGAAGCCGCCGAAACGTTTGCCGAGATTGTCGACTTCGAGCAGTCCGCTCATGGCGCCGCCCCGGGAGCGTCGGCGTTGACGCGCCGCCGCCCGATCTGCCCGAGCGGCTTGTGCTGAATATATCTGCGCACCAGGCCGACGATGCCGTTCGGCGCCACGATGACGAAGCCGACGAGCAGAAGGCCGACGATCAGAAGATTGACCGCCGACGAGATGGTCACGGTGGCGACCTGCTGCAGCGAGCCGAGCAGCAGCGCGCCGACCAGCGGCCCCGCCCAGCTTGTGGTGCCGCCGATCAGCGGCATGGCGATGGAGTTGACGGCATAGTCGAGGCTGAACGCCGATGACGGCTGCAGGAAGCCGATGTAATAGGGAAACGGCGCGCCGGCCATTCCCATGATCGCTCCCGAAATCGTGGTGGCGATCAGCTTCAGTCGCAACGTCGGCACGCCGGAGGCTTCAGCCGCCAATTCGTCGTCGCGAATGGTGGCGAAGCCGTAACCGAGCCGCGAGCGCTCGATCATCCGTGCCACGGTGATAGCGCCGACCGCCAACAGCATCATGATGAAGAACAGATATTTGATGTAGCTGCCGAACGGGGCGATCGCCTCGGGCCGCACGATATAGGCGCCGCGCGAGCCGCCGACATAGTCCCAGTTTACCACCAGAGTCTGCAAGACAACGGCGAGCGCCAGCGTGGCGATGGCGAAAAAGGCGCCGCGCAGCCGCAGCGTCAGATAGCCCATGGCAAAGCCGACGACGCCGGAGGCGAGGCCGCCGATCGCGACCAGCACGGGAATCGGCATCGGATCGAGCCGGTGGATCGCGACCGTCGAATAGGCGCCAAGCGCGAAGAAGGCCGCCGAGCCGAAGTTCACATAGCCGCAATAGCCGCCGAGGATGTTCCAGGCGGTCGAAAGCACGACATATTGCAGCACCACGTAACCGGCGAAGAAATAATAGTCGTTGCCGAGCGTGGCCGCGGCGGCGAAGACGATGGCGCCGACGATTAGCCAGACGAGGAAAAAGATGTCCGAGCGCACCGTCAACGTCCCATCAAGCCGGCGGGCCGCACCGCCAGCGTCAGCAGCAAAAATCCAAACGACACCGCGGGCGCCCAGGACGGACCGTAGAAGGTCGAGGTCAGGCTTTCGACGATGCCGACCAGCATGGCGGCGACCACTGCTCCGGGCAGGCTCGCCATGCCGCCGAGCACGCAGATGGCGAAGACGCGGCCGATATATTCGCGGCCGACCGAGGGTTCGACCGGCTGAATAATGATGAGGAAAGCGCCGGCCAGCGCGGCGGTGGCGATCGAAATGCCGAAGGCGATGCGCTTGATGCGGATCGGATCGACGGCCATGAGCTTCAGCGCCAGTTGATCCTGCGCCACCGCCATGATCGCGCGGCCGACAAAGCTCCGCGTCAGCACGAGCTGCAGCACCGCGATCATCAACAGCGACACCAGGGCCGGGACCATGATGCGCAGCGGAATGTCGAGGCTGCCGAAGTGCCAGGTCGGGCCGATATAGGGCGCCTGCACGTAGCGGTAGTCGACCCCGAAACAGAGAATGAGCATCACTTCGGTGATGAACAGAAGCCCGAAGAAGAATGCCAGGCCACGCATCGATTCCTGGCCGCGCTTCTCGAACGACACGTAATAGACCTGATAGATCGCGGCACCGAGCAGGTAAAACGCCGGCGTGACTACGATCGCGGTGAGAATCGGGTCGAGGCCCAGCGCGGTGTTGATGAAATAGACGACATAGGAGCCGAGGATAATGAAGGCGGGGTGCGCAATGTTGACGATATCGAGGATGCCGAATGACAGCGTGACGCCGCACGTTACCGCAGCATAGAAGGCGCCGATCAAAATGCCCGAGACGATCGCGTTGATGAGAAGATCGAACGAAAAGATCATGCCCTAAGCCCTGCGCTCCCGGTTTGCCGTAGTAGTGTGTTCGATCCGCGAGCGCCGACGGCGAAAGAAATCAGAGTGGAGCCGCACGGTCTTCGGCCCGGCGCGCAAAGCGCCCGCGAACGGCGAGCGGCTGCGCCGCGCCGTGGAGGAACCGGGCGGCGGCGCGCGCACTCGTTTTGTCCAGCATTTTCAGGGCCATGGCGTTCCTCCAAAGACCATCGCACTGTATAGAACACGCCCGTGTATTGGCAAATAGTCTCCGCCGATAGCAAGGTGTTCTCATGTCGCAACGCAGAAGACGCGCCCTGATTGTCGGCGGCTCGATGAGCGGACTTTTGGCTGCGGCCATGCTTGCCCGGCGCGGCTGGGAGGTCGAGGTTTTCGAGCGCGTCGACGGCGAGCTTGCCGGCCGCGGCGCCGGGATCGTCGCCCAACCCGAGCTGATCGCCCACTTGAGCGAGCTCAAGCTCGACGTGCACGATCTCGGCGTCGCGATCACCGCGCGCAAACTCCTCGATCGCGAAGGATGCGTGACCGACACGATCGCATGCCCACAGCTGCTGACCGCGTGGGAGCGAGTCTACCGGCTGTTGCGCGACGCACTTCCCGCGGAGCGTTATCACCGCGGACGCGAACTCATGGCTTTCGAGCAGAGCGAAAGCGGCGTCGTCGCCCATTTCAGCGCTGGGGAAACGGCGCAGGGCGACGTGCTCGTCGGCGCCGACGGGTTGCGTTCAACGGTGCGGCAACAATGCCTGCCTGCGGTCGCGCCGCTTTACGCCGGGTATGTGGCGTGGCGCGCGCTGATCCCCGAAGGCGCATTGCCGGCCGCCATTCACCGCGAGCTGTTCGCGGCGATGACGTTCTGCCTGCCGCCGGGCGAGCAATTTCTCGGCTATCCGATTGCCGGTCCCGACAACGATCTGCGACCCGGGCGGCGCCGCTATAACGTCGTTTGGTACCGGCCGGCCGACGAAGCCAACGAGCTTGCCGCGCTGCTCACCGACGACAGCGGCGCCTTTCATCCGATTTCGATTCCGCCGCCGCTCATCCGCCGTGCGGCCATAGCGGCGATGCGTGCGGCGGCCGAGGAGCTGTTGGCGCCGCAACTGCGCGAGATCGTCAGACTGGTCGATGAGCCGATCCTGCAGCCGATCTACGATCTGGCCAGTCCGCGTCTCGCCTTCGGCCGCGTCGCCATCATCGGCGATGCGGCTTTCGTCGCGCGCCCGCACGTCGCGGCCGGGGTATCGAAGGCCGCCGACGACGCGGCGGCGCTTGCGGAGGCGCTCGAAGCCGGCGACGTGGAAGAAGCGCTGCGGCGATTCGAACAGAAGCGGCTGCCGCCGGGCAACCGCATCATCGAGCGGGCGCGGCACCTCGGCGGCTATCTGCAAGCGACGCAGAGCACCGAGGAGCGCGCGCGCTCGGCGCGCCACAATATTCCCGCGGCGGTGCTCGCGGAGACCGCGGTGCTCGACTTTTTGTACGCCGCACCGGCGTGAGCGGTCAGCTCGGCAAGCCGCGCAGAAAATCGATCACCGCCGCGTTGACCTCGTGCGGGCGCTCCTGTTGCGTCCAGTGGCCGCAGCCGGGCAGCATCAATACTTTCCGCAACGTCGGCACCAGGCGATTGAAATTGGCGAGGAGCTGATCCATTCCCGGGAACGCGACCACGAGGTCGCGGTCACCGGCGATGTAGAGCGCCGGCACCTTGACCTGAGCGCCGGCGAACGGCGCTTGCAGCTCCCAGTTTCGATCGATGTTGCGATACCAGTTGAGGGCACCGCGGAAACCGGTGCGGGCAAACTCGCCGGCATAGAAATCGATGTCGCGTTCGCTGAGCCACGGCGGCAGCGTCGCTGGCGCTCCGCCGCCGCGCAGGAAGCCGCCGCCGCGCGGCACCATGCCGACCCCGCCCCCGCCGGCGTTGCCGCGCGGCGCGTCGCCCGAGGCGACATAGAGGATGTTGCGAATCGTGGCGCGCACGTCGCGTTCGAACTCAGCCTCGGCGGCGCCCGGCTCCTGGAAATAGAGCTGATAGAACTGCGCATCCGCGGTCCGCGGCATGTTGGTCGTCGGTGGCGCTTTGCCGCGCGGGCGGAACGGCACACTCAGCGCCGCGATGGCGCGAAAGCGGTCGGGCCGCAACAACGCCGCCTGCCAGGCGACGGTCGCGCCCCAATCGTGGCCTACGATGACGGCGGTCGCGGCATCGAGCGCATCGAGAACGCCGACCATATCGCCGACCAGATGGAAGATCGTGTATCGGTCGATGGCATCCGGCCGATCGCTCTTGCCGTAGCCGCGCATGTCGGGAGCCACGGCGTGAAATCCCGCCGCGGCAAGCGCGGCCAATTGATGACGCCACGAATACCAGGATTCGGGGAAACCGTGGCACAGCAGCACAAGCGGGCCGGCGCCCTGTTCGGCGATGTTGAGACGGATGCCGTTGGCTTCGACGATGCGTTGCGCTGGCTCGCTCATGATTGCTTCCTCCGCTGTGCCGGCGAGCGCCTTCGCATCAAAGCCGGCTGAAGTCGATGGGGTCAAGGACCGACAACCTTCCACATAAATAATTGTCGCCGGTCCAGAGTTGGCCTCAGGCCGCCGTCGGGCTTGCCGGCGCCAACGCATCCCGTTGCTCGCGCACGAAGGCTTCGAAGGTTTTCGGCTTCGCGCCGCCCACCGTCTCGATTGTATCCGTGACTGAAAACCTTGCGGCCTCCGGTCGCAGGCTAAGATTGCGCAGCGTCCGCCAGAGCTGGGAAAGATGCTCGACCGCATGTGGATTGTAGCCGCGCGCGAGCGCCTCGCGGCGCCATTCCTCATCCGATATTTCCTCGTAGCGGATGGGGCGGCCGAGAACCCGCCCGAACGTCGCGATGATGTCCCGCAACGACAGCACCGCGCCGATCAGCGGGTAACTTGTGGCGGCCGGCAGCGAAGGGCTCGTCAGCACGCCAACGGCCACGCGGGCCACGTCCTCGGCCGCAACCAGCGGAATGACTGTGCTGTCTTTGCCCCACGGCAGCCGAACAGCTCCTTGCTGCGGCAGGCTCATGCGAACCAGGGAGCCGAGATTCTCGTAAAAGACCGTCGCCCGCATATGCACCGCGCCGACCCCCGCCCAGTCGAAGACCCGCTCGGAGAGATAATTCTGTCGCATGCGCGGCGTCGGCGCGTCCGGCGATGATTGCAGCATCACCAGATTGACGAGGCGCGTAACGCCCGCGTCGCGCGCCGCAACTGCCATAGCAGCGGTAGCGTCGAGGAGGCCGTCCGCGACCGGATAGGCGAAATAGATCGACGAGACGCCCTGCACGGCATGTTGCACCGAGCGGATGTCGAGGAAATCGCCTTGGCATACCTCAGCGCCGCGAGCGCGCAGGCGATCCGAGCGTTCATCGATCGTGTGAACGAAGGCACGGACCGAAACCCCGCTGGCCAGCAGCATTTCCGAAACACGGCGGCCGGTCTGACCGCCTCTGCCGCCGGCCGCTCCTGTGACCAGGACTACGCTTTTGGCCATGACATGCTCCTTGATCGGCGTTCACCGCTTTGCATTCAAGCCCGACTGGTACTACACGGTACCACAAGAATGAGCCTATGGTACCGCATGGTACCGAGTCAAGGTGCGGGATGATGGCAGCTGCGTCCAAGTCGAAACGGCGCCGGGCCGACGCCGATGAGGCTGCGGTTCGCCAGCGCATTCTTCACGCTGCGTTCTTGGCGTTCATGGAGCGCGGCTACGCCGCGACCAGCACGCTCGAAATCGCCACGCGCGCACGCGTATCGAAGCGGGCGCTCTACGCCCTGGTCGGCAACAAGCAGGAAATGTTGATGGCCTGCATCAGCGAGCGGGCCAAGCGGCTGCAGGCGCCGACGGAACTGCCAGTGCTGCACGATCGGGAAAGTCTCGGCCACGCGCTGGCCAGCGTCGGTGTCCAACTCCTGCGCGAAATCAGCGATCCCGCTGTCATCGCCGTGTTTCGGCTCGCAATCGCCGACGCGGTGCGCGCGCCGGAAGTCGCGCGGGCGCTCGATTCGATTGGCGGCGAGGCGAGCCGTGCCGCTGTAAAGGGAATAATGACGCGCGCCGCCGCGGCCGGACTGGTTCGCGGCGACGTCGCCGATATGGCCGGGGTCTTCGCCGGGCTGCTGTGGGGCAATTTGATGCTGACCCTGTTGCTCGGAGTCGTAGACCGCCCCGGCGCACACGAAATCGGCCGGCGCGCCCGCGCTGCTGCCGCGGCTTTCCTGCAGCTTTATTCGCAGTCGGACGGCGGCGTGCTCAATCCCGATCCGGGCGAAATCTTTGGATCATAAGCCGCAGCGGTCAGCCGGGCATCGACTCAGGTCGTGACTTCATCGCGGAAGTTCGCGCCGGTCTTAAGGTCGGCGACGAGCTTGGGATAGAGTTTTTTGAAATCGGCGACGATGGCGGCGAACGGCACGTCCGCGAACGGGCCGCGATCATGCAGATATTCCATATGCCGGCGGCCGGCCGGATCGAATGGATGGAACAGGCTGTCATTGACGCCGTCGAAGTCGAGCGGTCTGATTTTGGCGCGCTCGCATAGCGCCGCGTCGAAGGCCGGCGTGCATTTGACCCATTTTCCGTCGATGTAAAGCTCCGTGTAGGAGTGCCAGTGGAATGTATCGCCGAGGCGCTCCTTGAGCCGCCTGGACGTGAGATGGTTGCGGACGTCGGCATAACCCGGGCGGGCGGGAATGCCGACCGCGCGTGCCGCCGCGGCAAGCAGCGCCGACTTTCCGACGCAGAATCCGCTGCCGGCATGGAGCACGGCGCTGGCGCGGTATTTGGCGGGATCCAGGAAATCGACATAGGGATCATACTGGATCGAATCGCGCACCGCGCCGTAAAGCGCGAGAGCCTTCTGCTTCGCTCCCTGCGCGTCGCCGACGGCTTTGTCGGCGAAGGCGTGTATCGCCGGATCGTCGCTGTCCACGAAAGGCGTAGCGTGCAGATAATCTGTTTCGTCCATCGTCGCTCCCTGTTTGCCGCCGCTTGTCGGCGCCGACGGCCACGCCTCACACGTGCTGGCCGCCGTTGATGTGAATCTCGGCGCCGTTGACGTAAGAGGACGTGTCGGTGCACAGCACATAAATGATCTTCGCCACCTCGTCAGGCGTGCCGAGGCGGTGCATCGGTATCATCTTGACGATCTTTTCCGTGCCCGGCGACAGCATGGCGGTGTCGATCTCGCCCGGCGCGATGGCGTTGACGCGCACGCCGAGCGCGCCGAAATCGTGCGCCATCTCCCGGGTCAGCGCCGCGAGCGCCGCCTTCGACGTCGCATAAGCGGCGCCGGCAAACGGGTGCACGCGCGAGCCGGCGATCGAGGTGACGTTGACCACCGAGCCCTTCGCGTTCTTGAGTTCATCGAGCAAGCCGCGCGCCAGCATGATCGGCGCGAAGAAGTTTACCTGGAAGACGTGATGCCAGTCGTCGCGCGAGGTGTCGATCGAGTCGAGCCGCTTGCCGCCCGCCGCCTTGGGCGAGATCGCCGCGTTGTTGACCAGCGCGTGCAGTTCGCCGTTAAGCCGCCGTTTGATTTCCGTAATCGCGTTCACGGTATTTTGCGTGTCCGCCAGATCGACCTGGATGTGGTCCTCGGGTCCGGCTTCCCAGGGACAATTCTCGGGAAAGGCATGCCGCGAGCAGGTGATGACGCGCCAGCCGGCGGCGGAAAAACGCTTGACCGTGGCGTGACCGATGCCGCGGCTCGCCCCGGTCAGGAGCAGCGTGCGGCGCGGCTGGTTGCTCGTGGGCACTGCTGTGGTTCCTTAAGGATAGAGCCGCGTCTTGTGCCACGGCGCGCCGGCGTCGTCGCGCCTGAAGACGACGCGATCATGCAGGCGGAACGGCCGCTCCTGCCAGAATTCGATTTCGCGCGGCCTGACGCGATAACCCGACCAATGCGGCGGACGCGGCACCGCGCCGATCGCGAATTTCGCCGTGTAACGCGCCACCGCTTTCTCGAACGCCAGCCGGCTTTCCAGGGCAGTCGATTGTTTGCTCGCCCAGGCGCCGATCTGCGCCATGCGCGAGCGGGTGGCAAAATAGGCATCCGCCTCTTGCGCAGAGACCGGCGCGACGTCGCCGCGCACGCGCACCTGGCGCTGCAGCGACTTCCAATAAAACGTCAGCGCCGCTTTTGGCGCGCCGTCGAGTTCATGGCCCTTGACGCTGCCGAGGTTCGTGTAGAAGACGAATCCGCGTTCGTCGAAACCCTTCAACAAAACCATGCGCGCATTGGGCAGTCCGTCGGCGTCGACGGTAGCGAGCGCCATGGCGTCGGGATTGACCGGCTCACTGCGGATGGCTTCGGCAAACCACGCCGCGAACAGCCGCAACGGCTCGGCGGCTTCGGTGAAGTCACCACCCGTTAACCATGCCTGGTGTTCAATCGGCGCCGCGTCGGACATTCCAAAGGGGACCTTAGACGTGCTCGCGAGCGGCGATCGGAAAATGCGCCGCCGGCTTCTATATAATGGAAGCGGAGCGCCACGCCTATGTCGGCCGCACCGGCTGGCGGCCGGCGCCGCCGTATTTGCCGCGCTGATTGCCGCCGGCTGTTCGATCAGGCTCGACTCGCTCGACTCCATATTCCCGAAAGGCGACGCGGACGCGGCGCAAACCGGCTCCATATCGCGGCAGCCTCAGCAAGTCGGCGGTGCGGCTTACGCGGCCGAGCCTTCCGAGGCCGATCTCGCCTATGCGCGCGCGGTGGCCGTCGAGGCGCTGGCGCGCGGCGGCAGGGATATCAGCATCCCCTGGGAGAATCCCAATACCGGCGCCGGTGGCAGCATCATGCCCATCGCCGCGAATTACAGCGAAGGCGTCTTCACCTGCCGCGATTTTCTGGCGAGCTACGTGCGCGGACAACAACAGTCCTGGCTGCAAGGCGAGGCCTGCCGCACGGACCGCGGGAAGTGGGAAGTGAAGAGCCTAAAGCCCATGAATCAAGGCTGAACGGCCTGTCTCGTCGCGCCGGCAGCCAGCTTCGCATTGCGGGGCGGCCGGTAAAGTCCCACATTGAAGTGCGCGGGCGGGCGGGGCCGGCCCCAAACTTGAGCGGAGTCCGAGAGGGATGCGTGATCCCTATGAGGTGCTGGGCGTCGAACGCAAGGCGAGTGCTGCCGACATCAAAAGCGCTTTCCGGCGCCTGGCGAAGAAGCTGCATCCCGACGCCAACAAAAACGATCCCAAGGCAGCGTCGCGCTTCGCCGAAATCAATGCGGCCTACGAAATCCTCGGCGATGAGGACAAGCGCAAGGCGTTCGACCGTGGCGAGATCGATGCCGAGGGCAAGCCGCGCTTCCGCGGCTTTGAAGGATTTGGCGCTGGCGCCGGCGCTCGCCCCGGCGGGGGCTTCGGCCCGGAGGCGGAGTTCGAGACTTTCAGCTTTGGCCCGGAGGGCTTCACCCGCGGCGCCAGGCGCGGCGGCGGCGCCGGCTTCGGCGGCTTTGAAGATATTTTGCGGGACGCATTCGGCGGCAGAGCCGGCGCGCGCCGCGGCGGCGCCGCCGATTTCGAGCCGGAGGAGTTCGGCAGCGGCGCCGATGTCAGGGCGGCCGTGACTGTGTCGTTGCCCGACGCCGCGCACGGCATCACCCAGCGGCTGCGGCTGCCGTCCGGCAAGGACGTTGAAGTCAAGATTCCAGCCGGCATCACCAACGGCCAGCAAGTGCGGATCCGCGGCCAGGGCATGCCCGGCGCGGGCGGGGCCGGCGACGTGCTGATCACCGTCTCCATCGCGTCGCATCCGATCTTCACGCTCGACGGCACCGACATCCGGCTCGACCTGCCGATCACGCTCTACGAGGCCGCGCTCGGCGCCAAGGTGCGGGTGCCGACGCTTGACCGGCCGGTCGAGATCACGATACCGGCCAACACCAGCAGCGGGCGCACGTTCCGCCTCAAGGGCAAGGGCTTCCCCGCCAAGCAGGGCCACGGCGATCTGCTCGCCACCGTCCGCATCGCGCTGCCGGACAAAAGCGACCCGGAGCTCGAAGCATTGATGCAGAAGTGGCGCGCCGACAAGCCTTACGATCCGCGCAAGGATATGTGACCTTCGATTAGTCGCGCGTCGCGCTTCAGCAGTCAGGTTGCATTTCAGCATCGATCAGCGTAGGCACCCGGCGAATGGGCG
>Ga0187782_10004413_pt1 | contig 10541 bp, 8 predicted proteins | sample 0715_SJ02_MP15_2_FD_132454 | JGI IMG/M metagenome (GOLD analysis project Ga0187782, IMG submission 132454) | Tropical peat soil microbial communities from peatlands in Department of Meta, Colombia - 0715_SJ02_MP15_20_MG | ecosystem: Environmental > Terrestrial > Soil > Wetlands > Peat | place...
AAGCTTCTCGAGATGGTGGACGGCGAAAGAACCGTTCGCGAAATCATCGAGCACTGCCACATGTCCAGCTTCGACGCGTGCAAGATTCTCTTTCAGCTGCTCGAGTCGCGGCTGGTGCGCCGCCGTCCGGCATAGGTCCCCGGGGAGGGCCTCGCCGCGGCGTGGGTACCGAGATCGTTGCCATGGCAGCCATGGCAATGATCTCCCGTTGGCACCGCCGCCGGCTCTTGCTCCTGCGGGAGCTCGAGGCGAGGGCGCGCTTAATCTAGAGGGCGCTCCCCTCGACACGAATTGCTCGACAGCCCGGCGAGAGCGCGAGACCGGAGCCGACCGGCGCCAAAAAAACGCTCACCGCCCGGCTTCCACCTCGCTCGTGCCGGGAACGATGACCGTATCCGGCGCGTCGAGGCCGTCGCCGAGGAACGTCCGCCATTGCAAGGCGTACCGGCCCCGCAGCAGCATCGGCAACGCCAGGCGATTGCCAGGCGCGATCCACGCGACCTCGACGCCGTCGAGCCAGACGACGCGGAGCTCGTCGCTGGCGTTGATCAGGAGCAGGCCGGAGTCCGGAGGCGGCGGCTGCGCGTCGCGCGAAGCGGGCGTTGGAACATCGACAGGTGCCGTCCGAAACGCCGCCAGCTCGGCCCGAGAGACGAGCAAGTCGGCGGGGCTGAAGGGAGGCGGCGAGGTCACGAACGCGAGCGAGGCAGGCGGAACGTTGAGGGAGCCCGATGGGAACTCGAGGCGTCGCGCGATGGATGTCACGTCGAAGGTCAACGTCCCGCCGGTGGCCCACCGAAGCTCCGCGTGGACGGGCACCTCGTCGACGGCGCAGACGGAGCTGGCCGGCGACGCGCTCATCAGCTCGAGAAGCAACCGACAAACGAGGGTTCCGCCCTCGCCGGCCTCACGGAGCGTCGCGAGCTCGAACACGGCCTTCGCAGCACGCGTGGACAAGTCGACGCGCCGCGTTCGCATGTTGAGCCGCCGCCCGGTCTCTTCCGACGCCTGCACGTCTGCCAGGGACTGTGGGGCCACGTCGAGCCTTCTCTCGCCGAGCAGCGCTCGGGCCGATCCCGCCTCGGCAATCCGGTACGTGGCTTCGCCCGGCCAGAGCAGGAGATGGCCGTATCGATCGATGCGCGCTCGGAGCTCGGTTCCCGGGGGAACGACGAAGCCGCCCGAAAACACGAAGCGGGCTCTCGCGCTTCCCGCCTCGATCGCCATCCGGGCCTCCGTCTTGCGCCGTACCGAGTCGATCGCGCTCGCATTGACCTCCGCCGCCTTCGGCGGACCGGGGCCCTCTCCGGTCCGGACGACGGCCTGCAGGGCGTAGCCGCCCGTCTCGCGCACGTCCTTACTTCCGGGCTCGTGGACGCCTTCGCCAGGGACGTCCGGCTCGACCTTTCGATCGGCGAGGAGCGGCTCCGGCGGCCTTCCCGCGTCAGGCGCCGACAGACCTCCGGCGCTGGTGACCTGCGGCATCGAAGCCAGCGGCGCCGGCTCGGCTCGCGCTTGCGGACTCGTCGCAGCGTCCGGAGGATCGAACGGCGCAGCCCTGCAGGCGCAAAGAGGGACAGCGCAAGCGAAAGCGGCGAGCCTGAGCGCCTGGTCCATGCGGCGGAGCGGACGGGGTGCGATCCGGGTCGGAAACCGGAGCGGCCTCGAAGGGGCGGCAAACAGGTCGACGATACCGGCTATGCTAGTCAACTTCTCGACGAATGCCGCAGCGGGACCATTACGAGGTCCTCGGAGTCCAGCGCCACGCCACACCCGAGGAAATCAAGAGCGCGTTCAAGAGACTTGCCGCGCAATGCCACCCCGATCGTCACCCGCACGACCCCACGGCGCACGAACGCTTCAAAGAGATCAACCTCGCGTACCAGGTGCTTTCGGACGAAGGGCGCCGGTCGATGTACGACCGCTTCGGACATCGAGCGGAGGAGCCAGGCTCTCCCTTCGGCGCGGGGGGACCTTTCGCGGGAGGAACCGTCGACATCAGCGACATCGCGTTCGACGGGATTCTCGGCGACCTGCTCGGCGTCTTCGGCGTCGGGCGCGGGGACAAGGGCGACATCAAGCGGCAGATCGAGCTCTCCTTCGAGGAAGCGGCGTTCGGTTGCGAGAAATCGGTGGAGTACGATCGCGTCGTCGCCTGCGACGGCTGCGGAGGCAGTGGCGCGGCCGCGGGGACGTCGCCCGATCCCTGCCCGGGCTGTCACGGACGCGGTCGCGTGCGCTTGCAGCAAGGCCTGCTGCCCATCGCGGTCGAACGAACGTGTCCAAGGTGCCGGGGGTCCGGTCGAAACATCCGCCACGCTTGTACCAAGTGCCGCGGCAGCGGGCTGATCACGGCGAAGGAGACTTGTCGCCTCACAATCCCGGCGGGCGTCGAGTCCGGCTCGAGCCGCGTGATCGATGGCGCGGGCAACAGACCGCGGCCGGACCGCGCGTCGGGCGATCTCGAAATCGTCGTGCAGGTTCGAGCGCACGCATTTTTCCGGCGCGACGGAGACGATGTCGTCTGCTCGGTCCCGATCGCGTTCACCAAGGCCGCGCTCGGAGGGGAGGTCGAGGTCCCCACGCTGGAAGGCAAGGGACGGCTTCGAGTCCCCGCAGGGACCCAGCCTGGAACCGTGCTTCGGATCAAGGGAAGAGGGATTGCGCGTCGCGGAGGCATCGGGCGAGGCGATCAGCGCGTCGAGATCGCTATCGCGGTACCGACGCAGTTGAGCGATGGCCAGCGGGAGCTCCTCGAACGGCTCGCCGCCGCCTCGGGAGACGACGTCCGGCCGGAGCCGCGGTCTTTCGTCGATCGGCTTCGCGAGCTCTTCGACTGAGCTCGCCTGCGCGCGCTCTCTCGACGCAAGTCACCCGCGCAACATGGCGTAAAGCGCCGCTTCGTCGATCACTTTCGTTCCGTATTTTCTCGCCTGGTCGAGCTTGCTCTTTCCCGTCTTTTCGCCGGCCACGAGATACGACGTCGTCTTCTTGACCGTGTCGTGCACCTCACCGCCGGCCGCGCGCACGTCGTCGTGGACGTCTTCGCGTCTTCTGGACAGAACGCCGCTGACACAGAAGCTCATGCCCCGGAGCGGGCCTTCCGGCGCGACCTGAGGCAGCGGCTGCGGGCGTCCCACCCCCAGATCGCGCAGCTTGCCGAGGAGCTGCCGCTGCTGGGGGTCCGCGAGAAACGCCGCGACACTGTCCACCATTTTCGGTCCGAAGCCCCGGATCGACGCGACGTGCTCGCGCACTTGCTCGGGGGTCCACGAGAGCATGCTCTCGAGCGTCTGCGCTTCCTCCGCGAGCTGCCGCGCGGCGACCTGCCCGATCTGTGGAATACCCAGGCCGCACAGCAGGCGATCGAGGGTCCGCGCCTTCGATCGCTCGATCGAGGCGTAGACATTGCTCGCGCTCTTCTCGCCCATGCGCTCGAGGTCTGCGATGCGCTCGGGCGTGAGCTCGTACAGATCGGCCACGTCGCGGACTTCTGCTCGAGCCACCAGCTGGTCGACCAGAGCCGTTCCGAGATGATCGATATCCATGGCGAAGCGGCGCGCGAAATAGAAGATGCGCTGCTTCACTTGCTCGGAGCACGCGCGATTCGGGCAGCGCGTGGCCGCGCCCAGACCCAGCTCCGGCTTCTCCGGATCCCGCAGGTCTCGGACGACCGGCGTGCCGCAGGCGGGGCACCTGTCGGGCATGACGAATCGCACCTCGTCTCCCGTGCGCGCCGCGACATCGACCCGCACGACCTGGGGAATGACCTCGCCGGCCTTCTGAATGAAGACCCAGTCGCCGATCCGAACGTCGAGCTCGTGGATGAGGTCCGCGTTGTGCAGCGTCGCCCGCGCGACCGTGGTCCCGGCCAGCTCCACGGGTTCGAGCACGGCCACGGGCGTCAGCGTCCCGGTACGGCCGACTTGAACACTGATGGTGTCGAGCCTCGTGCGCGCTTGCTCGGGCTGGAATTTGTAGGCGATCGCCCACTTCGGAAATTTCGAGGTCATGCCCAGCATCCGCTGGTGCCGGTACGCGTCCACCTTGATGACGGCGCCGTCGGTCTCGAACGGATAGGTCTCGCGCGCCCGATCGATCTTCGCGATCTCGCGCTCTACGTGGCTCCACGGAGCGGTCGCATGTCGCCGGTGCGTCGGCAACCCTTGAAGCTCGAGCCATCCGAGCGTTTCGTGCTGCGTGGCATGGAGCGAAGGGCCTTCGACGAGCTGATAGAAGATCGCGCGCAGCGGGCGGTCGGCCACTTCGCGCGGATCGAGCATTCGCACCGCGCCCGCGGCGGCGTTACGGGGGTTGGCGAACGGCTCGAGCCCCGCCGCTTCTCGCTCCACGTTCAGGGCCTCGAGATCGGCTCGATAGATCACGACCTCTCCGCGCAGGGTGAGTCTTCCCGGGTGGGCGATTCGAAGCGGGACGCTGCGGATGGTCCGGACGTTCGGGGTGATGTCCTCGCCGGCCTCGCCGTCACCTCGGGTGCTCGCTTGCACCAGACGACCGCCGTCGTAAATCACCTCCACGCTCGCGCCGTCCAGTTTCGGCTCGACGCAGAACCGGGGCTCTTCGCGATCCGGCAATCCCTCGACGACGCGCCGGTGAAATTCGCCAAGCTCCTCCGCGGTGTAGGCATTGTCCAGAGACAGCATCCGCGTCTCGTGCCGGACCTGAACGGCCTGCGCACGAGCTTGTCCGCCCACGCGTTGCGAGGGAGAGTCGGGGGTCACGAGCTCCGGATGCTTCTCTTCGAGTGCGCGCAGCTCGCGGAGCAGTCGGTCGAAGTCCGCGTCCGTGAGCACGGCGTCGTCGAGGACGTAGTAACGATAATTGTGCGCGTCGATCTCGCGGACGAGCTCCGCGTGGCGCTCGGCAGGCGTCATTGCCAGCCGAGTTATAGGCGGCTCCTCGCCGGCCGGCGATTCAGCTTCGGGCCTGGCCAGGCGGACGACCGGCCATTATAGGGAGGGAAGTCTCCCATGCCGCCGCGCTCCGAACCGACCGCCCGCCCCGGCGCCGTGATCGCGCAGATCGCATTCGTCGTCATCGCCGCGCTGTTCGTCTACGGTTTCGTGGCCGTCGGCAAAGAAGGCGAGACGCGACGCGTTTGCAGCACCCCGTGCTTCCTGCATCCCGACTACATGGCGGCCGACCGCCGGGCACCCGACTTTTCGCTCAGGGACCTGCACGGGGCCACGGTGACGCTCGACGCCCTGCGCGGGAAAGTCGTCGTTCTCAATTTCTGGACGAAGACGTGTGGACCATGCCTCGAAGAGATGCCCGAGCTCGCCGAGCTGACCAAGATCGTGCATGACCGGTCCGACGTCGTAGTGCTCGCCGTCTCGGTCGATCAGGGACCGGACGAGGTGAAAGACACGCTTCAGACGGTGCTCCGCGGGGAGCCTCCCTTTCGGGTCGCGTTCGATCCCGACTCCGAGGTGGTTGCCGGCAAATACGGGACCCGCTTATTTCCGGAGACATGGTTCATCGACAAGCGAGGGGTCATCCGAGCTCGTTTCGACGGCGCGCGCGAGTGGACGAACCCGCTCGTCGTCAACTACATCGACGCGCTTCGCGCAGGGGACTATTGCAACGCCAAGATCGACGGCAAGAGCCTGGCGGGGCAGGCGGCTGCAATCTGCAACGAAATGACCGGCACCTGAGCAACCAGAGCGGCGGGGACCGGAGCCGTTCACAGCTCCGGAGCTCGCGCCTCGAGCGCCATCGCCCTGCGCGCCCTTTGAAGCTCGTCGTTGGACCCGTACGGTTGCGGCGAATCGGCGGTGGCGCGCAGGTACTCCGTGAAGTCGACGATGTCCCAGCCGCGTCGGTCCGGGCGGTCGGGCTGCCATCGGTGGGCCTCGAGGCGACGCAGCAGCCGACTGAACGCGCGTATGGACGGCCAGTGCATGTCGTGGAGGAGCACGACGCCTCCCTGCTTGAACGTCAGCTGGTCCTCGATGCAGCGGGCCGTCTCCTCGGGATCCGAACGACGGATGTCGTCCACGTCGATGTTCCAGAGCAAGAGCTCCAGGTGCCGGTCGCGCAGCGCATTCTCGAGCCAGCGATCCAGCGCGCCGTACGGCGGGCGGAAGAGCCACGGCCGCACCCCGATGGCGCCCTCGATGGCGGCGGCGGCGTCGTCGATCTCGGCCAGGGCCGCTGCGTGCGAGAGGCCCGTGAGGCGCCGGTGATCGTAGGTGTGGTTTCCCACGTAATGCCCGGCAGCCGCAATTCGCCGCGCCCATCGACGTGACTCGACCGCCCGGCGGGTGCTCCCGATCAGGTACTCGCCTATGAAGAAGAACGCCGCGCGGATCCGGTGCTCGTCGAGGATGCGCAGCAGCGTCGGCGCGGTGTCCGGCGACGGACCATCGTCGAACGTGAACGTCACGAGACGCCGGCCGTCCCGCGGTCTGTGGAACGGTCCCTCTGCGAGCAACCACGCTCGATCGGTTTCGTCCTCGGGATTCAGCTCGGGCGCCGGGGAAGAGGGATCGGGAATCTTGGCCAGGTCCACCGTCCGGGGAAGCACCTCGAGCGGAGGGGGCCTCGGGCTCGCGCTCGCGGACTCCTGGACCCGGGGAAGACCACCTGGGAGGCTCGGCTCGCTCGCAACGGCCAGACGCGCGCGCGGCCGGAGCAGGCCGATCCAGGTGCCGACCGCCAGGGCGACGACGGGCACGAGGGCACGTGAAAGCCTCGACATCGATGTCCTCGGATCGTAAGGGCTCCTGACCAGCCCGGGCCAAGTTGGCAGCGACGACGGCGGCGTCAGGTCGGCAGGTGGCGTGAGGCCGACGGCGGCGTCAGGTCGGCGACGCCCTTCAATCCGTACCCGGATGCCGAGCGCGCTCGGGCCAGCTCATGACCCACCACGGATCGGCCGCCCACCGCGCCGAAAATGCGTCGCGGATCACGAGCTCCGCCGGCCTGCCGCGGGGAGAAAAGCCCCACGGAGGCTCCTGGCTCGTGTCGTCGGGGTCGGAGTACAGACGCCAGACGAAGAACCCGGCGAAATCCGGCTCATCGAGCAGTGGGGCCAGGAGCGTGCGGTACGCCGCGGCCTGGGCTTCCTCGTCCACCGGAGTGCGCGTCGTTTCGTCCGGCCATTCCCACGGCCTGTACGCGGGATCCGGCCGCGCCGTATAGCCGACCTCGGTGAACAGCACCGGCTTGCCCCAGAGCTCGGCCAGAGCATGGATACGGTCGCGGATTTTGGAGGCGGCCGTGCGCTGAGCGCTCACGGGCGCCCCCCGCTGCTCCGCGAGTGGAAAGAACGCATTGAGGCCGATGACGTCGAGATCGCCCAAGATGACGGTCTGCTCGACGTCGTCCCAGTTCGCGCAGTAGGTGAGAAGGCCGTGATAGAGGCGACGCACCTCGCCCACGATGCGCGCGAAGCTCGGGGCGCGCGCGGTGGTCACCCACGATCGCAGCTCGACCCCGACGGAGAAGATCTCGGCGTGCGTTCTCTCCGCGATCTCGGCCCAGGAGCGAACGAAGCGCCCGTAGCTTTCGGCCCAGCGAGACCACCCGGCGTCCGTCTTGGGATCGATGTCCCCGCGCCACTCGCCCGTTTCCACCCACAATGGGGGGACGAGCATCACGTGCAGGCCCCGCGCATGGGCCATCTCGACCGCGCGGGCGACGTCGCGTCGGTTCCGCGCGAACGGCGCTTCGAAGGTGAGGTCGACGCCGCCCCCGGTGAGATCTGCCACGCGACCGAACGGAGTGAGAGATACCCACGTGGCGCCCATCGCGCGCGCTTCGAGCAGCGTGCGATCGTACGCGGGCGAGCCGTATCCCACGAGCGGGTGGTACGCATTCTCGATCGGGCCGATCGTGACGCCCCGCACGCCTCCGATCTCGGCGCGCTTCCAAGCGTCGGCGCCCGGCGCCGTGGCGGCGAGCTGCGCGGCGATCGAAAGCGCGAACGGAGCGAGCGAAGTCAAACGTCCCCTTCGAGCAGCTCGTCGGTCAGCGCGAACAGATCGGCGACGATGCCGTCCGCACCCGCTTCGAGCAGGCGTTGTGCGGAATACGAATGCGTGACCGCCACGCACCGCAGCCCGGCGCCCTTCGCCGAGACGACCCCGCCCATCGAATCCTCCACAGCGATCGTGGGCCCATCGTGACCGAGCTTTCGCAACGTTTCGCAGGCGAGGCGAAACGGCGCGGGGTCCGGCTTCGACGCCGTCGAGGCTTCGGCATCGACGATGAAATCGACCTGGTCTCGAACCTCCATGCGCTCGAGCGCAAAGGCGATCTCACGCTCGAGGGCCCCCGAGACGATCGCGACCGGTCCCCGCAGACGACGTCGACGAATCAGCTCCGGCGCACCGGGGAAGACACGGAATGCGTCTTCGAATCGCGCCATGAACCGGGGGCTTTTCGCGGCCACGAGAGCCAACACCTCCTGTCGATGGATTGCCCGGCCGCCTCGCTCGAAGACCTGCCGGAAGACCCCGGCGTCGTCGAGGCTGAGATAGTGCTCCTCGTACTCCGACGGCGAGATGCAAAGGCCGAACGAGGAAAGCACGTCGTTGAACGCTGCCAGGTGCACCGGCTCGCTGTCCACGAGAACGCCGTCGAAGTCCAGGAGCGTGGCCACCCTCATCGTCAGGCCCCGCGGAGCACGATCCGAGTCACCTCCGGCGCGGCACCTACACGGGCGGGCGGCCCCACCGTGCCGAAGCCCCGGCTGACGTAAAGGGTCGTGCCTCTCACTCGATACGAGCCCGCGACGTACTCGAAGATTGGATTGAGCACGGACCCCGGATTGATCTGTCCGCCGTGCGTGTGTCCGCTGAGCTGAAGGGCGACCCTTCCGGCCCAGCGATCGACCGTCACGGGTTGGTGCGACAGCAGGACTCGCGGCAGATCGGCCGCCACGGTCGACATTGCCCTCTCGAGCTGGGGCCCCTTCCGCCCGTACCAGCGAGACGCGAGGTCGTCGACCCCGAGAACGGCGAACCCGCCGCCGTCAGGGCCTCGAATGACCCGACCCTCGTCGACCAGCAAGTCGATGCCGGCGCTCTTCATCACGCGCTCGACCGACTGCGCGCCGGCGTAGTAATCGTGATTGCCGAGGCATCCGACGATCCCATCACGCGGCTCGAGGGCGCAGAGCTTCCGCGCCACGAGCGGCGCGAATCGGATGTCGTCATCGACCAGATCCCCCGTGACGGCGACGAGATCCGGCCGCGCGCTGCGGACGAGCGCGAGACCCGCGTCGAGGTGGCCCTCGTCGACGAAAACCCCGGCATGAATGTCGCTCACGTGCGCGATGACGTATCCCTCCAGGGCCCGCGGGAGCCCCGGAATGGCGACGGACACCTCGGTCAGTTGAAACTCGTGCCGTCCTCGCACGATGCCCCAGCCGAGCATCGTTCCGGTCGCTCCGAACAAGGCCACCCCTCCGCCCGCCTCGAGCACCTGTCGCCGCCCGGGCGCGACCGGACCGGGCGACGAGCGCTCGACCCTGCGCCCCAGCCACCACGAGATCGCCATGAGAAGCCCGAGCGGGAGCGACGCGATGGCCAGCGTGACGGCGACGGTCGAGAGGACCGTGTGCACGGCAGCGGCAACGCGCGTATGGGTCTCGATCGCGACGAATCGCGCAATCATCCGGGCGAAAACGAGGGCCACCAGTGCCACGACGACTCTCCTCGGTCGTCGTGACGCCGCAGGGAAATTGCGCACGGCCCACGCGTACACGAACAGCGACGGCAGGACGCTCAGAAGAGTCGACCAGAGGAACGGCATCGAACGTCGAACCGCGCTCAGCGTCCTTCTAGCACGCCGCTCACGACCCGCTCGATGCCTCCGTAGTCTCGGCGGCACGTGACTTCCGCGAAGCTATGGCGGCGTAGCAGCGCCGCCACGGCGTCGGCCTCGCCCGCTCCCACTTCGAGGGCCAGCACGCCCCCGGCCGCAAGATGCGCGGATGCGCCCTCGACGATGCGGCGCACGACGGCAAGTCCGTCTTCCCCGCCGTCGAGGGCGCCCCGCGGCTCGTGATCCTTCACGTCAGCCGGCAGGGCGCCGATCTCGCCCGTCGGCACGTAGGGGGGATTCGCCGTGACCAGGTCGAAACGCCACGTGGGATCGACGGCTGCGAAGAGGTCCCCAGGGCGCAGCGCAACGTTGTAGGCGCCGAGTCGGCGCGCATTGTCTCGTGCCACGTCGAGCGCGTCGAGGTGTGCGTCCGTCGCCACGACACGGGACGTTGGACGCTCCCGGGCGAGGGTGATCGCGACGCACCCGCTCCCCGTGCACAGGTCGAGCGCGCGCATGGCCATCGACACGTGTCGCGTTCGATCCATCGCGACGTCGACCAGGACCTCCGTATCGGGACGCGGAACGAGGACGCGGCGATCGACACGAAAGGTCCGCCCGTAGAACTCGCGTTGGCCGACGAGATAGGCGACCGGCTCATGCGTGCGCCGGCGCCGGACGAGCTCCCTGAAGCGGGTGAGCTCGGCGGCGTCGAGCGGCCGCTTCGAGTCCACCACGAGCTGGACGCG
>Ga0187782_10004414_pt1 | contig 10540 bp, 10 predicted proteins | sample 0715_SJ02_MP15_2_FD_132454 | JGI IMG/M metagenome (GOLD analysis project Ga0187782, IMG submission 132454) | Tropical peat soil microbial communities from peatlands in Department of Meta, Colombia - 0715_SJ02_MP15_20_MG | ecosystem: Environmental > Terrestrial > Soil > Wetlands > Peat | place...
GGCGGGGGCGGCGGCGGTGGCGGGGAGGATGACGATGAGGACGGATCGCTCCCCGCACCCTTGGTACTCACCTGAGAGCAGCCGCCGATCAGCAGCGCGGCGATCAGTATCGTCGGCAGGACCGCTGCGAGCCGACGGGACCTCATGTCCATGCAGTCACTAATCCCCTTTGGCACCGCGCACTCCGTGCAGGCACCGTTGGTATTTTCCTAAGATATCAAAGTTACCCGGAAGGCCGACGGGGAAGTTGACGCAAGCGACATTTGTGACGGAGGTCCCGGTCCGACAATGTTATGTCGCACGCCAACGACGACACGGCGACCCGACACAGCTTCCAGGCGGTGGATTAACGGGAGATGAACGGGCGCGTTATGTCTAAACGCGGCGCTCAGGTACGCGTGTCGGCGGGCACGAGGGCCTCCCGGGCGTCGCGCTCGGCTCGCACCGCCGCACGGGGCGCAACGCCGATGCGCTCGGCGATCTCCGCCCAGAGCTCGCGGTAGACGTGCGCCGCATCGCTCCTCGGCGCAGAGGCCGGCACCGGGGCGCGCCGTACGCTCATGCGCTCGATCTCACTCCAGTACGGAACCTGCGTCGCGAGGATCAGCGGAAACTCTGCGCGTGCCGTGGCGATCAGCTCCTGGTGCAGCGAGCGGCGGCGGTCGACCATGGAGAAGAACGGCAACAGCAACAGGTCGTTCCACCCTTCGGCGGCGATGAACTCGCGCAGCTGCACCAGCATGCGCAACGACAGCGGTGTCGGCACGAGCGGCACGACCAGCGCATCCGCCGCACGCAGCACGTTCTCCGAGAGCAACGAGATGCCGGACGGGCAATCGAGAAACAGCGCGTCGTAGATCTCGCGCAGCGCCCGGCTCATCTTGAGCAGTCGCGCCGTCGGGTGTCGGCGCTGCGCCAGGTGTACGGCGAAATTGCGGTAGGAGAAATCGGCCGGCAGGAGGTCGAGACGCGCGTAGCCGGTGGCCAGGATCAGCTCCGGCAGCTCGACTTTGCCGGCGAGCAGCCGCTTCGCCGTCCCGTGCTCGTGCGCCTCGCCGTGCAGCGCATAGGTCGACCCACCCTGCGAATCGAGGTCCCAGAGCAGCGTGCTGCAGCCGCCGGCCGCACAGAGGTAGGCGAGATTCACCGCGCTGGTGGTCTTGCCGACGCCTCCCTTGATATTGGTGACCGCGACGATCTTCACCGGACGAGCATACGCCGGGCGTAAAGCAAAGCGGAAACGCCCGCTGCGCCGCGCATTGAGGCCGAGAAGGCCGGCCGGCGGCGGGCGGCGTGCAGCGCGACGCGCGGGTTCCCCGTTGGAGAGAGTTGCTTCGCCGTCAGGCGATCGAGCCGGGCTTACGCAGCATCTTGCCGATGTCCGCCACGTGGGCCTCCTCGGTGGCAATCTGCGCGCGCGCGTACTCTTCCAGCATGATGTTGCGCCCGGCGACGAGCTCGAGCAGCCGGTAGTACTCGGCCAGGCTCTCCTCTTCGTGCGTGAGCGCCTCACGCAGGATCTCATCGACGTTGTGCTTGTGAGTCTCCAGCAGCGGCCCGATCTTGAGTGACGGATGGCCGCCGAGACTCGTGACGTGCTCGCCGGCCGTCACTGCGTGCGCCTGCGCCTCCTGCGCCTGGCTGCGCAACCACGCCACGATCGGAATGCGGTTATGGCCGAAGACCATGAAGCTGTAATGCAGATACCGCACCAGCCCCGCCAGCTCCAGCTCGAGGATGTGCTTGAGGATGTCGATGACTTTGGCGGTTTCCGCCTTGCTGAGCTCGAGGGCCATTTTCTGGATCTCCCGAAAGCCGCTCGGCGCGCATGGTAAGCCTTCCGCGGGTGTATCGTACATGGCGAAACCCCTCGGACACGGAGCGCAGCATGAGCGGTTTTTACGACATCGCCGTCTTGAGTATTGACGGTACCCCCGACCTGCTCGGCAGTCTGCGCGGCAAAGTGACACTCGCCGTCAATGTCGCCAGCCGCTGCGGGCTGACACCGCAATATCGGGGCCTCGAGGAGCTGCAGCGCGAGCTGGCGCCGGAGAACTTCACCGTGGTGGGCTTCCCCTGCAACCAGTTCGCCGCGCAGGAGCCCGGGAGTGAGTCGGACATCGTGGCCTTCTGCCGCAGTACGTACGAGGTGACCTTCCCGCTCAGCGCCAAGATCGAGGTGAACGGTGCCAACCGCCACCCGGTGTACCGCTTCCTCACCTCGGCCGAGAGCGGCATCGCCGGTGACATCAGTTGGAATTTCGAGAAATTCCTCATCGGCCGCGACGGCAAGGTGCTGAAGCGCTACCCGCCGGAGACCCGCCCGCGCGACAACGGTCTCATCCAGGACATTGCCGAGGCGCTGTGAGCGCGCGGCGCGTCCCGCTGAGCTGCAATGGCCGACTTCGATTTCGCCATACTCGGTGCGGGCGCCATGGGCTCGATCCTCGGTGCGCACCTGGCACGCGCCGGGCACCGCGTGGTGATGCTGGCGCGCGGCGCCCGTGCTGCACACCTCGAGAGCCGCGGCCTCACCATCAGCGGCCTCGTGCAGTTCTCGACGCCGGTGCACGCGCTGCACGAGCCAGGCTCGCTCGCGGGTGCCGGCACATTGATCGTCGCCATGAAGACGCCGGGTACCGCGCAGGCACTGCGCTCGCTCGCGCACGCGCATTTTGACCTCACGCTCTCGATCCAGAACGGGACGCTGAAGGACGAGCTGCTCACGCAGACCTTCGGCAGGGAGCGCGTGCTCGGAGCGCTCGCCGACACGAGCGGCGAGCTGCTGCCGGATGGCACGGTACTGTTCACGCGCAACGTGGGCATTTATGTGGGTGAGCTCGATGGCAGCATCAGCCCGCGCGCGCAGCGCCTGGCGCAGGCGCTCGATGCCGCCGGCGTGCGCGCCGTCGCCACGGAAGCGATCCAGTCACTCGAGTGGTCCAAGTTCTGCGCGTGGGTGGGCCTCATGGCGCTCGCGGTTACCACGCGCGCGGTGACCTGGAAGTACCTGGCGGACGAGGACTCGGCGCTGCTGCTCACGCGGCTGGTGCGCGAGGTGGGTGCCCTGGCGCGCGTCCTCGGCATCGCCCTCAGCGACCGCGCCGTGCTGCCGACCGCAAGCATCTGCGCCGCGCCCGAGGGCGCCGCCCTCGCACTGGTGCAGCGGGCGGGCGAGGAGTTTCGGCTCAAGGCGCCCGGCCACCGCATGTCCTCGCTCCAGGACGTGGAAGCGGGGCGTCCGCTCGAAGTCAACGAGACGCTCGGCTACGCCTGCGACAAGGCGCACGAGCTCGGGCTCGACCTGCCGCTGCTCGAGTGCTTCCGCAGGCTCATCGCCGCCATCGACCGCGCGCGACGCAGCCGCCCCGCGGCCGATAGCTAGCCGCCACTCGCGCTCGCGAGCCCGCGGTACTCGAGGAGCGGCGCGATCTCCGGGGGGCGCCCGTAGAAGTTGCGAAACAGCGCCTGGGGGTCGTCGCTGCGCCCGCGCGAGAGCACGTGACTGCGCAGGTAATCACCATTATCGCGCGTCAGCCCGCCGTGCGCATGGAACCACTGACCGGTATCACGCGCGAGCACCTCGCTCCACAGGTACGCGTAGTAGCCCGCCGAATAGCCGCCCTCGAAAATGTGCGCGAAGTAGGTCGAGTGATAGCGCGGCGGCACCGGCGGGTAGTCGAGCCCGCTCGCCTGCAAGGCGGCCGCCTCGAACGCCGGAACCTCCGCAGCGGTCGGCGCCTGCGCGACGCTGATCTGGTGCCAGGCCTGGTCGAGGAGCGCCGCCTCGAGATACTCAGTGGTGGCGTAGCCCTGGTTGAAGCGCTGCGCGGCCAGCACCTTCGCCAGCAGCTCCGGCGGCATCGGCGCCCCGGTCTTGTAGTGGCGCGCGTAGTGCGCCACGACCTGCGACTCGCGCGCCCACATCTCGTTGTACTGCGAGGGGTACTCGACGAAATCCCGCGGCACGTGCGTGCCCGAGAGCAGCGGATAGTGCACGTTCGAGAGCATGCCGTGCAGCGCATGACCGAACTCGTGGAACATCGTGGTGACTTCGTCGAACGTGAGCAGCACCGGCTGGCCCGGCTGCGGCTTGGGGATGTTGAGGTGATTGGCGACCACCGGCCGCTGCATGAGCAGTCGCGACTGGTTGACGTAGGACGTCATCCAGGCACCGCCTTGCTTGTTGTCGCGGGCGAAGTAGTCGGCGATGAACAGCGCCAGCGGCTTGCCATCGGCGTCGAAGACCTCGAACACCCGCACGTCCGCATGATAGACGGGCAGATCCGTGCGCTCCTTGAAGGAGAGCCCGTAGAGCTGCTGCGCCGCGTAGAACACGCCGTCCTCGAGCACGTGATCGAGCTCGAAGTAGGGCGCGACGCTCGCTTGATCGAAGTCATAGCGGGCCTTGCGCACCTGGTCGGCGTAGAACGACCAGTCCCAGGGCTGCAGCGTGAACGAGGCGCGACCGGCGGCGGCCGACTGCGTGTCGATCAGCTTCTGGATGTCGGCGGCCTCTGCCTTGGCGCGCGCGAGCGCCGCGGGCGCCACCTGGCCGATCATCGCGCGCACCGCCTGCGGCGTGCCTGCGGATTCGTCCTCGAGCTCGTAGGCGGCGTGCGTCGCATAGCCGAGCAGCGCCGCGCGCTCGGCGCGCAGCCTGACGAGTTGCGCGATCACCACCGTGTTGTCGGTGTCGCCGCCCGTGGCGCGCGTGACCGACGCGCGGTAAATGCGCTCGCGCAGCGCACGGTTGCTGAGCTGCGCCAGCACCGGCTGGTTGGTGGTGTTCTGCAGCGTGATCAGCCACTTGCCCTCGAGGCCGCGTGCCCTGGCGGCCTGCGCGGCGGCACCGATCTGCTCGTCGGACAGCCCGGCGAGATCGCCCACATGGTCGACCACCACGGCACCGTCGGCGGTCGCCTTGAGCACGTTCTGCTTGAAACGCGTGGTGAGCGATGAGATCTGCTGGTTGAGATCGCGCAGCCGCGCCTTCTCAGCCGGCTGCAGTTGCGCGCCGGCGCGTACGAAGATCGTGTGATAGCGCGTCAGCAGCTGCAGCGACTCGGCGTCGAGGTGCAGCCCGTCACGTCCGCGGTACAGCGCGTCGACGCGCGTCCACAACGCCGGATCGAGATGAATTGCGTCGCGCTGCGCGGCGAGCTTGGGCGCCATCTCGGTGTCGATCTGCTGCATCCTGGAATCGGTGTTGCAGGCGTTGAGGTTCGAGAAAGTGGTCTCGACCCGATCGAGCAGTTTCCCGGAGCGCTCGAGCGCCACGATGGTGTTGGCAAAGGTGGCAGGCGCCGGGTTGTGGGCGATGGCCGCGACCTCGCGCAGCTGCTCGCTCATGCCGGCCGCGAACGCCGGCAGGTAATCGTCGTCGCGGATGCGGTCGAAGGGCGGGAACTGGAAGGGCAGCGTGCTCGGGTGCGCGAAGGGATTGTCGGTCATCACGGAAGTCCTTGCAGCGTCCGCGGTTGCGCCAGTGGCGGCCGCCAGCGCACTGGTTGCGCAAGCGGCGGCGAGCAGTCCGAGGTACGCGATTCTCATGCTGTTTCCTGCGCTCGAGTGCGCGACTCGCCGCCGCTTGGGCCGCGGGCGAGGCGCAATGGTATCCTTCGCCCGTGCGCCTTGCGCGTGTATCGCCGCCCGTGCGCCGCGCCTCGACCCGTCACCGCTCCGCTTGCGCCGTCCAGGACCCTTTATGAGCATCACGCAGGATCAGGTCGTCACTATCCATTACACGCTGACCGATGACGCCGGCAACGTCATCGACAGCTCCTCCGGGCGCGACCCGCTCATGTACCTGCACGGTCATGGCGCACTGATCCCCGGGCTCGAGCGGGAGCTGGCGGGCAAGAGCGCCGGCGACCGGCTCACGGTGAGCATCGCGCCGGCCGACGGCTACGGTGAGTACGACCGCGCCCTGGTGCAGCAGGTACCGCGGCGCACACTGAAGGGCATCGCCAACGTGCAGGTGGGGATGCGCTTGCAGGCCCAGACGGCAGAGGGACCGCGCCCCGTCACCGTGACACATCTGAGCGGCGACATGGTCACGCTCGACGGCAATCATCCGCTGGCAGGCAAGAAGCTCAACTTTGCAGTGGAGGTCACCGCAGTGCGCGCCGCCACTGCCGAAGAGCTGGCGCACGGTCACGTGCACGGGCCCGGCGACCATCATCACTGAGCATTCGCCGCGGAGGATTGCTGCGCGGCCAGCTGCGCGAACAGGAGCTGCATGGCGTCGACGCGCCGCAGATATTCGCGCGGATCGTGATCGCCACAACGCTGTCCGGCGGCGAAACGAAACCCGCGTTGCGCGTAGAGTCGAGCGCTGCCGGCACCGCAGAGATGCACCGCGGCGGCGAGGTGCTGCTGCTCAAGCGGGCGTAGCGGCATGCTGCTGCGCTGCGGGAGGATGGCGGTAACCTTCAGTTCGAGGTATGCCGCGGTCAGCTCCACCGCATCGCTCGGCACCACGCGCAGGTAGAGCGCGTTGAACCAGCAGCCGTGCCAGTCGTCCCATGCCCCCTCGTGCGCGAGCTCGTGACGGTGAATGCAGTAATGGCGCGCCTCGGCGAACGTGCCATCGGTGATCTGGTACATCCCGACGGCGCTCGAGGCCGGACGGTACACGGCGAAAGGCCTCGCCACCCATGACCAGCGCCAGTAGGTGCCTACCAGCGGATTGCCAGCGCCCTTCACCTGCGCGAGCGCTGCGAGAAGCTCGGGTGTGATGTGCGCGGTGGCGTAACGGCGAAAGGCAGGCCCGTAGTCGCGCCAGGTCTCGAGCGGAGTCTTCGCGAGTACCGTGCTCACCGGGAAGAAGAGCTCGGTCGGTTTGCGGACCACCTGATAGAGAGCGCTCAGCGCGAGCGCGGTGGCCACGGCGGCGAGCACGCCAGCGAGCACACGTCCGCACGGGGGCGTGCGCCGCCATGCCGCGCTCATGCGCACTGAGCTGCACGAACGGGCCACCGTGCACTAACATGCGTGACCGTGGCGCGGGGAGCGCGGGAGTCGTACGTGTCGCGTGATGCGGTCGAAGTCGAGACGGGGCGCGCGCCGGCGTCCGCGGTGATCTGGTTGCATGGACTCGGAGCGGACGGACACGACTTCGAGCCGCTCGTGCCGGAGCTCGTGCTGCCCGGGGAGCGCGCGGTGCGTTTCATATTCCCGCATGCGCCGATGCGACCGGTGACGCTCAACGGCGGCTTTGCCATGCGGGCCTGGTACGACATCACCGCGATCGACCGTCGCGCGCCCGAGGACGAGAGCGGAATCCGCACCTCACAGGCAGCGGTCGAGACGCTGATCCGCCGCGAGAACAGCCGCGGCATCGCCGCCGAGCGCATTGTGCTCGCGGGCTTCTCACAGGGGGGCGCCATGGCGCTGTTCACCGGGACGCGCTACGCGCAGCGTCTCGCCGGCATCATGGGACTTTCCTGTTACCAGGTGCTCGCGAAGCGACTCGACGCCGAGCGCGTGCCCGCCAACCAGTCCACTCCCGTGTTCCTCGCACACGGCACGCAGGATCCCGTGGTGCCGCTCGCGCTCGGTGAGGAGTCCCGCCGGCAGCTCGAGGCTGCAGGCTATCCGGTGGAATGGCATACCTACAGCATGCCGCACGCGGTGTGCCCGCAGGAGGTCGCGGACATCGGCGCGTGGCTGCGGCGCGTACTGCCCTGACGCTGCACCCGTTGCGTACGGGTGCAGCGGCACGTACCGCCTAACCCACGCGGCGCCTAACCCGGGCGCCCGTGCTCGCCGCCATGCGACTGCTGCGGGTGTTCGCCGCCGCCGGGGCCCTGCGAGTGATAGGTGGGGCTGCCGTGCGGGCCACCCTGGGGGGCAACGGGGGCGCCGCCATGCGGTGCGCGCGGCTGGCTGCCGCCGTGGCCGCTGTACTCGCCCGAGGGGGGATGGGACGAGCTCGTGGCGTGCGCCGAAGTGGTGCCATGCGCCGAGCTTGGTGCCATCGCGTGCGGCGCGCCCCCCGCAGGTGCGGCGCTGCGCGCCGCGACCACACCCTTGCCGTAGAAGACTCCGGCCTTCTGCGTCGCAGCGACCGACGGCCGGCCGTGGTTGTACGAGGCACGCATGGTGGTGTCGCGGGAAGCGGCGACCTCGTGCTGCTGCTGCGCTTCCGACATGGCGACGTGGTGCTCCTGGGCCGCGCGCTCCTCCGCGGCCGTGGGCGTCGCCACCACACCGCCGGTGCCGCCGTTATAGCTCACGCGGTTGATGTTCGTTTCGTTGACAATGGTGGTGTTGTTGATGACCGTGGTGTTGGCAACGTAGCGGCCGCCCTCCCACGCGCCGCCGTGGAAGCCGACACCGCCGTAGCCAAAGCCATAATTGATTCCGCCGTAGAAGCCGACGTGGGGGCCCCAGTAGCCCGGATGCCAGGCATACACTCCGCCGCCCCATCCCCAGTATCCCGGCGTCCACAGCAGCCCCGGCGCCGGAGCGAGCACCCAGGTGCCCGGCACCCAGTAGTAACCGCCGCCCTCCCAGGCCCAGTATCCGGGCGTCCAGAAGTAGCCGGGTGCCGGCATCGGCGGCGCGGTGTAGATCGGCAGCGCCGGAGGCGCGATGTTCACCGAGACGAACACCGCGGCGTCGGTCATGAAGGGCAGCGTCGCAAGCAACAAGGCTGCGGCGATGCCGCGGATCCAATTACGCATGTCGGGGCCTCCTACGCTGAAACGTTGACCGAGCCCGGCTGAACGCTTCCTGAACTCGCTCGACAGCTGCCGGTCGCGCCTCACGCTCCGCGAACGCTTCACTGCAACGCGCGCGCGCATTGAAAGTTGACGTGGGTGACAGCACGCGCGGCGGCACCAGTCAGAACCAGCTGTAGTTGAAACTGATGCTGACGCGCTCGATCGCGCCGGGATGAGACGGGACCTCGTGGCGCAACCAGCTTTCGAACAACAGCAGCTCCCCGGCGCGGGCCGGAAAGATCACCCAGAAGCGGTTGGCGCGCCGCGCGCCGCTGCGACGCGGCGGTGCGGCCATGAAGCGCTCGAGCCGCGGATCCTCGAACTTCAGTCCCGGCGCACCTGCGGGAGCGGCGACGTAGTACGTGCCGCTGATGGTGGAGAGCGGATGCAGGTGCAGGCCGTGGGCGCTGCCACGACCCATGATGTTTACCCAGCAGTCGGTCATCTCGAGCGCCCGCGCGCTCAGGTCCATCTGCAGAGTGCGCGTGAAGCGCACGACGTGCCGATCGAGCTCGCGCGCGAGAGCGGCGAAGGTCGGCGAGCGGGTCTGCAGGCGGTGCGCCGAGCCGTACGAGGTGTAGCCGCCCGGGTAATTGCGAGCCGACCAGCACCGGCCGGCGGCATCGTCGGCGCGCAGCTGCCGGCACTCGTTGAGCAGCCGCCGGTTGAGCACGCCGGCGCCCCGCGAGCGCAGACGCGCCGCGTACACCAGCGTCGGAAAGAGCGCGTGGATGCCCACGAGAGACAAGTATGGGGGGCCGTCCCCAAGTGGTCTATGATCGGCGGCGCTCGCCACACACCGCGACGCGCGCCTTATTCCCGATGATGGGCTCAAGAATGGCAGCTTCCACACTCTCCTCGCCCGCTCCGCCGGCCCCCTCGCGCGAGGTTGCGCTCGAGCTCGTGCCGCACTGGGTCGGTGGGCAGCCGCTCGCGGGGAGCGGTGCGCGCCTTGCGATCTTCGATCCGGCCAGCGGTGCGCCGTCGCGCGAAGTTGCGCTGGCCGGCGCGTCCGAGGTTGGCGCGGCGGTCGCGAGCGCTCAGGGCGCCTGGCGCGCCTGGGCGGACACACCGCCGGTACGGCGCGCGCGCGTTCTGGCGCACTTCCTCGCGCTCCTCAACGAGCAGCGCGACGCGCTCGCCGCGCTCATCACCAGCGAGCACGGCGAGGTGTTCGCCGACGCACAGGGCGAGGTGACGCGCGGCATCGAGATCGTGGAGTACGCCTGCGGCATTCCGCAGCTGCTCAAGGGAGACTTCACCGACCAGGTCTCCACCGGCATCGACAACTGGACACTGCGCCAGCCGCTCGGCGTGGTGGCGGGCATCACGCCCTTCAACTTCCCGTGCATGGTGCCGTGCTGGATGTTTCCGCTGGCGATCGCCTGCGGCAACACCTTCGTGCTCAAGCCGAGCGAGCGCGACCCGTCGGCCGCGCTCCTCATGGCGCGGCTGCTCGCGCAGGCGGGGTTGCCGCCGGGTGTCTTCAACGTCGTGCAGGGCGACAAGGTGGCGGTCGATGCGCTGCTCGATCACCCCCAGGTGCGTGCCGTGAGCTTTGTTGGCTCGACCGCGATCGCGCACTACATCTACCAGCGCGGTGCGGCCGCCGGCAAGCGCGTACAGGCGCTCGGCGGCGCCAAGAACCACATGGTGGTCATGCCCGACGCCGATCTCGAGCAGGCGGCCGACGCGCTGATCGGTGCCGCCTACGGCTCGGCCGGCGAGCGGTGCATGGCCGTCTCGGTGGTGGTGGCCGTGGGTGCAGTGGCGGACCCGTTGGTCGAGGCGATCGCCGACCGGCTCGCCAA
>Ga0187782_10004415_pt1 | contig 10539 bp, 5 predicted proteins | sample 0715_SJ02_MP15_2_FD_132454 | JGI IMG/M metagenome (GOLD analysis project Ga0187782, IMG submission 132454) | Tropical peat soil microbial communities from peatlands in Department of Meta, Colombia - 0715_SJ02_MP15_20_MG | ecosystem: Environmental > Terrestrial > Soil > Wetlands > Peat | place...
AGGCAAAGCCGAGGCGCGGCGCCAAAGTTCCCCAATCGGGTTGCCAGAATTGGCCAACCGGGCTCTTGTCAGCAATAAACAGTTGCCCACTCGCAACCTGCTGATAGAGACCGGCACCCGGGCCGAGATAGAAGTTCGAATCCAAATTCGGGTTGACGTTGTGCTGCACTCCAAAGTGCTCGAGGCGCAGACCGTAGTTTAATGTCAATCTGGGAGTTGCCCGGAAGCTGTCCTGGCCATAGATGGCCCAGTCCTTGTAGCGGTAACTCCGGCTGTATTGGGCGGGACCCAGTGGCGGTGTCACTTCGCAGTCCGGAAGGGCAACTATGTTGCCTTGCGGGTTGGTGTGGCAGGGGAACACCCCGTTGGCGTCAACTCGGCTATCATAGGCAATCAAGGGGCTGCCGCCCGGGTTGGCGGTGATGTTCTCCAAGCTTCCCATACCTTGTGGTACTCCGGCGCCGAGTTCCTCAACTGCCTGCGCGTACGCACCGTACGCCTTGTTCATCTGGATGTAGGTAGCCTGGGCGCCAAAACGCATCGAGTGCTTGCCCTTAATCCAAGACAAATCCCCCTCGGGCTGAAGGGTGTTTTGTGGTCCGCCGAAAGGTAGACCACCCAGTCCGGGCGCTTCGTTCTCCAGTCCCGGCAGTTGGAGCGGCAAACCTGTGGTGGGATCAGTGGCAAAACCAGCGATCATCAGGTTCGGCGTGCTGGTCAGAGCCGTATTGAAGTTGTTGTACACGTCGAACCGCGAGAAACCGAGTTTTGCGTTGAGGAACAGATTTGAGCTAAAGCTGTGACTTATCGAGTAAACACCGCTGTCGTTGTACGTGGAACCTCCAACGTCGTATTGTGAATACGCGCTGTAGGAGTCCACACCCAGGAAGTCGAATTCATTGTCCCGGGCAAAGCGGAAGAACATCTGGGTCTTGTCGGTCACGTTGTAGTCGAGCCGGCCTACCAACGTATAGGTATTCTGCGGCGCTCCGCCACCCGCGTCAAACGGTACCCTGAAGTTAACTACGTCAAACACAGGAGTTGTGCCCGGAATTGGCGTGACTCCGTTCACCGGGCCCATTGGAACTCCCGCAGCCAAGAGCGTTGAGGCGTTTACCGTCCGAGTTGCAGCCGGCGCGCCAGATCCGTAGGCGGCGAAATAACTCTGAATGTTGGCCGGCATCATCGCGATGAATGCAGGGTCGAGAACTTCCTGCGTCTGCGTCGAATTGCTGCGCACGCGCGTCCACTCCGTGCTCAAGAAGGCAAACAGCTTGTTCTTGATGAGCGGGCCGCCGAACTCGTAGCCGAACTGATTTCTGGTGTATCCGCCCTTTGGATCCGGGAGGGTAGCGTTCGTGCAGGTGCCATCAGTTAGACAAGCGGCATTTGCCGCGTCGTTGGCGTAAGTGTTCGAGGTACCCCAAGCCGTGCGGTTAAACTCCCACGCGGAACCGTGGAATGCGTTGGAGCCCGACTTGGTGGTCAGGTTCACCACGCCGCCCGAGGCCCGTCCGTATTGCGCGTCAAAGTTATTTGTAATGATCCGATATTCCTGCACCGAGTCGATGGGGATAGCTTGGCCAATGCCGGCGCCAAACAGGTCGACGTTTTCCTCGCCATCCAGAAGAATTTCCGTGCCAGACATGCGTTGGCCATTAATGGAGAAGCCAACGCCGCGGCCGCTCAGGTTCTGGGAACCCATGGAATTCGGCGTGGTGCTGTCGCCATTGCTTACGTTGCCGGCGATAGCGACAAAATCGTAGGGGTTACGCGTCAGACTGGGAAGCTGCGAGATTTGCTGTGAGTCAATCAGCTGCGAGATTTCCTGGGTCTGAGTGTTAACTTCAGTTACTCCGCCCGCGGCTACCTCAACGACGGTAGTGCTCGCGCCCACGGTTAGTTGAGCGTCTAATACCGCTCGTCCACCGACGGTAACCTCAATAACTTTTTCGTAAGTGGTAAAGCTCGGGCTGGAGATCTTGACAGCATACTTGCCCGGCTCGAGGCCAGGAATCGTAAACTGGCCTATGCTATTGGATTGAGCGGTGCGCGTGGCCGAAGTGGCTTGATTTGTTGCGCTTACAGTAGCATTTGCGATCACGGCGCCGGATGCATCTCGCACCGTGCCGGCAATCAATCCCGCTTCCTGCCCCACCGCAAATGTTGCGGTCAGCGCCAACACGGCAAAGCAGGCGATGATAAACAGAAACTGACGTTTCATGAACTTCCTCCTGATTAAGAATGTTGCTGTCAGTGTCTTAACTAACCTGAGAAAACGGTATTACATTCCTGTTCTGAGAGAACTACAGCAAGCTCATGGCAACTCCGCTGCCAAACAAACATGCTTTGTTGACATACGTTTACAAACGCTCTGTTACCACAACATCTTGTTTATCGGAGAGTTATTCCAATTCTTGTATTTGCGCCGCTTGTCTCTGGGGTCTAGTGGTACGGCGGCTGGGAACTCGAAGCGAAACGGTGGTGGGCCCTCCAGGATTTGAACTTGAGGCGCTTTGCGGGCGTGAGCGAAGCGGAAGACCGCAGCCGAAATCCTGAGCGGAGGACCTCAGGCGTTGGTGGGCCCTCCAGGATTTGAACTTGAGGCGCTTTGCGGGCGTGAGCGAAGCGGGAGACCGCAGCCGAAATCCTGAGCGGAGCGAAGGACCTCAGGCCTTGGTGGGCCCTCCAGGATTTAACTTGAGGCGCTTTGCGGGCGTGAGCGAAGCGGGAGACCGCAGCCGAAATCCTGAGCGGAGCGAAGGACCTCAGGCGTTGGTGGGCCCTCCAGGATTTGAACCTGGGACCAATGGATTATGAGTCCACTGCTCTGACCGCTGAGCTAAGGGCCCACTGCACCCAATTTAGCATGGTCAATCAAGGAGGCGTCCTTTGTCAGCCCTGACACGCTCGTCCGCGCACGTAAGCCTTCAGAAATGGTTGCCTCAATCCCTACCCGCATGACCGCCCCACAACATGCCCTAAGGCTTTGCCGCCGGTAGTCACTTTCGCAAATTACCGAAGTTTGTGGCCGAACGCGTAAATCATTGTCGCTAAGCGAATTAGCTGCTATTTCTTAGATTTCGGCGTGGAGTTTCTTCGCACCCACAGCCGATGAAATCAGCATGGGAAGCGAACTAGCTGGTCCAGCACAATCGTGGAGAAGCCTGTCCGGAGCCGCTAAGGCCTTCATCGGCCTGGTTGTGGCCTCGGGCACCGCCGTGTTTCTGTACGGGGCGCTCCACACCTCCAGCCGGAACATCGCCGAGTTCATCTGTTATCTGGGCATTGCGATCCTGGCGTCGCGGCTTAAAGTGAATCTGCCGGGAATCGCGGGCACGATGTCCGTGAGTTTTCTGTTCATTCTGCTGGGAATTCTGCAACTGAGCTTCACAGAGACTTTGATTCTCGGCTGCGCGTCCACATTGGTCCAGCTTGCGTATCCGGACCGGCCCAGTGCGCTGCAGGGAACGTTTAACCTGTGTTCGGGCGCAATCTCGACGGCACTGGCTTATCAGGCGTTTCACCTTTCGCTGTCTCATCACTTAGTGGAGAGCCACGTACTCGCACTGGGAGCAGCGGGGATCGTGTATTTCGTCGCTAACACTGGCTCGATTGCCACGGTGATCTCTCTGACCGATGGCATGTCGCTGAAACAGATCATCGTCGAATGCTATTTCTGGTCCTTCCCTTACTACCTGGTTGGCGCTGGTGCAGCCGGTGTGATCGGCTGGCTCGATGACACCTTCAACTGGGAAACTTCGCTGTTGGCTGCGCCCGTCATTTATGTGATCTATTGGTCGTACCGACTCTATCTGGGCAAACTCGACGACGAGAAACGCCACGTTGAAGAGATGGCTAATCTGCACCTGAGAACGATCGAGGCGCTGGCGCTGGCCATTGAAGCCAAGGATCACACCACGCACGCTCACCTGCAGCGCGTCAGAGTTTACGCGATCGAGGTAGCCAAGCAGTTAGGGTTGAGCGGAGCGGAAATGGAAGCGCTGCAGGCCGCGGCGTTGCTCCACGATATCGGCAAGCTTGCGGTTCCCGAACATATCATCTCGAAGCCCGGCCGGCTCACGCCGGAAGAATTCGAGAAGATGAAAATCCACCCGGTGGTCGGGGCTGAGATTCTTGAGCGAGTGCGGTTTCCATATCCAGTAGTACCGATTGTGCGAGCGCATCACGAAAAGTGGGATGGTTCGGGTTATCCCCTTGGTTTGAAGGGCACGGAAATCCCGATGGGTGCGCGCATTCTCTCCGCGGTCGACTACATGGACGCTCTGGCGTCCGACCGCCAGTATCGGCGGGCTCTGCCGATCGAAGAAGCCGTGAAGCGGCTGGCCGCGGAATCCGGTAAGTCTTTCGACCCGAAAGTAGTCGATATTTTGTTGAAGCATTACCGGCAACTGGAAAAACGGGTTCATGCGCAAGTTGCTCTCGAGGACGATCTACAACTTTCCACCGGCATGAAAATCGAACGAGGCCTGGCCCCCGCGGCCGGCTTCGAAAAGAGCTCCGCCGAAGACGGGCCCGGTCAAGAAGCCAGCTTCCTCGCCTCGATTGCGGCAGCCAGACAGGAAGCTCAGACGCTTTTCGAATTGAGTCAGGATTTGGGCGCTTCCCTGAGCCTGGGCGAAACACTTTCGGTTTTCTCTGTCAAACTGAGACTTCTAGTGCGCTACGACGCGATTGCGATTTACGTGGATCGCAATCGCGAGCTGATCCCGGAATACGTGACCGGCGACAACTTCCGCCTGTTTTCTTCGTTGCGAATTCCTATCGGACAAGGGCTCTCCGGATGGGTGGCCCAGAACAAGAAACCGATTATCAATGGTAATCCTTCGGTCGAGCCGGGTTATCTGAATGATCCGACAAAATTCAGCACTCTGCGCTCGGCTCTGGCCGTCCCGCTGGAAGGAGTCAACGGAGTTATCGGAGTGCTGGCGCTCTATCGCGGAGAACGAGATAGTTTCACTTCCGATGACTTGCGCATTCTGTTGGCTGTGAGTTCCAAGATGGCGCTGGCCGTGGAGAACGCGCTGAAATATCAGCAAGCGGAAAGCTCAGCGACCACCGATTATTTGACCGGATTGCCCAATGCCCGCTCGCTGTTTCTGGAGCTTGATCGCGAACTCGCGCGCTGCAAACGCGATGAAACTTCCTTAACGGTTATGGTCTGTGACATGGACGGATTCAAACAGATCAATGACCGTTTTGGCCATCTGGAAGGCAATCGTGTACTGCGCCTCTTCGCGCAAGCACTCAAAGAGAGTTGCCGTGAGTACGACTATGTGGCTCGCATGGGCGGAGACGAGTTTGTGATCATCGCTCCCGGTTTGCCGTTGGAAGCAGCCGCTAAGCGCGCCGATCAGGTGCGGGCGCTAGCCAAGCAGGCCGGCCTGGAAGTTTGTGCCGAAGATATTCTTTCTCTCAGCGTCGGGCAGGCTGTGTACCCCAATGATGGCAAAGATGCGGAAGCCCTGCTGGCCGAGGCCGATCGGCGGATGTACGTCGAGAAACAGCAACAACCCGCGCGCAAGAACCGCCGCTTGCATCCGCGCACAAAATGCCGCGTGACCATCGAACTGCAGCCGGAGGATAGCAGTCCGATCTTCGGCAATCTGACGGATATCAGCATAGGTGGCTGCTACGTAGAAACCAGCGCCGTGCTGGCTTCCGGGTCAAAGCTGAAAGTAGTGTTCTCCGATCATGGACAACCACTGCATGTGGAAGGCTGTGTGACCAGGATGGATCTTGGCTCCGGCATTGCCGTGCAATTCAAAGAGCTAAATCGAGAAGACCGCGAACAGATGCAGCGAATTCTGACCTTGGTGCAGAAAACGACCATTTCCCCGGAAAATCGCTATCTGAATCTGCTCAATCGCTGAGCTCGACCAGCCATCCTGTCTGGTACGGTCATCTGAAGCGTTCCATCGGTACTGTTACAGTTTGAAGTTTTAGTCTTGAAGATCGAAATACCAAAGAAGATGTGCGCACAAGTTGTCCCATTCAGTCTCGCTTAGCTTTCCGATTCGCTTGAACAGGTCTTGTTTACGGACAGGTTGAATATGCCCGAGCATTACCAGACAGTCCTTATGCAGTCCATTCCTAGGATTGGCTTTGAGGGGAAAATCAGATTCTTCCTTCAGGTCCACCCGTGAGGTAGTCGGGGCGATACTGACAATCGGGTATGTAATTCGCTTTGACAGATGCGGATTTGTAAGGACAATGCAGGTGCGCCCATCTTCGTGGTAGTGGCGTTTTTCTTCCGGAGTTTCGGGAATTACAACAGACTTATCTTCTACCAAGCACACGTCTCCTTGCGTTATGCTCAGTTTCGACGCACCCGCGGCCTTGAGCGCATCGCGCAAATCCATTGTGGATTATTTACAAACTTTCTCCCTCACGGGACGCCAGTCCTCTAGAGTCTTGAGCTGCTGGGCTGCTCTTTCTTCATCGGTTCCGCGCACGGATGTGTCCACCTTAATTTCGCGGAGCCGATCTAGCCTAGTCTGCGGACGAGGCTTTGCAACGGTTCCCATAGGTAGGGTCGCTTTCTTTTGGGAATAATCGGACAAAATAGTGTACCTCGGCGTGTCAACTCGCAATCTTCCTTCCTTATCAAACACTGGATCAGTGACTAAAGTTTGCCAATACAGTCAATTGGTTAGACGAGGACGGTATGAAACCGCATGTAAAGCCACTGTCGTTTTTTGATAACGAATGCCGAAATATGGTCAGTTCTCGGCGATTTGTCTCATTCTGATAAAAGCAGATTGCAGAGTTCCATCGTATCCCACACGTGATCGCTGAGGCCAGATCCCATCGCCGGGGTTATGCGAAGCGTTTGATGAATGCGGTGAAACTGTAACAGTACCGTTCCATCCGGCACTGTCCTAGGTCTAGGACAGTGCCTTCCATCCAGCAACGCGATGAAAGCGACTCCGTTCAGGTAGAATAAGGGATTCAGCGCAAGTCGCTGTCAGGTTCTGTTCCTGCCGAAGCCATGTTTTCCTTGCATATTTTCGCCACGATTCTCATTCCCCACGGGATCCCGCAATACCTGCGGCAGCATTTTCTCGATAAAACCTTCCAGGGCTTGTACCACGCTAACGCCTTCGATATGGCGCTGCTGATTCCCTATTTCGTCGTGCTTATCCTGTTGGCAGGATACGGCGCACACCGCTATATCCTGGTCTATCTCTATTACAAGAATAAACGGAACCGCACGGCCGAACCGTCCCAGAAATTTTCCGAGCTGCCGCGCGTCACCATCCAGCTTCCGATTTTTAACGAGCAATTCGTCATCGATCGCTTGTTGGAAGCGGTGTGCCGGCTCGACTACCCCTTGGAGAAGCTTGACATTCAGGTGCTCGACGATTCGACCGATGAGACCGTAGCCGTTGCACGCGGGTTAGTTAATCACTATGCCGCGCAGGGCTTCCCGGTGACTTATCACCATCGAACCAATCGCGAAGGCTTTAAGGCGGGCGCATTAGCAGCGGGCCTGAAAACAGGCAGGGGTGAATTCGTTGCAATTTTCGATGCTGATTTCGTTCCCCCGGCGGATTTCCTCGAGCGCACGATCCACCATTTCACTGATCCAAGAATCGGCATGGTGCAAACCCGGTGGACGCATATCAATCGCAATTACTCATTTCTGACGGAAGTGGAAGCCATCCTGCTGGACGGACATTTCGTTCTCGAACATTCCGGGCGCGCCCGCAGCAACGTGTTTTTCAATTTCAATGGAACCGCGGGGCTGTGGCGGCGGCAGGCAATCGAGGAAGCCGGCGGCTGGCAGCATGACACGCTCACCGAGGACACCGATCTTTCCTATCGCGCCCAGCTCAAAGGCTGGAAGTTCGTTTATCTGCAGGATGTGGAGTGCCCCGCAGAGTTGCCGGTGGAGATGACCGCGTTCAAAACCCAGCAGGCGCGCTGGGCAAAGGGGCTCATTCAGACCAGCAAGAAAATTCTGCCGCGCGTGCTCAAGAGCGAAGAGAGATTCCATGTGAAGCTGGAGGCCTGGTATCACTTGACCGCGAACTTGAGCTATCCGCTCATGATCGTGCTCTCGGTCTTGCTCCTGCCTGCGATGATCATTCGTTTCTACCAGGGCTGGTTTCAAATGCTGTACATTGATGTGCCGCTGTTCATGGCATCGACATTTTCGATTTCAAGTTTCTATCTGGTGTCGCAGCGCGAGCTATTTCCCCGCAGCTGGCCTCGTACGCTGTTGTACCTTCCGTTTCTGATGGCTCTCGGTATCGGCCTTACGGTCACGAACACCCGAGCGGTGCTCGAAGCCCTGCTGGGCAAGCAAAGCGCCTTCGCGCGCACGCCGAAATATCGTGTGGAATCAAGAAAGGATAAGGTTCGACCATCGAATTACCACCGCGGCCTGGGATGGGTGCCGTGGGTGGAATTGCTTATTGGCTGCTACTTCGCGATCACCGTTTATTACGCTTTAGAAAACGAGAACTACATCACTGTTCCCTTCCTTATTCTTTTTGTCGTCGGCTATTGGTATACGGGATTGATGTCATTGCTGCAGGGCCGATTCTCTGGGTTGTCCTTAAGCACGGAGAGCCATACCAAGCCGTTCCCGGTTGGCGTGTAGGCCTTTCGTTCCCCAACAAACGCCACTCACGCTATGTGATTCGACCCGACCTACATCTCCATGCGGCATACGGATTCTGTTCTGTTATCCTAAAGCATCGTGCGAATGCTGTGGTGGTTTCTGATCCTGGCCTGTAGCGCGGGAGCGGTGCTGTGGGCGGGCGTGGCCGCATATCTTCGCGTGCGTCGCCACATGAAAGGCGCGGCAACAACCAAGAAGGGCGCCCTTGGACGGGAAGCGGACACTCTGTAGCGTTGTCATCCATACACGGGAGGACTCTCATGGCAAGATCGGCAACTCAACTCCTCCGAGAGAATGATCGAATTCTCGCTGCCGTCGGGCAGATCGCGGTTGTGGTCGGCGCGAGTTTCTTCGTGGCGTTGTGCGCGAAAATAACATTACCTCTGCCTTTTACGCCGGTGCCCCTGACGCTGCAGAACTTCGGAGTATTGCTCGTCGGGTTGCTGCTGGGGGCGCGGCGCGGTTTTGCCGCACTGGCGCTTTATCTCGCGGAGGGAATGATGGGGCTGCCGGTGTTCAGCCCAATCGGGCCGGGCGGCATGGCACAGTTGATCGGCCCCACCGGCGGATTCCTGCTGGCTTATCCTTTTGTCGCCGGGCTGGCGGGCTTGATCATAGAATCCGGCAAGAGGAACTTTGCCCGCGCCGCCACGGCTGCGGTGCTCGCTGAGATCGTTCTGTTCGCTGGCGGTCTGGCGTGGTTAGGTATTCTTACGCATTCACTTGCCCAAGCTTTGCGTTTTGGGCTTTACTGGTTCGTTTTCGCGGAGATTATCAAGATCATGGCAGCCGCGGCGGTAGCATCCGGGTGGGAACGGCTTCGCAGGTTTCAAGAATGACTTCCATCAGCATTGATTCCAGAAAATCGGCCGATCCAGCTTCGGCGTCGCAAACCCGCGAAATCACCATCGCGCACAGTCCCGACTCGGATGACGCGTTCATGTTTTATGGTTTGGCCACGAACAAGGTTCGTGTCCCAGGTCTGCGCTTCAGTCATGTACTGTGCGACATTGAGACGTTGAACCGCAAGGCGATGGAGGGCGTCTACGATGTCACCGCCATTTCCTTCCACGCTTATCCGTACATTCAGGACAAGTATGCGCTGCTGCCGAGCGGCGGGAGTGTAGGTGAAGGTTACGGGCCAATGATCGTCGCGCAGCGAGCGTATTCTGTCGCTGACATCAAGCAGAAACGCATCGCCGTTCCCGGCACGATGACGACTGCCTATCTCGTGCTGAAACTTTTTGCCCCCGGCATTGAGACTGTTGCGGTGCCGTTCGATCAAATTATTCCGCAGATTCTGGAAGGCAAGCAGGAAGCCGGCCTCGTTATTCACGAAGGCCAACTGACCTACGACAAGTCCGGCCTGCACCGCATCGTGGATCTCGGCAAATGGTGGCAGAAGATCACTGGTCTTCCCCTGCCGCTCGGCGGCAATGCCATTCGCCGCAACCTGGGAGCGCAGTTGATGGCGCAGGTGGGCTCGGCTTTGCGGGAAAGCATCCAATACGGTTTAGATCATCGCGAAGAAGCGCTGGCTTACGCCATGCAATTTGCCCGCGACCTCGATCCGCAGATGGCCGACAAGTTTGTCGGCATGTACGTGAACGAGCGCACGCTGGACTACGGGCCTGACGGCCGAGAAGCCGTGCGCCGCCTGCTCGATATGGGCCACAAGGCCGGAATTATTCCGCAAGCAGCTGCGGTGGAGTTTGCAGCGTAGCTTTCAGCTGTCAGCTTTCAGCCCCCAGAAGAAGCAGCTGGAATTGGTCGCTTGCAAGAAGGTTCTTCCACTGACAGCTGATAAGCTGAAAGCTGATAGCTTCTAGAATTATCCTGATGCCTCGAACTCCCAATTCCAATGGTTCGCAAACGCTGCTCATCGATGC
>Ga0187782_10004416_pt1 | contig 10536 bp, 10 predicted proteins | sample 0715_SJ02_MP15_2_FD_132454 | JGI IMG/M metagenome (GOLD analysis project Ga0187782, IMG submission 132454) | Tropical peat soil microbial communities from peatlands in Department of Meta, Colombia - 0715_SJ02_MP15_20_MG | ecosystem: Environmental > Terrestrial > Soil > Wetlands > Peat | place...
GCGCTATGGGCCGGCGATTAGTCTGAAAACATGGTCCGTCTTTTTCTCTCCCTCATTCTGCTCGTGGCTGCGCAGATCGTGACAACTGGCGCGTCTGCTCAGGACAATCCGGAGATCAATCGCGAAGCGCGCGCGATATTCCAGCAGCTCATTGAAATCAACACAACGGATTCTGTGGGCAATGTCACTACCGCCGCCGAAGCAATGGCCCAGCGCTTTCGCGACGCCGGCTTCGCAGAGCAGGACGTCATCGTAGCCGGGCCCAACGCGCGCAAAAAAATCTGGTTGTCCGCCTTCGCGGCACAGACCAGCGGGCGCCGGTTCTCTTTATCGGTCATTTGGATGTAGTGGAAGCCCGCCTTGAGGACTGGTCTACCGATCCCTTCCAGTTCATCGAGCGCGACGGATTCTTCTATGGCCGGGGAACGCGCGATATGAAGGAAGGTGACGCCATCCTGGTCATGGGCCTGCTGCGACTGAAACGAGAAGGCTACCGCCCGGATCGCGACCTCATCGTAGCGTTAACCGCGGATGAAGAGGGTGGCGATTTCAACGGCGTCGCTTGGCTCCTCAAGGAACATCGCGCCTGGATCAACGCCGAATACTGCATCAATCTCGATGGTGGTGAATTCGAGAGGCTTCGCGGCAAACAGATGCTCGCCGGGCTGCAGGCCAGCGAAAAGGTTTATGACGACTTTCAGTTCGAAGCCACGAATCCCGGCGGCCACAGCTCCATTCCCGGCCCGGAGAATGCCATTTATGAATTAGCCGCGGCGCTCATCAAGCTCCAGAACTTCACTTTCCCGGTGCACATCAATGAAATCACGCGCACGTTTTTCAGCCAGTCCGCCAAGTTCGCCACCGGGCAAATGGCCGCCGATCTTCGCGGTGCGGCGCAGGAACCTCCGGACCCTGCGGCCATTCTACGTCTCGCCGCGATCCCTTATTACAACTCACTCTTGCGCACTACGTGCGTCGCCACCATGCTCTCCGGCGGCCATGCGCCCAACGCGCTTCCACAATCCGCGCGCGCCAACGTAAATTGCCGGATCTTTCCCGGCGAAGACCCGCAAGAGGTACGCAAGACCCTGGAATACGTGATCGGCGATCCCAAGGTCAAGATCATCTCTGTGACGGAAAGTACCCCCGATGGGAAGCCGATTCCGATTGCGGCGGTGCCGCCGTCGCCACTTCTTCCCGAGCTGACTGCAGCGTTGAACAAAGCCCTATCTAGCATGTGGCCCGGCCTTCCGGTCGTCCCCACTATGTCGACGGGCGCCACCGATGGGAAATACCTGCGCATCGCCGGCATTCCGACGTACGGAATTGCCTGCATGTTTTTTGATATGGAAGACGACCGCTCGCACGGAAAAGACGAACGCGTGGGCGTCGCCGACTTCTACGACGGCGTGGAATTCGGCTACCGCTTCATGAAGACGCTTTCTTCCACATCGCCGTGATCTGCGCCAACGTTTCAACAATGTAAGGGGAATACCATTTGAAGGCGTAACTCGTGAGTTCCTTCCTTCGTACTTATTGTGGGAGGGTCGCGCTTCCAGCGCCCCAGTGCTTTCTGCACGATTTGGATAAAGTAGACAGAAGGGTCCACCCGCTCGATGCTAGCGCTCCGTGACAACCTCCTTCAGTGTTCCAGCGCGCTGCGTGCTCATAAGCTGCGCACGTCGCTGACCATGCTTGGGCTGACGATGGGGGTGGCCACGCTCATCACCGTGATGACCATCGTGCAAGGCGCGAACCTCTACGTGGAGAACAAGATCGCCAATCTCGGCACTAATGTCTTTCAAATTGCACGCACGCCGTTCGCGGTGACGGACTTCAACATCATCATCAAGGCGCTCAAATACAAAAAGATCGAGTTGGAGGACGTGCGAGCAGTCAGCGAGGGCTGCCCCGCGTGCCAAGAGGTCGGCGCCACCGCCAGCGCCTCCGTGAAGGCAAGATACGGCGACAAAGAAGTGCAAGACGTAAGCTTCTATGGCCAAACGCCCAGCATGGCGGATATTGACACGCGCGCGGTGGAATTCGGGCGCTACTTCACTCCTTCGGAGTCCGAGCACTACACCAATGTCTGCCTGATCGGCGACACGTTGGTGCAAAGGCTGTTTCCGGGTTTAGACCCCATAGGCAGGAACATTCGTATCGGAAACGACGAGTTCATGGTCATCGGCATCATGGAGAAGGTCGGCAGCGTCCTGGGCCAGGACCAGGACAACTTCGTTACCGTGCCTCTCCCGGTTTTCCTGCGCATTCAAGGGATCCACGAGAGCTTAACGATCAATGTCAAGGCAAGCGCAGGGAACTTTGAGACTGCGCAGGATCAAGCGCAGCTTATCCTGCGGGCGCGCCGGCACCTGAGCGGCACCATGGAAAATGACTTCTTCATCGGCACGAAAGAGAGCTACATGGCGCTCTGGCGCAGCATCAGTTCGGCGTTTTTCGGGGTGTTCATCCTGGTGAGTACCATTTCGGTGGTCATCGGGGGCATCGTAATCATGAATGTGATGCTGGTCAGCGTGACCCTGCGGCGGCGTGAGATCGGCGTGCGACGCGCCGTGGGCGCGACCCAGCGCGACATCCTCGGGCAGTTCATCGTGGAGAGCATCGTGCAGTGCCTAGCGGGCGGAATCGCCGGCATCGCGCTGGGATTCTTGGTGGCGTTGCTCCTGCGCACCTATTCTCCTTTCCCTGCTTCGGTGCAGACCTGGGTTGCCTTGATGGGAGTCTTCCTGAGTTCCGCGGTCGGCTTGTTTTTCGGAATTTACCCGGCGCTTCGCGCGTCGCGGCTGGATCCGGTGATTGCCTTGAGGTCTGACTGATGGCTTTCATGACACTGGCGCAAGCGCGCGAGAATTTCTTGGCGGCCATGGACACGTTGCGTTCCTCCAAGGTGCGCTCCGCCCTGACGGTGCTCGGCATCGTGATCGGAGTCGCTTCCGTCATTTCCATGGCGGCCATCATTCAGGGGCTGAACAAATTCGTGCAGGACCGCGTGGAGTCCCTGGGTTCGCGCACCTACTTCCTGACCCGTTTTCCACCCGGAACGGACCCCTCACACCTGCCGGAACGCTATCGCACACGCAGATATTTCGAGTACAACTACGCGGAGTTACTTCGCGCGGCGGCTCCGGACGTTGACAACGTGACTACCAGTGGGACGCGCGGGTTTTTCCTGGGAGACTCCAATCTGATTACCAGCGGGGACCGCAGCGTTGAAAAGGTGATCGTCCGGGGAACCGAGCCGGAATACATCGTGGCGCTCCCGCTATTCAACATTGAGCGGGGACGTTTCATTAGCGCGTTCGACCAGGAGCACGCGCGGCCCGTCGTGGTGCTGGGCGCATCCATCGCCGAATCCCTTTTTCCTAACAGCGACCCGCTCGGCAAGACCGTGCGCATCAACGGAGCGGTCTACGAAGTCATCGGTGTCTTTAGTCATGACCAGGGATTATTCCTGGGCCCCGGGGTGGATATTTTCGCGGTCATCCCGCTGAGCAACTTCAAGAAACAGTATCCCGAGGCCAAAGAACTGATCATGATTTTCACCGTGCCCAAGAACTTGAATGTGGAAACGGCGCAGGCCGAAGTCATTCAGGCGATGCGCCGGCTGCGGCGCATCCCAGCCGACAAGGACAACGATTTTGAACTGACCTCGCCGGACTTTCTCAGTAATTTGTGGAACCAGCTCACCGGGGCGCTGGTGATACTCACCACGGTGATCAGTTCCATCGGACTCCTCGTGGGCGGCATCGGAGTGATGAATATCATGCTCATTTCGGTGACCGAGCGCACTCAGGAAATCGGCGTGCGCAAGGCCATCGGCGCCCGGAAGGCGGATGTGCGTTTGCAATTCCTGTTCGAAGCGGTGGTTCTGACATTGGTTGGCGGCACGATCGGGATTCTCATCGGTGCGGGAGTTTCGACAATGGTGCGGACCCTGGTGCCTTCGATTCCGGCGACGCTCTCCTACCTGTGGGTTTCCATTGGATTTGCGATCTCCGTGGGCGTTGGGCTGTTCTTCGGGTACTATCCCGCGAATCTGGCAGCGAATCTCGATCCCATCGAATGCTTGCGGTATGAATGAAAATAAACCCAGCTCATGCGACGAATTCGGCTTCTTTGTGACGTGGCGCACGAAAGACTCCGCCTTTGCAGGCGCAGTATGGATTCAATCTAACCGGCTGGTCAGGAGGCCATCATGTTGGGAGGCTTGCTCTTTGTAGTGTGTGTCATTCTGCAGTATCACTATCACGACCCGATTCCGTGGTACATCTGGGTGCTTGCGTTGGTCGCACAACTTGTTTCCTTCGGCGAACCGGCGATGCGATCGGCAGCTTCGAAGAAAACCTGAATCCACGCTCATTGCTGTTCGCCTCTCGCTCTGCAAATGAAAAGCCCCCGAGGGTTCGGGGGCTTTTTCGGAAAAGTTGAGATTGTGGATTACGGCTTGCTGGGGTCGGGCGCCTCGCCGGGCTTAGCCTCCGGCGCTGCCGGCGCCTGAGCGCTGGCCGCAACGGGCTTGCCGGCATCGGAACCGAAGCGGGTCAGGTACGGCATGAACGGCGTGACTTCAAACGGCATCTTTTCCCGCTCCGCCACCGTGCCGATGGGCTTGCTCTTGATCAGCTCCAGCTTGTCGCTCCAAGGATCCATCTTGACGCGTCCCCCGAGCGGAAGCGCGGCGATCTTTTGCGGATTCTGTTTGGGATCCACCTGCGCCGAAGACCTCAGGTCGTTGATCTGCGGCACGCGATTCCCGAGGTGGCCGCTGATCAGGTTGGGAATTTCCTTCTGGCGGGCCTCCAGAGCCTGCAAGAAAAGCCCGGCGTTGCCCAGTTGGTTTTTGTACGGCGAGTTGTTCAGCAGCTGAATGGCCTTGGCGTTCGCGGAACTTTCCTCTTCCGGTGTGCGTGCAAAGCCAAAGTGGCGGTAGGTGTCCTTGTCGTCCACGAGCAACTGGTCGAAGAAGGCGAATTGCGAGTCGACGCGGTGGCCGAGCACGACGTGGCTCAGCTCGTGGGCGAGCATGGTGGCCAGGCTGGCTTCGTCTGGCAGCACGTCGATCAGCCCACGGCTCAACACGATAGTGTGGCCCACGGTGAAGGATTCGAGGGTGGAGACCATCAGGACGCGGCAACGAACCTCCGGATCGACGTCGACGTTGTTGGTGACTTCCAGGTTGTTGATGACCGTCTCCAGCACCTTATCGACTTCACCCTTGGGTGCCAGCAAGCCAATGCGTTCCAGCCGGTCGGTAACGTTGTCTTCCGCCTGGCGGTCCCACGAACGCTGGGCCTGAATAGGAGAGAGGTCATTGGCGGTCTTGGTGTCGTCGTTCACCGGAGTCTCGACGAGAATCTTGCTCAGCTCTTCTTCCTTGGAAGAGCCGCCCAGGTTGTATCCCCACAGGCGGGTCTGAGCCTTGAAGTCCAGCTTCTTGGAAATGGCATAGTGCAGGTCGTGCTCTTCGCTGTACACGAAGGTAGGCAGCCAGATGCCGGGTTGCGTGTTGGTGCGCCAGCTGTCGAAATTGAAGTACCAACTCGAGTGACCGTTGCCCTCATAGCGGCCATTGAAGCGCACGATGTGGAAATCCTGATCTTCCACCCAGATGCGCCCAAGGAAGCGGCCCCGGGTGTTCTTCTTATCCAGCGGCGTCACGTCAAACACCAGACAACGCACCTCGCCGAGAAACTCGCGGCGCACGTAGTCGAAGTGGTAGTGCTGTTTGTCGAAGCCGTTGGTATCGATGAAGATCATCTGCAGGAAGCCGTCCGGCAGGAATTGCATGGCGAAGCTGAAGAAGTTGCCAACCGAGCCCATCATCCTGTGGCCCTTGCTGGAGACGTCGTTCAACGGCACCAGGCTTACACCATGACTGAAATTGGCGCGTCCCAGGAAATACTTGTCGCCCGCTGGAACCTGACCCAGGTCCTTGTCGGGCTTTAAGTTCTGGATGTAGGTCTCGACCAGCGGCTGGTAACTGCGCATCTGGCTGTAGAGCCGCTGTTCGTTGTTGATGACGCGATCCAGCACCTGGTCCATCGTGCGAGGCTGGTCAGCCGCCGGCACTGGTGGAGTGTTGGCCATCAGCGCCATGCTCGCGCACGCGCCGAGGAGCATCACGAGGATATATTTCGACAGCATTCGCATGATTGTTTCTCCCTCAGTAGGCCAAGCGGAATTCGATGCGCACGCGGGCTGGAAAATCTACCGCCTCGCTCTGACGTTTCGCCGGCTTAAATCTAATTTGTTGCGCGGCCCGTACCGCCGATTCATCCAGGCCGTGCCCAAGGCCGCTGACTACCCGATTGATCTGAATTGTGCCATTGGCTTGGAAAACCAGGTCAATGACCACATCCCCTTCAATTCTCGCGCTGCGCCCATCCGCTGTATATTCCGGGCGGGGCTTGTCCAAAATCTCCGGCGGAGTATCCGCAGGACCTGTCGACGCAGCTTTCTTCTTCGGGGCCTCGGCGCTGGTGTCCGCAGCATTTGCAAAACCCGTGCTGGCCACGACCGTGCCCTTCTTCGGAGCCGAGGTCGGAGGAATCGCGGTGCCATTTCCAAATCCCGTACTGGGGATGACTCCACGGACGCCCTTATCCCCGCCGGTTCCATTTCCATAGCCCGGGCCACCCGGGAGTGCTGGGGAACCGAGGCGGTTCACATTCGTGGCATGATTCGGATCACCCTTGCCAGGCATACCGTTCGGGTCTCCGAATCCGCCGGTTTGCACTTTCTCGACGGGCATCGGCGGTAGGGTGGGCGTCGCCGCGCTGCCGGTGTTCAAGTTGTTGACCTTGACATCTTCCTTCGGGCGCTTGGGACCGTTCTCCTTAACGTCAATTTTGGCGGCCTCAAACTTAGGTGTGAGGTCAAGAGCCTTGGTTTCGAGTTTCTCGACTTTAGGCTGAACCACCTTCGGTGCGACTAAATTGGCAAAAATGTGCGGCTGCTGCGGATTGAGTTTCACCGGTTCGATGGGATCGGGCTTCTTCACTTCGACCTTGGGCACTTTCGCAGGCTTGGGCGGGGGAGGCGGCTCAGCCACGGGTATCTCAGTCACGGGTTGAGCAATGGCTGTAGAAGTGTACCAGTGAACCGCAGTCTTCATTCCCTCGGGGTATAGCAGGGGTACGAGCACAAAAAACGTGAGCGCCGACAGCTGCAGAACGGCACTAACACCGATGCGGTTCCAATTGGGTTTGGGGTCAGGCAAAAGCGACAAGCGGGCCGGGACAGACCGGGTTCCGATGTGCTGTTTCCATGCTTCTCTATTGACCACGCCTCTCCGCTGGGCTTCAAATCCGACGCCCAAGGAAGCGCGGCGTGGTGGATCACCGATCATGGTTGTCATCCGGTTCCCGCCTCATGCGTGCATTGGTCCCGTAAACTCGATTCCAGGGAATCAAGCCTATTCGGTCCCAAAATGGTTTCTGTGCCAGTACGAGCGTACTGTCCGGCACGGAACCTCCGAATAGGACTTTCGTACCAAAGACGCGTATTCGCTAATGACCACGCGATTGCACGTTTTTGGACGCGGTGTTTACCGGGACAAACCCGCCGAGGCGAATTTCGTTGCGGGCCGGGTCGCAACCTCCATAGGATACCGCACCTGCGGGCCGGGGGAACCTGCGGATTCGTGCACCCGTACCTCCGAACAGGGAGTTGCCCCAGTACGATGCCTTGTACCCCATCGGGCGTTGGTTTGCCATGACGGCTTTGTAAAGGCTAGATATATGGGGGTTAAGAAGCGCTAGAATGGCGCTCAGGGATGCCTGTGCCGCCCGACCGTCCGCCAACTCCGCTTCGCGATGCAGCCGCGCTGCTCGCCAATCTGCAACCCAGACTGGATGCCCTATATTCTGAGTCTCGCGCCCTTGCCTGGTCTGTCAGCCGCCAGCACTTCGTCTCCGCCCTGGAGCGCAGCGTGCAGAGGCGCTTTACCGATTGTCGCTTGACCCAAGCCAACCTCGAGGAGTACCTCGAGACTCTGCACCTCGAGGATTTGGCCCTGGCATGCGGCTGCATGCTGGGATCAGAAACCGCTTGGGAATACTTCGTTCGCACCTATCGCCCCTACCTCCGCGTTTCGGCGGGCGCCATTACAAGAAACAGCATGGCGGGAAGCGACCTTGCCGATTCGCTGTTTGCGGAGCTCTACGGCCTGGTCGATGGGAAACGCGGAGAGGCCTCGCTGTTCCGCTATTTCCACGGGCGCAGCTCCTTGCGGACCTGGCTGCGAACCGTTCTTGCGCAGCGCCACGTGAATCAACTGAGGCAGGCGCGGCGATGGCAGCCGCTGGAGCGGGACGATGGCATGGAAAGGCCGGTCCTCCCACAAAACATCGTTACGAATCCGCTCGATCCCAAGCGCGGTGTGTATTTGCGGCGATTTGTGCACGCGCTCACGGTGTGCATGGCGGCGATGAGCAGTGAAGACCGGAAACGCCTGGAACTTTATTACGCACGAGAGAAAACCCTCGCGGAGGTCGGCCGGCTTCTTGGGGAGCACGAATCGAGTGTTTCCAGGAATCTGGAACGCGCGCGCAGGGAATTGCGCCACAAGGTTGAAGAGAATCTACGGACCGGAATTTCCGGAGATCCGGAGACCGGTTGCCCGCCCATGAGCGACGCGGAAGTCGCACTGTGTTTCGAGTATGCCTCGGAAGATACTCCCATCGACTTTCGCCAACTCTTTCCCGAAGGGCCTTCTCGCAAGCGAGAGGCGGGAAGGAAGGAATCGCCGTGAGGTGCCGCAAGAAACGACGCCCGCAGCGTTCTAAGAAAGGAGAGCGCCATGGCCACTGATGATCGTGAGCAGCAATTCGAACGCGCATTGGCGCGGCTCCTGCGCGACGCTTCTCCTGATTCGCAATGTCCCGACGCGGAAACCCTTTCCGCGTACCACGAACGCACACTGCCACTGGACCAGATGACGCTGTGGAAGGAACACATCTCCGGATGTGTGCTTTGCCAAGAAATCTTGGCGCTGGTGGAGCAATCCGAAAATGTACATACGGAGGAATGGAAGAAAACGAAGTGCCTGTTGCCGAATACGAAGAAATGGCAGCAGTACCGCTGCGTGCCGCCGCTCCAAAATCCTCTGCGGCTCAAAGCGTTCACGGACAAGCCGTGCCTGTAGAGGCAGCAAGGCTCCCCCGTACAGGGTCCCGCGAGCGCTGGCGTTGGATCGTCCCCATCGGGGCTGTAGCGGCGGCCGCTATGGCGTGGGTTGGGGTGCATGAAATCGAAATGCGCAATCGCAGTGCAGTGGCAACTGTTCAGACAGCGCAAAACCTAAAGACCGAGCCGGAACTCAGTGCTCCAGCGACCTCGCTCACAAACCAACTGACTGACCAGGGGAGAAAAGAGGTGCTCCCCAGCGCAACTCTCAACGAAGTCGTCCGCGAAAAGAAGATTGCTCCCGTGTCACCTAAGGCCGTGCCACGAGCCATTGTGCCAGCAGCCGATGCTGCCGCGAGCGGGGCAGCAGGCGGTGTAGTGGGCGGTGTTCCAGGTGGGGTTGCGGTGTCCTCGAATGAAGCGGCCAAGCTGCCGACGCTTCGCAGAGAATACTCCCAATTGGTAGTGCCGCCTCCGCCCGCGACGTCTTCTGCGAACACTCTGAAGGGCCGCGATGCGGAAAAGGCCGCTCCTGCGCCTCCCTCTCCGAGCCCTGCGGCTCCGGCTGGGGCTCGCATTTCTACGGCCAACGCCCCTACGCCAGAACAGAAACAACTACAGAAACAGCAAGAAGAAATGCCTCGAGGTGTGGCGGAGTCCGTGACCGTCCAGGCACAAAACGAGACCGTGGAAGTACAAAGTGCACCTGCCGACGCAATCTCGGCCAAAGCAATATCCAATCTTCCTGTGCAGGGAGAGAACTTCCAGAATCTTATGCGCCTAGCCGCTGCTGACCAGCGTTACATCGTGGCGCCCGGCGGGAAATACGCCTGGCGCGTTGGCGAGGCGGGAAAGATCGAACGCAGCGATGATCATGGCAGGACCTGGAAGCCTCAACAAAGTGGCGTGGCCACGGATCTGACCGCGGGTTCCGCCACTTCGGACAAAATCTGCTGGATCGTGGGCAAAGCCGGAGCGGTCCTGCGGACCACCGACGGAGGCAAGCACTGGAAGCGGATGTCCTCCCCGGCATTGGAGGATCTGGGAGGCATTCAGGCAACGGATGTCGCGCACGCGTCCATCTGGGATATTTCCAAGCACGTAACTTTCGAGACCGCCGACGGCGGTGTGACCTGGCAGCAGGTTCCAAGGAATTAGCCGTCGAACGCAAGAAATCACCTTGTCTTCGTTCTAACTGAGGAAACACATTTTGCTCGAGGAGCGCTCATGAAAACTTCGCAGATGCTGAAAAACTTGGTCTCACGTCGAGTTGTCCGTGGCCGTGTATAACTCGAACATCGCGTTGATCCACGACGTGCGGCAAGTCCAACTACCCTCTGGCACCTTCCGCCTGAAACTTATGGACATTGCCGCCACCGTGAATCCCGC
>Ga0187782_10004417_pt1 | contig 10535 bp, 6 predicted proteins | sample 0715_SJ02_MP15_2_FD_132454 | JGI IMG/M metagenome (GOLD analysis project Ga0187782, IMG submission 132454) | Tropical peat soil microbial communities from peatlands in Department of Meta, Colombia - 0715_SJ02_MP15_20_MG | ecosystem: Environmental > Terrestrial > Soil > Wetlands > Peat | place...
ACTGGGTACTGGCAACTGGGTACTTTCAGCAGCGATTCTCGCACTTTTTCAAAGAATTCTCGCGGAATCCGCCTTGGCAGTAGCCAAAATATAAACGTTGTGTTATTTTCTTGATTTTGCCGCAAGTTTTCACGTCGTATAAGTACTTTGTATTAAGCCATTTGCATCTTCGTGGCTAAGGGGTCGGGGTTTGGCGTGACGCCGGCCTGTGGAAATCTTGTGGAAAATCGGCAGTCTCAGCCCTCCCTGGCGAACGATTGGATGGCCGTAAATCGCGCAGCGGTAAGGGTTTGACCGCCGTCTAACGCGAATGGCCGATTACATTTACACGATGGAGCTCCGGCTGACGCCGGACCAACTCAAAGGCGTCGGCCTCATCCAAGATGTTGTTCGCGCCGCGGGTATGAATCTCTACCTGACCGGCGGAGCCATCCGCGACATTATCAGCGGATTCACCATCCGCGATCTCGATTTTACGGTTCAGGGCAATCCCCTCAAGCTGCAGAAGGATCTGGAAAAAGCCGGCGCCAAGATTGTGGCCGTCGAGGAAGATGTGCGCACCATCTTCCTGGCGTTGCCGGGCAATGCGCGTGCCGAGATCAGCATGGCGCGCACGGAGCGCTATGAAAAGACGGGCAAGCCGCCCATTGTCACTCCCTCCACCATCTACGAGGACCTGCGCCGCCGCGACTTCACGGTCAACGCCATGGCACTGTCGTTGAATGAAGGATCGCGCGGCCTGCTGCTCGATCCTTTCAACGGCGTGGCCGACATTGAAGCCAAGCTGATTCGCATCCTGCACAATTATTCGTTTTTAGAGGATCCTTCCCGGCTGATCCGGGCCACACGTTTCGCGGCGCGCTTTCACTGGCCGCTGGAAGAGCGCACGCAGGTCCGCTACGACGCGGCGAAGGAAGGCAAGTACATCGACTACATTCTGCGTTCCTCGATTGGCCACGAGATCGCCGCACTGGCGCATGAAGACGATCCGCTGAACGTGGTCAAGATGCTGGAGAAGGAAGGCTGGCTGGAGATTCTGCATGATCGCTGGACGGTGGCCAAAGTTGACACCAGCGGTCTGAGCGCGCTGATGAAGACGCGCCAGCAGATGGTCGATCTCGGCTATGCTCCCGATGCCGGGCCGGCGGTGATGTACTTTCTGACCGGAAATTTCCCGGGCAAAGACGTAGCTGATATCCAGCGGCTGATTCCACGGAAGGATCTGGTCGAAGCCTGGCGCGATATCGAAGACCACGCCAAGGAACTGGCCAAGCGGCTCACCGGCAAAGAAGCGGCCACCCCATCGCGGACCTGGCAGCTGCTTTCCTCGTCGCGGCCGGAGATGATTCTGTTCCTCGCGGTCACGACCCGCCAACAGGCCGTGGAGCAGAAGATCAAAAACTATCTGACGAAGTGGCGGCAGGTGCAGCAGAAGATTCCCCTGCCCGAGATGACGGAACTGCTGATCACGCCGCAACTGCCGATCTATCCCAAGCTCGCCCACGATGTATTTATGCTGCTGCTCGATGGCAAGCTGCGTTCGCGGACCGAGACGCTGAAGTTCTTGAAGCCGTTTGCGCCGCCCCCACCGCCTCCTCCGCCAGCACCGCGACGTGGACGCGCCGCCAAGGCGGCGCCAGGTACCGCTCCCGTTCCGGCTGTAAAACCGGGCGAGAAGCCGCTGGAAAAAGCTGGCAGAAAGAAAAAGGCAGGCGCGGTGGAAACGATGCCTGCAGCGCCTCCAGCGCCGGCGCCCAGGGCCGAGCTGAGACCTGCGTCCAAGCCTGAATTGAAGACCAAACCACCAGAGAAGCCGAAGGCCATGAAAGCTGCGGCCAAGCCGAAGTCGAAACGGCCCGCGGCGAAGCCCAAGAAAACGCGTGCTTCCAAGCCGGCCAAGAAGAAGCCTGCGAAAGCCGCGCCCAAGCCGAAGAGCAAGCCTAAAAAGAAAAAGTAGCCTTATCCGGAACTTGTCATCCTGGAGAGCCCGCGTCCTCTGCGGGCCGAAGGACCTATGCAACTTGTCGGCATCATCGACTCTGCCCACGAGTTGCATGGGTCCTTCGCGGCGGGAAACTGGCTTCTTCCAAGGCTCCCCAGAAAAAATCTTTCCATTGATGTCGTCTTTTGCCCGCCGTTTCCGATTTCATCAAGAGAGAGGAACCCGAGTTAGTCCCAGGTTCCGATTCGTCAAAAAAACAGGACGGATGCATTCGACTCTGTTTCCCGGAAATCACCGCAGCAAGACAAAGAAATACCAGGAGAGAACTATGAAACCGAGCAATTTCCGGCGTTTGGCCACACCTTTAAGCCTGGTTCCATTAAACCTGGTTCTGCTGGTTTGCACCGCGGCCTATGCACAGATCACTCCGCTCAACGATTCCTACACCAACACCGCCGCTTCCACCACCAACTACGGGGCTAAGAGCACGGTGAACGTGGACGGAGCCACGCAAATCGGCTACGTCCAGTTCGATCTCTCCGGAATTCCCGCTGGCGCAACGGTGAGTCAGGCCATGCTGAAGCTCTATGTCAACAGCGTGACCACCGCCGGTTCCTTCGCCGTGGATTACGTTAACGGGTCCTGGACCGAGAGCACAATCAACGCCAGCAATGCGCCCGCCCTGGGCAACAACATTGCGTCGAATGTGTTGATCACCACAGCGTCGAAGAGCCAGTACATCCAGGTGAATATCACGTCGGCGGTGCAGGCCTGGCTAAGCGGAAGCACGGCAAACGACGGCATTGCGCTGGTGGCCGAAGGCACGACAAACGTCACGTTCGACAGCAAGGAGAGCACGACGACCAGCCACCCGCCGGAGCTGGACATTGTGTACGCCACCGGGGCTCAGGGCCCACCGGGACCCCAGGGTCCGCAGGGCGCTCAAGGACCACAAGGCCCACAGGGGCCGGTAGGCCCGATCGGTCCTGCGGGTCCGCAGGGTCCGGCGGGAATCACCAATCTTGGAAGTTGGATTTCGACGACTGCCTATCAGCCGAACGACGCCGTCAGCTACGGGGGATCTTCGTGGATCGCGCTGGTCGCAAACACAAACTCGGCTCCGAACGCCAACAATCCGAATTGGCAGTTGTTGGCCGCGCCGGGCATCAACAACCAGGGAAGCTGGGTTTCCGCCACAAACTATCAGATTGGCGATGCGGTCAGCGACGGCGGCCAATTCTGGCTGGCGGTCGCCGCCAGCATCGCTTCGGAGCCGTCGACGCTTAATCCGAATTGGCAACTCATCGCCGCCAGCGGAGCTACCGGGCCAGCCGGGCCCACTGGTCCGCAAGGCCCCACTGGAGCAACCGGGCCTCAGGGGGCGACGGGAGCAACCGGAGCGACCGGCGCAACGGGAGCGACTGGAGCGCAAGGGCCGACCGGAGCGACCGGACCGCAGGGGCCACAAGGTCCCGTGGGGCCTTCAGGGCCAACTGCTGCGGCTATGAACGCGGCACTGCTGCGTTGGTACAGCCAGTCGTACTCGGTTGGAAGCGATCCGTACGCGGTCGCGTTCGACGGAACCAACATCTGGGTGGTGAATAACGACAGCAACAATGTGACCAAGCTGTTAGCCAGCAGCGGGGCGACCGTTGGAACTTATTCCGTTGGAAGCTTTCCGTACGCGATCGCGTTCGATGGAACCAACATTTGGGTGGCGAATAGCTCCAGCAACAACGTCACCAAGCTGTTAGCCAGCAGCGGAGCCGTAGTAGGAACGTATACCGTTGGATCGTCCCCGCAGGGGGTCGCGTTCGATGGAACCAACATTTGGGTGACGAATTCTGCCAGCAGCACCGTGACCAAGCTGTTAGCCAGCAGCGGGGCCTTGGTAGGGACATTTCCCACTGGGAGCGAACCGTATGGAGTCGCGTTCGATGGAACCAACATTTGGGTCGCGGATTACGCTGGCAGCACTGTGACCAAACTGTTGGCCAGCAGCGGTGGCGTGGTAGGAACCTATTCCGTTGGATCGAACCCGGTTGGGGTTGCGTTCGATGGAGTCAACATTTGGGTGGCGAATAGCTCAAGCAACACCGTGACCAAGCTGTTGGCCACCAGCGGGGCGGTGGTAGGAACCTACTCCGTTGGATCGAGCCCGTATGGGGTTGCGTTCGATGGAGCCAACATTTGGGTGGCGAACTTCGGCAGCAACAACGTGACCAAGCTGTTGGCCAGCAGCGGTGCGACCATCACAACTTATTCCGTACCCAGTGCCGCAGCGGTAGCTTTCGATGGAGCCAACATTTGGGTCACGAACGGAGTTATAAGCGGCACCGTGACCGAGATTCCTGTCTACTGATAGGAGTCTGGCCCTCTATTTCGCAGATTTCCCAAATCGGGTTGCCTCACTCTCACCACGCTTTTTTGCGAGCGGGTGGGGCATTCCGGCCAACGAAAACCTCGGTCTCGGTTTTCCACACCCCATTGTGACATCTGACCTTGCGCACCACATTCGCGTTGCGCCATCATGACCGAGGCTGTGACGGTATCGGACCACCGAAAAACGGCTCGAAAGAAGCCACTAAGTGGTTTGTGCGTGATACTTTGCATTTCGATCTTTGAAATCAAGACTTTGCACGTTCCGATTCGGGAAACCCGCGCCCAGCAAGACTTCTGGGCCCTTGAGAAAAAAATTCTGACACCCTAAGTACGCCAGTTTCGTACCTTCGGGAACGCCCGCCGCGAATTTATTTTGTGCAGAATTCCACAGGCGGCGTGGTGCAACTCTCAATCCAAGGGGCCGTGCGGAAATTGTATTCTACGTGGCCGCAACCGCGCTTCCCTGCCGGTACGGCTCCGGCAGGCCGCTTTCGATTACGGCGCGCACTTTCTCCATCAGTGAATCGCGGTCGCCGAAGTCTTTTGGGTCGATGGGCGCGTGGAAGATTACTTTCACCGGGACCGGCTTGATCGCGAACCGCCCTTTCGGCATGGCTTCGTGCGTGCCCACGATTGTCATGGGGATGATGGGAACGCCGCACTCCATGGCGAGATAGAACGGGCCTTTCTTGAACGGCAGCAGTTTGCCGTCGAATGAGCGCTTGCCTTCGACGTAGATCGTCATGTTGATTCCCTGCGCGACCACTTTCTTGGCAGCTTCGACGGCTTCAATGCCGGCGTCGCGATTCCCGCGATCGACCGGCACCAGCGCTCCCAGGTGCATGGCGCGGCCGAGGATGGGGTACTTGAACAGCTCTTTCTTCACCATCACCGAGGTGCGCCGCGGGATCAGCGGAATCTGAATCGGAGGATCGAGGTTGGAGGTGTGGTTGGTCATGAAGATGTAGCTGCGGGAGTGATCGAAGCCGTCGAGCCCTATGATTTCGACGCGCACGCCGGTGAGCCGCACTCCGGTATAAGCTCCCCAAATAAACATCCGATAGAGCAGGCGAACATCGCCGGTGATGAACGTCCAGGGAAAGCCGATCAACGCGGCAAGGGGCGCAGAGACCGCCCAGAAGGTCAGCATGATGAGGGCGCGAATCATTTCCTAAACCCCGCTATGCGTTGCTCTTTCTCGCTGGCTGCATTTGCGCCTGGCCGCGGTTTCTCCCTGCTTCATGGACGAATCTGCTGAGGCTCCTGCGCCTCGCCTTTCAGCCAGGCGGCGCGGCGGGCGCTCTGCGCGGGAGTTACTTCATCGAGGTCCTTCACTTCGTATTTCACCTCTTCCCGCGCCCCGACTTTCCACTTCAATTCGCGCTCCATTCCGCGGCGGCCGCGCACTTTCACGGTGAGCGTGTCGCCCGGAGTCAGCGACTGCAGCCGATAGAGCGATTCTTCACCGGGAGGATTGCCCTGAAGCTCAGTAATGATATCGCCGGCTTGTAGTCCCGCGCGCTCGGCCTCTCCACCCGGGACGACCGAGACCACCGTAACGGGTCCATCGAAATTGCGCGAAGCCATAAAACCCGGATCCGGTACAGTGCGAGTGGAAGATTCGACCCGCAGTCCCACCGGCCGCAGAAAATCGTTCCAGGGAATCTCGTCGACGCCGGCGACATAGTGTTCAAAGAAGAACTTCAAATCAGCGTGGCTTACGGCTTCCGCGGCCTCGCGCACGCCGTTGGAATCGTCGAAAAAGCGGCCTTTCCGCGCATAGTTCACATTCATCCATTGCAGGAGTTCGCGGAGCGAGGCCTTGCCCAGGCTGGCATCGCGCAGAGCGAGATCAAGCATGAAGCCCAGTAACTCACCTTTGTTGTAGTACGAGACGCTGCGCTCGGGCCGATGGTAATAGCTATTGCCCTCCAGCCAGGCGTCGAGGCTCGACTCTTCGGCGGATTGCGTGAGATGCGCGGGACGCTCCTCGAGTTCCGTGATCTGACCGCCCAGGTTTGCCAGGAACTGTTTCTCGTCGATCAATCCGGCGCGCAGTTGGATGATCTCTTCGGCAGTGCTGGTCACGCCTTCGCTGAACCACAGCGCGCGCGTGTAGTTTTCCTTGGTGTAATCGACCGGCTCGAGGGTTTGGGGGCGTATGCGCTTGACGTTCCACAAGTGGAAGAACTCATGCGCGGTGACGGCCGTGAGCACATACAGATTTTGTTTGATCGATTGTGCGTTGAGTTCGATCGCGGTCGAATACGCGTGCTCCATGCCGCCGCCGGCGGGCCCGCGCGGGAAATGATAGAAGAACATGTAAGTGTCGAACGGCCGATCGTTCATCCAACTGCTGGCCGCGCCGACGATCTTGTGCAGGGCGGCGACGATCTTGTTGGCGTCGTAGTCGGCGGGATCGGCGTCGATGATCACGCGAAAGTGGCCGCCGGATTCGTCGAAATCCGATTCCTGAAATGTTCCGATCTCGACGGGAGAATCAACCAGCCGGTCATAGTTGGGAGCAGTGAAAGCATCTCCGGAAGAAGCCAGCGGCGTGGCGATTTGCCACCCGGCGGGCACCCGGCTGAAGCGCACGGTGAAATTCGAATTGCGCGCATCGACCGGATACATCAGGATTTCTGCCAGATTGAAGAAGGCGTGGTGGGCGTTGAGCTGCGCGCCGAAGGGGCTGCCAGAGTCCGTGTAAATTTGATATTCGACGAGCGCACCGTTCTCTGCCCCGCGAATTTCCCAGCGGCTCTTGTCGAGCTCGCCGACCGGCAGCGGCTTTCCAGAGCGATCTTTCGCGCGCACCCAGTTGATATATTGAGCGAAGTTGCGCACCTGGTAGAGCGCGTTCCACACAGGAAGCTGCAGTTCACGGGTCGCCCCGCCGGGCGGGATCGCGATTTCGACTTGCACCAGATGTTGCTCGGGATGGTCGAGCGAGACGGAATAGGAGACGCCGGAATCCGCGGCCAAAGCACCGGCGCACGCCATTACGGCAATCAGAAAAAGAGTGAGAAGAAATCGCTGTGCAAAGAGTTTCATCATTTCTCCGCCATTCGTTTCTCCGACAATTCCTGCAGGCGTGCCGGGAGTTTCTCATAAATGCCGCCGAAGCCGCCATTCGAAAGAATGGCGACGATGTCTCCACTGCGAAGTTCGGGGGCGACGGCCGCCACGATAGCGTCAGCGTCGGGCAAAAGGCGCGCGCGGCGGCCGTTCTGCGCGATTTCGGCGGCGAGAACCGGCGGTTCCAAGCGTTCGTTCTCCGGAATCGCTTCCGAGCGGAACACGCCTGCCACAACAATCTCGTCGGCTCCGGCCAAGGCGTGCGCCAGATCGTTTTGCAACACGCGCCGGCGAAGAGTGTTCGAGCGCGGTTCCAAAATCGCCCACAACCTGGCCCCGGGATATCGACCGCGCAGCGCTTTCAGCGTTCCGGCGATCGCCGTGGGATGATGAGCAAAATCATCGACGATGGTGATCCCGTTCACCTGCGCTTTCACTTCCAGGCGCCGCTTGACGCTCTTGAACGTCGCGAGCGCGTGGCGAATCTCCGGGATCGAGATGCCGTAGGCATGCGCCATGGCCGCGGCCGCGGTGGCGTTCCACGCGTTGTACTCTCCTGCCAGCGGCATTTCCAGTTCCGCCCACGGCCTGCCGTTCTGCATAACCGACCAACCTGTTCGCTCCGGCCCAAAGTTGAGGCGGGAGATTCTGAATCCCTGCGCCGTCTTCGAACCGTAGCGCTCAACCAGGCAGAACGCTTTGGCGATCGCGCGCTCGATGCTGTCTCCCGAGTCGAAAGCGATCAGCCTTCCACATCGCGGGATCAGATTTACCAGGCGTTGGAAGGCAGTTTCGACCGCGTCGAGGTCTTTGTAGATGTCGGCGTGGTCGAATTCGACCGAAGTCAGAATCACAGCATCGGGAAAGTAGTGCAGAAACTTCGGGCCTTTATCGAAGAAGGCGGTGTCGTACTCGTCGCCTTCGAGGATGAAGTGTTGGCCCGATCCCAGATGGAAGCTGGAGCCGAAATTTTCTGCGATGCCGCCGATCAGAAACGAGGGATCGAGACCCGCAGAGTGAAAAATCCACGCCAGCATGGATGTGGTGGTCGTCTTGCCGTGGGTGCCGGCGACGACCAGCACTTCCCTGCCGCGGAGGAACTCATCGTGCAGCAATTGCGGCAACGAGCAGAACGGAAGGCGGTGATCGAGCACGTGTTCGAGTTCGACGTTGCCGCGCGAGATGGCGTTGCCGACCACGATCAGATCAGCCCTGGGCTCGAGGTTCTTCGCATCAAACGGCTGCGCGACCGGAATGTCGAGTTCGCGCAGAAAGTCGGACATCGGCGGATACGCAGCGGCGTCGGAGCCGGTGACGTGAATTCCGCGCTGCTTGAGCATTCCGGCCAGCGATGCCATGGCCGTGCCGCAAATGCCGATCAGGTGGATATGTTTGGCGGAAACCATTGTTGATTTTTGATTGTTGATTGTCGAATCAGAACCCTGCAAGAGTCGGTTTTTATTCAACAATCAAAAATCAACAATCAACAATCGACAAGTCCTTCATTCCCCGCTCACTGCCGCTTCCATAATCCGCAGGCCCACTCGCCCGCCGCGCACGCTCAACCGCGCCCGCACGCCGAAGGGCAACGTAATGTTGCCCGAGGTCACGTGCCCCGACCTTACTCCAAACGCGACCGGCACGCCCAGATCGCCGACGATGCGCCTCACAACTTCCTGCAGAGTGTAACCCTGGTTGGCGCTCTGGATGCAATCCAGCATCTCGCCGAAGACAATGCCGCGGAGCCTTTCGAGGTGCCCCGACAACTTCAATTGCATCAGCATGCGGTCGACTTGAAACGGCTTGGCGGCAACGTCTTCCAGAAAGAGAATCGTATCGTTCGTATGAATTTCGAAGGGCGTGCCCAGAGATGCGACCAGGATGGAGAGACATCCGCCGTAGAGAACTCCTTCCGCTTCGCCCTCGACCAAGCCCGTGACGCCGGGATTGAGCGGCACGTCCCACGCCACCGTTTGGCACAGAGCGGCCTGCCAGGATGCGAAATCCACGCCTCCCTCGCGCGCCCAGTCTTTGGCGACCATGGGGCCATGGAATGTGATCAGGCCGGTGGAATCGGCGACATAGGTCAGTAGGCAAGTAAGATCGCTGTAGCCGACGAGGACTTTGGGCCGAGCCTGGATGCGGCTCAGATCAAGCTTTTCCAGCAGGTAGTTCGCGCCATATCCCCCGCGAGCGCAAACGATGGCACGAACGTCATCGCACACGAACATTTCTTCCAGCTCCCGGGCTCTGCGATCTGCCGATCCCGCAAAATAAAGGTCCTGTTCCAGAATCGAATCGAAATAAAACGGACGATATCCCGCGCGGCGAACAGCCTCGCAGCCTGCGTCCAGATCCGCGGCGCTCAGGTTGCTGGCAGGCGCGACGATGCCGACAGTGTCGCCGGCGCGAAGGGCCGGAGGCTTGACGGATTGAAAATTCGGAGGTGGCATAGGTGAAAACGCGCGCCAGTTCTCAGCTCAGAAAAAATTCTCCTCTGCACACGAATTGCGCCGATCCCCGCAGAAAAATGTTGTCGTCCTCTTTGCGGACAGTCTGCACTCCGCCCGGAGCATGCACGCGCACGGGCGATTCCGCACGACCCGTTGCCATGGCTGCAACCGCGCAGGCGCACGATCCTGTCCCGGAAGATTTCGTTTCGCCAGCGCCGCGCTCGAAAAATCGTGCCTGGAGATCATGCCTGCCTTCCACTGCCACAAATTCCACGTTCACGCCCTGCGGAAACTGCGGTTGCCTCTGAATCGCCTCCGCCTGCGCTCGCCAGTCTTCCGGAAATGAGGCGCCCATAATCACAAAGTGCGGATTGCCCATCGAAACCTGAATTCCGCCGATCCACCCCCAACCTGGCGGCATCACTTTAAGTTCCGATTCAATCGTCCCTGCTCCCATCCCCATTTCAAATTCGTAGGCGGAACCGCTGCGGCCGGTCAGGATGCAGACTTTCACTCCCGCGCCGGTAAGAATGGACACGCGTTCTCTTCCCCGTGTGGCGCAAACGTAAGCGGCAACGCAGCGCGTCCCGTTGCCTGAGATTTCCGCCGCCGAGCCGTCGGCGTTAAGCAGGCGGATTTCCAGGTCGGCGGAAGCGTGCGGCGACATCCATTCCACGCCG
>Ga0187782_10004418_pt1 | contig 10532 bp, 4 predicted proteins | sample 0715_SJ02_MP15_2_FD_132454 | JGI IMG/M metagenome (GOLD analysis project Ga0187782, IMG submission 132454) | Tropical peat soil microbial communities from peatlands in Department of Meta, Colombia - 0715_SJ02_MP15_20_MG | ecosystem: Environmental > Terrestrial > Soil > Wetlands > Peat | place...
CTACTTGGCCATGAATCGTCGCAGCTTATAAGTGATTGACTTGATTCAGAATCCAGTTCGTCAATAACTGCTCCAACGCCTTGCCGAGTTGTGGGTAATTGAAAGCTGGAATACACGCTTACGCACGGGGCGAGGCTCGTTACAAGAAGAAGGTTAGCCCGATTGCAGATGGATCGTCGATTTGCGATTCGTCAGTGGAACTGCACTCCGCAAAGGTGGACGCGCAATCCCATCTCTTGGAACATGGCAGCCTTGGCGGCCAGGGCGCGATCGGCCGCCTCTGCGGTCGGTGCATAGGCAACATTGACGTGATTGGACGGATGACGCGCCATGAATTGGTTTTGCTCGATTCCGTGCAGCAGCACGTGCATCAGCGGCCATTGCGAGGTCACTTCCCGCCAGCGGCGCTCGGTCTCTTCCTCAGGCAAGAGGATGGCCGTGGCGCGGCCCATATCCACTTGCAACGCGCCACCCTCCAGGAAGACACGGCTCCAGACCACTTCGCCGGGCTTGCAGACGCCCTTGATCGTACCCCCGCCGAGGCGAAAATACATGGCCGGCTGGCGCTCGCTCACCGCGCCCGCGTAGCCATTCACCAGGTGCGAGCAAGGCACCGCGCCGGAGATCTGGAAGAGCCAGACAAAGTCATCCACCGCGCCCTGATTGCTGCTTCCTTTGTAGTGCTCGCCCCAGCGCACGTCGTGCAGGGTGGTGGCCGGATCGAACCCCATCGCGCTCCACACGCGGTTGGTGACGATGGCGTCGACGCCCGCGCATTCGTCCACTTCGTTGAAGTGCGGCAGCGCTTTGCCCGCGTAGAGCTCGCAGCCCTCGGCGGAGAATACCGGCGGCCGATCGACGTTGTTGAGCAGCCCCTCGACCAGATCGGAGGCCGGCGCCAGATCCTTCAGTCCCTGCTGGTACTGAATGCCGATGGCGTCGCATCCGAACTCGCCGGCAATGCGCATGGCGGCGATATACATCTTGCATTGCCCGAGAATCTGCGCGTCCGTCAGATCGCTGGCCTCGTCCTTGCCGGTGAGGAAGCGCATCCCTTTGGCGTCCAGCCAACTGCGCACCTTTTGCGCTTCGGCGTCCGAGACCGTCAACATGGCCGCGTAGAGCGCCGATTGGCTCAAACGCTCTTTATAGATTCCGGCGGGATTCAGGAAGCTGTCCTCGACGATGGCGTTGTACATTCCCATGCAGCCCTCGTCGAAGACGCCCATCAGGGCTTTGTGCTGACGCAGCTCGCGAGCCAGGCCCACACCCAGCGCGCGCTCCTGGGCTCCCAAGGCCGTGCCATCCAGAGGACGCACGTGCGACAGGTCATGCGTTACCTGCTTCTCGCGAATCCACTGGCGCAGCCCGTCCAGGAAAAACGAGTCGGTGAAATCCTTGCTCCAAAGCGTGCTGAAATGAACGCCCGCCTTGCGCAGACATCCGTTGAGGTTCAACATGCCTACCAGCCCAGGCCATTCGCCGGACCAGTTGGCGACCACCAGAATCGGGCCGCGATGGGAGATCAAACCGGATAGCAGGTGGCTGCTGTACTGCCACACGGATTCGGCGACCACCAGCGGCGCATGCGGATCGATCTGCTCGAAGACCCGCATGCCCATGCGCTGGTTGTAGATGAAACCGTGGCCCAATTCCGGGTCGTAGGGGTGGGCACGCCGCAGGCGGAGGCCCTGCGCGGCAAAGGCCTCGGTGAGCATCTTCTCCAACTGCGCCTGCGCCGCCCAGCATACCTTGTTGGCCGACTGGCGCAGATCCCCATTGGCCACCAACAACACTTCGCCGTCCTTGACCGGAACCGGCGCATGGACTTCGGGAATGGCATAAGATGACATCGTTCTCTCCCCCGCACCACAGAGGTGCGCACATTCAAACCCTTGTGGCCGCTTCCTGCTGTGCGGCGTCGTAACGGCCGGTTACTGGTCCCGCGGCCTCTTCTTTTTGCGCTCCTGCTTTGCGCATCCACTTTCACCTACTGCGATTGCTCTTTTCGGATACGTTCGATCGCAGCCATAGCATTTTGCGTCTGGGCATCGTTTGGGGCTAAGGCGAGCGCAGTCTGCAGTTCCGTCTCCGCCTCTCCGAGATTGCCCGTGTGTTCGTAGAACAATCCCAGGTTCCGGTGCAGATGTGCGCTTTCCGAACAAGCCCCGCAGAGCTGAATGGCTTCGTTCATTTGTTCCATGGCTTGAGGCCAGTTCTGCGCATTGGCCGCCTCCAGCGCAAAGTTTCCCAATTCCGCCACACGATCCCGGATTTCGTGCTGGCGTTGTAAGGCGTCGTAGCGGTCCTGGTATTGCTGCGCGCCGGGGTCGTGAGTTTTACGCAAGGCTCTGGCTAGGTTGAAGAGCGATTGCAAATGATTCGGATTTGCCTGGAGCGCATCCTTCCAGTGCTGGATCGCGCCCTGGCTATCTCCGGCGTGTTCCAGACTTTGGCCGAGAAGATACTGCGCATCGGCGTCGCCCGGCTCGAGCGCCACAAGCTTTCGCAGGATCTCCGTCATTCGCTCCGGTTCATTTTCCTGCTTCATTGTCAACGCCAGGAAATAAAGCGCGCCGGGGAGATGGGGCTTGAGTCGAATCGCGGTCTCGAGCTCCTGTTTCGCTTTCGCGTAGTCGCCGGTCTCGAATTGGAAGCGGCCCAGGTTGTAATGCGCGTCGGCTAGATTGGGATCGAGGCGAACTGCTTCGGAAAACTCTTTGAAACCCGCCGGCCGGTTAAACTGATCGACCAGCGCAATCCCCAGATTCACGTGCGCTTCGGCCGAACCGGGTTCGAGAGCCACGGCTTGTTGCAAACTCTTGACGGCATCCGCACCGTGTCCAGTCTTGGCTTGCAACATCCCCAACGCGGAGTATGCGCCCGCATAGTGCTCGTCCACCTGGATGGCGGTTCGGAATTGGCGCTCCGCGTCGGCAAACGATCCTTGCTGAGCCAGCAATAAACCCAGGTTTACGTAAGCCTTCACGTACTTCGGATCGTGCTGGGTGGCTTGTTGGAACAACGATGCGGCCTCGGCATTCCTGCCTTGCCGGCTGTAGAGAATTCCCAAGTTGTTTTCCGCTTCGGCGAACTGGGGATCGATGGCCAGCGCCTTCTTGAAGCGCCGCTCCGCCGCCGCCGGCTGGCTGCTCTCCAGGTCCAGCACTCCCAACTGATTATGAGCGACTGCCAGATGGGGGTCTAACTCAATCGCAATCTCCAGCTCTTTCCGCTCGGAAGCAGAGTCGCCCAGCTTGTCCAGCGCGAGCGCTCGATCATAGCGGAGCCTGGCATCGTTCGGCTTGAGCCGGATCGCCTTGCCGTAGGTTTCCTCGGCCGCCCTCGCATTCCCCGCAAGCAAATCCTGATTCGCCTCTTCGTTCAGCTTGGCAATGGCCGTATCGTTGCCGACAGACCGAGCCGACGAAGAATCTTGTGCAACTGCGAAGAATGCTCCTGCCAGAATTGCAACGCCGCCTAGCCTCAGCGAGAAAGTCTTTCCGTTACTCGCCGCGCCATTCAGCCACATATTCGGCAGCCTCCACGCTCCAACTCCGAAAACGGCTTCATGGATTCACGATTGCCTGGCCTGCCGAAACCCGTGGTCCAGAAGCGAAAAGCGATCGATTGATCCAGCCTCAGTGCAGCCCATTCGAAAGAGTCGGGCTGGGTAATGAATGGCCAAATCGCGTTGCGATGCGCTGGGTCTTTGACCGCATGAATTTGGATCACTGTTTCGGTCGCCCCTCCAGGGCTTGCGGCGGCTAGTGCGACCTGATCCCAGGGTTTCACCCTGGGCTATTCTCGTCCGTCCCTCCGGGACGGAGGTTGGCGGCCGGTGACTCTTCATCCGATCAGAGACCTGGGAAGCGCCGGAGCGGGCGCGGCCTTTCAGACTTCTCAGGCCGCGCCCGCTCATCCAGCGCTTCTTTCAAGAGTTCGCGTCAGTAATAGAGTTTGAGCGCGAACTGCAATTGCCGGGGTTCTGTTCCAGAGGCGATATTCGGTACTACGCCGAAAGTGCCGTTATCGACGTCGGTCCCCGGTACTGCGTAAACCGGGGTGTTTGTGGCGTTGAACGCTTCGAAACGAAACTCCAGGCGGACTCGCTCCGTGATCGGAAACTGTTTGAAGATGGAGAGGTCCACTTCTTTGAAAGTCGCGGAACGAAGCGAGTCGCGGCCCAAGGTGCCAAAGTTGTACTGCAGCGGAACTGTGAATGCTGCCGTATTGAACCACTCGCCCACCGTCTTACTGGACGGATAATATTTGTTGCTCACCGGATCGAGGCGCTCATAGCCGTATCCGTTGCCGTAGTTGAAATTGCCGGTATTGGCAATATCTTTGCCGGTGCCGACGTCGAAAGGCTGTCCGGAACTGAAAGAGAGAATTCCGTTCAGGTTCCAGTTGCCGATCACGTAGTCGACCGCGCTGTTCCCCGACGACAGTTTATGTCCTTTGCCGAAGGGAATCGCATAGACCCAATCGGCAGAGAAGATCTGCGGCTGATCGATCGAAGCGGGCCCCTTGTCGCCCTGAATGTTGTAGGGATTTTGGATTGAGCAGCCTTCCACTCCGAAAAAGCCGGTGCAGCCCAGGTCCAGGTTCTTCGACCATGTGTACGACAGCAAGTACGTCAAGCCATGTAGGCCAACCCCTTTGAACGAGGCTTGCAGGGCCTGGTAATTGCCATGTCCCTGGTTGCGATCGTAGGCAGTGGCGATGATGTAAGGGTACTGAGCGCCGCAGTTAATCTCGCCGCAGGCGGGCGTTGGGCCCGGCTGCTCGCGCGTGTTCGCCGCGCCGCCGATGTCGAGCTTCTTTCCCACCGAACCGACATAGTTGACGGTCAGCACCGAGCCGGACGTCACCTGCTGCTGAATCCCGAAGTTCCACTGGTCCGAATAGGGACGCCGCAAGTTCGGATCGGCAAACCACGTTTCCTGGCCAAACGGAGTGCCCGTGGTCACCGGCGGGGTCGTGGTTTGACTCAGCGGGTTGGAGGCGAAGACTGTCGGCGCAGACGTGGTGGGGTTTAGATCGGCAGCCCCGAGCTGATCCAAGCTTGGCCAGGTGCCTTCCCAGTTCTGGGCTTGTTGCACCACAGCCGCCCAGTTGTCATAAAAACGTCCATAGCCGCCGCGCACCACCGTGTTGCGGAAGAGCTGGTACTCGGCGCCGGTACGGAGCTGAAAGTTGGTCTTGTCGGTTTGGATGATCTGGCCATTGCTAGGCCCCAAAACCACATTTGTGGGAAGCGTTCCCCCCGGAATGCACGGGGCGGCATTGGCCGTGGCGCAGGAGGGGGCATTTCGCTCCAGAATGTACGTCCCATTGTTGAAATCCATGTCCCCAACGTAGTTGTTGTTATCGGCATTGTCCCCGTAGATAGGCATCAGTGTGATATCGTAACGTCCGCCGAGGCTGAAACTGAGTTTACTGGTCGCCTTCCACTGGTCCATGACATAGAAGCCATCCACCCAGCCGCCATGTTCGGTCTCGATCACATTTCTCCGGCCCGCCGATTGCGGAATGCCGAGGACAAACGAAGCCAAGGCGTTTCCGCCCACCAGCGTGGGACTGGCGGTGTTCGCCGCGGCAAAGATTACGCTGGAGTTCAAATAGAGGGCTCCCGCATTGTTGCTGTTGAAGTCTCCGCCTGCTCGCAGCGTGTGGTGTCCGAGAATCTTGGTGTAGTCGCCGCCATATTCCCAGATGTTGGAAACATTGGTCTGATCCACCTGAGCGGCCCCATGGGCGCTGGGGTCCGGGTTGCCGATGTAACCCTGAATCACCACCTCCGGGATCATTTCTACGCTGTTCTTAAAATTCCCCGCAAAATATGGGTTGAACACTGTGGACCCAAAGCTATTCGGAACGCCGGCCACCGTTGTCCCCTGCTTGATATTCCCATAGTTGCGTCCAAAGTGAGCCTCCAGTAGCGAGGTGCCGGAGAAGATCCTGTTGTAACTCACGGCCAGGTTATACGCGTCGGTATTCTGCACGTGGTCCAGCCCTTTGAAGCCGCCGGAGCCGGTGACCGGCTGGCGGAACTTGGTGAAGCGCGCCCACATCGAGTCCTTATCTCCGAAGCGGTGATCGAGCCGCGCGTTCATCTCATTCTGACTGGTGATGTCCTTGGTGGTGTCCAAGCCGTTAAAGTTGGGGTTTGTCGTCAGGTTGGGTGCAGGAAAGACCTTCTGCGCGTACGTGACCATGCCCTGGTCGATCAGCGCCGGGGGAAGAATGTTGCACGGGGTTCCCGCAGTTTGAGCGTTGTTGCTGTTGACGGGCTCCGGGTTGCCGGAAGTATCGCACAGGAAAGGTTGGCCGCTGTAAGGGTTGTAAATCTGGGTCGAAAGCCCGGAGAAGTCACCCCCCAGCTCGGCCGTGGTCGGCGTGTTATAGAAAGTGTTGGCTGCCTGGTGCAGGCGGAAGCCCTCGGCGCTGAGGTAGAAAAACGTCTTCTGCCGGCCTTGGCCTGGGATGGGTAACGGCCCTCCCAACGACGCCCCGAACTGGTTTTGTTGGTATGGGGTCACATAGCCCACGAACGGATTCGCGGCGTCAAAGTAGGTATTCCGGAGGAATTCCCACAGCGTGCCTCCGTATTGGGCGGTGCCGGACTTCGTGGCCACGTTGACCACGCCGCCCAATACCCCACCGAACGACGCGTCGTCATTGTGCGACTGGACTTTGAATTCCTGAATGTCGTCGACGATCGGGGCCACGGCATAGGTGCTGCCGAACGAGCCCTCGTCATTGACGCCGTCCATCAGAAACAGGTTGCTGCGGTTGGTCTGGCCGTTCACCGCCGGATAGGAGAAGGTGCCAACTGGGTTCGACCAGATGCCGCCGCTGGTGGTCGAGTTCTGCGACACGTTGAGTTTGCTCACGCCAGGGGTGAGGTTGAGGATCTGGGTGAAGTTTCGCGAGTTCAAGGGCAAGTCGGTCACTTGTTGCTGAACGACGGCTTCGCCCAGTTCCGATGTGGAGGTTTCCATCTCCGCGGTGGTTTCTTTCACTTCCACCGTCTCCTGCGCCGATCCGGCGCTGAGCGCAATGTTGACGGTCGCCGTTTGGTTGACGTCCAAAGTCAAGTTTTGTTGCACTTCGGTGCGGAAGCCGGTCTTGCTGACCTTCAAGGAATAGCTTCCTGGGTGGATCTGCGAAATCAGATAAGCGCCAACATTGTTGGTGACGGTCGTCTGGTCGAGGTTTGTCTCGTTGCTGTGCAGCACTACGGTTGCCTCTGGAATCACCGCGCCAGTGGCATCCTGCACCGTTCCGTTGATGCTCGCGGTGGCTTGTGCGCGAACTACAGCAGGAGAGGCAAGGCCAGCAACCAGTACAAACCAAGCTGCTGCTTTGAGCCACTGCAGTACGCCCTTCAGGGACTTGACGCAATTCGTCATATCGATTCTCCTGACCTCACTCGGATTTTGGACAAGGTGCTCTACTGAGTTGCCATAGGGATGGCAACTTCCGCCGAATTGGCCCGCAAGGACCTTCAACCTCCCGAGACTCGTTCGCGGAGCGAAATCGCTAACGTTCTCGATTACGTAAGATCACTACTACGGATGTGCGATGGCTGTCAAGCGGGAAAATACGCGCGCTCAAAAGAGATCGCTGGAAAACGGTTTGCCGCATCGCGGCCCTGGCGCAGGTGCCCCTGCCCCCTAGGCTCTGTAAACAAGGAGGGCGGTTTCCGAGATCTAGGCAACGCCATTGACCGCGAAGAACTGCAAAGAGGGGGAGTTCCTTGCAGAGATTTGACAACAAATGGGTTACGGGCAGTTTTCCGTCGATTTTCGTCCCCCCAAAGCGGCCGCTTCGAGGATGACGGCCGTCGCTCCGGCACTTTGGACGGCGGCTCTCGAATTCCATCGGGTTCTCAAGCGACGTGCAACGTGGCGTTTTCTCAAGAGAACCGCCATTTGACCACCCCCTGTTTGCGGCTCTGGGCGCGCTGGAGGGCAAGGAGATCGGCGAATGCATGGCCCGGCGTCGCCATCGGGAGTTTCTCAATTTCCTGCGCCGCCTGGATCGCGAGCTGCCTGCCCATTTGGACCTGCATCTGATTGTGGACCACTACGGAACCCACCAAAAGCCGGAGGGGAAGGCATGGCTGGTCAAGCATCCCCGTTTCCACCGCCACTTCATCCCCAGTAGTTCCGCGTGGCTGAATCGGATCGAGCGCTGGTTGCGCGAACTGATGCAACCGCGCCCTCGCCGCGGCAGCCTCTACGGCGTCGAAGAACTCGCAGCCGCCATCGAAGAATACAGGCAAAAGGCCCACCGCAACGAACCAACTCAACCAACACAGGCGGCGCGATGATGGCAGCAGAGCGCCGTAACACAAGAAGGGTGTCGGCTTACAATGCAGCAGAGGTTAGATCGGCAATGAATTCTGTACGGAAAGCGCGAATCTGCGGCGCAATTCTGATGGCTGGGGTGGGAGCGTTGCTTGCGGCGCGCCCGGCTCCCGGCCAGAACGCAACCGAGCTGCAGCGGGCAGAGGTGCTCCTGCCGGCGCCGTCGCGCAACGTGGTGGAGCAGCTACTCGGTCTGGCGCAACTGCCCGCGGGCCCGTGGAAGATGCACGCCGGCGACCTGGCGCACGGCGAAAGCGTCCGCCTGGACGACAGTGGATGGCAGACCATCGCTCCCGGCGCAAGCACTTCCAAAGATGCGGTCTGGTTCCGGCTGACGGTTCAGATTCCCGTCACGCTGCGCGGCTACGATCTGACGGGCGCGCGCATCTGGTTCCAGTTCCGCGCCGACGCCAACGGCCCGGTCCCCGAGATTCTCTACTTCGACGGGCGGCGCGTGGCGGCGGGCGAGGATTTGGAACCCATCGTGCTGCTCGACAATGTACGGACTGGAGACAAGGTCGCCGTCGCAGTCAAGCTGCCGCAAACCGTGGACGCGAAGACCTTCCGCGGAGCCTCGCTGCACATCGAGTTTCCGCAAGGCAGGCCCAATCCCGAAGACCTGGCCCTGGAGTTTCTGTCGGCGGCAGAACTGATTCCGAGCCTGGCGCCGGGCGACAGCGGCAAATTGGGCACGCTCAACGCGGCGCTTGCCGAGGTGAACCTGAAGGCGCTCGAGGCGGCCGAAATCCCGACAGCCAGAGCGGCCAACCCCAAGGTGCGCGTCCTGGCGCAGGAAGAATTCGACTTGGGCCTCAAGCTCGCGCATGAAAAGCTTGCCGAGCTGCGGCCGCTGCTCGAGACGGCGACATTTCACCTCACCGGCAACTCGCACATCGATGCGGCCTGGCTGTGGCCGTGGACGGAAACCGTCGACGTAGTGCACCGCACCTTTGGCACGGCGCTGCTGTTGATGAACGAGGTTCCCGGCTACACGTATACGCAGTCGACCGCGGCCTATAACGACTGGATGGCGCAGAAGTACCCCTCGCTCAACAACCAGATCAAGCAGCGCATTCAGGAGGGCCGCTGGGAAGTCGCCGGCGGCATGTGGGTCGAGCCCGACCTGAATATGCCCGACGGCGAATCGCTGGTGCGCCAGTTGCTGGTGGGCAAGCGCTGGTTCAAGCAGGCCTATGGTGTGGACGTGCGCGTCGGCTGGAACCCGGACTCGTTCGGCTACACGTGGCAGTTGCCGCAAATCTACAAGAAGAGCGGCATCGACTATTTCGTCACGCAGAAGATGGCCTGGAATGACACCAATCAACTGCCCCTCAAGCTCTTCTGGTGGCAGTCGCCTGACGGGTCCAAGGTGCTCGCGTATTTCCCGCGCGACTACGCGAACACGAATCTGAGCCCGGTGCGGCTGTCGGAGGATCTGGCAGCGGCGCGCGAGCGGGCTCCGGGCCTGACCGAGATGATGGACCTCTACGGCGTTGGCGATCACGGTGGCGGTCCCACGCGTACGATGCTCGACGAAGGATTTCACTGGGCACGCGGAAGTCAGGCCGGGTCACCGTGCCTTGGTGCAGGGCACGACCTCGGCCGGGCCGAAACCGCATCCATGGCGAATAGGGCTTCAGCCTCCGGAAGCGCCGCTCCGGGAAAGCGTAAAGCGTCAGGGCGCGGTTCGAGCCCTGCGGCAAATGCGCCAGCAACCGCCGTGGCTTTGGCTCCGGCAGAAGCATCGAGTTGTCCGAACACACCGAAGTTCGAGTTCGGAACCGCGCAGTCGTTCTTCTCCACCATCGAAAAACAGATCGCGCCCTCGAGCCCGGCGTGGAACTACCAGTCGATCGCCAAGGGATACACGCCGCCGGCTTCGGCGCCGGGCAAGGCGTCGATTCCCACGTGGGACTCGGAACTTTACTTCGAATACCACCGCGGTGTCTTCACCACGCAGGCCAACCAAAAGCGCAACATGCGCACGGCCGAAGAGGAGATGCTGAACGCGGAAAAATGGTCGTCGCTGGCGTGGCTCGCGGGCAAGAGCTATCCCGCAGATGAGCTGACCGAGGACTGGAAGAAAGTTCTCTTCAACCAGTTCCACGATCTCGCGGCGGGGTCGGGAATCGGCGTGATCTATAAGGATGCGCA
>Ga0187782_10004420_pt1 | contig 10531 bp, 5 predicted proteins | sample 0715_SJ02_MP15_2_FD_132454 | JGI IMG/M metagenome (GOLD analysis project Ga0187782, IMG submission 132454) | Tropical peat soil microbial communities from peatlands in Department of Meta, Colombia - 0715_SJ02_MP15_20_MG | ecosystem: Environmental > Terrestrial > Soil > Wetlands > Peat | place...
AGTCCTTCGCTGCCGAGAAAGTATCGCCACATCCCGCCGTGGCTGCTCGGGGGTAACGAGTCCACGTAGATCGTTTCGGTCTCAACAATTGAACCGACTTCCACGTTTGGCAACGGGCCCGAATAGGAACGCATATCCTCGTAGATCTCGGGGCGCTGGTCATGCACCGGAGCCTCGGTCAAAACCTTGGGATCGAGTGCGACGACGCTGCCATCGGCAGCGATGACGCGGGCGCGCACCTGCGGCCTGGCGCTGCGCCATGGCGACCATGTGGCTTTGATCGTGCCCCAGCGCTTGAACGCGTCCTTGGTTTCCACGCGGTACAGGCTGTGGGTGGTGATGGTGTATTTGCCGCTGGCATCGAAAACAATGCGGCGTTCGTCGGTGAAGACGGTCACCTTCGCGTATTGCTCGGGCTTGACGGCCGCAGCGGCGGCGGCAATGTCCTTCGGGTCCCCGGTGAACGGCGGCGCGCTCCACGAGGCCCCTGGCGGACCTTGACCATAAAGTGAGGAGACGAAAAACAACAAAGAAAAAGCCGACATCCGGATGAGACGAAGTGAGGAATCAGGCATAAGAGTCACACCAGACTATAATCCCGGACACCGCGTTGTGCGAAATCGCGTAGAGGCCCGTGCTTTCTTTGTTTTGTGATGCGTTTTGCCGCGTGCTAAGGTTGGCCGCGAGCCGGGCGTGGCTGAATGCGGTAGGGTACTGTCTTAGAAGCTACTACCCGCGGCTGGGTTCTTATTGCGGGAATTGCGCGCTTACCGTTAGCATGGAAGAGGAGAGAAGCGTCACCTCTGGGTTTCTCTGTCGGGGCGTAGCGCAGCCTGGTAGCGCACCTGCCTTGGGCGCAGGGGGTCCGCGGTTCAAATCCGCGCGCCCCGACCAATCATCCGTCTTGGGGCTTGGCACGGGCTCCTTCACTTCGTTCGGGATTTCGCCAGCGGGCTCCCGCTTCGCTCACGCCCGCTAAACGGCTCAACTTGGGCGCAGGGGGTCAGGAGTTCAAATCTCCTCGCCCCGACCAACAACTCCTTCTGCACCAATGAACCTGGAAGCAGGATTCTGTCCGGACTGAAACTTGGGTCCGATTTGGGTCCGATAAGAAGCGCTTTCAGAGTCTCCGCCGGTCTTCGATCCTCGGTCAGCGAATGCAGATACATCTGTCCCCAGGGATCGATTCACGAGACACCGCCCGCAATGGCAGATCTCCGAGTGCCGGAATCAAATGCACGCGAAGAAAATTCGCATACGACTTTTGGGTCGCGTATTTCATCGTGGGCAGGGTGATCGGTTCCCAATTTTCCCGCCTGAGGCATATTCGGCCTCGTTATGACTAGCGCCCGCTTCGGTGGAGACAAAGCGGTGTGCTCGTCTCCTCTCGAAGATTACAAGAATGTAACGTCGCCGTCATGCTGGCGTTAGCCCCGCGCTGCGACGATGGGTCGCCCTGGCAAAGAACCAGGAGGAGGAGCGTAATGTCCCCAAAATCTAGCAGAAATTTCTTGATGAGGCGTCTGCCTCTGTTCGTCGGGCTGGTGGTTGCGGCGTTAAGCGTTTCGGCGCTGGCGCAATCGACAGAGTTTCCGACCTACACGGTAGGCGAGAACACTAGCGCAGTTACAGGGCCGACCTACACGGCGCCGTTAACCAATCCGTGGGTCGTGAGTGATGGCACAATCATTACCCCTGCCGGCACCCAGGTCTACCTCGGTATCCAGGCCCGGGCCAAGGCCATCGCACTCAATCCCACGGGCAATGGAACCGCAGCCGTTCTTCAGATGGGCGCCCCCCAGACCGTCACGCTCTTCTGCGTCGCCCCCGGCGGCTGCGACAGCGGGACCTACGTCCAAGGCCAGGTCATGCAGAACTACAGTCCGCCCAAGGCCGGCGGTAGCTCCATGGGCATCACCTTCACGCCCAATGGCCAGGAACTGCTTTTTAGCCAGGACGGCGACTACGGGCCAGCCTACGTTGACATCGCCAATGTCAATGCGACCTACCCCTTTCTCACCAACAACGCTGAAGTCAGCGTTCCGCTGGACGCCAACGCCGGCGGCATTCTGAGCAACGTTACCTGCAATCCCTGGGTCTGGCCTTACAACACGCTCAAGTCGCCCCCGTCCGGCAGCCCTCCGGGGACCACGGGCAGCATCGAAATCCCCTGCGGCCAGACCGTCTCGCTGGTATCAGATGGTGCGGACACTTCCTATCCAATGGGTATCGCGGTCACTCCGAATGGCAATACTGCCTACGTGGTGCTGGACAACAACGACACGATCACCAGCTTCAGCCTGACCGTGCCGAACCCGGTTGAGGGTGCAGAACTACGCGTTGGGCAAGTCCCAAACAATATCGTGATCAATAGCGCCGGCACCACCGCCTACGTTGCCAACGAGGCCGGGAAGGTTCCTGGCGCAACGAGCTTCCAGGGATACTCGAACGGCACCCCGGTCGTGGCGGTCTGGCCGACTGGCGCGACGAGCGATGGCACCATTTCCGTCGTGAACCTGTCCACGTTCAAAGTCACCAAGACTATCACCGCCGGTCTGCACCCGACCGGTCTGGCCTTCTGGGGCACGAACCTGTTGGTCGCCAATGCCTATGACGACACGATCTCGGTGATCAACACCACCACGAACACAGTGTCGTCGACGATTAGCCTCGATCTCTACCTGAGTGGGCTAGGACTTACGGTGCCCGGCGATCTGGTCACTGGCGTGGGGGCAAACTCGATCGCCGTCGATAATTCAAACAATGCCTACGTGGCACTCTACAATGCCAATGCGATTGCCGTTATCGACCTGAGCACGTCTGTTGTCGAGGGCCTCATCCCGACCGGCTATGCGCCGAGCTCGGTCGTGTTCGATGCGACTGACGGTGAGCTGATTGTTGCCAACGACAAAGGCCTCGGCACCACGGGCTACAATGTGTCGCCGCCTCCGGCCAATTCGTTTGAAAACTCGTACGCTAGAGAATACACGGTTTATGACTTTAACACCCACCAGGACCTCGGAACCGTCAGCATCATTCCCATTGCGAGCTTGAACCTGTCGGCGACGACGCAGCAGGTGATATACAACAACCACTGGGATCTCACGGCGAATATCGCAGCTGCTTCAGGTGGCAGCAAGACCGCTACGCCCGTCGCGATTCCGGCCAACATCGGCTCTCCTTCGCTGATCAAACACGTGTTCCTGATCATTCGTGAAAACCGTACCTACGATCAGATCCTGGGCGACGTGGCCGGCGGCAACGGCGACGCCTCCCTGGCAACCTTTGGCGACAGCTCGCCCCTGGCCGGCAACGCGACCTACGACCCCGCGGGTTATACGATTATCACGCCTAACGCGCACCAGATTGTGAGCCGCTTCCCGCTGCTGGACAACTACTACAACCCAAGCCGCCAATCGGCTGACGGTCACAACTGGATCACACAGGCGATGGCTCCCTATTCCGACGACGTCCAGTCGCCGGATTGGCTCCGCGACTACCCCTCCAACGGAGGCGAAGCGCTTGCCTACCAGAAGTCCGGCCACCTGTGGGACGCGGCTGCAAAGGCGGGTGTCTCGTTTGAGAACTTCGGCGAGTACATTGAGTACAACACGTTCTCACAACCGAACGGGTCGACCGCCGAACCGTCGTGGGACGACTTCTACCTCGACACCCAGTGTTACGAGGCTGGCCTTGAGGGCAGCACGCTCTACAACGAGAACACGGTCGCCTCGCACTCCCCGCTCCCTAACCTGCAGAACAACACCTATCAGACCTACCCGCAATTCGACTTGGGCATCCCCGACCAGTTCCGCTTCGATATCTGGAATCAGCAATTCCAGGCGCAAGTTGCGGCCGGCACGGTTCCCCAGTTGGAGTTCATGTGGATCAGTTCCGACCACACGGGTGGCCCGCCAGCCGCGATCGCCATGCAGGCCGATAACGATCTGGCGCTGGGCCGCTTTGTCGACGCCATCAGCCACAGCTCGATTTGGTCCTCTTCGGCGATCTTCGTCACGGAAGACGACGCGCAAACCGGCGTCGACCACGTCGATGGTCACCGCAGCCCAGGCTATGTGATCAGCCCCTACGTCGTCCAGAGCTCCGGCGACGGAGCGTACGTAGATAGCACCTTCTATACGCAGGTCAACATGACCCGCACCATCGAGCAGATTCTCGGCATCAAGCCCATGAACCAGAATGACCTCGTGGCTTCGCCGATGAGTACGCTCTTCCTCGATAACCCGCCGGCGGACAACTTCCTGCCGTTCACGCACGTGTCGGAACAGGTCCCGCTGAACTATCTTAGTACCTCGGCTCCGACGCAGACCTTGCCTGCCTCGTGTGGTGGTTTGGTCAAGAAGGCCAACCAGAAAGTTCAGCCCATCAGAAAAGAGAGCGCGAAGGTTAAGGCTCTGCGGGCTGGCTGGATGGCCAAGAAGGCGGAGATCTTCAAGGGCAATTATCACCGGCCAGACGTGGAAGACTCCGACACCGTCAACCACCTGAACTGGTACGAATCCACCGGCTTTATTCGCCCCTATCCCGGCGAAAACAAGGTTCGCCCCGCGAGCGACTTCAATCGCGCGGCACCGAACAAAGCTGACGACGACGACTAAAACACGTTTCGACTGCAACCGCCCTCTCCCTTATAAGAGAGGGCTTTTTTGTTTGTGTCTGATGCTAGTTAGGCGTGACGGTCACCGGCGGTCGAAAGGAGAGGACTTTCTAAAAGGAAAAAGAGCCTGCCTTTTCGGGCAGGCTCAAGACTTTTCAACCGAACTTCGGAAGCAATGGTGCTCGTTAACAGCCGCCGCTGTAGGAGCAGTTCTCGTTCTGGAAGAAGATGCTGTACTTGCCGGCGAGGCCCGCTCCGGTCAGTCCCTGGCCGATGGGTTCGCTTGTGGTAATGCCGTTCGGCACCGAGATGGCCTCAGTACCGGCGTCGTTGTACATGGTCACCAGATAGGTCGATGTCGCCGTCGATCCTGGATAGCCCAGCGTGTTTTTGAAGGTGTAATCGCCGCTGTAATCCCAGAAGCTGGCAATGTAATTGGCTAGCGGATAGAGTCCGGTCGAGGTGGTATCTCCACCCGGTCGCTCCACCGCGAACTCGGCGCTGTTGCCGACCAGCGTTGTTCCCGACGGAGCAGTGAGGTTGTAGCTTGCGCTGATCTGTTGCGTCAAGTCCTCGATCCACACGTATCCGTTGGTGTCGCTGGTATTCCAGGTCTCCACATAGATGTCGTCGCCCGGGTTGACGTAATACTCATACACCGAGCCCGCCGGAAACCATTCGATCCAGCTTGCGTAGAAATCCTCCTTGGTGGTGCCGTTGCAGTAGTAGGCGGAATCGATACCCCCTTGGAGCACGTCGCCGGTCGAGAAGCCGTCGATCCCGTTCCAGATCGAAGCGATGTCCCAGCCGCCGTCGCAGATATTACCCCCGCTGCCGTTGAAGGCCTGCTGCGCCACGGGAACGTTAAACTCCGAGAAGATGTAGTAATACGAGGTTTTGGAGCTGTACTTCTTCAGCGTGTTGGTATTCACGATGGCGCTCCAGTTAGCGGACGTGGTGCTCCTGGCGGTGTTACTGATCGACGGACCCGGTTTCATTGGCTGGTTCTGGAATTGCCGCGGCCGCAGTTCGCCATTCCAACGCCGGGTCGCGATCGACATGGCTTTGTTCCATTTGGCCAAGCCCGCGGGATCGGTGGCCTGGTCGGGACGCGGCGGAAACCCGTAGGTAGCGAGCTCTTCGTCGCTGGCCTTCAGAGGATTAAAGTTGGCCGGTGGGGCGTTGAACGTGCGGATTCCTTCTATGTTGGTACGAACCGTGGCAGAGGCTTCATAAACTGCCCTTACTCCTGCGCTGTCGTTTTGGCCTGTTGCGAGAATGGTAAAGCTCATCACGGCGACAGCCACGATCACAAATCTTAACCAGGAAGACTTCATAATTGGGTTCCTCCACAAATTTGGGTTGTAAAAGAAAGTTACAGGGACATGTTAGGCACAAGCGAAAGCAGGCACAGAATTAGCGCAAGCATGCAAATCGCTCGTCGAACGGTGGACTAATGTTTTTTGGGGGGAGGAGTGAATTCTGCCACCGGTCGATTTGGCAGAAACGATATCATGCGTGCCGCCGCCTCGCAAGAAGCGCAATCACAGCGGATTGTGATCTATGTCACCTGCGGCGGGGCGAAGGGATGGCGCAGACTTGCGTGCAACTCTGTGGAGTCGCAGTGGCCGCCAAAAATGGGCGCGGAGATCACGTTTTTGTGGTTTGTGCACCGCCGACAGGAACCCGAAGCGTGACCCGTGTCCCCTGCCCGGGATGGCTATCGATTTCCACATGGCCGCCGTGTAGCTGCATGATGCTCTGCACGATGGCAAGCCCCAGCCCGGTGCCGCCAGAGGATTGCGAGCGGGATCCGTCCACACGAAAGAAACGATCGAACACCCGCGGCAGGGCTTCCGGGGGAATGCCGACGCCGGTATCGGACACTTCGATGCGGACGGCAGCAACGTCCGAGTTGGCCTTCAGCACGACCGATCCGCCTGCCGGCGTGTGTGCCAGCGCATTCGAGACCAGGTTGCCCACGGCTCTTTGCATGAGCGTGCGGTCCAATTCGGCGACCAGCGAATCGTCGACGGCCGTGCTCAGCGAGATTCCACCGCCCGCCGCCGAAGCCTCGTAGTAATCTCGCATTCCCGCGAGTAACTCGGACACATCGACGCGCTCCCGACGCAGGTGCGTCAGCGGGCTTTCCGCGCGCGCCAGAAACAACAGATCGCCGATCAGATCCGAAAGGCGTACTGCTTCCTCCAGGCAGGATGTGAGAACGTCACGGTATTCCTCGACGTTGCGCGCCCGGGCCAAAGCCACCTCGACTTCGCCGCGGATGTTATTCACCGGCGTACGCAAGTCATGCGCAATGTCGCCGGAGAATCGGGAAATCCGCTCGAAGGATTCCTGCAACCGGTCCAGCATCTCGTTAAACGTACCGGCCAGCGAGGCGAGTTCGATGGGATAACCGTTCGACCGAACCCTCTCGCGCAGATTGCTCGAACTGATGTGGCGCGCCGTGGTCACCATCTCTTCCACCGGGCGAATGCCATGACGCGCGATCTGATAACCCACCAACGGGAAGACAACGAACGTGACGAGCAGAATGGCCCAGAACCAGTGCCGATAGCGCGCCAGCAATGCTTCCTGCTGCGAGACGTCAATCGCAATCTCAATCGTATCCGTGTGAGTGGGAGGCGAGCCGACGGAAGCGGTCGCGCTGGTCACGCGAAACGCTCGCCCGTGCGTTCCCGTCATCCCAGTGGTCTGATCGGAATGGCCTGATGGAAGACTGGGGAATCGCCGCAGATCTAACTGCTCGGCCATTCCCGGCGTGGTGAGCAGGGCAGTGTGATTCTCATCCAGCAGCCGGATATAGAACTGTTGATACCGCCGCGCCGCTGTTTCCAACTCAATTTCCTCGCGCAAGGCGTCCCAGTCGTCCGGGCGCTCGCGCAACATGGTGCCGATCACGTGCAGCTTGTCGGCAAGAAACAGATCGGTGCTTCTCTCCAATTCTGTGCGCAGCGCCAGGTAAAGCGCCGCGGTCGCGACGAATACGAGGATCAGACCGGCCGAGGCGTAAGCGGCGGTCAGGCGAAACGCCAGCGTGCCAGAGAACCGCCGCAGAGATGCGAGATTAGGGCGCGGTTTCCAGAACATAGCCGGCGCCTCGTACGGTGTGAATCAGCTTGAGAGGATAAGGTTCGTCCACTTTGCTGCGCAGGCGGCGCACGTTGACGTCAACCACGTTGGTGTCGCTGTCAAAGTTCATGTCCCAGACCGATTCGGCGATCAATGTACGCGACAACACTTCCCCCGCGCGGCGCGCCAATAGCGACAGGAGAAGGAATTCCTTGGTTGTCAAATCCAGGCGCTGGCCAGCGCGCCTGGCCCGCTGACGCAGCAAATCGATTTCCAGGTCGGCTAAACGGATGGTTTCTTCCGTTCGCGGCGAGCCGCGGCGCAGCAGCGATCGCACCCGCGCCAGCAGTTCGGAGAAGGCGAACGGTTTGACCAGGTAATCGTCCGCGCCCAGTTCGAATCCGCGAACCCGTTCATGCACTGCATCGCGCGCCGTGAGCAAAAGCACCAGCGCCCGGCCGCCCGCCTGGCGCAACCGGGTCAGAATCTGCCAGCCGTCCACGCCCGGAAGCATGATGTCCAGAATTAGCAGATCGATCTCCAATTCCTGCGCCATGTGCAGCCCATCCAGACCGTCGCGCGCCACGTCGACAACAAAACCCGCTTCGACAAGCCCCTTCTTCAGGAACTTCGCGGTTTTGCTTTCATCCTCGATGACCAGAATTTTCATAGGCGCTGCACTGGCACGGCCAACGTTGCTTCCGAGAGTGAGAGAGACGCCGTGAGTTCTGGAAATCGGTCTAGAAGGTAAACCGCGCGGAGAACTGCAAAACGCGCGGCAGGCCGTTCGGACTGATTTCCTGCAGGGTTCCGAAGTTTTCCGGTCCCGAGTTGGGCACCAGGAAACAAGTCTGGTTCTGAGTCATGCCGTCGCCACAGGTTGTACCAACGGGGTTGTACTGGAGCTGGTTAATCCCGTCGCCATTTTGTACATAGTAGTTGGCATGGTTAAACAAATTGAACGCTTGCACTTGAAGTTCGAGTTCCTTACCTTCGCGGATCTCAAAACTCTTAGACAAGCCGAGGTCGATTCGTTCAAGCCACGGACCGTAGAAGGAATTCAAGCCGATGCCGGGCGTGGGGCCGGCGCCGTTGATGCCACCGGCACTCGCGGCGGTGTCCTCGTTGAAGGCCGTGTCGTTGAGGTTGTCGTTGCCGGGAGGATTGCCGGGGGCAATCGGTCCGCAGTTCTGGAACGCGTTGCTGAATTGAGTACTCGCATTCACCAGACTGGTGCAGGCGGGACTCAACAGACCCGCGTAGGGACGGCCGGAAGAGAACTCCATCACGCTGCTCAGCGCCCACCCGGAGAGGAATTTACGTCCCCTGCTGGACGAGGTTAGTTCTTCCAGCTTGGGCCGCCAGACTGCGGCAAAGGTGAGCCGGTGCCGCTGGTCAAGCAGCGAGGGAGCATGAGTATTGCTGAAGTCGAACTGGTTGTTGAAATCCATGCCATCGAGCATGATGCTCTTGGCCCAGGTGTAGCCGAATTGCAAAGCCAGGCCTTTTGACAGGCGGCGTTGCACCTGCACAAACAGAGAGTTGTAGTAGTTCTGGGCCGGGCTGATGAGCTCCTGGACTTGTCCAAGTTGCGGACTGATGCCGGGGACACCGTCCGTGAGCAGACCGCTATCCATCGTCAGCAAGGTGTAGGTCGGCCCATTGCACTGGGATGGACTCGCCGCGCTGGGCGGGCAAACGACGTAGGTCGTAGTGCCGCTCAAGGGCTGCAGGTTCACGTCATAAGCGCTGCCGGAAATTATGTGGATGCCGTGATTCCACATGGTGCCAACCGTTAAGGTTGTGTTCTCAAGAATCTCCCGCTCGATCTGCAAACTTGCCTGCTCGATATAAGGCGCGCGAAACTGTGGAGAAACCAGAGAGATGTCGGACGAAGCGCTAAACAGCGGATCATTGGGTTGGAGAATATTGGGGAACACCGGGTAAGTGTTCTGAGGATTGTTGGGCGCGCCTGAGGTGTAACTGGAGCTCGCTTCCTCCTGCTGGGAAGGCAGCCCGTTCGAGATCACGGCGTTGCGGTAATTCAGGCCGTTCATGTTCGTGTAGAACAGGCCAAATCCGCCGCGCACGACCGTCTTGGACTCTGGTTGCCAGGCAAATCCGAAGCGCGGCGCCAGTCGACGGTACTGATTTGGGTACTGGCCAGTCGCCGGGAACAAAGGATTCTCGGTCGGCTGCGGATACACCTGGAAGTCTTCGCGCAGGCCCATTTCAAGCGTCAGTCGCGGAAGGGCACGAAACGTGTCCTGAACATAGAACCCGTAATAAGGCACTGAAAAAGAAAACCTCGGGTTTCCCGCAGCTTGTTGGAAATTGTTGTATTCACCGAGCGCAAAGTCTTCCAGGTTTGAAAATTCGTAGAGGCCGAGCGGCGACCCGAAGTCAATGGCCTCGTTCGGGTCGGCGCCTCCGTCGTCGGTGTCCGCGTCAAAGGTGCGGTTGTAATCGAAACCGAATTGCAAGGTGTGCTTGCCGATGACGTAATCGACGCGATCGGAAATCGAGTACTGTCTTTCGAAAACTCTGCCAATCGAGAAGGGAGCATTGCCCAGGATGAAAGCCGCGGGACTATCCAAAACCACCGTGGGCGTGTTCGCAGCCAAACCGGTTGGGGTGGCGATTTCGTTATCCTGTGACGTGCTGGCGTGAAACTCGTTCAGCAGGGTGGGAGAAAAGGTGTGCGTCCAGCCCAAACTAGCTTGGTAGGTACGCACATAAGCGTTGGCCAGCGATTGCAATCCGTAGTTGCCGACCGTGGGGTCAAGGATGACGCCTCCGGGCGAGTTGAAGCGGTTGATG
>Ga0187782_10004421_pt1 | contig 10531 bp, 8 predicted proteins | sample 0715_SJ02_MP15_2_FD_132454 | JGI IMG/M metagenome (GOLD analysis project Ga0187782, IMG submission 132454) | Tropical peat soil microbial communities from peatlands in Department of Meta, Colombia - 0715_SJ02_MP15_20_MG | ecosystem: Environmental > Terrestrial > Soil > Wetlands > Peat | place...
ACATCACGGCGATGCTGGGCGGCCGGGTGGCGGAAGAGCTCACGTTCGGGGAGATCACCACCGGGGCGGCCAACGATTTCGAGAAGGGCACCGACCTGGCGCGCAAGATGGTGACCGAGTTCGGGATGTCCGACAAGCTCGGCCCGCTCGCGCTGGGGACGAAGCACGGACCGGTGTTCCTCGGGCGGGACCTGGTGGAGAGCCGCAACTACTCCGACGAGATCGCGTACGAGATCGACCAGGAGGTCCGCCGCATCATCGACGAGTGCTACAGGCGGGCCCGGCAGGTGTTGACTGAGCACAAGGACCTCCTGGACCGCATCGCCAAGGCCTTGCTGGAGCGGGAATCGCTCGAGAGCGACGAGCTTGACGCGTTGATGACCCCTCCCGCTCCCGAGCCACCCAAGAGCCCCGAGAGCCGCCGGTCGCTTCCAGCCCCGGCCGGGGTCTAGGGATTGCGTCGCACGGGAGGTCGGTATATTCGGCGATGGACGAGCGTGTCGCGACGTCAGGGATGCGCCAGAGGGGGTGTCCCATGGTGGTCAGGGATTGGATGAGCAGCCCGGTCGTCACGGTCGATCCGACGACCACGGCGTCCGCTGCGTTGAAGCTGATGTTCCAGCGTAAGGTCCACCGTGTGCCGGTCATCGACGAGCACGGCAAGTTGGTCGGCATCGTCACGAGAGCGACGCTGCTCGAGCTGGATACGCCATCGACCTCCACCTTCGTCGGGTCGGTGATGACGCCCGCGCCGTTCACCACCCACCCGCTCGCGCCGATCGAGCAGGCGGCCGCGCGAATGCGAGACCTGCGAGTCGGGGCGCTCCCAGTGCTTGACGGCGGCCGTCTTGTTGGGATCGTCACGGAGAGCGACATCTTCGACGCCTTTCTGGAACTGCTCGGCGTAGGACACGGCTCGACGGTCACCGTCGAGATGACGGACGTCACCCGCGACCTCGCGCGGATTCTCGACGCCGTTACCGCCGACGAGGTGCCGCTCAACGGCGTCACGTCGCTGCGCCACCGAGGAAGCACGTTCGCGATCCTGTCGGTGAAGGAGAAAGATCGCCGCGCGCTGGCCGCGGCGCTCGCCAAGACGGGCCTGGCGCACACGCAGACCCACGTAGAACCGTAAAAGGAACCGCCGCCGGGGCGCGCCGACCGGACACGCCAGCCCGCCCCCGGGCCTGACGATCCGACCCATGCGGTCAGTCGCGCGAGTGGCCGGATGCCGCGGGATCACCCTTGCCGAAGCCGCGCGACGACCCGTTCCGGTCGAACCCGCGCCTCCTGCGCAATGGGGCCTAGAGCGCCCAGTCTCGCGCGCACCGCCTCGGTCAAGTACGTCCCTTTCCGACACGATGCGCACGCTCGATGTTCAGGACTCGCGTCCGCGCTTCACCGCGTCCAGGACCATCGCCAGCAGCCGCGCCTCGGGGACGGCTCCGTCGACGGAGACCTGCTCGTTGATGATGGTCTTCGGAACGCCCCAGACGTTGTATCGCTGCGCAACGTCCGGGAACTCCCGAACGTCGATTACGTCCGCCGTCACATGCGGGCTTTCGACCGCGAGTTCGTGGGCCAGCCTGGCCGCACGCGGACAGTGCGGTCAGGTCGGCGTCACCAGCACCCGGATGTGGACCGGCGACGCGAGCTTGGTCACCTGTTCGCGCGTGGCGGCGCTCAGTGACGTCGCGCCCCGGGCGGCGTCGATGAGGCTTTCGACCAGCACGCTGAACTCGTATCCCGCGGGCACACCGAAGTAACGCATCACCCCCTTGTTGCGTCCCTCGAACACCATCGCAGGGATCCGATCGACGCCGGCCTCGCGGGCATCGCGCTCGTCCTTCACGAAATCCCGAACGGTGAGCGTCACATGCGCAGAGAGCGAAGCCACCTCCCGAAGGAGGATTTCGGTGTCTTCGCAGGTCTCGCACGGGAGCGTGGGCAGAGCGATAGGAGAGGCCCGCTGCGTGAACAGCTCAAGCGTCACCGGGTGATCGAGCCTCGCAGCAAACACCTGCGTCAATTGGGTCCGGATCTGATCACTGAGCAAGGCCATCGTCGCTCCACCTCCGCTCGGACCTGCGGGGTGACCACGGTGGCGGCTATTCGCCGTACGGCGCCCAGATGTTCTTGACCTGGATCGCGTGCCGGAGAATCTCTTCTCCTTCGGGCCACGCGGCGGTCCAGTCGCGAGGCCGGCCGTAGTTCACCCATGTCCGCTTCATGTTGGTCGCCGACTCGACCTCCACCATCTTGCTGCCTTCGGCGGACCCGAAGTACCACACCGCATCCATATCGTCGTGTTGAGCCAGCACCTTTGCCAGATCGTCCCGGCTCCCCGTCACGATGTTCACCACGCCGCCGGGGAGGTCGGAGGTGTCGAACACCTGGTAGAGGTCGGTGGCCACCAGCGGGTGGGCCTGCGACGGGACGACCACGACGGTGTTGCCCATCGCAATCGCAGGCCCCGCCAGCGAGATGAGGGCCAGCAGCGGCTGCTCGTCAGGGCACGCGATGCCGATCACCCCGACGGGTTCGTGGATCGCCACGGTCAGATCCCGGTGCGGGACGTTGACGCTGTGCACGGATCCATCGTACTTGTCGGTCCATGCGGCGTAGGTGAACAGCCGGACGATCGCTCTCCGCACCTCGTCCTCGCCCTCGGCGGGCGATCCTCCGGTCATCCCTTCGATCCGCCGGGCGAATTCCGCCGTTCTCCCTTCGAGGTTCTCCGCGACATAATAGAGAATCTGTGCCCGCGCGTGCGCGGTCGCAACTCCCCACGACGCCGCCGCATGAGCCGCTTCGACCGCATTGCGGATGTCCTTCCGGTTTCCCTCGCCGACCTCGCCAAGCAGCCGGCCCTGCGGGTCACACACGAACCGCGAGTGGCCCTGGTCGGGCCGGACCTGCTTCCCGCCGATGTACATCTTGGGCGAGCGGTCGATTCGCGGCTCCCCATCGCCCAGGCCCGTGCGAGCGTGTTGCGCGTAGTCAGGGCTCGACGATCCCGATGCGGGCGCTGGGAAAGGCGACACCTGCTCGGCCGCCGGCCGCAGGTACTCGAACATGCCCTCGCGGCCGCCTTCCCGCCCGAAGCCGCTCTCCCGGTAGCCGCCGAACCCCGACGCCCCGTCGAACAGGTTCGTGCCGTTGATCCAGACGGTGCCCGCCTTGACCTGCCGGGCAACGTCCAGCGCGAGGTTGATGTTCTCGGTCCAGACGCTTGCGGCCAGGCCGTACCGCGTGTTGTTGGCGAGCGCCACCGCTTCTGCGGGCGTGCGAAACGTCATGGTCACCAGTACCGGGCCGAAGATCTCTTCCTGCCCGATGGTCGCCGACGGCGCCACGTCGGTGAACATCGTAGGCGGGAAGAAGTAACCGTCCTTGGGGACCTCCCAGGACGGCCGCCACATCGTGCCGCCCTCGGCCACACCGATCCGGCAGTAGCGATCGATCTGCTCCCACTGCGCGCGAGAGACGACCGCCCCGATGTCGACGGCCTTGTCGAGCGGATCACCCACCCGCAAGCGCTCCATGCGTGCCCGCAACTTGTCGAGCATCCGGGGCGCGACGTCCTCCTGGACCAGGAGCCGGGACCCGGCGCAGCAGACCTCGCCCTGATTGAACCAGATCGCATCGACAACGCCTTCAATGGCGCTGTCGAGATCGGCGTCGCCGAACACGATGAACGGTGATTTCCCTCCAAGCTCGAGCGACAACCGTTTGCCGGTTCCCGCGGTGGCGCGACGGATGCGGCGCCCGACGTCGGTGGATCCTGTGAACGCGATCTTGTCGACGCCAGGGTGATTCACGATCATCTCGCCGGTCTCGCTCGGGCCGGTGACGACGTTCACCACCCCCGGCGGAAGGCCGATCTCCTCCAAGATCTCGCAGAATGCGATGGCCGTGAGGGACGTCGAGCTCGACGGCTTCAGCACGACGGTGTTGCCGGCGGCGAGCGCCGGCGCCGTCTTCCACGCCAGCATGAGCAGCGGGAAGTTCCACGGCGTGATCTGCCCCACGACGCCGATCGGCTCGTAGCCGGGGAACTGGCTCTCGCGCAGTTGCGCCCACCCGGCGTGGTGATAGAAGTGCCGGGCCGCGAGCGGCACGTCGATGTCGCGCGTCTCTCGGATCGGCTTGCCGTTGTCCATGGACTCCAGCACCGCAAGCAACCGAGAGTGCTTCTGAACCTGCCTCGCGATCGCGTATAGATAACGCGCCCGGACGTGACCGGAGAGGCTTCGCCACGCCAAGAACGCCCGGCGCGCCGCTTCCACCGCGGCGTTGACGTCCGCGCTGCCGCCGCCGGCGATCTTCGCCAGCGGCTTTGCCGTGGCCGGATTGAGCGTCTCGAAGTACCCGCCGCCCGCCGGCTCCACCCACCGGCCGTCGATGAACAGCTGGAATTGTCCGCCGTGCGACCCGAGCCACGTCAGGGCCGGGCTGGCGGCTTCGGGGGCGGGGCCGTACTCCATCGTGCGCAGGATCTCAGGAACGCCCATGGGTGCGCCTCAGGGGTCCGTCATGGCATCGGCTGGTGGTGTGACGCGGCGTAGTGCCCGCAGAGATTGTGCCACAACTGGCGCTCGAGATCGGTCAGCAGGCCGCTGGCACCGATGCGGAAACGCGCCGGCTCCAGCCAGTCCACCCCCAGCTCTTCCTTGACCAGCAACAGCCAGTCCAGCGCCTGTTTCGCCGCCCTGATCCCGCCGGCGGGCTTGAGCCCCACGCGGCAGCCCGTGTCCTCGAAGTATTCACGAATCGCCCGGACCATCACCAGGCCGAAGGGTAGCGTGGCGTTGACGGCTTCTTTCCCGGTCGACGTTTTGATGAAGTCCGCCCCGGCCATCATGCACACCCAGCTCGCCGCGGCCACATTGCGCAGAGTCCCCAGCTCGCCGCACGCCAGAATCGTCTTCAGGAGAGCGCCGCCGCACGCCTCACGGAACGCACGCACCTCATCGTAAAGCGCCATCCAGTTCCCGGTGAGGACGTGCGTGCGGGAAATCACAATGTCGATCTCTCCGGCCCCGGCGGCCAAAGACTCCTTGATCTCCTCGATCTTGAGACGAAACGGGGTCTGTCCCGCCGGGAATCCGGTGGAAACGGCGGCAACGGGGATGCCCGACCCCCGCAGCGCCTCCACCGCGGTAGCCACCAGATTGTGATAGACGCACACCGCGGCAACCCGGATCTCGCCGGGGTCCAGTCCGAAGCCACGCAAGACCTCTGCGCGCACCGGCTGCCGTGCCTTAGCGGAGAGGCGGCGGACCGACCCGGGGGTATCGTCGCCCGAGAGGGCCGTGAGGTCGAGGCACTGCACGGCACGGACGAGCCAGGCGGCCTGCCAGTCCCGCTTCACGGTGCGCCGGGTCGGAATCGTCGCGGCGCGTCGCTCGATCGCGCTGCGGTTCACCCGGATCTCGCCGAGCCGTGCGACGTCCAGGGGCACTCCCGGATTTCGAACCGCGGTCTTCGCCTCAGGTAGGTGCGCCAGCGTGCTCATCCGGACCAAGCTCCCCATGCGGAGTGGATACTGTCTTGGATCTGCACAGGCTCCCGTGTGTCTCTTAGACTACCATTGCGAACCTTCCCAGGAAAACCCGTCTTCAGCTCTATGCAGCACCAGTCGCGCTGTTACCCCGCGCGTCAGCGGCACCGTGGTGCTGGCCCGATCGCGCGCGGCACGCACGGGCCCAAAGGCGCGTCGTGCGAAACTGACCTCCCTAGACGATCCCCCGTTCCAGGAGAAAGGCGTCCGCGGCGGGACGCATCGGAAACGACATCTGGGTCCCCGCGCTCGTAACAGATAGCGCGGCGACGGCGTTGGCGCGGCGGACCGCGTCCTGTATCGACGCTCCCTCCGCCAGGAAGACGGCGAGGCTCCCAATGTATGCGTCGCCGGCGCCGGTCGAGTCGACCGCGCTCACCTGGACCGGCGGAATGAGCTCCACCGCACCCTCCTCCACGAGCAGCGAGCCTCGATCTCCGAGGGTAATGATCACCGTCTGCGGGCCGCGCGCTCGTAGCATCTGCGCCGCGCTCCCGGCCTCGGCCATCGTCGTCACGGGCTGGCCGGTCAACGTCTCGACCTCCGTCTCGTTCGGAACGCACAGGTCGGTCAGACGCAGCAACTCGTCCGGTAGCGGCACCGCCGGCGCCGGGTTGAGGATCGTCCGCACTCCGTTGGCCTTCGCGACCCGGAAGGCCTCAAGGGTCGTCTCCAGCGGCACTTCGAGCTGGCAGATCAGCACGTCCGCACTCTGGATTGCGGGGGTGGCATGCCGCACGTCGGCGGGAGACAATCCCAGGTTGGCTCCCGGAATGATGACGATGAAGTTCCGCGCAGAGTCGTCCACGAAGATCGGCGCGACGCCGGAGAACCGCTCGTCGTCCATGACGTACGTCGTGTCGACAGCCTGCTCGGCGTAGTTGCGGCGCGTTCCTTCTCCGAACACGTCCCGGCCGACCCTCGTCACCATCGTCACCCGCGCGCCGAGCCGGGCCGCCATCACGGCCTGATTGGCCCCCTTCCCGCCGTAACCGATTTGAAACGAATGACCCACGATCGTCTCCCCAAGCTTCGGAAGCCTCGGCACGCGGGAGACCAGATCGATATTCGACGAACCGACGACGCAGATCTCAGGGCCGCCGCTCATGCAGATCCTCCTGTCACTGACGGCCTCGGATGCACGTAAATGCGACGGCCCAGGAACAATCGCGTGTGACGACCGGCAGTGCCCCGACGGCGGCGATGGCTCCCCCAAAGATGTCGTGACCTTGCACCGGCGTCAGCGGGATGAGCGGCAGAGTCGTCAGTCGTCACGTTGGGCCCGCACGGGAATCACGGGAGAGAAGAACTCGTTTCCAAAGAACGTGGATACTAACAGGACCGCCGCGACGATCGAGGGGCGCGCCAACGGCACCACGATCTCCGAGAGGGTGCATGCTGTTTTCATGTTCTCCACAATCCTCCACCGGCCCTCTTCGTCCTCCATGAGAGAAATCGGACGGGCACCGCGAAAATCGTCTATGCTGAGGTGAGGGACATCGACCCGGCAATACCCGGGCGCATCGCCGCCTCGGTGGGTGCGAAACGAGGCGACCCGGTCTTCGAGCAGGAGATGCCATAGGGGGCAAGTATAAGGTAGTCTTATCTCGTCGTTCGTCGTGGACGCTGGGGGTCTGAATGCACGTGGGCATTGATCGCATCCGTACCAGCATGCGCACCTTCCTGGCGGCAGCCATCGCGATGGCGCTGGTGTCGCTCGTGATCTTCTCCGCTCCCCCGACGGGGCCGCTAGTATCCCAAACTCCCGAAGCGCGCCCTCCGATGTCCGCCGCCGTGGTCCCGCGCGGCGACGTGCGGTTTCTAGTCGTCGGGCTCACCCAGGATCGGGAGCGGACCGATACGGTCGAGGTCGTGCAGTGGGACGATTCGCACCACCGGGTCAGGGTCCTCGGCGTCCCCCGAGACATTCCCATCAGCCTCCCCGGCGTCCAGACCACCAAGCTTGACCACGCGTACGCCACGGGCGGCATTGGGCGGGCGCGCGCCGCGGTCGTGCGGTTGCTGAACGTGCCGATCGCCCACTACGTCGTGTTCAGCCTTCCTGCCATGCGGCAGATCGTGGACTTGATCGGCGGGGTCCCGATCGACGTGGAGAAACGGATGGTGTACGCCGACCACGAACAAGGCTTGTTCATCGACCTGTATCCCGGACCCCAGGTACTGGACGGCGCGCATGCCGAGCAGTACCTGCGGTTCCGCCACGACCCGGAAGGCGACATCGGACGGATCCGCCGCCAGCAACACTTCATTCAGGCGGCGCTGGTCCAGGTCCACAAGCCGGCGGTAATCGTGCGGCTCCCACGGATCATCGAGACAGCGCGCGGCGACATTTTGACGGATCTCACGACCTCCGAGATTCTCGGCTGGATGCAGCGAGTCCAGCCGCTCACGCCGGACGAGGTAACGGCCGCGTCGATCGAAGGCCAGCCGGCCGTGCTGTACGACGATCTCGCCAGGATGCGCCTGGATTTCTGGGTACCGGACCCCCGTGATCTTCGAGCCAAGACGCGCTGGCTGATCAGCGGCGTACCCCCAAGCCAGGGAAACGGGTCTGCCGTGGACCGACAGGCCCCCGCCGGGCCTGCACGGAGCACCAGCGGCAAGAAGAGCGTCCGGGGAAGCTCCCATGCCGACCCGTAGTCCGTGCCGCCGCCGGTTCCGTTGATACCCGTCGGGGCGACTGTTCGCCACGACTCCGTAGCGCGATAATGGTAATGTAGAAGGCATAATGCGCGATTACGTCGACCGCTGCCTCCCGGAGATGTCATGCCGCTGATCACCGGCGTGATGGAAGACTATCTCAAGGCGATTTACAAGCTCCAACAGGGGCGCGGCCCCGTGTCGACCTCCGAGCTCGCGAAAGAGCTGCATGTGGCAGCGGCGACGACGACCGCCATGGTGCAGCGGCTGGCCCGGTTGAAGCTCGTCTCGTATCACCGGTATCGTGGGCTCACCCTGACGGCGGCGGGCCAGCGCATCGCGCTCGAAACCATCCGGCATCATCGCTTGCTCGAGCTGTACCTGGCGCAGCATCTGGGGGTCGGCCTCGACAAGGTGCACGGCGAGGCGGAGAAGATGGAGCACGTGCTGTCCGACGACGTGGAGCTCCGCATGGCCGCTGCCCTGGGAAATCCCACGATCGACCCCCACGGTGATCCCATCCCCTCCGCGGAGGGGACGATCCGCGATGTCCGGTATCCCAATCTGACGGTGTTCTCGGCGGGCGCGACCGGCACGGTCGCTCGCGTGAGCGACCGCGATCCTGCAACGTTGCGCCAACTGACCGAGCTTGGCATCCTCCCCGGAGTCAAGCTGAAGGTCCTGGCACAACGATCGAGCGGCTGCGTCGTGGAAATCGAGGGACGGCGCGTCAGCCTGCCGCGTCCGCTCTGCAGTGATGTCTACATCCAGTAGCGCGGGCGCTTTGCCGCCGGTACGCGACCGCGCGCTCGTCACCTCGTAACCGCAGGTAATTCGCACCGCGAGTTGACAAGAGATTTCGTATGATCTAAACTATATTTGGAGCATCACGGTTCGTGGGCTGGCAATGACGACCAGAGAGACGGGCAATTGCCTCTGGGGCATACGTGTCCGAATGGCATGGCGACGGCGGTGGTGTGCCGGTTGACACACGCGCCTCTCCCCCGCGTCCATCACCCATACGGTCAGCGATTGGCCCGGCTAGGAGCGACGGTGTTTCCATCGGTCGCGTCGTCACGCCCGGCGCAGTCGCTTTGGAGTTACAGTTCTGGCCCATGCCGTGGGCCAGAGGCCGGCCGTGCGGAGCACGCGCCGGTGCGCGAGCGGGAGCGTAGGATCCTGGCGGAACGGACGGCGCGCGTACGAAACGCCGCCTGTGACAGTATCTCGACACCATCGCGCTGGAAGAAGGCGGAAGAATGGATCACAGTTCTTTGAACCTCGGAGTGCTGACTCCGGCGGCGGGCCGCTCGGCCGCATCGAGTGACCTCGGAGGAGGCATCACTCACGAGGACATCGATCGGGCACGCGATCGCCTCGCCGTCGCTCGAGCCCGAGATCCGGGCGTACCGGCGTACCTGCGCTGGCTCCGGCTGTCCTGGCTGCTCGTCGGGCCCGGCGTGCTCGTCTTCCTCGGCGAGAACGACGCGCCGAGCATGCTTTCGTATGCGGCGACGGGGGCCCAGTTCGGGATCGGATTCTTCGTACCGTTCGTGCTCCTGACATTTCTGATGGGCTTCGTCGTCCAGGAAATGACGGTCCGGCTCGGCGCGGTCACGCACCGCGGGCATGCCGAGCTCATCTTCGACAGGTTCGGGACGTTCTGGGGCCGGTTCGCGATGGGCGATCTTGTCATCGGCAACTTCCTCACGCTCGTCACCGAATTCATCGGGATACGGGCCGGGCTGGGCTTCTTCGGGGTGCCCCCGCTGATCGCTGTCGGCGGTGCCATGGCGCTGGTGTTCGGCGTCATCCTCACGCATCGCTATTGGACCTGGGAGCGCATCGCGCTCGGGCTGGCGATCTTCAACGGCCTCTTCGTGCCGGCGGCTCTCCTCGCGCATCCGCAGTGGGGGGCGATCGGGCAATCCTTCGTCACGTGGTCCCCCATGCCCAAGGGCGGGTTGTTCAAGCCCGATACCTTCCTGCTCATCATGGCCGACATCGGGGCAACCGTGACCCCTTGGATGCTGTTCTTCCAGCAGAGCGCGGTCGCCGACAAGGGCCTGCAGGAGCGCGACATCCAAGGCGGCCGAATGGACACGCTCCTGGGTACGCTACTGGCCGCGACCTTCGCCATCGCGACGATCGTCGCCACGGCCCCGTTGTTCGCAAAGGGGATCGACGCGGGCGACTACCAGGCGGCCCAGTTCGCCCAGGCGCTGGAGCCCCTGATCGGGCACGTCGGCGCCGCCCTCTTTGCTCTGGGCATCTTCGAGGCCGGACTCGTCGCTGCGATGACCATCT
>Ga0187782_10004422_pt1 | contig 10530 bp, 10 predicted proteins | sample 0715_SJ02_MP15_2_FD_132454 | JGI IMG/M metagenome (GOLD analysis project Ga0187782, IMG submission 132454) | Tropical peat soil microbial communities from peatlands in Department of Meta, Colombia - 0715_SJ02_MP15_20_MG | ecosystem: Environmental > Terrestrial > Soil > Wetlands > Peat | place...
CGAGGCTTTATCGGTTAGGCACTGCCCGCACTTTGTGTGGGAGGGAGAAGACGAAGTGCGTGGCAGCGAGTCTCGGTGAGGGAGGGCTCGATTGCTTCAGAAACGGGTGAGAAAAGGAAGGGCTGTGACTCGAGTTTCTGGGATAGCGAATCTGTTCCGGACCTGGCTTCCATGCGCTTGAGTATTTCGTAAATCGTGGTTCTTCCTACTCCCAAGATCTCGGCCGCTTTAGCTTTGTTTCCTGCTACATGCTTGAGTACACGCATCACATGCCGATGTTGTATTGCTTCCAGCGTGGCGAGCTGATCTTCTTGCTCGTGCGGCGAAGGATCGGCGGAAGCGCGCAGGATTTCCGGCAGATCCGACAAATCAATGAGGTCTCCGCTTGCCATCATGCAACTGCCCTCGACCACATTCTCCAGTTCACGCACATTCCCTGGCCAGGTGTGCAGTGCTAGTTGTACCTGCGCTCGTCGCGTGATTCCCTTGATGCGCTTGCCGCAGAGGTTCGAGAACTTTTCGAGGAAGTGCATGAGCAAAAGTGGGATGTCTTCCTTTCGTTGCGCCAAAGGCGGAGTAGAAATTTCGACGGCCGAGAGGCGGTAGAAAAGGTCCTCACGGAACTGGCCATCGGCGACCATCTTGCGCAGATTACGATGGGTTGCAGCAATCACGCGGACATTGATTTTGTGGAGAATCGGCGATCCCACCCGCTGCACTTCCCGGTTCTGAAGGACGCGTAAGAGTTTGGCTTGGGCGGGCAAAGAAAGTTCCCCGACTTCATCGAGAAAAACAGTGCCTCCATTGGCATATTCGAACACCCCCTGGCGTCCCTGGGTTGCGCCAGTAAAAGCTCCACGCGTGCAGCCAAAGAGTTCGGTCTCGACCAGACTTTCCACCAGAGCCGAACAGTTGCAGATTGCGAACGGGCCGCCAGATGCGGGGTTCAACCGATGAAGGGCCCGTGCTACCAACTCCTTTCCGGTTCCTGTAGGACCGGTCAGAAGTACTGATTGGAAATGCGGAGCAATGCGACGGATCTTGGTGAAGACCTCGAGCATGAGGGGGCTACGCCCGATCAACCCCTCGAATTGGTATGCATCGAGAAGGCCATGGTCCAGCCGCGACGTCTGAGAACGCATGTCCGCTTCCGCCAAGAGCTCTCGAACGAATGCTTTGAGCTTGTCCAAATCGAGGGGCTTAGCCAAGTAGTTACGGGCTCCCCTGCTAATAGCGGCCACGACAGCATCTTTCGAATAGTAGTCGCTCATCAGGATGAAGTCGGTAGCCGGGTCATGCGCCAGAACTCGGTCCAGGAGTTCGATGCCGTTGAAGCCGGGGAGCGCGACGTCGGACAAGACGATTCGCGGCCGAAGCTCCAAAAACCGTTCTAGTGCTGCCTCGCCATTTGCTTCCGCACAAACATCGACCTGTTCGTTTGCCAGGGCATTTTGGATCGAAGCGAGTTCTGGTGGGTTATCACCGACAACGAGCAATTTAATTCTTTGGTCATTCATAACTGACATGTTGTATCCCTCGAGTCTGGAACTCCACACGTTCAAAAACGGCCGGATCAGAATCTACAACCTGCAAACGAACCGACACACGACTCGACATACTGAATGACCAGCTTGCAGTCCAACTTGTGACAGAGTTGAAATGCGTGAGCATTCTAGTGACCGATCTTCCGAGGTCATTAAAGGTCTTGCGCTCAGCATGTGTGCAATCGGGACGAGTTGCAGAAATGATGGTATTTCGGCGGCGCTGCCAACATTTAAGCATCACCGGTGCAGCTCGGATGACTTTGAACATGTCAGTTTCAGAAATTTCCACTTGATGGCCGCTGTTTGAATTCTGAACAGCGCGGTTCAGAAAAAACGCACCTCATCGATCGCCGATGACCGATACTGCTCTTTAGCAAATGGAATGTCTCATTCCTTTGTTTTCGGAGAAGGGCCGGATCTTGAAAGGTCAGAGCCGTTTTGCCGAAATAGCTATCAGCAGCTATCGCACGGCATTATTGCGGGAATGGAGTATGATTAGAATCCGTAGGATTACCCACTAGGATGTACGGAGAATACTCGCTGTTTTGGGTTGTTTTGCTTTCCGAGCAACAGCAGCGCGCAGCATCACCGATCGAATTTCTCTCCTGAGACCAGGAGTTTGCCAAATGGCAACCGTCTCAATCTTAACTGCCGACGATCACGCAGTGGTTCGTCGCGGCCTCCGGGAACTGCTCGAGACCCATGCGAACTGGAAAGTTGTGGCGGAGGAGAGCACTGGGCGCGAGGCTGTTGACAAAGCAACAAAGCTGCGGCCGGACGTAGCACTGCTAGACATCAGCATGCCCGATCTCAACGGTCTGGACGCTGCGGCACTCATTCGCAAATCGTCTCCAGATACGCGCATCCTGATTCTGACGATGCATTCGAATGAAGAACTGATCAAGAAGGCTGTGACCGCAGGCGCTCGCGGCTACATTCTCAAGTCCGACGCGGAGCACGATCTGATCACTGCGGTCGACTGCATTCTGCGGGGAAACACTTTCTTCACGTCGGCGGCGTCAGAGATGATTCTGGACAACCTTCGGGGAACCAGCCGGCACGCGGGGGCGGCGGAACCGACAGAGGGTGAACGGCTCACTCCGAGAGAGCGGGAGGTCGTGCAATTGTTGGCTGAGGGCCGGAGTAACAAGGAAGTTGCCGCCGTGTTGGACATCAGCACGAGGACTGTAGAGAACCATCGTGCGAAGATAATGGAGAAACTGCGATTGCACTCGCTGAGCGAATTAGTCCGCTACGCAATCCGCAATAAGATGGTAGAGCCATAGGCAATGCCTTCCACCATCCACTGGCAACGCTGAAGACGCCGACCTCCGAGGTTGTGCGCAGACCGTCTTCGATTCACTGCAGCAGCGCGCCTGTTTCCTTCAGAGCTTTTTCGATGGTACCCACTAACTCCCCGTTATCGGCGGGCTTTTGAAAGAACGCGTAGCATCCGGCAGCTTTCGCTTTTTCCTCGTTGCCGCGGCTATTGCGGGCGGTCAGAACGATGATTGGGATGCACGAGAGCTTTGTATTCTTCTGAAATCGTTCAATCACGACGAAGCCGTCCCCAGCTGGCAAGCCCAGATCGAGCAGGACCAGGTCTGGCGTTTCCTTCAGAGCAGTCCGGATGGCGCTTAGGCCGTCGGTAGCAAAAACGGTCTCGTAGCCGTGAGACCTCAGTCTGATGTGCAAAGCGCGCCTTAGATCGTTGTCGTCATCAATGATGAGAATTTTTGGCTTGTTCATGGAATGTGTTTTCCTTTGTCCAGTATTTGCGTGGTTCTCCGTACTATCAGTTTTGTGATTTCCTCAATTGCGTCCTCAGCCGAGCAACGCTTGTCGTCAAGAAAGACTTCAAGACTTTCACTCGACACGTTCAAAACGCTGTTGGCCGCCACCTCGGGGCGGCGGGACGCGAGCTCACGGATACGTTTGGTCAGCACTTCCGAGCCGGCGGCATCGGTTGCCGCTACGATGAAAAAAAACTCGCCCATCTCAGGGTGCCCCATGGAGGGAAGCAACACATCCTTATCCGGAAGAATGCAGCGTTGCAGAAGATCAAGGAACTCACGGCGAGTTTTCCCCCAAGCCTCGATGGCAGCTGTAACGGGCGTCGGCGCCAGCTTCGCGATTACCAAGGAGACGCGGTTCTGCACGACTCGGTTCTGGACAAGAATGGGGGTCAGGAGTTTGGAAAGCGAAAACACCGGGAGTGTAAAGAAAAATGTTGTTCCCCGGCCTAGCGAACTCTCCAGCCAGATCTTCCCGCCTTGCCTGGTCACCAAGTCCTTGCAGATGGAGAGGCCCAGTCCCAGCCCTTTGCGTCCGGCATCGCCAGTGTTCTCTTCCTGGTAAAGGCGCTCGAAGACAAGGGGCTGGGCCTGCGCGGTGATGCCGCATCCTGTGTCCTTCACCGAGATCAGAACGAAAGCCGGATCAGTTTGGTGTGAATGCACCGTAACCACACCATTGGTCGGGGTGAACTTCAGAGCATTTTCCAGGAGGTTCAACAGGACTTGTAAGACGCGATGCGGATCTGCGTGCACAAAAAGCGGATCCATAGGCACTTCGTATTCGAGCGTTATTTCTTTGGCCGCGGCGCTCGCGTGGAGCATTTCAACGGCCTGTTTCACCAGGTCGTCGAGAAGGACACACTTCAGTTCGAGCTTGAGTTTCCCGGCTTCGATTGTGGCGGCTTCGAGCAGATCGTTGATCATCGTGCGGAGCTGGTTGGCGCTCTTGAGTGCTGTTTCTAGGTACTCTCGCTGCTCGGAATTCAGAGGACCAGCTATCGAATCCAGCAAGATGCTTACAAATTGATGAATGCAGGTGAGCGGGGATCTCAGTTCGTGGGAGACATGGGACAGCAGCTGGTCCTTGAATTGAAGCTGTTGCTCGCGGCTCTCATTGAGAGCTAGTAATAATCCCTGTCGTTCAATCGCATACTTAATGGCTCGAGCCAAGCCGCGGGAATCGAGTCTCCCTTTTACGAGGTAGTCCTGAGCTCCTTCGTGGACTGCCTGAATTCCAAGTTCCTCGTCATCCTGACCTGTTAACACCAGGACAGGGACCTGCGGTGCTTTGCGAATCATTGTTCGGACCGTGTCGCTACCGCTGCTGTCGGGCAGGTTCAGGTCGAGAAGGACAACGTCGGGCTTGTGGATGGAGAGAGATCTCATGGCGGTCGAGAGATCTTCAACCGACTCGATATCAAAAGGAGGATCGGAGCTCTCAAGATGTTCACGGACCAGGAAGGCGTCGCCAGGGTTGTCTTCCACGACGAGCGCGCGGGTGCGTTTGGGATTCAACATCAGCTGACGCTCTCCCTTCTCGGCAGCCTTACAACGGTGAGCCAGAAGTCTTCGATAGAGCGGATAATCGTCGCGAATTTACCCAGGTCCACTGGCTTAGTGATGTAGCAATTGGCGTGCAGTTGGTAGGTCTTAAGAACATCACTTTCCGCGTCCGACGTTGTCAGAACAACAACCGGAATGTCTTTCAAGGTTGCGTCTTGCTTGATCTCCGACAACACGGCACGGCCATCTTTACGGGGAATGTTGAGGTCGAGGAGAATCAAATCAGGCCTGGTCGCGTGCGCATAGGGAGGCTGGCGGCGCAAATAGGCTAATGCTTCCACACCGTCGCTAACGTCCCGGATCACGTTGTGAACTTTGCTAGCCTCGATCATCGCCCGCGTAAGGTCTACGTCGCCGGGGTTGTCTTCCACGAGGAGAATTTCAATCGGTCTGACAGCTCGCATGAGGAATGTCCTCTCCTTCCGACAGTTTCAGGTCCGCTGGAGCTTCCTGTCTGATCGGAATTGTGAATTTGAAAATGGAGCCTCGACCAGGTTCGGATTCAAGCCAAATACGGCCTCCGTGCCGCTCAATGATCTTCTTGCAGATTGCCAGTCCAATGCCGGTGCCGTCATATTTCTGACGCGAGTGCAATCGCTGGAAGAGAACGAAGATTTTGTCGAAGTGCTCCGAAGAGATCCCGATTCCGTTGTCGGCTACGGAAAACAGCCAGTGGTCCGAACAACCCTCAACCTGAACCGTAACAAGGGGAACCCTCTCGCCACGAAACTTCAGCGCATTGGCGATTAGATTATGGAAGACCTGGAGCAATTGGTTTTCGTCCGCAATGACGGTCCCCAGATTGTCGAGTTCGATGGAGGCGTTCGATTCACGAATACGAGCTTCCAGATCGCGGATTACGCGGCGCAGCAGGGCGTCGCAGTCAACCTGCTTCAGCTGATTGGGACGCGCGTTCACACGGGAAAGGGAGAGGAGGTCGTTGATCAACACCTGCATCCGTCGCGCACCATCGACCGCGTACTCGATATATTTGTCAGCCTTGGCGTCGATTTGTCCCTGATATCTTTCAGCCAGCAGTTGCACGTAGCTGGCGACCATTCGCAGCGGTTCCTGAAGGTCATGAGAAGCCACATAAGCAAACTGCTCGAGTTCTTCATTAGATCGCCGCAACTCTTCCGACTGCTGAAACAGGAGATTTTCGAAGCGCTTGCGTTCACTGATGTCACGAGCAATGTGACATGCAGCGATGGGCGTGCCACTTTCGTCGAGAATCGGGTAGTAGCGGTTTTCGTAGATGGTGTCCGAACCCCGCGTCCGGATTTCCGAGGTAACGGTGAAGGTCACTCCTGCCAAGGCGTGCGCCCATAGGTGAGACAGATTCTCAAGCTCTTCGGGTTCATCGCTCAGACAGTCGCGGAGGCTCATTCCATGTTCTGGGCTCTTGCCGTATTTCGATTGAAAGAGGGATCGATAACTTGAGTTGAAAGCAATCCACTGGAGTTGCCGGTCGCAGGCGGCTATGCAGTCGGGCGTGCTTTCGATGATGCCATTGAGGTGCCGCCTTGCTTGATCTACTGCGGCGTAAGCCACTCGAAGGTAGTATTGGGTATTGGTCCTGTGACCAATCTCGCGGCGCAATTTTATGAAGACAACACACAGAGAGAGCACTGAGCCCGCGCCCAGCACCCAAATCTTTCGAATCACAGCTCGTTGCCGCGCGATGAGCCTTTCCGTCAGCACATTCTGCTCAGTTGCTACAATCCCTTCCACTTGAGCTCTGATCTGGTCTTGAAGGGGATCGATCTTTTCGTCTGCATTCCGCCATCGGGGAATCGGATTTCTCCCGTAGTTGTCCAACGCGGCAAGGCGATTCAGGCTCTCGGTCGCCGATTTGGCAAGTTGATCCATGACCGCTTGTTCGGCTGGACGGTCACTGGTGAGAGTGTGAAGGGTGGAAAGCTCGAGATCGATCTGCTGCCTCCCCTCATCCAAGCAGGTCAAATCAAACGTGTCGTGACGAGACAGATACGCCTGGTGACAGTTCTCAGTTCGTTCAAGCTCCCTGAGCAGCTTCTCGAGGGAAAACAGGACCTTGTAAGTGCGCCCCGCAACGGTGGCAGACACAAGCAGCAACCTTGCTTGCAGGCCAGCGATGGCTGCGGTAAGGGCCAGGAGCGTAAGAGCCGTCGCAAACCAAAATTTTGTTTTTACGCGTCGCAGCAACAACTTCCATTTGAGGAACACTACAGACATTCTCTGCTGGAAGTGCGAAAACACGGCTATGTTTGACATGCCAGGAATCCGTGATTGTGCCGAACGCGCACAAAGTGGCCTCGATTACCAATGCAATTTGCAAGCCAAGTTCGCATAACTCTCTCGGGCTGGCTTGTTCAATAAATGCGAGGAGTTGCAGGCGAATCTCTGCGCTTAGCGTGTAGGTTGTTTTGGCTGATTAGCTGCCGGTTAGAGCATTTGCAGAACCGATGAATCACTGGAGTTGGGAATGCGAAAGTTCCTGTCAGGTGAGACTATGCTCTCATTGTTTTTTTACTTGGACGAGGTCGAAACGAAATCGAATCCCGACAGGTTGATCTCAACAAGAGCAGCAGGTTGTTCGTTACTCATGCGCGGGTAGGCTTGAGGTCATCTCGTGAGCCCATTCCATGGCCTTCCAGCGTGCATCCAAAGCGAAGGCCTCGGGGATTTTCAGTTCTTTGCAAAGCTGGTTAAGCCGGGACCAATCAGAATCTTCTTGAGAAACCATGATCTGGTACACAGGGCTGAGGCGGCTCTCCTGCCCGAGAAGTACAGCCTTGATTTCACGTTCAAGGCTAATTCCTTCGAGCACAACGCCCATAGGCACCTCCAGAATCGCGTCCATCATCGAGAGAAGGCCTATCAAGAAGAGGTCGGACTCCGCATGCGGGAGCTTCGAGGCCAGGAGTTCGCAGAATCTGGCTCGAACCAGTGCGGACAAAACCAGATCTGAGGGTTTGCGCTCAGCTGCACCCAGCGTTGCGACCAAGCGTATCCAACGGCGAACTTCGCGTTCTCCCAGCATGGCAAGAGCGTGCCGGACCGATTGGATTTCTCGAGAAAAGCCGAATGCCGCAGAATTCAAGTAACGCAACAGGCGATAACAGAGCGACGCCTCTCCCTTGATGATCTCTTCGAGCTCTCTCGGCTCAACTTCAGGTTTCGAGACGAGTTGCAGTAAACGAAGGTAATTGAACCGATTTGCAGGAATCTCGCGGGCTTGCAGAAGCTCAGGACGGCGAAAGAAATAGCCCTGAAAATAGAAATAGCCGGCTTTCTTGCAAACCTCGAACTCCTCGCGAGTCTCGACCTTCTCCGCGAGCAATCGTCGAGTGTTGCCTCCGTATTTCTTGGTCATACATGGGATCTCTGAGGCCTGCATTGCCTTCAGGTCCACCTTAATGACATCAGCAAATTCCAGGAGGGGAATTCGAGGGTCATCGGGGACAAAATCATCGAGAGCAACAACGTAGCCCGCTTCCTTGAGCCGGACACATGCCGCCTTGACGAGATCGTCTGGCGCAACGGATTCGAGAATCTCGACGACAGCTTGCCGGGAGGGCAGGAGAGTGACGTAGTCTTTCAGCAGGGTGTCGCGCGTGCAATTGAGGAAAGCGCGCCGGCTATCACAAAGCACATCGAGCCCCATGAGCAGGGACGTATCGAGAACGGCGCGCGACGCCGTGTCTTTGCTGGGAAGGCGGAAGTAGTCCTCAATCCCATCTCGAAAAAACAACTCGTAGCCGAAAACTTGCTCGTCCACAGTCAAGATTGGCTGGCGAGCAACGAAGCGAAGACATGGATTTACGGGTGTCTCGGGTGCAGGCGTTGGGTTGGCGGAACTCACGGACGAATCTATCGGTCACTGTTTGTGAGATCTTCAACCTGGAACCGGGATGAGTGATGACGAATGAGATTATCGGCAGTTACGAACGGGGCTGACGGAAGGGGATTGCAGTTTCTAATTATTTGCGGGCAGATGCGTCGGCCAGAATTGCGTCGGCTACTTTGTCCGGCTCAACCTGATACTGGCCACTTGAGATCGCCTGCCGCAACTCCGCGACTCTGTCGTGACGCAACTCGGGAGTTGCCAGAGCCTGTGAGGTCAGCGCTTCAATACTTGAGGCGTCGGTGGACAGCGTGTCGCCGTCGTCCTTGACCTCGGACGAACTGGTGGAATTGGTGGAAGGGCCAGACTGGTTGTGACGAATCAAAGGATCAGGAAGTAGCCCATTCAGATCAACTCGCATACGCCTTCAACCTCGTATCAGTCCGGTTCATTATGCTCGATTGCTGCCGAATGTGACCAGTTGTTTTGTTTTCCTCCGAAGCATGCAAACACACCAATCTATACGACACGATCTAGCTTCGGAGTTCCAACCCTATCCAGAGCGGCTCGCCCTCGAAAATAAAACCGATTTCGATTCGCTTGCCCACAGCCAACGAGTGAAACTGATAGTCTTCGCCGGTAATGACGGTAGGCACAGAAAGCATGCACTTGTCCTGGAGCCCATCGATCTTGGCCTTGAAGTTGCCGGCCACCATGTTGCAAATTTCTCCAACGCTGTCGCTGCGATGCTGGTCAGCCTCTGTAACCGGGATGCCAAGCATATGAGAGGCAATCTTAGAGGCAGCGTCCTTACTGCAGCGCACACACAGGACTCCGCAAAGTTCGCCAGCGAGTCCGACCATACCTGTGACTTCAGAAATCAGCGATGGCTCCTGGTCGGGAATAACAACTTGTGCTCCGACCATCATGGAGAAAACTTCCTGGACGGAATCAGCCAACACTGGCCGCCAGCGTTCAAACCGCAACGGGTCGTTGTCAGTGGGCATTTGCGTTGGTGCATTCATGTTTTACCCTCGGAGTACCGGGATAACGTGTTCTTTGACCTGGTCCGGAGTGAACGGCTTCCGGATGTAGCCGGTGGCGCCAAGTGCCAGAGCCTCGACAACGTGCTTTTCTCCGCCTTCTGTGGTGATCATTACGATCGGGATATTCTTTGCTTTTTCGATACTTCGCAGGTTCCGAATGAATTCCAGACCGTCCATTACCGGCATGTTGATGTCACTGAGAATCAGATCTACTGGGTTCTCATTGACGAGTGCGAGGGCCTCCGCCCCGTTGGAGGCTTCGAGAACCGTACCGAGGTCCATGCCAGCCTGCCGCAGGCAGCGTTCCACAATCTTTCGCATCACTGACGAATCATCGACGATTAATGCTCGAATGCTCGACATCGACATCTCCTATAGCAAGCTTCCGCTTGAACTCCGAGAACAAGGCGCAAAGCACCTGAAGTGGTCGTAATCGTGGCGTATTTTGATCGGCACTTGCCGAACGTCACTTTAATTGCATGCTCCAAAACCACAGAAACCGAACCAAGCAGTCGTCCTCTAAACCTTTTCCAAGCCTTGGCGCGCGTCGGCCACTTCGGTCACGCGAAGGCCATAGCTTCCGTCGACAATGACGACTTCTCCTCGGGCGATGAGCTTGTCGCCGAGCAAAAGATCAGCTGGCTCCTGCACCTCCCGGTCCAGTTCAATGACCGCGCCAGAGCTGAGGTTTAGAATTTCGCGGAGCGAAAGCACGCTCTGTCCGAACCGCAGCAGGAGATTCAGATTGACGCCCA
>Ga0187782_10004424_pt1 | contig 10530 bp, 22 predicted proteins | sample 0715_SJ02_MP15_2_FD_132454 | JGI IMG/M metagenome (GOLD analysis project Ga0187782, IMG submission 132454) | Tropical peat soil microbial communities from peatlands in Department of Meta, Colombia - 0715_SJ02_MP15_20_MG | ecosystem: Environmental > Terrestrial > Soil > Wetlands > Peat | place...
GGCCAGCGCGCCGAGCGCGCCCATCATCATCTTCTCGCGCGTTCGCGGGTCGGCCTGGACGTACGCCCGTCGCTTGTCCTCGGGCCACATGAGGTGCCGGCGGCAACACGAGAAGTCTGGGGCACACTCGCCCCGATCGTTCGGGCACACGGGGTCGCCCTCGGCCCACCGGCGCAGCTGCTCGTCGGCCGTGATGCTGCCCCGCACGCGGTAGTCCTTCATGGGAGTGGGCCTCTTTCTCAGCCACCGATGCAGGCCCGCGGCGCGGCCGCCGATCCAGTCGAAGGTGGCCGCACGCCGCGAATAGCCGGGCCGGTCGTACTTGCTGGCCTGCGCCATGCACCACCAGTGCAGCCGCATGAGCACGCCTTGGTCGCTCACGGCGGCGCGAGTCCTTTCAGCTCAAATCGATTCGCCTCTCCGCCGCAGCCGCGACAGCGGACCTTGCCGAGGTTTTTCCAGTTCATCCGCATCCAATAGAGCGCCACGGTCATCTTGCCGTGGCCGCACGGGCAAACGTACAGAAAGGCGGCGAAGGTGAGCATGCGGCGTGTCGCCCGATTCGGCCGCCGATCCATCTGCGAAGGACGGAACGGGTTGGGGCGCGCCTGCCAGCGCCACCGACGCAGTCGCGGGACGCGGCGTCGTTGTGGGTCACGGCCTCCGATCGGCTCCCAGCCGGGCCCCATGGTCTCAGGGCCGCCGGCTGGCTTCCAGCGAATCGAGGCCTTGAAGCAGGGCGACGCGCACCGCTTCCGACCGGGAGACGGTCAAGCCAGGCCGGCTCATGCTCTTCGCGAGGTCGTCGAGGCGTTTGACGGTCGGGGCCGTGATCCGCACGGCGGTCTGGATGTGTCCGGCCTCGCTCATCGGGTCTTCTTCGTTCGGCCGGGCGCGCGACGACGACGGTTTTCTTTTCTTGGTTCGGTCAGCCATGGGGGGTCCTCTCCATTCCTCGGGCTACTTCAGCCTCATGTTGTTGACGATGAGACGCAGGCAGTCGAGGATGGTCGCGTCTTCGATCGGTCCGCCATCGCCGTCGGTTCCGCGCTCGGTCACGAACTCAAGGATGCGCTCGACGCGCTCCGCCTCGGCGTTGAGCATCAGGCCCTCGACGGCCTGGACGAAGGCGTCCTTGAGTTCGTGCTCGGTGGGCGTCAGGTCCGTCGGCACGGGCATGCAAAGAGGTACGCTAGCACCGCGTAGTCGACTGTCAACATTCGGTTGACAAGCATCATCGTCGTCGTCGGCTGCTGCCACTCCGGCGGCCGGAAAAGCTCCGAGCGAGATGCTTGACGCTGCTGACGAAGTCGGGATTCGCAACATGCTCGAAGATCGACGTAGCGGCCCTCACGGTCTCGTTGTTAGGCAGCAAACCCTCCAGGGGGCTCGATAGGAGATCGTGCTTATGGATGAGATTGACCGCTGCAACCATGGTGGCGGCGCGCTCGTTCTCTGGAGTGCGCACGTCGATGGCCTTCGCAATGAGGTCCTTCGCTTTCTGCCTGTAGTCCATGGGCCTCTCCCCTCTCACTCTTCGCCTTCGCCGCTCGGCGGGTCCTTGCGTCGCCGGCTCCGGCCCTCGCTCCGGCGGCGACGGCTACCGGCTCCGCTTTCGCCGAAGGCCGCCTCGTACTCGTCGAGCATGCCAAACGCGTACTGCGAGGACATCTCGATCATGTCGTCGACGAGCTCCTCCGCGTCGTCGATGTCCTCGGGGGGGACGTACCGAGCAATCGCGTCACGCGTCCACTGCACCCACAGATTTTTCAGTTCGTCGTTTCGGTTGTTCGCCATTCGGGCCTCCCTTTCCTTCTACCTGTCGCCACTCGCCTTTGCGGATCCTTTCTGCGGCGCTGCGCGCGTCCGCTCCGGGCCAATGCCGTTCGAGCCACGCGGCGATGCTCTCAGCCACCCGCTCTTCGATCGAGACGGCGAATCGCGCGCTCGGCGCGGCGCCGTTCGCCGCCGGCGGCGCCGGCGATGTAGCTCCGCCGCGCGTGGGGGAGGCCGCCGGCTTGGAAGGGGTCGGCGTCGCCCGCGGTCCGCGCAGGATCTCTCTCGCGCGCGCCGCGCTGTCGCTGCGCTGCTTTTTGCCGGGCGTGCGCGGAGCGGCCTCCAGCAGCTCGCCGAGCTTCTTCTTCGCCCGGGCGGGCTCCTCGCGTGCGAGCTGGTAGGCGTCGGAAGCAGCGATCCGGCCGGTGTCGAGCGCGTTGCGAACGGCGGCGGGGGCGTCCAAGAGCCGCAGCATGTTCCGGACGGTCGACTCGCTCACGCGAAAGAGCGCGGCGGTCTCACGCTCGTCGTGACCGAGATTGATGAACCGCTGCATCTTCTTCGCACGATTGAGCGGCGTGTCGCCCCGCCGGTGCTCGTTCTCGCTGACGAGCTGGGCGAAGATGTGCGAGTCGTCGATGCGCCGAATCCACACCGGCACGCGCAGGAGCGGCCGCCCCTGCGCCTTGAGCCGTCGGTTGGCCTCGCGTGCGGCTTTGACGCGATCGCGGCCCGCGACCACCTCGATCTTACCGGTGTCCGTGTTGCGCCGGCCGATGACCGGCTCGACGATACCGAGCGACGTCTTGTTGTCCGGCGCGAACATGAGGTTACTGACGAGGTTGTCGTCGACCGGGTCCTTGACGCGCTCGTCGTAAAGCAGCGACCCCGGGTCTGTCACAAGCTGCAGCTGCTCGGGGTCGAAGAAGTAGACGTCGGTTTTGCCCTTCGCCCCCAGCGAGTCTCTTGAAGCTTTCGGCATCGCGCGAACCCTCTTCCTTCGGTGGGTGGGAGTACGGGAATGGCGGCACCATACCATCTGTTGACAGTGAAGTGCAAGTGATTACAGTTGAGTCTTCCCGATGAGATTCGCTCGGGGGAAGTAGAAAAGGAAAGGGTGCCGTCATGGTGAATCGAGTCTGGGTGGGGGCCTTTTTGGCGTTGACGGGGTGCGCTGGAGCCGCGTTCACAGGGCAGCTCAACCCCCCGGACGACCCGATGGGCCAGGGCGATCCGGACAGCGGCAGCGCGAGTAGCTCGAGTCCCGCGAGCTCCTCGAGCTCATCGAGCTCGATGACGTCGGACGCGGACGGCTCGCCCACGAGCCACGACGCCGGCGTCGCGCCCGGCAGCGATTCCGGCCCGGAGGCCGCTCCGCCCCCCACGTGCCTCAGCGACCTGTCGGGCGTGGGCGTGGGCGACTTTCACATCGGCTTCACTCTGCAGACGACCGCCGGTTCGATCGACATGGCGCTGCTCAACCAGCGCACGGGCTGTAACGAGACGAGCACCTGGTGGGACGTCTCGTACATCCCGAGCACGGCCACGCAGGGCGCGCTGCAGGTCGCCACATGCGACGGCACGACGTCGAGCTACGTGGTTCTCGAGCAGGGGACCGGCGCTCACCCCGACGACGGTCAGCCACATCGGATCGTCGTCTCGCGTGTGGCCGGCCAGATCCGCTACACGCTCGACGGGGCGCTCGTGGCGGGGCCCATCCCGGACGCGTACGACTTCGGCGCCTTCGCCCCGCTCCGAGTCGCCACCGACGACTGCCCGGGGTTCGGCGCGACGGTGGGCACGGTCACCGACGTCTGCATTACAGTGCCGTGACGCGATGCCCAAGCTGACCAACGCCCAGCGCATCGAGCAGCTGCAGCGCGCGCAAATCGAACGCGAGCCGCCGAGCGACCCCGGCGAGATCCTGGCCGTGACGCGGCCCGCGATCGCGCGCGATGGGGACCGCGTGCGCGCCGCGGTCCTCGTGCGGCGCCTGCAGATCTGGCTCGGCGCCGCGCCGGATGGGCTTTTCGGGACGGCGACTTTACGCAAGTTGCATGGAGACGCGCGTCGCCTGCGCCTCGGGCCCGAACTCCGGGCGCACCTCGATCGCGAGACGGCGACGTGGGCGCCCAAGCTCCGGGCGCTCCTCGAGCCTTGGATGAGGCCATGACCGACCGCCGGGCGTGTACGCAAGTCGTGCTCGCGACCTTGCAGCCCCAGGCCGCCCCGCGCTCAGTCGTCATCGACACGGGAGCTCCGCCCTCGGACGCGCCGATGGCGGACCTTCCCCTCGTCGTGATGCCCGGCCATCGCATCGAAGTGCGCGACGACTACGCTCGCTTTGCGTCGACGGTCGAGCCGGGCACACGCGCCACGTTTCGAGGCGTGCCCCGTGCTGGCTTTGTCCTGCACCGCGCCGACGAGCAGGACGAGCTCCTCATCGCAGTCGACTGGGAGCGCTTGCCATGAGTTTCCGGTCTCGCGGCCTCGGCCCGGTCCGTTGCGATTCGCACGGCACCAAGCCCTGGCAGGGCCACATCGTGTGCGCCGTCTGCAAGCGAAAGTTCTCGACCCATGACCCGGCGCTTTCGACCCACGCTCCCGACGTGTGCCCTTGCGGCGCGCGACTTCAGCCGGGCGCGGGGAAGTTCAGTGCGCGGGTCTGCTGCCCGGACTGCTTCGCCGACGACCGCAAGGGCAAGCCGGCGGGGCCCTTACAGTAGGTCGGGAGGGACGTTCGCGCGGATCCAGGCGCGGACTGCCTGGAGTTCCGCGCCCGTGGCATCGGCGAGCGCGGCGTGCTCCACGGCTTCGTGCAGGTAGTCGACCGCGTCGGTGGGCCGCCCCGCCTCGCTCGCCGCGATGGCCAGCGCGGCCCATCGCCAGGCCGACTCGCGGTTGATCTGCCCTCGCGGTTTGCTGGCCACATCGCGGCGGGCCTCCAGCAAGAGATCGTTCGGATGCCTCACCGCTCCCGCCTAGTGTTACCATGGGTGGCCGTGGGCACGAACGAACTCTTCATCGGGTCTGGCACGAGCGACCGGATGCAAAAGATCGCCCAGTCGCTGCCGCCCTACGACCTGCTCAAGGCGTATCGCGACGCGCGGGCACACTTTGCAACGAGCGACATCGTGCTCGTCGTCGTGCCCGACGAGATGGAGGGAATCGTCGCGCAGCCGCGCGCCGTCTACATCGAGCGGGCGCTGCAGCGTTTGAGCGAGCGGCTGCGCTCGGTCCATCCGCTCGTCAGGCAGTCCGCCCACCAGCGGCTCAAGCTCCCAGCCGATCAGCCGGCGTTCTGGCTCGTGGTCGAGTCGCCCCAGGACGAATCGGTGGGCTATTGCCCCATCGGAGCGGTCTATCGCCCCTCCGTCTCCTCGGCCGAAGGCGCGAGCTAGCGATGAGCAACGCGCGAACAGGATTGTGGAGCGCGGCCGGCGCGCTGCTCGGCGGGGTCATCGGGGCTTCTGCGGCGAAATACACCGTGCAGGCGCGACCGAGGGGACGGCCCACGGGCACGGAGGTCGAAGACGCGATGGTCGTCGGGGGCGCCGCGGGTGCCGTTCTAGGCGCCTTCGTGGCCGCGACCGCGATGGGCGAGGAGCCCCCGCCCAGGCCTCGGCTGCCGAGTGGGTGAGCCCCGCGACGCACGCAGACTTTGCCACCAGAGCACCGCGGCCCCCGTCGCGACCGCGGCGATCGCGACGACGGCGCCGACCGAACCCGTCGAGGGCGCGGTGGGCGAAGCCGGGGCCGCCACGCCCGTTGGGGGGGTGGGGCAGTCCGTCGGCGGGACCCACGGCTCGGCTCGCGCGTCGTAGAGCCAGACGTTCTCGATGACGAGCTGCCCGCTGCCGACCCAGAGTCGCCAGGGGGTCTCGGGGTCGCCGATAAAGTCTGACGCGGCCACGTCCTGGCCCTGACCCCAGACGGGGGTCACGCCGGGCGGAAGGTCCAGTAGCACGCTGTCGTCGCGCACCAGCCAGTCTCGGGGGAGCGCGGCGCCGCTCCGCCACATCTTGATGTTCAGCAGGAAAGGCGCGAGCGCGCTCGCGATCTGCGCGTCCGTGGAGGGGTTCGTGAGATACCCCGAGAAGCGCACGACGGGCTGCATCGAAGGCAGGTGAGCGATGCGCAAGCTGCGGCTCATGGCGTCCCTCTCGCTGACTCTACGCCGAGACCCGGCGCCTGGGGACGTAGTAAGCGACCAGGGCGCCGCCGGCGACGACGGCGACTGCCGCCACGCCAATCCACGTCCAGGAGCTCGTGAGGACCTTCGGCAGCTTGCGCGCGGTCTCGGTCAACCCGTCGGCGACTGCTTCGGCGACGTCGCTCGCCATGCGCAACGTTTGGCCGGCCGCGTAGCCCGTGATCTGGAGGATTCCCTTGGCCGCCACGTAGGCCCCCTCGATGCGTGCGATGAGAGTCTGCTGCTCGCTGAAGGACGGGACTGGGGGCAGGTCCACGTGCAGACCCCAGAGCTTGGCGATCTGGACGAGTTCGTCCTTGTAGGCGCCTCCCACGCTGAGCACGACCGACTGATGCCATTGAAGCATCGCAGCGGCGCCGGCCAGGATGTCGGCGCTCGACCGGCCCGCCCACGCGTTCCACTGCGTCAAGATGCCGCCCGGGTTGGTGTCGCTGATGCGGATGCGGGTCAAGCCGAGCGACGCGCAGAACGCGCGCATCGTCGGGGTCAGCGAGGCGAGCTGGTCGACGGTGAAGATGCCGGGCGGACACCGCTGGGCGTCGGGGACGTCTTCCAAGAGAGCGTTCAGGTTGCGCCACAGCGCCAGATGCGCCGCGATGAACGGTTCCCACTGCTGCCGGTACGCGAGCAGGTCGCTCGGCCAGACGGAAGCGTCCGCAAGGCCGTAGGGCCTGGCGCGTACGACGCGAAGCGCTGCGCACGAGCAGTTCAACGCCGGCCTCGCGCGCCGAGGCCGGCCATCCGAACGAGAGCGCGCTCCAGCGCCCAGCCGGTGGCTGCGCTGAGCGCACTGCCCGCGAGCGCGAGCGCCGCCGACGACACGCCGGTGGATGCGACGACGGCAGGCGGCGCGAGCGAGCCCACTCCGTAGCCGCGCGTGGGGCGCCCCCCTCGGGCGATCACTTCTTCGAGAAAGCCCATGAGGAAACCGTAGCAAGAAGACCGACCCCCAGGCTGGCCGCGGTCAGGATGGCCACGGTTCGACTCCAGCCTTCGTCGCGTCGGGCGGGAGCCGTGGGGGGAGAATCGATCGGCAGGTACACGCCTCCCACGCGAAAACACCCTTCGGCCAGCGAGCCATCCGCGCCCCGCAGCCACGGGCGTGCTTCGACGCGGACGAGAGCCGTGACGCCCGGTAGGGGGAAGCTTTCGGTGGTGTCGAGAGCCACGGTCGAGTCGCCGGCGAGCGCGGTGGCGCGCGCAGCGAGCGGGGCGGGCACGGGGCCATCCGCGTCCGTCCAGGGACGGAATCCGACCAGCCAGGGCGCGCGCGGGCACTGCGCGGCGAATTGCGGTCCGGCCCCGAATTGCGCCATGGCGCAGCCCAGTGTCTCAGTCGCGCGGGGCTCGTGGCAATGCCCAACCCTGGTCGCCGGCGAGGCCCTGCCCCCCCTTCCTTTTCACGATCGGTCGCGGCCGCCGGCGCCGCGACGGGGTCCAGGCAAAAATGGGCCAACCTTGACACGCCGATGCAGCCTGGAAGAGGATGTCCTATGGGCCGCCCGTTCGGGCGCCCTTGGCCGTTCGAAAGGGAGGCCCCGAGGTGCCGCGTGTCGAGACTCGAGGCTCTGCGCCCGTCGTGAGCGCGAAGACGCGGCGTGTGATCATTAAGTTCACGCCCGAGCAGCATGAGCTGATCCGCGCGCGCGCTCTCTCGCGGGGTCTGAAGACGACCGTGTGGATGCGATCGATTCTGCTGCAGGCCGCCACCAATCAGTCATCGGCCGAGGGAGGGCGCGGCTACGTGCGGATCCGAGAACCGAACGGGGACACCACCTGATGGACGCGCAGCAGAGAAAGATGCTGGGCCTGGAGACCGACGCCGACCGGAAGGTGACGCTGCCCGTGCGGTACTGGGAGGCGCTGAAACTCGCGCTCTGGCGGAGCCGCGTCTCTTGGGACGCCGTCTTGCCCCAAGCGCGCTTGATCTTGGAGCAGTGCGCGCACGCCCCCGGCTGCGCGGGCTTCGAATCGGACCAGGAGTCCTGCGGGCCGGACTGCCCCGATCGTGAGCTGCGCCTCTCCGCGCTGGTCATCCTCGCGGCAAGCAAGCAGTTTGGGCCCGTCGATGCGCGAAGGCCTGCCGATGCCCCGTACATCGCGCCAAGTCGCGAACTCTTTAGCGAAGTGTTGGCGGCGCTCGTCGTCGCCCAGGCGGAGCTCGAAGCGCTCCATGCGCAAGGGCATACGGTGACTCCCCCGCCCCAGGGCGGCCCAACTCCCCAACTGCAACAAGAGGGCACGTGAAACTCACTCCCCGCCGCAACCAGGTCATCGGCCGCATTGTCATCAAACGCGTGCTCTCGACGATCGTGCGCCCCGACGAGACCAAGGACACGACGAAGTTCATCCTCATCGACGCGGTCGGTCCGGACGCGCACGACAAGGGACTGCGCGTCGGCACCATCATCTTGCCGACCGCGATGAGCGTCATCAACCTCGACGGCGGCGTGGTCCGTCGGCCGATGGTCGACGAGGACCACATCGCAGCGATCCTGACCGAGGTCAGCCCGGACGACCTCGCGGTGCAGACCGACAGCGCGACCGAGTACGTTCCTTTGGACTCTCCGCGCGCCGCTCTCCCACTCGCCGAGAGCTTGATCCCCGAACCGCGCAGCTCGTCGGAGGCCGCGTGAGGAGCTATGGGGCGCACGCGCGAGCGCCCGCGCACGGCGGCGGCTGCCGCTGCCACGACCCTCCTGGCGCCCTCTTGCGCGCGCGCGCGGTCGCCGATCGCGTCCGGCCTCGCCGGCCGCCCGAGGTCGACCCGATCCTCCTGGCGAGCGGTTCCGGCTCGCGGTGCCGTCCCTTTCTGCGCGTCGAGAAGGACCCGCACGCGTTCGCGGCGTGTAACCGGCTCGCCGACGAGATCGGGCCGCTCGACGATCCGGACAGGGCGTTTGAATTGATCGAATCGGTCGTCGGGGCCGAGGTCAATGAGGTCTTCGGGATTGTGACGCTCGACTTGCACATGCGCATGAAGTCGATCGCGGAGACCGGCCGCGGGGAACCGGCGAGCGTGATGGCCCCGATGGTGCCCACGCTGCAGGCGGCGCTCATCGACGGGGCGTACGCCGTCATCCTCTTTCACGTGCACCCGAGCGGCGTGAAGGCCGAGCCGAGCCAAGCCGACAAGGATACGACCAAGGCGTTCGCGGAGGCCTTCGAGGTGGTCGGCGTGTACCTGCTCGATCATGTGATCGTGGGCGGTGACCACAAGCGACGCAGCTACTACTCTTTCGCCGAGGCGAAAACCCTATGATGCAGCCGCCGCCGTCACCGGCCAACATGACCCTTCCGCCCCCCGGTTACCCGATGGTGACGCGGGTCCTCTCGAATGCGCTCTTTCCCCCCGAGGCCCCGGCCGTCCCGGGCGTCGTGGCCAAGGAAGAACCGGTCGCGTGGGTGCTGACCCAGCCGCACCCCTTCGTGCCCACGATGCAGATTGTGCGCATGTTCGTCGTGCGCGGAGGGGGCGTGGAGATCTACTCGGTGTCTGCCGACGGGAGTGCCGCCATTCGCAACCTCTTGCCCATGCACTGGGTGCGGTTTGTCGAAGAGGCGATGCCGCTCGAGGTGTTCGTCGAGGAGCTCGCGCTGGCCGAGGCCGGGGGCGACGACGACGAGCCGGAGCTGCCCGACCCGAACTCCGGGCTGCCGTCCGATCCGGACACCACCGCCAACGGGCAGGCCGGGTCCTCGGTCTGAGGGCTCCGAGAGCCCGAAACCATGGCGCGCCGCCGCAGTCGAGAACCGCAGTCGCTCGAGACCGCTCCGCATCACGTGGCCGCGCAGCAGGACGGGGCCGAGATCTCCCACGAGCTCGGGGCCGAAGCCGATCCGGAAAATGGCGGCCTCGTCGTCGACGAGAAGGCGGCCCGCCAGGCCGGAGCCGTCGACACCGAGAGCGTGACCGAGAACCGGCGTCTCAAGAGGATGGTCCACGGCAAGCGGACCGGCGCTCGCGACATCCACATCAACGTCGACGACATCCTGGTGAAGTACGACACCATCTTAAGGCTTTATCCGGCCGATACGATGTACATCACCGTCAAGCGCATCTCCGGCGGGGCGTCGGTGACGCAGCTCATTCAAAGCTATCCGCGCACCGGCCGGGAACTTTACGAAGCGCTCAAGGTCGTGCACGGCCGCCACGAAGAAGCGACCTACGCAGTCAATTTCTTCGACGCGACCAACAAGGAGTACCGGGGCAAAGGGCAGATTACGATGCCTGACACCCGAGACCCCGCTGCCCAAGGACACCCCTCCATGAGCTTCCCGTATGGAGCCTATCCGCCCGGGCCCCCGCCGCCCCCGGGTTTCGCGCAACCGTTGTACGGAGCTGCGCCCGGAGCCCCCTCGGCGCCGCAGACGCCGGACCTGGGCGCGCTCTTGACCGGCTTCCGGCAAGTGATGGAGATGATGCAGACGTACCAGCAGGGCGGTCCGTTCCCGGCTGCGGCGCCAGGCTTTGCGGGCTCGCCGCAGGCCCAGGGAGCTCCGGGAGGAGCCCCGCCCGTCCCGGGCGATTTCTCCGCGCA
>Ga0187782_10004425_pt1 | contig 10530 bp, 8 predicted proteins | sample 0715_SJ02_MP15_2_FD_132454 | JGI IMG/M metagenome (GOLD analysis project Ga0187782, IMG submission 132454) | Tropical peat soil microbial communities from peatlands in Department of Meta, Colombia - 0715_SJ02_MP15_20_MG | ecosystem: Environmental > Terrestrial > Soil > Wetlands > Peat | place...
GCGTTGATGCACGGCACGTCTCAGAAACGCCTCGGAATCTCTGAGAGTCCGGTCGCGGTTGTGTTCGCTGTTGCTGACCACGACCAGCAGATCGACGACCTCACCCGGCTGGATCGTCTCGAATCGGCCAATGAAATCGGACGCACGGCCGCGCTGCAATTCGATTCGACGGCGGACGGCTGACAGACGTTTCACGGCTGATCCTCCGAGCCGGAAATGAATTGTGTTAGAGTTGGACCGTCGAACACACGGAGAACTGCGTGAAATCCCACACCGAGTATTTGACGTTCAACCTCCCCGAGCGGATGGCGTTTGAGAATATCACCGATCGTGTCGAGGCCGCGGTCAAACGGAGCGGAGTCCAAGAGGGCTTGGTGCTTTGCAACGCGATGCACATAACCGCGTCGGTGTTCATTAACGACAACGAATCCGGCCTGCACGACGACTACAAGCGATGGCTTGAACGGCTTGCTCCGTTTGATGCGTCGCCGAAAACGTACGCGCACAATCGAACGGGCGAGGACAATGCCGATGCGCATCTCAAGCGGCAAGTGATGGGCCGCGAGGTCGTCGTGGCGATCACCAAGGGCAAGCTGGACTTCGGACCGTGGGAGCAGATTTTCTACGGCGAATTCGACGGCCGGAGGCAGAAGCGCGTGCTGGTGAAGGTGATCGGAGAGTGAGCCGATCATGGACGATCTCCCGCAATGACTGCGGAGATCCTACGGCCATTTCGACCGGAAATCACGAAGCAAAGGGCCGCGTTACAAGATCGCTCTGGTATTGACGAGTACCAGCCCTTCCTGCACGCCGCTCTTCTTGACAATGTCAGCCACCCGCTCGGTGATGTTCTCAAACGCCATCCGCTCAGGGAGATTGAACGTCAGGTATTCGGTGCGTGATTTCATGCGGCGTCTAGGCGAACTAGCCCTTGGAGGCTTCGGCGTGCTTGGATTCTTCGCCGCTGGGCGTCTTGGCGGCCGCCGGAGGAGCAGCGGTGGGAGCGGCCGAAGCAGCGGCCGGTTCGGCGCGTTCGCGGGCGAGTAAGCCGATCAGGAAGCCGCGCCAGGCGGCGACCAGCTGGGTGGGGAGAAAGCTCGCGTTGGCTTCTAAGAGGGCGTCTTTCACTTTGCGGCCCTGGCCGAGCCGGCACGCCAGCGCCGCCGTCCATTCCATGGTCTCTTCCCTGAGGTTGGGATCTTCGAGTTTGCGGGCGAATTCAAAGCCCTTGGCAAACTCCCCCTTTTTCACGCGTCGATCGGCGATGATGAAGTCCGCTCGCTGGAGATCCGAGCGGTCGACGTCCGTGATCCCCCTGAGGTCGTCGATCAGTTGGTTGGGCTCGGCGTCGTTGGCTTTCGAGACGACGTCGTCGAGCCGCGCGAGCGAGGGGACGGGAGTCGCGCCGACGACTTTGCGGATTTCGTCGTAAGTCCGCTTGTCGCGCTCCTGGCCCCGGCGCTCGAGGCCAAAGGCCAGTTGCCAAGGGAGCGGCGTTCTCAAAAAAGGTTCTTGGCGGTCGGGATCGCCGCTGGTCATCTGCTTGCGGATGAGCTTCCAGACCTCGTTCGGATCGGACCAGGCCAGGGCCGCGTCGAGGATCTCGCTCTCGAGCTTGAAGCGTGCATCGGCAACCTGGCCGAGCGCCCCGAGGTTGCGAATATATTGATTCAAGGCGGCGTCGACCTGATTGTCACGCAGCCTGGCCGCCTTTTGCAGCTGAGAGCGCAGGCCGGCTCGATCGTCCATGCTCACCCGCTGTTTGGATTCGACGGCGATCAGGCTCGGGGCCGACGCTCGCATAAACTCGAGCGACGTCGCCAGGCTGCGGTGAGCGTCTGCCGCGTGGCCGAGCCCTGCCTGCAATCGGGCAATCTCGGCGCAGGCCAGCGCGTTTTGCCGCGCCGGCCCGGGATCGGACGGCTGCCACTCGTAAATCTCCTTGACCATCGGCAACTCGAACTCGTGCTCCGCCTTCGCGGACCCGAGCGCCGCCACAGCGGCTTTCAACTCGGCCTCGGCCCCCTTCTGGTCGTTGTCGGCCAGATGGAGCAAACCAAAACGCGCGTGGCAGCGGGCCTGGGTCGCCGGCTTTAGTCTGGCGAGGATGCTGTCGGGCGGCGGCGGGTCTTGCCCCGGGGCCGGCTTTACGTTGGCGGAGCCGGCGCGCTGGACGGCTTCGAGCCACGCGACTTCGCACTCGGTTCGCAAGCTCTCGTCCGGCGTTGATTCGGCAAGGTGTAATGCCGCACTGGGAAAGCCGCGGGCGACAACGAGCTCGACGACGAGCGGAAGTTGCAGCGACAGCCCGTCCACCAGGAGGCGGTTCTGATCGGCACGGTCGACGTCGCAGGTATTCCAGGCCTCGGCCCGAGCCTCGGCCGCGGCGAGGCGTCCCGGCGACCCGCTCGCGGGGAATTTCGCGACGAGCGCACGAGCCGGGCCGTCACGGCCGGCGACGGTCAGTGCCGCGGCCAGCCATGCCGCCGCATCGAGCGAAAACGCGCCCTCGACCGGCAGGTCGGCGGCGGCGCGCGTGGCCTCGTCAAGGGGACCGCCTGGCGAAGCACGCGGAGCCTCGTGCCTGCCCCCGGTCAAATCGCGCCAGGCGAGCGACGTCAACGGCGGGACGCGATAGAAGGTCAAGCCATTTTCCGCGTGCTCGAGCATCTCGAGAAACTTGCCCGCCGTTTCGAGGTCGCCGCATTCCGCCGCAGTGTGGGCGGTGAGTCGATCACAGAGGGCCCGGCTGCGATTGTGACTCTTATCCTCGGCGGCCCGGGCCATCAGCGTCAGAGCGGGCTTGCGTTCCTCGCCGAGCGTGATTGGTTTTTCGACGACGACCGCGACCGGGGCCGGCTCGTCGCCCTTATCCTTCGCGACTACGGATTTTGGGTGAAATTCTTCCGGCTGCGGATTTTTAGTGATTTCCGGCGGCTGATTCTTGATGAAGAACCCGACCGCAAAGGCGATGAGGCCCACCGCCATTGCGGCCATCAGCAAATTCTTCGGCGTGAGTTTTTTCGCGGGGGCGGCTTCTTCCTCTTGTTTCTTTTCGGGCCGCCGCGCGATGAAGACCGGCACCATGCACTCGCGATTGGCGCAGCGGATCTCCTTGCCGGCCGCCGAGCGCGGTATGTACCCGACGGTATCGCACATCGGGCAGCGGACTTTATAGGGTCGAGACTGCGATCGCTGGCGCGAAGCCTGGGGGACGTCGATCCCGGCGCTCGAATCGACCTTGAACGACTCTGCAAGCGCGTCGTCGGCGGCGCTGCGGGCCTTGTCCGAGAGATCCTTGTCCTGCGGCGGAGGGGCTTTCGCCGAGCTTCCGCCGCTGGGACGCTGCGTTGCCGGCGGTTTACTCGGACTTGTCGGACGGGTCGGAGAAGCGGCCGGAGGCGCCGGTGAAGCGGGGCGACTGGGGGCGGAGGGACGCGCGGGATTCGCTTTGCCAGGCGGCGAAGCCCCTTTCTTCAGCGGCGCATTGCAGAAGGGGCACAACTCGGCATCGTCGTCGAGCACCGATTGATGGCACGAGGGACAGGTTGGGAGTTCCATACACCTACCGAAGTGAAACGAGCGGGGGCTCGAGGGACGTTCGTCGAGAATGAACGAGCGAGACCGGCCCAATTTTATCGGTCGCGTGAAGCTTTTCACAGACCCGCAAGGTTTCGCGCGCGAGTCGAATATCGTTCGCGAGACGGCAATTGCCACCCCGAATTCGCAGTGTTAAAATGACGCCTGCCGAGGCGATCTGGGGCCGTTTTTGACCTCGACCAAGGGCCACTCGACGCGCTCGAGCAAGTGCTGCCGCCGCTTCCCAGACCCATTTCCCGACTGATTTTGGTTGTGGCGACACGAGAGGGTGCCCTGCCCTATGGACAGCCGCGACAATCCTCTGTTCTGGTCGTTCCCGTGCGGCACCTGGTTCATGACGCGCGTGCGGGTCAGCCTGCTCGTGCCCCTCTTGGTCCTCTTCGCGGCTCCAAAATTCGGCTTCAAGCTCTCGGCGGTGCTCACGGGCGTTATCCTGGTCTCGCTTCTGGTTCACGAGCTGGCCCACATCTTTGCCGTCCGGCTGACCGGAGGGGTGGGAAACGAGATTCTGATCTGGCCCCTGGGGGGACTGGCGTTCGTACAGCCGGCAGCCAGTTTCCGTTCGCAGTTTTTGACTCCCGCGGCAGGCCCGTTTTCCAACTTGCTCGTGTGCGGCGTGCTGTCGCTGGCCAGTCCACTGGTGCGCAGCGGGGCCTTTCCGGCCATCTTGAATCCGCTGATCTTTCCCGTCGATCCTGCGCACGCGCTCACCGACGCGTGGCTCGTCGACGTCCTTAAGGTCGCGTTCTGGTGCAACTGGATTCTGATGCTGGTGAACCTGCTGCCGGTCTTCCCGCTCGACGGGATCCGTATGACGCTGGCCGTGCTGAAAAACCGCGTCGACATCGAGTCGGCGGCCGAGTCGGCCATTCGCATCAGCCTGATCGTTTCGGCCGTGGCGATCGGGGCCGGCGTGATGGTCGATAGCGCCTGGATCGTATTTTTCAGCGCGCTCGTGCTGCTTTACACGTTTTTCGAGTGGGTGCAGTTGCGGACGGCCGACACGCTGGACGATTCGTTCATGGGGTACGACTTCTCCCAGGGCTACACCAGCCTGGAGCGCTCCGCGAAGCAAAATCAGCCGGCCACCCAGCGCCGCAAGAGCTGGCTCGAAACCTGGCGTGAAAAGCGCCGCGCCGAAAAGGAGAAGCGTGCCAAGCTGGAGACCGAACAGGCGCAACAACAGCTCGACGCCATTCTCCAGAAGGTGCACCAGCACGGAATCGGCTCGCTGTCGGACGCGGAACGCCGCCAACTCAACCGCGCCAGCGCCCGGCTCCGCGATCGCGGCAAGCAGGCCTGAATCTTTTTCCAGGCCATTGAGCGCCGTGCAATTGTTGATCAGGGGGCGATGATCGTGCGCGCCCCTTTGTTCCCACAGTCCTGGGGGCGAGCCTGGCGGCTCGACCCCAGCCAACCCGGAGTCTGACGTTTCAGAACAGGTGGACGCCCTTCAATTTCATCGCCAGGAGTTGATGTGTTGAAGACGTGGTGGACGTAAGTTCAAGCAGCGCAGAGGATTGAGTGCGTTTCACTTCGCGCGGAATCCAGCCCCTGCCCACGGCCGCAAATTTCCCTAAGTCCCTGTCGAATTTGCCTCAAGATTCCCCAAATCCCGGCGAATAACCAGCCAATGAGGACGGAGCAGCGAGCTCCTCCCACGGCAAGCTTACACGGTGAGCCTTCACGGTATTTTCAAATCCTGATCGCTCGTGCGAGGGGAGTCAAAAGTCATGTTGAAGAAAATTGTGATTGGTGCCGGAAGTGCGGCTCTGTTGGGATCGTTGATCTTCGGCCGCGACGTCGTCAACTACGCGCAGACCGCCTGGTCGGCCACTCGCGAGGCCGTCAAACGCGAAGTGCCTTTGGAGTTCCAGATCGAGCGGGCGCGGACCGCCGTGGCGCAACTGGCGCCCGCCATCGAGAAGACGACGAAAGTCATTGCCGAGCAGCAGGTCGACATCGAGCATATGAACAAGCAGATCGACGATCGGACACACGATCTGCAGGTCGCGAAGGATCAATTGATGACCCTGAATCGCGATCTCGAGTCGGGGAAATCGACGTTTCGCTATGCGAGCATCGAATACACCGCCGACGACGTGCGGCGCGACGTCGCCACGCGCTTCGCGCGGTACAAGGCGGCCGAGGCGATGCTCGAGCGCGATCGCAAAATTCAAAAGGCGCGTTCCACGGCGTTGTACGCCCACGAAAAGCAGCTCGACCAGATGTTGTCGCAGCGGAAAGACCTGGAAGCCCAGGTCGAGCAGCTCGAAGCTCGCCTGCAGACGATCCGCGCCGAGCAGTCCGTCAGCACTCCCGAGATTGATGAATCGGAACTGTCCAACGTCAAGCGGCTGATCGCCGAGGTCAACAAGCAGCTCGACGTGCAGGAGAAGCTGCTCGATTCCAACGGCAAGTTCGGCTCGGGCCTGATCCCCGTCGAGACCAAGCCGGCCGTCGAGCTGGGCAGCGTGACGGCGGAGATCGATGCGTACTTCTCGCCGGCAAAGGACAAGAAGACGGCGGCTACCGAAAAGCCGGCTCCTCAGGTCGTGACGGCCGAGCGGTCGAAGTAATCTTTGACCCCTGATTTGGCAAGAGCGACTGCCCCGCCGGTGTCGTGCGACTCGGCGGGGCGGACCGGCCCCGGAAACTGCGAGCGGCCGGCACGAGCTGGCCGGAGCTTTGAGACCAAAATCGGACGCGCGTTGCGGACGAACTGGAACGGCAATCAAAGCACCGGCCAGCTTTCGCAGGCCGCTCGCCGGGACAAAGTCGTGGATGCCGCGAGGCGGACGACGCAGGGCAAATCGCAGCGCGGCCCCACCTTCCAAAGAGTGATCCGCACGGCAGATCGGTCGATCGATTCCCAGTGAACCGTTTTGTCTGCGGATGCGTTAACATGGAAGAAGCGGCGAGAAAACGGTCTCAAGCAACTGCTTGTTATCTGGCAGCCGGCTTGAGTGGGACGGAAGAGGACCATGGCGACCGGTTTCTCCAGGAGCGAATCCGCTTTGAACGGCCCGACGCCGGCTGAACGTTCCGCCTCCAAGGATTGCTACTTCCTTTGGGTCGATGGAGTGGGAGCGTTTCAACTCTTCACGGCGGGGGAGGTCACCCTCGGGGGGCCGACTCGCGACAAAGAACCGGCGGACCTTGTGCTCCTGGCGAACTTGTCTCGAAGGCACGCGACCTTCGTCCGCTCGGAAGAAGGCTACGTGCTGGAAGCGCACGGCGCGTGCAAGGTGGCCGATCGGCCGGTCGAAGGACGGGCTCATTTGAACAACAACTATCGGCTCGAGCTGGGGGCGGGCGTGCGATTGCGATTCCGCATCCCTTCCGTGCTCAGCGCGACGGCCGTGATCGACTTCGCAAGCGACCATCGACCGAACCGCAGCATCGACGGCGTGATCTTGATGGATGAAACCTGTCTTTTGGGACCGACGGCCGACAATCACGTCGTCTGTCCCGATTGGAATCAAACGGTGCTCTTGTATCGAAAGGCGGATGGCTTCTGGGTCAAGTCGCAGTCGCCCCTCTCGATTGATGGCAAATTGATGCCCGAGACCGGCGGACCCGTGAAACCTGGCAGCTACGTGAGCGGTAACGACTTGGGATTCCGGCTGGAAGCCTGCACGTGAGGACGACGATGATTGGTCTGTTTGTCGACGGCGTGTTCGGATTGATCTCCGGCATCTTCTGGCTGGCGTTCACGGCCTTTATGATCTGGATGATCGTCGATTGTGCGCTGCACGAGACGCGCGTCGGCAACGAGCGATTGATTTGGGTGATTATCACGGTCTTCGTCCCCTACGTGGGGGCGATCGTGTACTACTTGTTCCGCCGTCCGGAGCGCATCCGGGCGCTCGGAAGTTGAGGTGGAACGGACGGTTGGTTGGTCTGACTGGGAACCGGCGAGTCATGCGTGCGGTGTCGCCGATAAAGGCGGGTGGCTGCCATGGTCGAGACATTGGCCTTAGCGGGCAAGTTTCAGGAACCTCAGCCTAACGGCCCGAAATCCATGAAGTTCACATTCCAGCCCGAATCCAAGCCGCTCGACGGCTACACGATCAAGCGGGCCATCCACCGGGGGGGCTTCGGCGAGGTGTATTACGCCCTCACCGATGCCGGCAAGGAGGTCGCGCTCAAGCTGCTGAAGCAGCATTACGACGTCGAGCTTCGCGGCGTTTCGCAGTGCCTCAATCTCAAACACCCCAACCTGGTGACGATCTTCGACGTCAAGAAAGACGCCGACGGCGATCACTGGGTGATCATGGAATTCGTGGCCGGCAAGAGCCTGGCGCAGGTGCTCGACGAGTATCCCGACGGGATGCCGATCGAAGACGTCACCAAGTGGCTCGCCGGCATGGTCGAGGGGCTCAGCTTCCTGCACGACCGGGGGATCGTGCATCGCGACCTCAAGCCCGGCAACGTGTTTCTCGAAAACGGCGTCGTCAAGATCGGCGACGTCGGGCTCTCGAAATTCATCTCCGAGAGCCATCGCAGCGCGCAGACGCAGAGCGTCGGCACTGTCTACTACATGGCGCCCGAAGTCGCGCACGGCCGCTACGGCCGCGAGGTCGACATTTACAGCCTGGGCATCGTGCTCTACGAGTTGTTGACGGGGCGCGTGCCGTTCATCGGCGAGTCGGCCGGCGAGATCCTGATGAAGCATCTTTCCGAGCGGCCGGACCTGTCTCCGATTCCGCGCCGCTTCCGCCCGATTCTCGCCGCGGCCCTGGAAAAGGACCCGATGCGGCGCACGCCGACGGTGCGGCAATTGTTGGAGGATTTCAAGCGGGCCGCGGCCGGTTACGAGGCTCCGCAGCCGATCCCCGAGGATTCATTCATCCATCAGACGGTGGCCGATTCGTCGACCATCGAGCGCGAGCGGGACCACGCGCATGCGGCGACGATTAACTTTACGCGGCCCAACGGTCCGCAGCCGCAGGCCGCCTCTCCGGGGCCCCCGCCCGGCCAGCAGCCCGTCTCTCCCAAGCTGAAAGACATTTTCGCGGGCGACGTGGCCCGGGCGATCCAGGTCGCCGAAGAGGCGGCACGCCGCGCGGGAGAAATCGCCGACCGCGCTTACCGCAAGTCGTACAACCGTCGGTTCGCGTATCGAGTTCGCAAAGAGGATAAATGGGCCCGGCGGGCGCGAAAATGGCGGGAGCGCTATCCGACGTTTTGGGGTTGGCACTATCGCAACGCGACCCAACCCGCCGGTTACGCGCAGCCGGCCGCCCCGGGAGCGCAGGGCGGACCGTCGGCCCGCCCCGCGCCGGTCGAATGGCACCGCACGACCTGGTTCAAAGTCGTCGCGGTCGGATTGGTGATCATCGCGCTCATGCGCCCAACGGCCATCGGCCCCGCGGCCGAGGCTTTGACGGCTTCCGCAGCGCTGGGGCTCTTGTTGTATTTTCTGTATTTCGGCGTGGCCGGTTCGGCCCGCGGAAAATCTCGGGAATCGGCGGTGCCGCCGGCGAACCAAACAAACGCCGGGAACTCTTCGCCGCCTGGCGCCGCGCCGGCGGCCGCCGCCGTTTCGCCCTACGCTGTGCCCGTGCGCCCGGTGCGCTTTCCCGGAGCGCGGCGGTGGACGGTCCTCGATCCGGAAACGCTCCGGCAGATTCCGCTCCGCCAGCGCGTCAGCCAGCTGATGCTCTCGTTGACTTATGCTGCGCTCTCGACCGCGCTGATCGTGGCGGGCCTGTCGTGGGCGACCGGACTGTTTACCGACTGGTCGCAGGTCGCGCAGTTTTCCGGCACTCTGCTGGCGGGCTCTTGGCTGATTTTGACGCAGACGAAGTTCATGGAAGGGAGCGGCGTGGACGCAGCCACACGCCGCGCTGCCCTCGTGCTGACCGGGCTGGCGGTCGGCGGAGCGTCGTTGTGGCTCAATCAGCTCCTCGTCGCGACCCTGCCGACGGCCGACCCGTTTCACGCTGCTCACGTTGCGTTTAACCACATCGGCCCCCACGAACTCGTCGAGGCGGGGACCAAGGGGCAGCCTTCGAGCGCGGGCTACATGGTGTTTTTCGCCGGACTGTTGGCGCTGCCACGCTGGTGGAGGCAGGCCGATTCGTTCCGTCGCAAGCGGTTGGGGATTGGCTCCTTGATCGTCTCCTCGCTGGTGGCGCTAGCCATCACGCAACTGTTTCCATTCCCGACTGTGTGGGGCACGGTGTGGGCGGCGGCGCTGTCGATGACCGTGCAGCTGTCGGCGACCTGGCTGTCACCGACTGAACGCGTCGCACTGATGGAGGCGGCCAACCATGCCTAACGTTTTCCTCAGTCACAGCTCCCTCGGAGGGGACTTGATTGCCCAAGCTGGATCGAGCGGCGGAGCGCTTGCCTTCTGCGGAGTGTCCCTTTCCACCCTGGCCTACGCGTGTGTCGCCATTGGCGTTTTCGCCGCGATCTCGGGAGGCTGCGGACCTCGCCGAATGAGGCGCTGCGGCGGAAATTCGTTCTGGATCATTCCGCTGGTCGTCGCCGTGGCCGTGGTGGCAGGCGTGATTCCATTTCGAGCCAGGCGAGAAGCCGGGCACCCCGTGGCCGTGGCGAAGCGCGATGACCGATTGACCGCCGAACGCGAACTCGACCTTGCCGTTGCCCGACTCGAACGGGAGATCGATCGCGCCGGTAACCAACTCGACCGCGCGGGCGACCAACTGGATCGAGCCGCCAATCAAGTGGATCGTGCCCTCGATCGCGGCGCAGGCCAGGTCGATGGCCAGCTCGATCGCGGCGCCGCCAGGTTGATTCAACAGCTGCAGCGCGTCGCCGCTCAGGTCGAGCGACAAATCGAACACGTTGGACGGCAGATCGAGGTCAGGCGTCGAGAGGCTCAGCTGCGGCACGTGGCGTTGGCCCAGTCGCCTGAGGAGCCAGCGGTGATCGAGCCGAATCCGCCGGCCCTTCCGA